>Ga0335083_10003224_pt1 | contig 21224 bp, 22 predicted proteins | sample Lox_Sample_42_FD_206716 | JGI IMG/M metagenome (GOLD analysis project Ga0335083, IMG submission 206716) | Soil microbial communities from Loxahatchee National Wildlife Refuge, Florida, United States - Lox_Sample_4.2 | ecosystem: Environmental > Terrestrial > Soil > Wetlands | place: USA...
AGGCTGACGGCCATGAGGGTTATCTCCGGCCCGGCCTTCTCGGATAGCGCGCCAGCTCGCGTCGCTAAACGCTCCGCCGCATGTTGCATGCGGACATCAATGCCTACGTCGGAGTAGCAGTCACGCCAAGCGTTTCCGGACCTGCTGCCATCGAGGCCAGCCCGTCAGCGCAATTTCCAAATGAACCTGAGGTGCTCGTTGGCACCAAGCCGCCGCCGGCATTTCAATAAGAAGCTGTCATTCCGTGCCGGACGGCGCTTGCGTCGTGGGGATGCCACTTCCAAAGGGGATTATGGCGGTAGAGGAGATGCATCCAGCTAAGGCCCCGGCGAGTTGCGAAATCACGAAGCCAGCGACGTCCTGAGGGCGTATGCCCGAGAAGGTTTGAGTTAGGGCGCGCGCCAGGGTGACTGCGGGGTTCGCGAATGAAGTGCTGGCGGTGAACCAGTACGCGGCAAAAATGTAGCTGGCGACAAGTCCGGGGATCGCAGTGGGTCGATACCTGCGGCCTAGCAGGATGGTGAGTAATAGCCCGTAAGTGGCGACTGCCTCACTCAGCCACATGGCGCCGCCAGTGCGAACATGCGTGCCTGGTTGAATAAGCGCTAAGCCAAACATGGCGTGTGCAAGAATCACTCCGGCGAACGCGCCGACGATCTGGACTGCTATATAAGCCGTCGTATCTCGATTGCTCATCTCCCCGTGGAGTCGCATGGCGAGCGTCACGGCCGGATTGAAGTGTGCGCCTGAAATCGGCCCTAGAGTGCTGATGAGCACGTAGAGAATCCCTGCGGTCGCAAACGCGTTGGCGAGAAGTGCCAGAGCATTGTTCCCATTCGCCAAAGCCGACCCCATAACGCCGGAACCGACTACGGTGGCCAAGAGTAGGGCGGTGCCGAGAAGCTCTGCGACCAGCTTGCGATGGAGATTCACTTAAAGGGCCTTCAACAGCGCTTGGACGCGCGAGGCAATTTCGTCGCGGACGATCCGATAGCCGTCATCATCGAAGTGCTTGGGATCGGGGAGCGCCCAGTCCTCACGGACCTTGGCTGGCACCCAGGGGCATTGGTCGCCGCATCCCATCGTGATTACTGCGTCGAAGTCGCCGGTTACCTCATCGAGTGACTTGGAGGCGTGAGCCGTGAGGTCATAGCCAAGCTCGCCCATAAAGCGGATGGCCTTTGGGTTGATTACGCCGGAGGGGCGGGAGCCGGCGCTCAGCGCTTCCACGGAGTCACCGCCATAGATATGCGCGAATGCCTCTGCCATCTGGCTTCGGTTGGAGTTCTCAACGCAAACGAATAGAACGCGCTTCATGCTTTCGGCTCAGCAACAGGGTTGTGCGGAACGGGCGTTAGGTCCGCAACAGGGCGCCGCCTTGGATTCGCTGGCGCCTTCTGCTGTGGTGTAGGTGGTTGCCTCGCCATGCGAGAAGAAGCTCTCCCAGCGGACACCTTGAGGGTCTTCGGCCCAGAACTTGTCGGATCGCGCGTAGCAGCACGTTGTTGCCTTCTCCGCTAAGGCGACAGCGTCGGCGGCAATCAGGCGCTCCCCGATGGACGCTAGCTCAGCATCGTCCTCGGCTTGCAGGCCAAGGTGATCCACTCCTGCCTTTCGCCCGCGCTGAGAGATAGCGAAGTTGACGCGCGGATCATCCAGCATCCACTTGGCGTAGTCAGGTTTGACTACAGAGGGGCCTGCGCCGAACAGCGTCGTATAGAACTTGATGCTGGTATCCAACTGCTCGACGTTTACATGGACATGAAACCGCTTCATGGCTTTCTCCCGGTCGGATTGCAAGCGGTCGCGGGTTCGCAGCAGGACGTGCTGGCAGAACCTTCGCAGCAGTTCTCCGTGAGGAAGCCGAGCAGAGCATTCATCTGGCCGTAGTTGGCACGGCAGCGAATCACTCGGCCCTGGCGCTCGTCGCTGACAAGCCCGGCTCGCCTCAGGATGTTCAGATGGTTGGTCAGAGTGGCGCCGGCCAAACCTGTGGTGGCAGCAAGCTCGCCGACCACCATGCCGTCGTCCCCAGCCTGCACCAGTAAGCGATAGAGGGTTAGTCGGTGCTCTTGAGCGAGCGCGCCAAGGCAGGCGAGGGCGTCATTTAATTCCATATTTCCAGAATTATGGAAATAATCGGTTGAGTCAAGTGCTCCATTGAGCTGAACCTTGGGCTGGCGGCCGGCCTACTTGGCCGCCCGGTACTTGGACAGAGCGACGACATCGGCGCTGCCGGCAGCCCTGGCTGCCTCCTCGTTCTTGAGTCGCTCCCGGGCGCGGCGTGGTTCGGCATCCACGTTTGCGCCCATCTGCCTGAGGGGTTGTGCTCTGCGTGGGCGTAACGGTGGGGAGTGGCCGCCTGTGTGTGCCCAACGCCTTGCCGACCAAGTGCAGGTTCGCACCAGCACTAACAGCTTGCGTGGCAATGCTGTGGCGGAGCGTATGCAGCGAAACTCCGTCAGCAAGCCCTGTGGCTTTGACGATGGCGGCGACGGCTCGCTTTGAGTCGGCGATGTGGTTGCTGAGGTCGTGACTCGGGAAGAGCTAAGGCGATTGTCCTTGTGACTGTTAGTCAGGGGTCGCTGGTTCGAGTTCAGCTTCGGCGCCACATATCGACAAGGCCTCGCAGTGATGTGGGGCCTTGTTTTTTTGCGCGGGAAACGTCTCATGTGGCGTTCGCGCAACCCAGAGCCTGCTCGGGTGAGGCTTTTTTGCCATAGATGCGGCCTGCCCTGGACACCACGACCAGCAGCGCATCCCGGGGGTCTCCCGAGCGACAGAGCGCGAAACTGGTGTTGCTGCCTTCTGCCGTGCCATTGGCCTGAAACCGGATGCGCCGACGTCCTGCCGTGCTGATGATCGTCATCCGCTCGTGATCGTTCATGGTCGAACGGGGACTACCGTCCAATTGATCGGCCTGCTTCACGCGATAGTGGCCGATGAGCCAGCCGCGCTCCCAATGCACCTCGTCAGAGCATTGCTTTCCGTCGCGCGATGGGCACAGCATGGAACGCTGCTGCGTATGAATGGCCAGCTCGCGCGCCTGTTGAAGCGCGGCGATGACATCGCTCTGCGCGACCTGGAGCCGATTGCGTACCACCAGATGACCCAGGGCCGGCGCAGCGACGCATGCGAGGATGGCCACGATGAGTGTGGTCAGGACCTGCTCGATCAGCGTCAGGCCACGTTGCCGCTGTCTCAGGTGTTCTCCCTGTCGATGCATACGCCACTCCCTGGGCACGTGTAGAGCGCAGGCTACCGGCTGGAGGGTGTTGAGGCTGCCATCGCGCCTGCGCGCGCCCCGTCGTTGACTGCTGACAGGTCCTGTCAGCAGGGCGATTTAAAATGCCCGAATGCGACCGCATGTGGATTCCCATGACTGACCGCTTCGAACTCGTTTCCCCCTACAAACCCTCGGGCGACCAGCCCAACGCCATCCGTGCGTTGAGCGATGGCTTCGAGGCGGGCCTCGCGGCACAAACCCTCCTGGGCGTCACCGGCTCGGGCAAGACCTTCACCATCGCCAACGTGATCGAGAAGATCCAGCGGCCCACCATTGTGCTGGCGCCCAACAAGACGCTGGCAGCGCAGCTGTACGGCGAGTTCAAGGAATTCTTCCCGCATAACGCGGTGGAGTACTTCGTCAGTTATTACGACTACTACCAACCCGAGGCCTATGTGGTGGCCTCCGATACCTTCATCGAGAAGGACGCCTCGATCAACGACCATATCGAGCAGATGCGATTGGCGGCGACCAAGGCACTGCTGTCGCGCAAGGACTCGTTGATCGTGGCGACCGTTTCCGCGATCTATGGCCTGGGCGATCCGGAAGACTACCTGTCGCTGCGCCTGATCCTGGCCAAGGGCGAGCGCATCGACCAGCGCGCGCTGATTCGCCAGCTCACCGAACTGCAGTACACGCGCAACGAAATGGAGCTGCGTCGCGGTACGTACCGCGTGCGCGGCGAAGTGATCGACGTCTTTCCGGCCGAATCGGAGACCGAAGCGCTGCGCATCGAGCTATTCGACGGCGAGGTCGAGAACATGGCGCTGTTCGATCCGCTCACCGGTGAAACGATCCGCAAGGTGCCGCGCTACACCGTTTATCCGCGTACGCATTACGCCAGCACGCGCGAAAGCGTGCTCAATGCCATCGAGACCATCAAGGTCGAGTTGAAAGAACGACTGGAACAACTCTACAAGGATAACAAGCTGGTCGAGGCGCAGCGCCTTGACCAGCGTACCCGCTTCGACATCGAGATGATGGCCGAGGTGGGCTACTGTCAGGGCATCGAGAATTATTCGCGCCATCTCACGCGACGTGGTGCCGGCGAACCGCCGCCGACGCTGTTTGACTATCTGCCGCCGGATGCATTACTGGTGGTCGACGAATCGCACGTAACCATTCCGCAGCTGGGCGCAATGTACAAGGGCGATCGCTCGCGCAAGGAAACACTGGTGGAGTTCGGTTTCCGCCTGCCGTCGGCGATGGACAACCGGCCACTGCGCTTCGAGGAGTGGGAGGCGCGAGCTCCTCGCTCCATCTACGTATCGGCGACGCCCCGCGACTATGAGCTGCAGAAATCGGGCGATGCCATCGTCGAGCTGGTGGTGCGTCCCACTGGCCTGGTCGATCCGGAAGTGGAAGTACGCCCGGTACGCACCCAGGTCGATGATCTGCTGGGCGAGGTGCACAAGCGCGTGGCGATGGGCGACCGCGTGCTGGTCACCACGTTGACCAAACGCATGGCCGAGAACCTTACCGAGTACCTGGGCGAGCACGATGTGAAGGTGCGCTACCTGCATTCGGACATCGAAACGGTGGAACGCGTGGAGATCATCCGTGATCTGCGTCTGGGCGAATTCGACGTGCTGGTCGGCATCAACCTGCTGCGCGAGGGCCTGGACATGCCCGAGGTATCGCTGGTGGCGATTCTCGACGCGGACAAGGAAGGTTTCCTGCGTTCCACCGGCTCATTGATTCAGACCATCGGCCGCGCCGCGCGAAACCTGCGCGGCAAGGCGATCCTCTACGCGGACAATGTGACTCGCTCGATGCGGGCTGCGATGGACGAGACCGCGCGTCGCCGGGAAAAGCAGCAGGCCTACAACGAAGCCCATGGCATCACGCCGCAATCGGTGGTGCGTCGCATCGTCGACATCATGGAAGGCGCGCGCAGCGAGGTGCCGGGACGTGGCCGCGGCAGCCGTGGCGAACGCAAGGCGGCCGTGGCCGAAAAGGGCGCCGATTACGCCGCACTCAGCGCCGACCAGGCCTCCGCGATGATCAAGAAACTCGAGGCGCAGATGTACAAGCACGCCGAGAACCTGGAATTCGAGGAGGCCGCCCGGATACGCGACCAGATCCACCAACTCCGGGAAAAGGCCCTGCGTTGACGGCCCTCTTTCCGGGGCGGTTGTCGCCAGCTATCGGAGCACGTATACTGCGCGGCTCGCACGGCATGCCGGGCGAGCTCCGGGCGGTTAGCTCAGCGGTAGAGCACTACCTTGACATGGTAGGGGTCACAAGTTCGATCCTTGTACCGCCCACCAATACCGACGAAACGGCGCGGCCTCAGGGTCCGCGCCGTTTCTTTTTGCGCTGAAGGAGCCCGTCGATGACCTATCTGTGGATCAAGTCGTTCCATCTGCTGTTCGTCATCGCCTGGATGGCCACGGTGTTCTATCTGCCGCGCATCCTGGTGAATGTGGCCGAGGCGGATGCCGAGCCGGCAGTCAAGGCGAGGTTGCTGCTGATGGGGCGGCGGCTGTATCGATTCGGCCACAACATGTTTGGCCTGGCCTTCCTGCTGGGATTGACGCTGTGGCAGGGCTGGCGCGTGTTCCCCGGTGTGCTGCCGAACTTCGGCGATGCGCACTGGTTGCACGCCAAGCTGGGCCTGGTCGCGCTGCTGTTGGCCTATTTCATCTGGACCGGGCGTTTGCTCAAGCGCAGCGAGACGGGTGGGGCGCTGCCATCATCGAAGATGTTGCGCATCATGAACGAGTTGCCGGTGTTCGTGCTGCTGGGCGTGATCTTCCTGGTGATTGCCAAGCCGTTCTGAACAGCTCTTTGTAGGAGCGCACCCAGTGCGCGATCGCGGAGTGGTGGCATGACCGCTTCGCGACGTCCCCTTGGGGATGGGCTTTTCGCGCACTGGGTGCGCTCCTACAGTTCGACCGCCGGGCGCGGCTTATTCCCCGCGCTGGAAGTACTCGCGATACCACGCCACGAAACGTGCCACGCCCTCCTCGATGGAGGTGCCCGGTGCATAGCCCACGTCGCGCCGCAGCGCCGATACGTCGGCCCAGGTATCGGGCACGTCGCCCGGCTGCATCGGAAGCAATCGCTTTTCCACCTTGCGGCCCAGCTGCTGTTCCATCAGTTCAATGAAGCGCAGCAACTGCACCGGCTGGTCGTTGCCAATGTTGTAGACGCGGTAGGGCGCGCTGGATGTGCCGGGGCTGGGGTGCAGCGCGTCGTAGGCTGGATCGGGCAAGGCGACATGGTCCAGGGTGCGGATCACGCCTTCGACGATGTCGTCGATATAGGTGAAATCACGACTGTGATTGCCATAGTTGAAGACGTCGATCGGCTCGCCACGGCTGATGCGGTCGGCGAATAACATCGGCGACATGTCGGGCCGTCCCCACGGGCCGTAGACCGTGAAGAAACGCAGGCCCGTGGTGGGCAGGCCGTAAAGATGGCTGTATGTATGCGCCATCAGTTCATTGGCCTTCTTGCTTGCCGCATACAGGCTGACGGGATGGTCGACGGCATCCTCGATCGCGAACGGCATCTTGCGGTTGGCGCCGTATACCGAGCTGGAGGACGCGTACACGAGATGCTCGATCTTGCCATGACGGCAGGCTTCCAGAATGTTTACGAAGCCGACGAGATTGCTCTGCACATAGGCTTGCGGGTCCTTCAGCGAATAGCGCACGCCGGCCTGGGCGGCCAGGTTCACTACGCGCTGCGGTTCGAAGCTGGCGAACACGCGGTTCACCGCCTCGGCGTCAGCCAGGTCGGCACGCAGGTGGGTGTAATTCGGGTGTGCCGCGAAGCGCGCAAGGCGAGCTTCCTTCAGCGCCGGATCGTAGTAGTCGTTGTGGTTGTCGATGCCCTGGACCTCGTCCCCGCGGGCCAGCAGGCGCTCGGCCAGGGCGGAGCCGATGAATCCGGCTGTGCCGGTGACAAGGATGCGCATGGGGAAGTCTCCAGAAGCAGCCGCCTATTCTATCGCCGGCGTGGTGAGACTGGCCGCCGCGGAATGCTGAATTGACAGCCCAAGGTCGGCTAAACTAGCGTTCTTGACGAATTCATCAGAGGAAAGGTGGCCCGCGCCCAAAGCGCCAGCCGAGCGTGTGACATGGCAACTACGAGCTTCCAACGCTGAACCACGCCACGCCATAGCTTTCGGGAAGGGCGCTTGGCGCCCTTTATTTTTGAGTTTTATTTGCGCTCGTCGTCCTGGCGAGCAAGAGCAAAACCGGCCATCCATGGCCGGAGACTTGATTGAGTGCCCGCCGTCCGGGCGGGCAAAGCCAAACCGGCCTTCGATGGCCGGACTCTTCAAATAAGCGCGCTTTGATATGGCGAGCGAACAGGTACGGATATGATCGAAATTACGTTACCCGACGGCAGCAAACGCCCCTTCGAGCATCCGGTGACGGTGCAGGATGTCGCTGCCTCCATTGGCGCGGGCCTGGCCAAGGCTACCCTGGCCGGCAAGGTGGACGGCAAGCTGGTGGATGCCAGTTTTCCGATTGACCACAACGCCAGCCTTGAGATCGTCACCGAGAAGAGCCCGGAGGCGCTGGAGATCCTGCGTCATTCCACGGCGCATCTGCTGGCGCAGGCCGTGCAGCGCCTGTATCCCGGCGCGCAGGTCACCATTGGTCCGGTGATCGACAACGGGTTTTTCTACGACTTTGCGTACGAGCGTCCGTTCACGCCCGACGATCTGCTGAAGATCGAGGCGGAGATGGAAAAGATCGTCAGGGAAGGCCTGCCGGTGACGCGTAGCGTGAAGACGCGCGACGACGCCGTGTCCTTCTTCCGCGGTCTCGGCGAGGAGTACAAGGCCGAAATCATCGAGAGCATTCCCGCCAATGAGGAACTCTCGCTGTATTCGCAGGGCGAATTCACCGACCTGTGCCGCGGCCCGCACGTACCCAACACGGGCAAGCTGCGCGCATTCAAGCTGATGAAGGTAGCCGGCGCCTATTGGCGTGGCGATTCGAACAACGCGATGCTCACGCGCATCTACGGCACGGCGTGGCTCAACGACAAGGACCTCAAGGCCTACCTGCTCCAGTTGGAAGAAGCGGAGAAGCGCGACCATCGCAAGATCGGCAAGGCGCTCGACCTGTTCCACCAGCAGGAGGAAGGCCCGGGCATGGTGTTCTGGCATCCCAAGGGCTGGGCCATCTGGCAGCAGGTGGAGCAGTACATGCGTCGCGTGTATCGCAACAGCGGCTACCAGGAAGTGCGTTGCCCGCAGGTGCTGGATGTTTCGCTGTGGAAGAAGTCCGGCCACTGGGACAACTACCAGGAGAACATGTTCTTCACCGAGTCGGAGAAGCACACGTTTGCGCTGAAGCCGATGAATTGCCCGGGTCACGTGCAGATCTTCAACACCAGTCTGCACAGCTACCGCGAGCTGCCGATCCGTTATGGCGAATTCGGCGCCTGCCATCGCAATGAGCCCTCGGGCGCGCTGCACGGCATCATGCGCGTGCGCGCCTTCACCCAGGACGACGGCCACATTTTCTGCACGGAAGAGCAGATCGAGCCCGAGGTGACGGCGTTCCACCAGCAGGCGATGAAGGTCTATGGCGACTTCGGTTTTGAGGACATCGCGCTCAAGATCGCGTTGCGCCCGGACAAGCGCATCGGTAGCGACGAAGTATGGGATCGCGCCGAGGACGCGCTGCGTGCTGCCCTGCGCGCCGCTGGCGTGAAGTGGGAGGAACTGCCCGGCGAGGGTGCTTTCTACGGCCCCAAGATCGAGTACCACATGAAGGACTCCATCGGCCGGGCCTGGCAGGTGGGCACCATGCAGGTGGATTTCATGATGCCCGAGCGCCTGGATGCCGAGTATGTGGACGAGGGTTCACAGCGTCGTCACCCGGTGATGTTGCATCGTGCCATCGTGGGTTCAATGGAGCGTTTTATCGGCATTCTGATCGAGCATCACGCCGGTCTGTTGCCGACCTGGCTGGCTCCAGTGCAGGCCGCGGTGTTCAGTATCACGGATGCGCAGGCCGACTATGTTCGCGAAGTGACGCAAACCCTTGTCGATAAAGGCTTCCGCGTACAGGCCGATTTGCGCAATGAGAAGGTCGGCTATAAAATCCGTGAGCATACGTTGCAGAAAGTCCCTTACCTGCTGGTGGTCGGAGATCGCGAGAAGGAATCAGGGGCCGTTTCCGTGCGTACCCGTTCGGGCGAGGATCTGGGCAGCTTGACGCTGGCCGCTTTCGTCGAACGCCTAGAAGCCGAAACCCGCCGCTGAGCGCGCGGGCCGGCATAAACAAGAACTCTTCTGGAGGATAGTGGTATCGCTACCACCGACAACAAGGGCAATCGCCGTAACCTCGAAATCCGCGTTCCGCGCGTGCGCGTGATCGGCGCTGATGCGGAACAGCTCGGCATCCTTACCCGCGACGAGGCGCTGGCACTGGCGCAAGAGGCGGGCATGGATCTGGTCGAGATCCAGCCTAACGGCGACCCACCGGTCTGCCGGATCATGGATTACGGCAAGTTCAAGTTCGAAGCACAGAAGAAGGCCCAGGCGGCCAAGAAGAAGCAAAAGCAGGTTGAAATCAAGGAAGTGAAGTTCCGTCCGGTCACGGACGTGGGCGACTACCAGATCAAGCTGCGCAACATGCTTCGCTTCCTCGAGGAAGGCGACAAGGTCAAGGTCACCATCCGCTTCCGCGGCCGTGAAATGTCTCATCAGGATCTGGGCCAGAACCTGGCCAAGAAGATCCAGGAAGACGTCGGCGAGAACGGCGTGGTGGAGTCCTTCCCCCGCCTGGAAGGTCGCCAGATGGTCATGATGATCGGGCCGAAGAAAAAGCAGTAATTGAAAAAAAGCGGCCTGAGGGCCGCTTTTTTCTTGGTGGATCATGAGGTTGTATTTTCGCAGCTGGTCTTGAAGCTGAGCGGGGAAGGATAAAGGGCCGCCGTGCGGCCAGCAGTTGCGGGGGCCTTCAAGAGCGAACCCTTCTCCCCTAGAGAAGGTGGCAGCAGCCGGATGAGGGTATGGGTGGTGCGAGGCTTCGGAGGCTCGCGCAAGCCCCACACCCTTTCCCTGACCCCTCTCCCAAAGGGAGCGGGGCTCCAAACAGTCCCGCCGCTGGCAAAACCCTGATTTCCTCCGTATAATCGCCGGTTCGACCCACCAGGACGGGTCGTGCACCGATGCTGGCAGGACGGAAAGCGTGGTCGCCAAGCCACCGCCAGATCAGTCAGAAACCCGGGGTTCAGCCCCATCAGGGAGCATTTACATGCCCAAGATCAAGACCAACCGGGCGGCTGCGAAGCGTTTTCGCAAGACCGCATCCGGCAAGTTCAAGGCCGGTCACGCCTTCAAGTCGCACATCCTGACCAAGAAGTCGACCAAGCGTAAGCGCGGTCTCCGTGCCACCAACCACGTCAAGGCTTGCGACACCAAGGGTGTAGCACGCATGTTGCCGTACTTGTAAGGCGAGGAGATAAACCATGGCTCGTGTAAAGCGTGGCGTTACCGCCCGTCGTCGTCACAAGAAGATCATTGGCCGCGCGAAGGGTTACTACAACGCCCGTCGCAAGGTCTTCCGCGTTGCTAACCAGGCCGTCATCAAGGCTGGTCAGTACGCCTATATCGGCCGCAAGCAGCGCAAGCGTCAGTTCCGCGCGCTGTGGATCGTGCGTATCAATGCCGCCGCCCGTCAGTTCGGCCTGTCGTACAGCCGCCTGATCAATGGCCTGGCCAAGGCCGGTATCACCGTCGACCGCAAGGTCCTGGCTGATATCGCCGTGCACGACATCAAGGCGTTTGGTGCGATCGCAGAGAAGGCGAAGGCCAGTCTGGCGGCGTAATTCGTGCGCTCATCCTTGATCGCGAAGATCAAGAAGCGGCCATCCATGGCCGCACTCTTCAAAGGATGCGTGTAACGCCCGCGGGGAGGAGGCCTAAAGCCTCCTCCCCGTTTTTATTTGGACAATGCTTGCGGTGTTCGCTTCCTCTCCCCTTAGAGGAGAGGATTGAGGTGAGGGACACGTCTGGCCCCGGTCTTCAATCGAAGCACGCTTCGATGCGCGATACAGCAAGAGTCGCCCTTCACCACCTTTAGGTGGCTTACCCTAGCCCTCTCCCCAGTGGCGAGAGGGGACAAGAGAGTCGCATCGATGGACGATCTGGATAGCCGCGCGACACAAGCGCTGGCCGATATCGACAAGGCCGACACGCTCGAAGCGCTTGATGCGCTGCGCGTGGGTCTTCTGGGCAAAAGCGGCATCGTCACCGCCGCGCTGAAAGCGCTGGGCGCGTTGTCGCCCGATGAGCGCAAGGCGCGCGGTGCCGAGGTCAATCGTGTCAAGGATCGCCTTGCCGACGCGCTGGCTGCACGCAAGCAGGTGCTGGAGCAGGCCGAGCTCGATCACCGCCTTGCTTCTGAAACCATCGACATCACGCTGCCTGGACGCGACGGCGAGCGCGGTGGCATCCATCCGATCACGCGTGCGCTCGAGCGCATCGCCGCGATCTTCGCGCGCTTGGGTTACCAGCGTGCCGACGGTCCGGAGATCGAGGATGACTGGCACAACTTCGAGGCGCTGAATTTCCCGCCGCATCATCCGGCGCGCGCCATGCACGACACGTTCTACTTCGGCGACGGTCGCCTGCTGCGCACGCATACCTCGCCGGTACAGGTGCGTTCCATGCAGGGGCGTCAGCCGCCGATTCGCATCATCGCGCCGGGCAAGGTCTATCGCAGCGACTCGGACCAAACCCACTCGCCGATGTTCCACCAGATCGAAGGCCTGCTGGTCGATGAAACCTCCAGCTTCGCCGATCTCAAGGGTACGCTGGCGGAATTCATCCGCGCGTTCTTCGAGCGCGATTTCGAAATGCGTTTCCGCCCCAGCTACTTCCCCTTCACCGAACCCTCGGCCGAAGTGGACATCCGCTGGGATGCGGAAGACGGCAGCACGCGCTGGCTGGAAGTGCTCGGCTGCGGCATGGTGCATCCCAACGTGCTGAAGAACTGCGGCATCGACCCGGAGCGCTACACCGGCTTCGCGTTCGGCCTGGGCGTGGAGCGCTTCGCGATGCTTCGCTATGGCGTCTCCGATCTGCGCGCGTTCTTCGAGAACGATCTGCGCTTCCTCAAGCAGTTCGCGTAAATGCAGCAGGAACCGTGACATGAAATTCTCCGAGAACTGGCTGCGCGAACTGGTCGAGATCCAGGCTGACCGCGCGGCATTGGCCCATGCGCTGACCATGGCGGGCCTGGAAGTAGAAGAACTCACCCCGCTAGGCGAAGGCCTGGACGGTGTGGTGGTAGCCGAGATCGTCGGCGCCGAGAAGCATCCGGAAGCCGATCGCCTGCAGGTGTGCAAGGTGAGCGTGGGGCAGGGCGAGCCATTGCAGATCGTCTGCGGTGCGCCGAATGCGCGCGTGGGCATCAAGGTGCCGCTGGCGACTGTTGGAGCAACCCTGCCGGGTGGCATCAACATCAAGGCCGCCAAGCTGCGTGGCGTCGAGTCGTTCGGCATGCTGTGCTCGGCCAAGGAGCTGGGCATCGACATCGACGCATCGGGCCTGCTGGAACTACCGGCCGATGCGCCGGTGGGCCAACCACTAGCCGCTTACCTCGGCCTGCCCGATGCCAGCTTCGAGCTGAAGCTCACGCCGAATCGCCCGGACTGCCTGGGCCTCTACGGCTTGGCGCATGACGTGGCTGCCTTGTTTGGCAGCCGCGTGAAGACTGGCGAGCAGGCGGCAGCCATGGTGAGCAGCGACGCACGCCGCGGCATCCGTCTCGAAGCCGGCGCCGATGCGCCGCGTTACCTCGGCCGCATCATCGAAGGTATCGACGCAAAGGCGCGCACGCCGCTGTGGTTGGCCGAGCGCCTGCGCCGCGCCGGCCTGCGCCCGATCAGCGCGGTAGTCGATGTCACCAATTACGTGATGCTGGAACTGGGCCAGCCGCTGCATGCGTTCGACAACGACAAGCTGCAGGGCGACGTCATCGTGCGCCACGCGGGCAAGGGCGAAACGCTGAAGCTGCTCGATGGTTCGGAAGCGAAGCTCGACGACACGTTCGTACTGATCGCCGATGAAAAGCACGGCCTTGCCGTCGCCGGCGTGATGGGCGGCTTCGATTCGCGCGTCACCGACGACACCCGCAACGTGTTCCTGGAATCGGCGCACTTCGCACCCGCCGCCATCATGGGGCGGGCGCGCAAGCTGGGCATGCATACTGACGCTTCGCATCGCTTCGAGCGCGGTGTCGATCCGGAGCTGCCGCGGCGGGCGTTGGAACGCGCGACGGAATTACTGCTGGCGATCGCCGGTGGCAAGGCCGGTCCCGTGCTGGTGGCCGAGAACCTCGCTGACCTGCCGAAGCCGGCGACGGTCGTGCTGCGCCGTGCGCGGCTGAAGCGCGTACTGGGCATTGAAGTGGCGGATACCGAAGTGGCGCGCATCTTCACCGCGCTGGGTATGCAGGTGGTGGCACAAGCCGATGGCTGGCAGGTCACCGCGCCGAGCAGCCGTTTCGATATCGAGCGCGAGGAAGACCTGGTCGAAGAGGTCGCGCGTATCCACGGTTACGACAACATCCCGACGCATACGCCGGCGGGCGCACTGACCCTGGCCGCCGAGCCGGAGGCACGCCTCAACGAACTGGCTGTGCGCGAGCAACTGGCGGCACGTGGCTATTACGAAGCGGTCAACCTGGCCTTCGTGGGCAACGATCTGCTGCAGCGCTGGGGAATGACTGGGCATCTGGTGCCGCTGGCCAATCCGCTGTCGGCCGACCTGGCGGTGATGCGTCCGTCGTTGCTGCCCGGCCTCATCGAAGCGCTGTCGCACAATCGTGCTCGCCAGCAGGAGCGCGTACGCCTGTTCGAACTCGGCCGCAGCTTCCGCATCAGTACGGAGGCGGCCGCCCGCAAGGACGCGCCAACCGAAACGCCGAGCCTGGCCATCGTGGCGTGTGGTACGGCAAAGGCTGAGCAGTGGGGCGAAGCCGCCCGCACGCTCGACTTCCATGACCTCAAGGGCGACCTGGACGCCTTGATTGCCTGGGGCGGCGAGCCCCAGCGTTGGGCGGTCCATGCCGATGGCTTGCCGGCCTGGTTGCACCCGGGCCGTGGCGCTCGCGTCACCCGCGACGGTGTCACTGCCGGCTACCTGGGTGCCCTGCACCCGCAGCTAGCCAAGGCACTGGACCTCGGTGCCGACGTACATGTGCTCGAACTGGAGCTGGAGCCCGTGCTGGCCCGTCGCCTGCCCAAGGCGCAGTCGGTGCCCCGCTTCCCCTCCGTCCGCCGCGATATCGCCGTGGACGTGCCGGAAGAGGTCACCTGGTCACAGATTGAGCAGGTGGTCCGCAGCACCCTTGGCGGCCAGCTGAAAGAGCTTCGCCTGTTCGACCGGTACAGCGGCAAGGGGGTCGAAGTGGGCCGAAAGAGTCTCGCTATGGGCTTGATTTTACAGGACGCTTCACGCACGCTTACTGACGACGACGCCGACCGTAACATTCGTGAAGCAGTCGTAGCGTTGGAGCAGGCATGCAAGGCAAAGTTGCGAGGATAAGATGGCGCTGACCAAAGCGGAGATGGCTGAGCGCCTATTTCTCGAGGTGGGCCTCAACAAGCGTGAGGCAAAGGAATTCGTGGACGCCTACTTTGAGGTCGTCCGCGAAGCGTTGGAAAAGGGTGAGCAGGTGAAGCTGTCGGGCTTCGGCAATTTCGACCTGCGTCAGAAAAACCAGCGGCCGGGCCGCAACCCGAAGACAGGCGAGGAGATTCCCATTTCCGCCCGTCGCGTGGTGACGTTCCGTCCGGGTCAGAAACTCAAGGTGCGAGTCGAGGGCTATGCTGGACCAAGGGAATAACACCGAACTCCCCGCCATTCCGGCGAAGCGCTACTTCACCATTGGTGAGGTCAGTGAACTGTGTGGCGTCAAGCCGCACGTGCTGCGCTATTGGGAGCAGGAGTTCCCGGCCCTCAACCCCGTCAAGCGTCGCGGCAACCGCCGCTACTACCAGCGTCACGATGTGCTGATGATCCGGCAGATCCGTGGCCTGCTGTACGACGAAGGCTTCACCATCACCGGCGCACGCGCCCGGCTGGAAGGCCCGCAGGCGCGCATGGAGTCGAGCATCTCTCACCAGATCGTGCGCCAGGTGCGCATGGAGCTGGAAGAAGTGCTGACCTTGCTGCGTCGCTGAGCACGCTCAAAAGGCTTCCGGTGCTACCGGCTCGCTGGTAGACTTGTCGACTTGCCGTATCGTCGGGGCGTAGCGCAGCCTGGTAGCGCATCTGCCTGGGGGGCAGAGGGTCGTGGGTTCGAATCCCGCCGTCCCGACCAATTCGGCAACTAGCATCAAGGGGTTAGGAATCACTAACCCCGCACTTCTTCGAAGTGCTGCACCGAACTGCTGCGTCAGGGTGCTAGACCACCTGATCGACGCCCACAGGATCTCCATCCAGGAGATCGATCTGTGCCTAACGAACCCATGTTTTTCTACGCGGTCGCGTCTTCTACACCGTATCGTTAACTGCGGGCCAAAACGGCCGTCGCGGCAGCCTGTGCGTACCGGCTCTGGAAATTGACATCAGTCAAAAAGTAACCATTCGCGTTTGAGATGCTGGTCCCATCTTAGGGAGGCCTCATGTCCGCGCATCCAGTCATAGCTTCGAGTCGAAGCCGAACGCCCTCGCGGACAAGACGCTTGGGAGCTGGACTCATTACCGGTGCCGCAGACGATGATCCCAGCGGGATTGCGACCTACTCCCAGGCCGGGGCTCTGTGGGGCTACACGACGCTTTGGACAGTCGTTTTGACGCTCCCCTTCATGATCGGCATCCAAATGATTTGTGCCCGGGTTGGGCGCGTCACCGGGCGGGGCCTGGCGGCCAATATGCGAGGGCATCTGCCACCCACCTTCGTCTTCGGGCTGGTTGTGCTATTGCTGATCGCCAATGTGATCAACCTTGCTGCAGACATTGGTGCCATGGGCGCCGCCGTCAGCCTCTTGGTGGGCGGCCAGGCATGGGTATACGCGTCGGTCTTGGTGGCACTTTCATTGGGACTCGAGGTGTTCCTGCCATTCGGTAGGTACGCGCCGATCCTGAAGTGGCTCACGGTCAGCCTGTTGGCGTACGTCGCCACGGCTGCCATTGTTGACGTGCCGTGGAAGATGGCATTGACCGAACCTTGGCCGGCGTGGCCGTGGAGCGCCAGCTATTTCGTGGTCGTCGTGGGTATCTTCGGCACAACCATCAGCCCCTACCTGTTTTTCTGGCAGGCCTCAGAAGAAGTAGAGGAAGAGGAGCAGTCTCTTACTGAGAGCCCGCTGATAGATGCGCCGGAACAAGCTGCCGCTTCCTTCGAGCGCATCCGCTTTGACACGGTGTTCGGAATGACCTATTCGAACTTCGTCGCGTTCTTCATCATAGTGACTGCTTCTGCCGTGCTGCACTCACACGGCATCACTGACATCCGCGCGCCGGCCGATGCGGCACGTGCGCTGGAACCCTTGGCTGGCAGAGCCGCATCGCTGATATTTGCGTTGGGCATTGTTGGAACAGGACTGCTCGCCATTCCCGTCTTGGCTGGATCAGCTGCCTATGCCGTCAGCGAGGCCGTGAACGTCCGGTCCAGCCTGTCTGAGAAGCCTGGAGGCGCCAAGGTCTTCTATCGGATCATCGTCGGGGCCATGGTGTTGGGTGTTGTGGTGAGCTGCTTACCCTTGGACCCGCTCCGGCTCCTGTTCTGGGCAGCCGTCATTAACGGGGTCATCGCCGTCCCCCTGATGATCGCGATTATGTGGACCGCCAGCCACCCGGGCGTCATGGGCTCCTTCACGGTCAAGGGATGGTTGCGTTGGCTTGGATGGGGAGCGACTGCCGTCATGGGCCTCGCCGTGCTGGGCATGTGCGTGGCCTGAGGAAAGCCTATGGACGTCATGCGATTGATGAAGCCGGGGCACCCGCTAGTGCTGATGCAGGAACCCACGCCTGTGCCGGGTCCGGGTCAAGTGCGTATCAAGGTTCTGGCCTGTGGTGTCTGTCGGACTGACTTGCATGTCTACGATGGAGAGCTTCCCCAGGCGCAGTATCCGGTCGTGCCAGGCCATGAAATTGTGGGTGTCGTGGATGACGTGGGTGATGGCGTGCTATCGCCCATGGTCGGCGACCAAGTGGGTGTGCCCTGGCTGGGTCGAGCCTGTGGCTACTGCTTCTACTGCACCAGCGGCAGCGAGAACCTTTGTGACTCGCCCATCTTCACCGGCTGCACCCGTGATGGTGGCTACGCGACCCAAGTGATCGCGGATGCTCGCTATTGCTTACCCTTGCCAGTAAGCGATTACCCAGACCCGGCTGAAGCGGCTCCGCTCCTGTGCGCAGGCTTGATTGGTGGGCGGACACTGAAGCTCGCCGGTGAATGTACCCGAGTGGGCATGTATGGCTTCGGGGCAGCAGCTCACCTCCTTATCCAGGTAGCGACATCGCAGGGCAAGGAAGTCTATGCGTTCACGCGAGAGGGAGATGTCGCGGCACAGCAGTTTGCGCAGTCGTTGGGTGCGACCTGGGCGGGATCTTCAGCCCTGCCACCGCCGTGCCTTCTCGACGCCGCTTTGATCTTCGCCCCCGCTGGTGAGCTGATCCCCATGGCGTTGCGCGCCGTTCGTAAGGGAGGCTCGGTGGTGTGCGGCGGCATCCACATGTCGGATATTCCGAGTTTCCCCTATGACTTGCTCTGGGGAGAGCGCCGTCTTCTGTCGGTTGCCAATCTGACCCGGGAAGATGGCCGGGTATTCCTCGCCGCTGCAGCCGAGGCCAAGGTCAAAGTGCACGTCGAGCGGTATCGCCTTGAGCAAGCCAACGAGGCACTGGACGACCTGCGCCTTGGCATTCTGCAAGGCGCAGCCGTTCTCATCCCCTGATTCAGTTAGTGACAGACCAATACAGGCACGTCTGTGCTGAGCAAAAGTTTGTTCGTTTCACTGCCGAGTAGAAGGCGGTCGAGTCCGGAGCGACCGTGCGATCCCATGACAATGACATCGCATTTTTGGTCCCTGGCGACGCGAAGGATGGCTTCATGCGGCCTGTGTGCATATTCACGCGTCCCTTCCCACGGCACACCTGCGGCCTGTGCTCGCTGCCTGGTTTCCTCCAGGTAGTAATCCCCCCGCTCGCTGACCTCCTTTTCATAAACATCCTCGGGAAAGATCATCATCTCGGTGAAGTAGGGCACTGATCCAAATGGCTCCATCGCGTGGAAGGCAAAGACGCTGGCTCCCAGGCTGCGGGCAAGCTCGATGCCAAGTTCCACCGCACGATTGGACAGCTCTGACCCGTCGGTCGGAAGAAGAATGCGTTTAAACATGGGACTCTCCCGGATCGGTTTAAGTGAGGCGCGCTTGGCGCCGTAACCACGGGCGCACTCTGCGCCAGCTCTCCAGAGGCCTTTTTGACGCCAATCAATTGCTGCCACGAATGGCAAGGCTGTCTTCAAACCGTCATTTCGGGTCGCTGGCCGTCGCCCGTGAGGCGGCCGTGCTAGCATCGGATTGCGCCTTTCACCCTCGAGGGACGGGCCACATGCCGCCTGTCGCCGACGTGCTCGATATCACCCAGTTGCGCCGAAGCTGCGCCAGTTGCGGCCTACGGGAGCTATGCCTGCCTGCGGGGATCAACGGAGACGATCTCGCCCGTCTTGATGCCACCGTCAGGGATAAACGAACGCTGGAACGCGGCAAGGCGCTTTACCGTGTTGGCGATGCCTTCCACTCCCTGTTTGTCGTGCGGTCTGGCGCGCTGAAGACTTTTGTCCTTAACGAAGAGGCCTGCCAGCAGGTTATTGGATTCCACCTGCCTGGGGAGATCGTCGGCGTTGATGCGCTCGCTTCAGGGCGTCATGCCAGCCAAGCCGAGGCGCTGGAACGCACCAGCATCTGCGAGCTGCCTTTCTCGGAGCTTGAGCGAGTCACCAGTCAGATTCCGACGTTGCATCGGCAACTTCTCCGCGTCATCAGTCGCGAGGTTGTTCAGGAGCACCAGCATCTGGTGACCATGGGGCAACAGCAGGCACAGGTCCGGCTTGCCATCTTCCTCAAGAGTCTGGCGGATCGATACGAGACCCTGCATCGGGACGGCAGTCATCTCATGCTGCCCATGTCCCGGCAGGACATCGCCAGCTATCTGGGACTGGTTGTAGAGACAGTAAGCCGGCTGTTCACCCGGTTCGAGACCATGGGGATCTTGGCAGTGCAGAGAAAGTCGGTGACGGTGCTTCGTCCTGATCTTCTCGCACAGCTTTGCCGTCCCGTTGATGGTGATGTAGCAACGGGAAAAGCGTCGCAGCCTGCGAGTAATTGACGCCAGTCAATTAGGTCTGAGCGCTCGCGGCGTACAAGAACATGGCGCGGGAAGCCGAAGACGCCAGGGCCGTTACGGTCAACAGGACATGGCCAGACGGTTTGCCATATCGGGGTGAATACCATGTCTGCATCTACCCATCCTTTCGCGGAGATCGCGAAGCCGTTCCTGCCTTTTCTTGACGCGTTGGAAGGCGATCACTGGATCGAACCATTGCGAGACGGCACTCCCGTGCTGATCCGCCCACTCGCTGCAGAGGACAGGGAGCGGGAAGTCGCCTTCATCAACGGTCTCTCACACACGGCCCGACGGATGCGGTTCCTTGGGGACTTCCAGCAGGTCGGCGCGGCAACGGTCGACCGCTTGATGGACGTCGATTGCCAGAACCATATGGCCTTCGTGGCGCTGGTCCATGAGGATGGCAAGCTCCGAGAGATCGGCGTGAGCCGATACAGTGCAACAGGCGACGGGAAACATTGTGAGTGTGCTGTCACTGTCGCGGACGAGTGGCAGGGAAAAGGCTTGGGCGTCCTGTTGATGCGCCACCTGATGGATGTGGCGCGCAGGAAAGGGTTCCGTCACATGTTCTCGGTGGACGGCGCCAACAACCAGGCCATGCGCGATCTTGCCTCCTATCTCGGGTTCGTGCGGCGCCCCGATCCGCACGACAGCACCCTAGTCATTCATTCCATCGATCTGGTGTGAGCGGGAGGTATCTCACATGAAAATGCCTCTGAGTTACGACGAGCGCTTCGAACCAAACCCTGTTGTCGCCACCCATAAAGGCTATGCAGATGTTTTGGCCTTGGTGACATCGTCGGGTCCGTGGAGCCCGGCGGCGTTTGCCGGCGTCGATATTGCGGCGATGTTCAACGCTCATGTGACGGGCTGCTATATCGATCCCTCACTTCGGTCCCTCGCAGGCATCGATGACGAGCCCACCGTAATGGCCCTGTTGATGGATGCAGGGCGGGTTGAGCGCGATGACTATGATTCATTTGCCGCGTTCGCCCGATCCCGCGGCGTCCGGCATGTGTCTTGGGAAAACACGCAGGTGGCGCCAGCCAAGACGATGCGCGCGCTGGGGGCCTGGCATGACCTGATCGTGCTGGAGCGAGACCTCGCAGAAGCTTCCCGAATGATCGACGTGCTTGGCGAAGCCTTGCTGACTTGCCGTGCTCCGTGTCTGGTGCTGCCGCCCCGTTGGGACAAACCCATCGAGTTCAAGCGGATGGTGATCGGCTGGAACGGCAGCATCGAATCCATCCGAGCCATTCATGCCGCTCTTCCGCTCGCCGCTTTAGCTGAGCAGGTAGTGATTCTGAAAGATGGGGCGTTGGCGCTGGAGAACGAAGGACGGCAGCTGCCGTTCGATCCAGTAGCCTATCTGCGGTCGCATGGCGTTCGCGTCGGCGAGAAGCCGCTCTACGCTAGTCCCATCAACTCAGGCCGGGCGCTCTTGCGCGCAGCCATGAGGCAGTCGGCTGACTGTTTAGTCATGGGCGCATATGGTCATGCTCGGGTGCGAGAGCGCATCTTGGGCGGCGCGACTCGACACATCCTGCAGAACGCCGAAATACCGATCCTGTTGCAGCACTGAGGATGGTCTGGGGG
>Ga0335083_10003227_pt1 | contig 21213 bp, 17 predicted proteins | sample Lox_Sample_42_FD_206716 | JGI IMG/M metagenome (GOLD analysis project Ga0335083, IMG submission 206716) | Soil microbial communities from Loxahatchee National Wildlife Refuge, Florida, United States - Lox_Sample_4.2 | ecosystem: Environmental > Terrestrial > Soil > Wetlands | place: USA...
GTGTGCCCGCGCGTACCCGCCGGACCACCGACCTCCCGCGAGGCGCGCGAACGTTCGCCGGTCGGTGGTGATGCGCGCCGTCGCGTTCGGAGGCACGTCGCCGAGCAGGATGGCTCGACCCTCCGGCGGCACGGAGACGGCCGCCTCGATCAACGGTGTTCCTTCGACCTCGAACGCGACGACGCTCCCGGGAGGCGCGCCCGCCTTCTTGCCCACGACGTAGCCGAGCGCCTTCGTGGGTATGCGCGCCAACGAGAGGTCGGCGACCGGTCCCTCGAGGAACCCCGCGCGCCCGAGAGCCTCGCGTATGTCCTGATCGTGGTACCAGCAGTCGAAGACCCGGATCGCCATGAACTGCCGGTACGGACCCGGACCCTCGGGCGTGAAGCCCTCCGCGTCCCATTGCTCGGTCGTGAGCGCGCGCAGCGTGTCGAGGCGAAGGGCCGTGACGCGACGGAACTCGTCGAGGAGCTTCGGGCCGTCCCAGCCGCGGTAGGACGCGACCCACTGCTCGTTCGCCTTGCCGATGTCGTTGCGGACGTGGGCGGCATCCGCCACTCCGGGTGTGTCGGGTGCCGCGGTCGGCCGCTCGCCCGCGAGCATGCGCTCGGTACCGATCATATGCGCGACGTTGTCGAACACCGTCCACCCGGGGCACTCGGTGGGCATCGCCCATTGCTCCGCGGTGAGGCCGTCACAGACGTCGGCGATGTCGCGCCACACCTCGTCGAGGCGAAGAATCACGGGCTCGGTCATGCGCGCACGGTACCTCGCCGGGCCCGCCGCCGGCCGCGCATGGAAGAATCGGACCGTGACCGAGCCGCTCGTCTTCTACTTCGACCCGATGTGCCCGTACGCGTACCAGACCTCGCGGTGGGTGCGCGACGTGCGCCGCGGGCGCGGCATCGAGATCACGTGGCGCTTCTTCTCCCTCGAGGAGGTGAATCTCGTCGCCGGCAAGCGGCACCCGTGGGAGCGGCCATGGTCGTACGGCTTCGGCCAGATGCGGGTGGGCGCGCTGGTCCGGCGCGAGCTCGGCAACGACGCCCTCGACCGCTGGTACGACGCCGTAGGGCACGCGTTCTTCTACGACGGGATCAAGACCCACGTTCCCGAAGAGCACGCGCGGGTGATCGCGGCGGCCGGCTTCGACCCTTCGTTCGTAGAGCGCGCGATCGCCGACGACACGACCCTGGCCGAGGTGCGTGGAGAACACCAGGCTGCCGTGGCCGAGTACGGCGCTCACGGCGTGCCGACGCTCGTCCTCGACGGCGGCTACGCGGTGTACGGACCGGTGGTAGTGCCCGCGCCGACCGGTGAGGACGCTCTCGCGCTATGGGACCTCGTGCGCGCCATGCCCCGGTTCCCGCACCTGTACGAGTTGCGCCACCCGAAGACGGCCGGCGACCTCGTCAACGTTGCGCAGCATTTCGGCACCTATCTCACGACCCGGGACTGGCAGACAGTCGAGAACCCTGCGCCCTGACCCTCACGCGTCGTCACGAGGCGGCGCGACCGGCACGACCCGCTGCAGACCTTCGGGACACACCTTGGAGCCGCCGCCGTCGCGGGACGCGGCGCGTACCCCCTGCCCCGGAACGATCAACACCGCATCGCCGCCGAGGAACGCCAGCAGGTCCGCGGCGGGCGCGATCGCGACGAGCTTGCCGCGCACCTTGTCGATCTTCGCGGCCTTGAGGCCCGAACCGCCGCGCGCCTGTACCGGGAACTCGTCGACCTCGGTCCGCTTGGCAAAGCCTTGCTCCGTGGCGATCACGACCGCCTCGCCGTCGGCGGCGGCGCACGCGCCGATGACACGGTCGTCGCCCTTCAACCGGATGCCGCGGATGCCGCCCGCGGCGCGCCCGACCGGACGCACATCGTCTTCGAGGAACCTGATCCCCTGCCCGTTCCCGGTCACGAGCAGGAGCTCGTAGTCGTCCCAGCCGGGGAACACCGACACCACCCGGTCGCCGTCGGCGAGCTTCATCGCGACGATCCCGTTCTGACGACCGGACGCCTCCGCGAACTCGCTCAGCGCCGTGCGCTTCACCGTGCCACTCGCCGTCACGAACACGAGATTGGGATGTTCTTCGTGCAGGCGCGCGTCGAGCACGGCGACGACCTTCTCCCCGTCGCCGAACTGGAAGAGGTTCTGCGCGGCCGTCAGCTTCTCCTTCGGCAGCTCGTGCACGGTCGCGCGGTAGGCGCGCCCGCGATCAGTGAAGAACAGCACGCCCGCGAGGGCGGTCGTGTCGATGGCCTGCGCGACCGCGTCTCGCTCACCGGGATTCGCGACGAGCGCCTTGCGCGTGCGCTCCGGCACCGCGCGGACGTATCCGCGCGCCGTCACGGTGACGACGTAGGGCTCGTCCTCGACGAGCGAGACCATGTCGAGGGTGCCGGAGTCGTCGCCGACGATCCGCGTACGTCGGGGCGCCTTGTGAGCGTCGCGGACCGCGACGAGCTCCTCGCGGATCACGCCCATCAGGAGGTCGCGTTTCGCCAGGATCGACCTGAGCTCCTTCACGATCGCCAGGAGCTCCTTTCGTTCCTTGTCGAGCTCCTCGCGGCCGAGCTGCGTCAGCCGCCCGAGCGGCATGTCGAGAATGTGGTTCGCCTGTATCTCGGAGAAGCCGAAGCGATTCGCCATCAACGCATTGCGCGCCCCGGCACGGTCCTTCGAGCCGCGAATCGTCTTCACGATCGCGTCGATCTGGTCGAGCGCCTTCACGAGCCCTTCGACGATATGCAACCGGTCTTGCGCCTTCTGCAACCGGTACTGGCTGCGCCGGGTGACGACGACGACCTGGTGATCGAGCCAATGCTGCAGCGCCTCCTGCAGGGTGACCGTGCGGGGCACGCTGTCGACGAGCGCAACCATGTTCACGGGAAACGTCGTCTGGGCGGCGGTGTGCTTGAACAGGTTGTTCAACACGATCTGTGGATTCGTATCGGGCCGCAGCTCGATCACGAGCCGGGTCTTCCCTTGGCCCGACTCGTTGCGGATGTCGCGTACTCCGTCGATCTTCCCGGACAGCACGAGCTCGGTGAGCTTGCCCGAGATCGCGTCGACGCTCGTCTGGAAAGGCACCTCGGTGAGCACGATGGCTTGGCCGGCGCGGCGCGGCAGCTCTTCGATCTCGTGCACGGCGCGCACGCGCACGGTGCCACGACCCGTGCGGAACGCGTCCTTGATGCCGTCGTCGCCCATGATGAGCCCGCCGGTCGGGAAGTCGGGACCCTTCACGATGCGCATGAGGTCGGAGAGCGTTGCGTCGGGTTTGTCGATCAGCTTCACGGCCGCGTTGCACACCTCGGCCAGGTTGTGGGGCGGGATATTCGTCGCCATGCCGACCGCGATGCCCTGCGCGCCGTTGACGAGCAGATTCGGGAACCGGGCCGGGAGAACGACGGGTTCCGTGCTCGACGCGTCGTAGTTCGGCTCGGTGTCGACGGTGCCCTCGTCGATGCCGGCGAGCAGCTCCATCGCGAGCGACGAGAGCCGGCACTCCGTGTACCGCGATGCCGCGGGCGGATCGGACGGCGAGCCGAAGTTGCCGTGCTTGTCGATCAGGGGCGCGGTGAGAGAGAAGGTCTGACCCATCCGCACGAGCGCGTCGTAGATCGCGGTGTCGCCGTGCGGGTGGTAGTTGGCCATGACGTCGCCGACGACGCGCGCGCATTTCACGAACGGGCGCTCGGGCCGGAGGTTCGCATCGTGCATCGCCCAGAGGATCCGCCGGTGCACCGGCTTCAAACCGTCGCGCACGTCGGGAAGCGCGCGCTGGACGATCACACTCATGGCGTATTCGAGGTACGCGGCCTCGACCTCCTCTTGGAGCGTGCGCGTCGGGATCTCCGACGGCGGCTCGAGCACGAGTTGATCGGTCTGTTTGCGGCGGGCCATGCGATCGTCTCCCTACACGTCGAGGAAGCGGGCGTCCTTCGCGTTGCGCTGGATCCACGAGCGGCGGGCGTCGACGTCGTCACCCATCAGCACCGACAACACGTCGTCCGCGATCGCGGCTTGGTCGACGTCGATCTTCACGAGGTGGCGCGTCGCAGGATCCATGCACGTCTCGCGCAACTCGTGAGGATCCATCTCGCCGAGGCCCTTGAATCGTGCGAACGCGAGCTGACGGTTGGGATGATCTTCCATGACCCGCAGGCGAGCAGCGTCGTCGGCCACGTAGTGCTTGTCGCCACCGATCTCGACCGAGTACAGCGGCGGCTGCGCGACGTACAGGCGGCCGTGTTCCACGAGCGGGGTCATTTGGCGGTAGAAGAACGTGATCAGCAGCGTGCGGATATGACCGCCGTCGACATCGGCGTCGGCGAGGATGATCACCTTGCCGTAACGGGTCTTGGAGACGTCGAAATCGGCGCCGATGCCGCCGCCGATCGCGGCGATGAGCGACTGAATCTCCGTATTGGCGACCACCTTGTCCATCGAGGCGCGTTCGACGTTCAGGATCTTGCCGCGTAACGGCAGGATCGCCTGGCTCCGTGGATCACGGGCGTCGCGGGCCGAACCGCCCGCAGAGTCGCCCTCGACCAGGAAGAGCTCGGCGCCGTCGCGGTCGCGGGACGCGCAGTCGGCGAGCTTGTCGGGCATGCCTACGCCGTCGAGTGCCGTCTTGCGCCGGGTGAGATCGCGCGCCGACTTCGCTGCGCTGCGAGCGCGGGCCGCGTTGGTCGACTTGGTGACGATCGCCTTGGCAGGATTCGGGTGCTCCTCCAGCCAGCGCGCGAGGTGGGTGTTCGTGGCCCGCTCGACGAGGGTGCGCATCTCGGTGTTCCCGAGCTTCGCTTTGGTCTGGCCCTCGAACTGCGGATCGGTCAGGCGTACCGAGACGATCGCGGTGAGGCCCTCGCGCACGTCGTCACCCTGGAACGCCGCGTCCTTTCCCTTCACAAGGTTGCGGTCCTTGGCGTAGCGGTTGACGGCCTGCGTGAGCGCGCGCCGGAAGCCCTCGACATGCATACCGCCCTCGGTCGTGGATATGCCGTTCGCGAAGGAATGGAGACCTTCGTGGTAGCCGGTGTTCCACTGCCATGCGACCTCGACCTCGCCCTCGGAGCCGCGGTCGGCGAAGTACCCGACGTCTTTGAACAGCGGCTCCTTCGACTGGTTCAGGTGCCGGACGAAGTCGACGATGCCGCCGTCGAACGAGAACGTCTCCGACTGCTTGTGGCCGGGCCGTTCGTCGGTGAGACCGATGGTGAGGCCGCGGTTCAAGAAGGCCATCACCTGCAGGCGCTCGGCGATGGTCGCGTACCGGAACTCGATCTCCTCGAAGACGTCCGGGTCGGGCCAGAACGTGACGGTCGTGCCCGTGTGTCCGCGCTTCGATTGCGCGACGGCCTTCAGCTTGCCCTGCGGCACGCCGGGCCTCACTGCGCCACGACCCGACTTCTCGGCCGCATACTCTTGGCGGTAGGTACGCCCGTCGCGGTCGACCTCGAGGACCACGCGCGTCGAGAGTGCGTTCACGACCGACACGCCGACACCGTGCAGACCGCCCGACACCTTGTAGCCACCGCCGCCGAACTTGCCGCCCGCGTGCAGCGTGGTCATCACGATCTCTGCCGCCGACCGGCCCTTGTACTGCGGGTGTTCGTCGACCGGGATACCGCGGCCGTCGTCGGCGACGCGGACTCCCCCGTCGGCGAGCAGCGACACGTCCACCCGCGTGCAGAAGCCGGCCATCGCCTCGTCGACCGCGTTGTCGACGACCTCCCACACGAGGTGGTGGAGGCCGGTCGGGCCCGTTGATCCGATGTACATGCCGGGGCGTTTGCGGACGGGATCGAGGCCCTCGAGCACCTGGATGTGCTCGGCGGAGTAGTCGCCGCCGCCGGATCGGGCCATGGGGCCCACCGTACGCGACGGGTGCGCCGGGAACGTGTAACGGGTCGGGCCGGTCGCGCGCCGCGAGACGCCCCGCCCGATCAGGACCGCCCGACCAGGAAGTCCTCCACCTGCTCGGGTCGCAACGACGGTCCGTACGCGGGACCCGCGCCGAACTCGAAGCCGAGGTCGCGCAGCCGTCGGGCGTGCACCTCGTCCTCTACGTCGATCGCGACTACGACTCGCCCGAGTGCCCGCGCGTATTTCACGATCGCGGCCAGGAGCGCGGTCCGGGCGTCGCCGGTCTCGCCCGGATCGTCGGGACCGCCGACGTCGCGCACGGCCGCTACGAGCGGACCCGCGATCGTCAACGACGGCGCGGGGAGCCGGCGCAGCTGCTCGAGGGAGGAGACGGCCGAGCCGAAGTCGCGCAATCCGACGCCGACGCCCATCTCGTCGAGCGCGACGACGACGCGCGTCGCCGCTTCGAGATCGTGCGCGACCGCGGCTTCGGGTATCCCGAGCCAGCACAGACCCGGTGTCACGACACTGCGCGCGAGCATGTCGCGCACCAGCTCGGGAAACACGTGTGAGAGCGCGCCGGTACGGGTCAACGTGGTGCTCAGACCGGGCACGATGTCGGCCGGCGGGCGGCGTTCCCAGTCCTCGATCTGGGCGATCATGGTGCGGACCAGCGCGACATCGAGGCTGCGGGCCATCCCGGCCTCGTCAACAACACGCGAGATCGTGGTCACGTCCTCGCGGAGGCCCGCAGCTTCCCAGTCGACGGAACAGTCGAAGCCGACGACGGCGCCACTGGCAAGCTGCACGAGGGGGGAGCACATGATCGGGAGGCGCGGCTGATCGAGCAGACGACCGACACTGCGACTGATGCGCCGGGCTCGCGCGAGCTGGCGCCGAAGCTTCTCGTCGAACATCTCGACGCGCCCGCGCCCGAGTCGCTTGGCGCGGTACGCCGCGACGTCCGCGTTCGACAGGAGCTGATCGATCGACACCGGGTCCTCGCCCGACGCTGAAGCGATGCCGATGCTCGCGCCCACCAGCATCTCGTGCCCGTGGACGTCGTACGGCTCGCTCAGGGCGTCGAGCAGGCGTTCGGCGAGTTGCAGGGCGTTCGCCTCCGCGGCCGGCGTCTCACGGGTGCCGTCCGATTCGAGCGGCTGCGCGCAGCAGACGACGAACTCGTCGCCGCCGATGCGAACGCAAAGGTCCTCGGTCCGTAGCGCGTCCCGGAGCCGGCCCGCGACCAGCACCAGCAGCGCGTCGCCGGCCGCGTGACCCAACATGTCGTTCACGCGCTTGAACCCGTCGAGATCGATGTACAGCAATGCGACGCCGGGCCCGCCGCGCCGCATGCGCGCCAACGCCGAGGTCATCTCCTCGACCAGCAACGCCCGGCTGCCGAGTCCGGTGAGCCGGTCGTGGGTCGCATCGTGCTCGAGCCGCTCCTCGAGGCACTTGCGCTCCGTGACGTCCTCGAGCGTCCGGAGGTAGCCCGTCACCCGTCCGTCCGCCTCCATGAGAGGCGCGGCGCGCATGCTCACCCAGCGCGTCGCGCCGTCCGGCAGCTCGATCGCGATCTCTTGCGACGCGGCCGGCTCGTCCGAGACGGTCTCGGGCGGGATCACGGTCAGCCAACCGTGACCCAACGCGCCGTGTGCAGTCAGCCCGGTCAATCGCTCGAACGCGGGATTCACGAGTGTGCACCGGCCGTCCAGGTCGACCTCGAAGATACCGATCGGGCTTGCACCGAAGAGCGTGCGCCAGCGCGCCTCCCGGTCGAACACCGTCTGATCGACGGCACGCACGATGGTGCCACGGATGTCGGGATGGTCGACCAGGTTGAGAAGCACCAACGTCATGTCGTGCCAACCGTCGTTCTCGTTGTGCACGCGGATGCGAACGTTCACGTCGACTCCGGGCGTCTCGCGACTGCGCGCCAGGCCGTCGAGCACCACCCCGAGGTCGTCCTCGTGCACCCAGTCGGCAATGCGAGCCCGGATGTCGCCGACGCCTCCGAGTCCCGCGTCGGCGTACCCGCCGAGGCGGCCGAGCATGATCCGCGGTTGGTAGTCGGGCCCGAGTATCGCGACGGCGTCGACGAGAGCGCGCACGATCTCGGGATCGCGGACATCGAGCGGCACGGCTCCGGCGCCTTCGCCGTAGGGCGCGACGAACGGAGAAACACCTGCCATCGGCGTTGCATCGACATCGCCGGCCCGAAGCCTTATAGCGTCACGGTCATGACGACGAACTTCGCCTCCCCGGAGGACCTTCTCGGCGCCGTCGGGTCCGACCTGGGCGTTACCGAATGGGTGACGATCACCCAGGACCAGATCGACAAGTTCGCCGAGGCCACCCTGGACAACCAGTGGATCCACGTCGACACCGAGCGCGCCAAAGCGGGACCATTCGGGACCCCCATCGCCCACGGCTATCTCACGATGTCACTTTCGGCACATTTCCTGTCGCAGCTCGTGCACGTGAGCAATATCTCGATGGGAATCAACTACGGGACCGAAAAGGTCCGGTTCCCGGCGCCGGTCCCGGTGAACTCCCGCGTCCGCGCCCGCGGCGAGCTCCTGGATGCCAAGGAGGTGCCGGGCGGCGTCCAGGCGACCACCCGCATCACCATCGAACGCGAAGGGGGCGACAAGCCCGTCGCCGTCGTCGACGCGATCTCCCGGTACCTCGCGTGACGGCACTCGACAACTTCCGACTCGACGGCAAGGTCGCGATCGTCACCGGCGCGGGCCGTGGGATCGGCGCGTCCATCGCGCGCACTTTCTCCGACGCGGGCGCGAACGTCGTCATCACCTCCCGGACGAAGGAACAGCTCGACGAAGTCGCCGCCGACGTGCGCGCGGCGGGCCGGGAAGCGCTCGTCATTCCCGCGGACGTGAACGACAACGACGTGCTGGAGGAGATCGTGGCGCGCACGGCGTCAGAGTTCGGCCGGATCGACGTCGTCGTGAACAATGCGGGCGGCACCATGCCGCGGCCGTTCCTCAACACGAGTCCGGGCTTCTTCGAGCGGTCGTTCCACTTCAATGTGACGACCGCATTCGTTCTGAGCAAGGCCGCGACGCCCTACCTCCTCGCCGCGGACGGCGGCTCGATCGTGAACATCTCGTCGGCCATCGGTCGCCTTCGCGACCGCGGATTCGTCGCGTACGGCACCGCGAAAGCGGCGCTCTCGCATATGACGAGGCTCACCGCCGCCGACCTCGCACCGAAGGTGCGCGTCAACGCGATCGCGGTCGGCTCGATCGCCACCAGCGCGCTCGAGATCGTCCTCCAAGACCCCGAGATCCAGGCGGAGATGGTTCGCCGCACACCGCTCAAGCGGCTCGGACGGCCCGAGGACATCGCGCTGTGCGCCCTTTATCTCGCGTCGCCGGCCGCGAGCTTCGTGACCGGCAAGCTCTTCGAGATCGACGGCGGGCTCGAGGAAGGCAACCTCGAGCTGGGTCTCCCCGACCTCGAGTAGCGACCGCGTCCCGCGGGCTCGAGCCCCGACACGGTCCGCGTGCTCGTGACGGACGCGCCGTAACATCGCGAACGTTGAAGATTCGTCGGGCAGCAGGGCGGGCTGCGCTGGCGTGCGTGTCCACGGCAGCGATTGTCGTGTACATGCCGCGTCCGGCCGCGGCGGAAGGATCGCGGACGCTGTACGCGTCCCCGGCAACGTGCGCACCGAACTCGTCGAACGGCAGTTGCCGTGCCAACATCGAGTGGCGAACCAGCTTCTACGGTCCCGCCGGAAGCACGCAGGTCCGGCGCCGCACCATCATCCAGGTATTTGCCAACTCCGGCGAGACCATCGCTCTCGGCTCCAGCACCGTGGGCGTCGGCAGTGGCGACATCGTCGTGTTCGACCCGTCGGTGATCACCGACCCGTCGGCCGAACCGTTGCCCGCGGTGACGACGGGCGTCAACGGATTCAAGTGCTCCGACCAACGCACCTCGAGTGGAATCGCCACACAAGGCCAGATCACTTCGCGCGCCCTGGAGCTTGCGGGACCGCAAGCGGTATCGGGAGGCGGTAACCCGTCCGGGTATGTCCCGTGCCACTACACCGCGCCCGTCACCGGCATCTACTCCGTCGTCTTCTATGGCCCCGACGGCGACGGCGTCGACACCGACGGGGGCGCGACCGCCGACATCAACCTCGCCGCGGCCGCCAATTTCAACTCTTCGCAGCTGGCGACGATCGCAGCGTGGGACGTGACCGTCCGCGCCAACGACACTTCGATCTCCGACATCGACGGTCGCGTGTTCACGACTGCCCTCGCGGCATCGACCGCGGGCAACGGCCGGCCGCTCGGCATCACGTTCTACGTCACGACGAAGGACGGATTCGTGTACCGGGTGCAGACGCGAGGCGTCGACCCCAACGGCTTCGCCCTCTACGGCAATCAACTCGGCTACATCGACGCCGACGGCACCGGCCCGCTCGATCACGACATCGTGGGCACGACGAGCTCGAGCCAGCTGACGGGACTGGCCGGGAACGCGACACTGGCGCCGCCGGAATATCCCATCTCGTTCGGCCCGCTGGCGCCCGAGACGCTCGCTGCGCTGGGAATCCCGGCGACTCCGGCGGCGCCTGCCCTGAGCGCGCTGTCGTTCGTGGGAAGCGTCGGCGGCAACACGTCCGTCGTCGGCGAAGGCGGAACGTTCAATTTCTCGACCACGACCAACGGGGTGGTCGAGATCATCATCAGTCGCGACGGCGTCGACTTCGACCCCGGAAATCCCCTCAACCGCGTCTTGAGAGTTGCTCAGTCGGCCGGCGCGCACACGATCGCCTGGGATGGCAACGACAACCGCGGCGACGTCCTACCGGTCGGGGTCGGTTACGAGGTGCGCGCCGACGTCCACGCGGGCGAATACCACTTCCCGCTGCTCGACGCCGAGAACTCGACACTGGGCGGGCCGACGATCACGATGCAGAATCCGCCGGGCGGAACGTGTCCCTTCGGGAACGCGGCCTGCACAACCGCGTTCTACGACGACCGCGGCTACCACACGAGCGGCCCGTCGGGTTCCGACGTCGGGACGCCCGGAGCAACCCTGTGCGGCCTGAGCCCGCCCGCGGTGAATCACAGCGATCCGGCCCTCGGGTACGACAGCAGCGGCGGCCAACGCGCGTACGGCTCCGACACCGGCGGCAATACCAACACTCCCTGCACCGGGTCGTTCGGCGACGTCAAGGGGCTCGACACCTGGACGTACTTCCCGAGCGCGACGCGCGACGCCTCGCTGAACGTCATCGGAAGCTCGCCCGCCGCACCCACGGCAACGAACGATCACTACGACCTCGCGTACGGAAAGGTGCTCAACGAACCGGCGCCGGGTGTACTCACCAACGACACGGGCACGGGGATCACCGTCACGATGCACACGAACCCCGCGCACGGCATCCTCACCCAGCTCTCCGACGGGCGCTTCACCTACACACCCGCGACCGGATACAGCGGAATCGACAGCTACACGTACACCATCACCGACAGCTTTCTGCGCACCGCGACCGCAACCGTCACGATCGTGGTCGATCCGGCCCCACCGGTCGTGCCACCGCCGCCGAAACCCACACCAACTCCCACCGTCCCGCCGCCGGGCGCATTGCCGTTCACCGGCGCAGACTCGAAGACCCTCGCCGCGCTCGCGATGCTGCTCATCGCCGCAGGAGCGGCAATGGTTTCGTGCGCGCGACCACGGAGAAAGCGGGAAGTTTCGTACGCGGCGGCACGCGCGCACCGACGATCAGCTCTCGAGGAAGGGGATGTTGACGCGCCCGAGCATCCAGTCGATCGGCGCCCGTTCGGCAACGAACTTCAGCCCGGCCGCGACGAAACCGGGAATGGTGTTGCGATGATCGGCATCGTCGATCGCGCGGACGAGCCCGGCGCGCAGCGCCTCCGCGAGCGTCGCACGCGTCCACTTCACCTCGGACCCGAACGCGCTGCTCGGGTCGAGCGAGAGAATCAGGTCCTCGCGTCCGGTGCCGAGCTTGCACGCGGCGCCGTCGATCGCCGAGAGGGAGATCCGTTGCAGCGTGCCGTCGATCCCGTGTCCCTGAGGGAAGGGATCCGCCGGCGCATGACACGGATCGACGTAGTCGCGACGCCCGAAGCCATCGGCTCCCGCGTGGAACTCGGCCGCGATGAGCACCACGACGAGCGCGGTTATCACCCCCGCGATCGCCAGCGCTTTGCCGTCGGTTGGCGCGGTACGACGGCCGCGTAGTGCCGCGGCCGCGAGGGCCGCGCCGACCGCAAAGAGTGCCGCGATCAGGAACGACGAGCGGAAGGCACGCGTCAGCGTGTCGCGGATCGCGACCACCACGGCGTCTCGCGTCTCTCGCAGGTTCGCATCGTGGGCCGCACCACGTTTGTCGAAGGGCACCGTCGGATCGGGAACCTTGCCGCGCGGCGCGTTGGCGACGAGGTCTCGCAAATCGAGGGCGAGTGAGACCTTGGTGCGCAGCGATATCGACGAATCGAGAACCTCGGCGGTGGTCGTCTTGGTCGCGAGCCGTGCGCCATCGTTGAGGCTCGCCGACAAGACGGGTGCGATGACGGCGAGGGCGAGCACGAAACCCGCGTGACGCGCCGCGATGCTGATCGTCGCGGCGCGCATGCCCGGCCGGTCCGGAGGAACCGCGGCCGGCGCGAGAACCGAGCCGATCAGCCCCAATCCGAGACCACACGCCGCGAGCGCGCACGCCGCCCAACCGGCCGTCGCCGCCGGCAGGAACCCCAACGCGATAAGCCCGCCGGCGAGCGCGACTCCGCCGACAGCAACCGCGGCGCGGGGCGCGAGGTCGGGGACGAGCCACCTCACCGCGATCGTGGCGATCGGCAGCGACGTCACGACGAGCGCGCCCGCGATCGGCGACCAGCCCCAGACGACGACCAGCAGCAACACCGACAGGAACAGCGCTCCGACCAACGCGCCGTACAGCGCGAGGAAACCGGCGTTGGCGAGCGCGGTGCGCGAACGGACTTCCGGCCGCGGCGCCGCTTCGACCGAGCGCACACGCGGGTCGACGACTGCGATGAGCGCAAGCGCGGCGAGCGGCGCCTGCAGCAAGAAGATGCTGCGCCAGCTGAAGAGCTCGGTCAGGAACCCACCGAGCGCCGGACCGACCGCGACGCCGATCGTTCCCGCCAGACCCCAGAGCCGGATCGCGTGCTCGTCGCTCCCTCGGATCCCTGCCAACACGGGGATCGCGCCTACCAGCGCGAGCGCGGCGCCCAGCCCCTGGACGGTGCGGCTAGTGATGAGGACCTCGAAAGAGGTCGCGAGCCCGCACGACAAGGACGCCACCGCGAACACGCCGAGGCCGAGCCCCGCGAGTACGTGCCCTCGCGCCCGTCTTGCGAACCAGAGCACGCCGAGCGCGCCGACGACGATCGCAAGGTTGTACGCGGTGATCGTCCACGAAACGGTGACGATCGAAACATCGAACGCGCCGTAGAGGGCGGGCAGCGCGAGGACGACGACCGACGAATCCGCCACGGCCAGGGCAACCGCGAGCGCGACAACCGCGACCAGCAGGCGGTCGCGATGACGCCCGGCGAACATCGGACGAGCGTACGCCCGGCGTTCGCCTCGGCAGCGCGCGCCTCGGGCGCGCGGACTTGGGAGCAAACGATGAATGCAACGTGTCGTCGCGCCGACCGGCCGCAGACCGGGCCCCGAACACCGATGGGATCGAGAAGCACCAACGCGCCGACGAGCGCCATGGTTTGCCACGCTCGGCCCCGCGACGGCCAACGAACCTCAGCCGTCGAGGAGATCGTGGACGTGATCGGGCAGCGCGAAACCGTTCTCGCCCGCCGCCCACGGCATGGCCGCGACAACCGCCTCGAGATCGATGGGGCCGTAGACGTGCGGGAACTCCCCCGCAAACGCGTCCGCCGACGGCTCATAGCGCAACTCGCTCGTCAGCTCCTCGGGATCGATGCACAGCAACACGAGATCGGGGATCTCGCGGTAGAACCAGTCGGCGACGTGATTCACCTGTGTGGGCAACGAACAGTGGATGAAACCCTCGGCGTCTAAGCTCTCGGCGCGACACGCGCCGTCGCGGCGAGCACGGTCCCACTCGGGCGTGGTCGTGATGTGGAAGATCATGCGGCTCACGGCCGGGAGCCTAGGCAGCCCGGCCGGCGTCGCCGACCCCCGATACCGTGACCGCCCGTGCCCGCGTACGCGCTGTTGCTCCGTCCGGCGACGAATCGCCTGTACAGCAAGGGCGCGGCCGCGCTGAACACCTCCGAGCTCTCGGTCGTCAACGAAACATCGCTCGGCGGCTCGCTACGCAACATCGAGCCGACGACTCTCGGCGGTGTCGGTTACGTGAGGTTCGAGACGGGCCCGCCGTTGACGCAACGCGACATCGTGCACCTCTCGAACCTGTCGTCGGCCTTCGCGCTCTTTCGCCTGTTCGACGACCAACGCATGCTCCCGATCACGGTCGCACCCGTCGCCTACCTCGACGACGACCTGCTTACGATCCAGCGCTACAAGGGCAAGACGAACGAACAGTTCACGAAGCTGCTCCTCAACCTCACGCTGGCCGCCTCGGCCGTCGGCGCAGAGTGGCCCGCCCGCCGTCTCCGGATTCTGGACCCGGTCTGCGGGCGCGGGACGTCGCTGAACCAGGGACTCGTGTACGGATTCGATGTCGACGGCATCGAGGTCGACCGCGCCGCGTACGACGCGTACAAGTTGTTCCTCGCGACCTGGCTGAAGGACAAGCGGTACAAGCATCAGGTGCAGACCATGCCGGTGCGTCGCGACGCCAAGGTCGTCGGTCGCCGGTTCGAGATCGTGTTCGCCCGCGACAAGGACGAGTACAAGGCCGACGATGTGCGGCGCGTCCGCTTCGTGAACGACGACACCACGCATGCCGGTGACTACTACCGAAAGCCCGTGTTCGACGCCGTGATCGCAGATCTCCCCTACGGCGTGCAGCACGCGAGCCGGGCGCGTCCCGGCGCGGTCGCGCGGCGCCCGGACAATCTCGTCGCGGGCGCGCTGCGCGGATGGGTCGGCGCGATGAAACCGGGGGCGGCAATAGGTCTGTCCTGGAACACGAAGACCTTGCCGCGCGGAACGCTCGTCGATCTCCTGGCCGGCCACGGCCTGGCCGAGCACGAGACCGATGCGGTATTCGAGCACCGCGTCGACCACGCGATCACTCGCGATCTCGTCGTGGCCGTCAAAAAGCCCTGAACGGACTCAGGCCCGGGGCTGCGCGAGCGCCAGCGCGTTCTCGCGCATCACCAGCTTGATCTCCGCGTCCGAGAAGTTCGGCAGATCGTCGACGAACGACTTCGGATCGGCGAGGCCCTCGGCGTGCGGGAAGTCGGAGCCGAAGATCATCTGGGTCGCACCCAGCTCGTCGCGCAGCTGCGAGAGATCGTCCTCGTAGTACGGCGAGACCCACACGTGCCGCTGCACCTGCTCGACGGGGTCGACGTGGTCGTACGCCGCCGGGATCTGCCCGTACGACTTCTTCAGCGCCTTCAGGAGCAACGCAACCCACTCGGAGCCGCTCTCTATGGTCGCGACGCGCAGGTTCGGATGGCGGCGGAGGATGCCGTGGCACGCGAACGCGGCGATGGTGTCGTAGATGGGCCGGTGCCCTCCCGTGACGTTGCGGAACGGATCGTTGCGGAAGGCTTGGAAGTCGCCGCCGCCGCCCCACTCGTCGGCATACCGGTTGTAGCCGGCGTCGCCCGAGTGATACGCCACCAGCACACCGGCCTCCGCCAGGCGTGCCCACATCGCGTCGTACACCGGGTCGCCCGGGCTGCGGGAGAAGCCGGGACCGCGCACCGGTCCGGAACGCATGACAACGACGTGCGCGCCCTGCTCGAGCGCGTACTCGACCTCCTGCACGGCGCGATCAGGATCCTGCAATGCGATGTACGGAGCGGCATAGATACGGTCGGAGTAGTTGAAGGTCCAGTCGTCGTGCATCCACACGTTGAAGGCGTGGAAGACGTCGTGCAGCGCGCCGGGGTCGTGCAGCAGCACCTCCTCGACGCCCACACCGAGCGTCGGGAAGAGGAAGCAGCCCTGCATTCCCTGCGCGTCCATCAGCTTCACGCGCGCGGCCGGGTCGCGATACGCGGGACTGATCGGCTCGAGCGCACCGAACGCGGCACGGATGTCGTCGCCGGCCTGCTTGCCCCGGAAGTACTCGTCGAGACATCCGGGCCGCGCAACCGGGTCGAAGGTGGGATTCGGGATGAAGGGAAGATCTTGTTGTCGACGATCATCCGCTGCTTGCCGTCGATCTCGGCCCACTGCACGAGCTTCGACCGGTGCTTCGGGAGATGGCGGATGAAGGCGTCGGTCGCCTCGTAGTAGTGGTTGTCGGCGTCGAAGACGTCGAACTCGACGGTGCCCATGGCGACCTCCGCTTGGAAAACGCTCCGCGTGATGCCGGCGACGATGCCGGCGACGCGTCAAGCCGACCGAATCTAGAACGCCATTCTAGTCGAGCGGCGGCGGGCTCGCAATCAGCCGGTACCGATCCGTTCGTCACGGAGCGCCGACCGCCGTACCTTGCCGGCGTCGTCCCGCAGGGGTTCGGTGGTGAACTCGAAGGTGCGCGGGACCTTGTAGCGGACGAGTCGTTCGCCGAGATGCGTCCGGAGGTCGTCGAGATCGATCGGCGTACCGTCGTCGGTCTGGATGATCGCGTGGACCGAGTTGCCCAGATCGTCATCGGGCAACCCGATGACGGCACAGGAACGGACGCGCGCGTGCTCGTCGAGCGCGGACTCGATCTCGGCGGGGTAGATGTTCGCCCCGCCCGCGAGAATCATGTCGGTCTGGCGGTCGCTCAGATACAAGTACCCGTCGGCGTCGATGGCACCCATGTCTCCGAGGGATTCCCAGCCACCGTCGATGCGCCGCGCCTCGGCGCCGATGTAGCGATATGTGCGGACGCTCTCGTCTTCCGACGGTCGCATGAACACCTCGCCGACCTCACCCGGGTCCGCGTCGGTGCCATCGGCGCGCAGCACCCGGAAGTTGTTGACGTTCACCCGACCGACCGAACCGCGATGCTCGAGCCATTCCCCACCCGTGATGATGGTGGCCGCCTGCGCCTCCGTCCCGCCGTACAACTCCCAGATCGCGTCGGCGCCGAACCAGCCGATCCACTCCTCCTTCAACCAGGGCGGGCACGGCGCCGCGAGGTGCCACACCGTTCGCAGCGACGACACGTCGTACCCGTCGCGCACCTCGGCTGGAAGCTTCGAGATGCGCGCCATCATCGTCGGCACGACATACATCGAATCCGGGCGATAGGTGTCGACCAGGCGCAGCGTGTTCTCGGCGTCGAACTTGCCGCCGAGAACGACGTGGTTGCCGGCAAGCAGCGCGGTGAAGGTCCACACGAACGGACCGTTGTGGTAGAGCGGACCCGGCATGATGTGCGTTCCGTTCAGCTGCATGCGCAGCAGCGGCGGCGCGTCGGGATCGATGAGGCTCGCCTGGTTGGCGAGAATCAGCTTCGGCCGTCCGGTCGAGCCCCCTGACGTCATGGCCTTGTAGGGGTTGGAGACGGCGTCGGGCAAGGGGCCGTCGTCGAAACCGTCGAGGTCGAGTTGACCGTCGACGACGACGCGCGGCCGGGCGAGGTCGACGATCGCTTCGAGCTCACGCGGCGGGAGACGGGCCGAGACCGGTTGCGGAACCGCGCCCAGCTTCCAGCAGGCGATCACGGCCGCAACAAACGGGGTGCCGTTCGGGAGCGCGATCGTGACGAAGTCGTCCTCCACCACCCCTTTGGCAGCCAGCGCGCGCGCCGTGCGATTCGCGATCGACTCGAGCTCGCGACGTGTCAGCGTCTGCCGCTCGTGGGTCAGGGCGAGATGGTCGGGATCGGCCGCGGCATGGTCGCGCAATCGCTGTGAATAAGAGATCAGGGCCACGACCGCGATTCTGGCGCGCCGCCGCACCGGCGGACAGCCGACTTGAGCCAGCGCACCTGCAACAGCTCCCGGCGGCACTCACCGCAGGCGTCGATATGGGTCGCGATGACGAGCATCGTCTCGACGTCGCACTCGCAATCCGCATACCAATCGATGGCTGCGAGCACCTCGGCACAGGACGGAACGGCGGGGGCCACGGCATTTCGAACCCGCGGATGAAGCCGGGGATTCCCCGCTGCCGTATGGTCCTGCGCCATGCAGACCAGCAGTTCACTCGTGGGATCGACCGCACTCGTCACCGGCGGCGCCTCGGGCATGGGCGAAGCGACTGCCCGGCGACTGGCCTCGGCCGGCGCCACGGTCGTGATCGCCGACCGCGATCAGGTCAAGGGCGAGCAGGTCGCCGCCGGGCTGGGCGGAGCCTTCGCCGCGGCCGATGTGACCGACGAGAACGGCGTGAGCGCCGCGGTCGAGAAGGCAACCGAGATCGGCCCGTTGCGGACGTGCATCCACTGTGCCGGCATCGGGTGGGCCGAGCGCACGCTGAACCGATCCGGCGCGCCGCACTCGCTCGACACCTTCCGCAAGGTGCTCGACATCAACCTGGTCGGAACCTTCAACGTGTTGCGGCTCGCGGCCGCGGGCATGGCCCGGAACGATCCCGACGACGGCGGCGAGCGCGGCGTTATCGTCAACACCGCGTCGATCGCCGCCTATGACGGCCAGATCGGGCAGGCGGCGTACTCCGCGTCGAAGGGCGGCGTGGTCGCGCTCACCCTGACCGCCGCGCGCGACCTCGCCGCGGTCGGGATACGTGTCTGCACCGTGGCGCCCGGGCTGGTCGACACCCCTCTCCTCGGGGGCCTGCCGGCCGACGCGCGGGACGCGCTCGCGGAGTCGGTGCTGTTCCCGAAGCGACTCGGCGTTCCCGACGATTTCGCTTCTTTGGCGATGGAGATCGTGGGCAATCGCTACTTGAACGGCGAGGTCATCCGCATGGATGCGGGGATCCGGATGCCGCCGAAGTAGCGGCATGGCAAAGTAGGGACATGGCGACGCACCCGACTCGCGACGACATCGATCTCCTCGACGGGAGCTTCTACGTCGACGAGCCTCATGAGAAGTACATGTGGATGCGCGAGCACGCGCCCGTCTACTTCGACGCCAAGAACGGCGTGTGGGGAATCGCGTCGTACGACGCCCTGCTCGCGATGGAGAAGGACCCGGCACGCTTCTCGAACGCAGGCGGCATCCGGCCCGACAGCGGGCCGATCCCGATGATGATCGACATGGACGATCCCGAGCACTGGAAGCGCCGCAAACTCGTGAACAAGGGATTCACGCCCCGGCGCGTCCGTGACAGCGAGCAGAAGATCCGCGACGTGTGCGACGCGATCATCGACACCGTGTGCGAGCGCGGAGAATGCGACTTCGTCCGCGACATCGCCGCCCCGCTGCCCATGATCCTCATCGGAGACATGCTCGGTGTCGAGGCCGACGATCGGAGCGATCTACTCCGGTGGTCGGACGACATGGTCAGTGCGCAGAGCGGGAACGCGACCGAAGAGCAGTGGCTCAAGGCGATGCAGGCGATGGACGGCTACAGCGCGTTCTGCACGCACGCGGTCGCGCAGCGCCAGGAGCAACCGACCGACGACCTGATGAGTGTGCTCGTCCACGCCGAGGTCGACGGCGACCGGCTGAGTCCCGACGACGTGCTGCACGAGTCGCTCCTCATCCTCGTCGGCGGCGACGAGACGACCCGGCACGTCATCAGCGGTGGAACCGAGCAGCTGCTGCTCCATCCCGACCAACGGCAGGCGCTCGTCGACGAACCCGCGAAGATCAGCGTCGCCGTGGAGGAGATGCTCCGCTGGGTGACGCCGATCAAGAACATGTGCCGTACCGTCACCCGCGACACCGAGTTCCTGGGCCAGGAGATGCAGGAAGGGCAGAAGTGCATGTTGCTCTTCGAGTCGGCGAATCGCGACGCGACCCGGTTCGACGACCCGTTCCGATTCGATGTCGAGCGCACACCGAACGAGCACCTCGCGTTCGGCTTCGGCGCGCACTTCTGCCTCGGGCAGGCACTCGCCCGGCTCGAGCTGAAGGTCATGTTCGAGCAACTCCTGGAGCGAATGCCCGATCTCGAGCTCGCGGCCGATCCCGCGGATCTCCCCCGGCGGCGCGCGAATTTCATCAGTGGATTGGAATCGATGCCGGTGCATTTCACCGCGAGCCGCCCATTGCTCCGGAGCACGGTGTGAGCAACCGCGAGATCGTAGAGAGGCTCTGGGTCGATCTCTACAACCGCGACTTCGAAGCCGTGGGCGCCGCGTTCGCCGACGACGGCGAATACACCGACATGCCGACGCCGGCCGACGACGTAGCACGCGGGCCGGAGCAGATCGCGGCCCGCCTCCGCCTCGGACTCGAGCCGCTCGCCGGTATCTCACACGACGTGCGCGCGATCGTCGCGGAAGGCGACCTCGTCGTCACCGAGCACGTCGAGCACTGGGAATGGCCTTCGGGCGAGCAGGCGTCGCTCCCGTTCGTGTCGATGCACGAGGCGCGCGAGGGCAAGCTGATCCGCTGGTGGGACTATTGGGATCTCGCGACACTCATGAATTCGGCGCCGGCGTGGTGGGTCGAGCACATCATGAGCGAATCGGCGCGGATCGGCCTGCGCGAGGAATGAGCACCGAGCGGGGAGCCCGGCGGCGCCGAGCACGCGCGTGATCCTCGTCGATCGGCCGCGCTGGGCCGCGCACGGGACCCGGTTCGCGCATCTGGTGAGCGACACGTCGCTCGAGGAGCTGCACGCGTTCGCCGACAAGCTCCTGCTCCCGCGCCGCCTGCGCTTCCACAACGATCACTACGACGTGCCGGAGCGGTGGTGGCAACTCGCCGTCGACGCCGGCGCGCACGTCGTGTCGACCCACGAGCTCGTACGGCGGATCCGCGCCGCGGGTCTTCGGGCGAGGTCTACTTCGGCTGGAACCGCACCGCGCCGTCGAGCCGGATGACCTCGCCGTTGAGGTAGCTGTTCTCGAGGATGTGCTGGGCGAGCGCGGCGTACTCGTCCGGCTCGCCGAGACGCTTCGGGAACGGGACGTTCGCCGCGAAGGCGTCGCGCATCGCCTGCGGCACCATCAGCATCGGCGGGGTCGCGATCGTGCCGGGGGCGATGGTGCAGACGCGTACACCGACAGACGAGAGATCGCGCGCCGCGATGATCGTCATGCCGATCACGCCGGCCTTGGCCGAACCGTACGCGATCTGCCCGATCTGTCCCTCGTACCCCGCGATGGATGCGGTCAGCACGCAGGCCCCGCGCTCTCCACCGTCGTCGGGCCGGTTTCCGGCCATCCC
>Ga0335083_10003228_pt1 | contig 21212 bp, 18 predicted proteins | sample Lox_Sample_42_FD_206716 | JGI IMG/M metagenome (GOLD analysis project Ga0335083, IMG submission 206716) | Soil microbial communities from Loxahatchee National Wildlife Refuge, Florida, United States - Lox_Sample_4.2 | ecosystem: Environmental > Terrestrial > Soil > Wetlands | place: USA...
CGCGGGCGCTCATTGCGGCGCCTCTCTTCCTCCTCGCGGCGGCGGATCTGTTCGATGATCCAAGGTTCGAGCACGACGACGAGAACCCCTTGTTACATGCCTGCAATATCTCGTCCTGTTAGTCAAGTTCGGCAATTTCGGACCGGAACGTGAGGGCCGCCGGGTCAGGCCCGGATTTGCCGCCTTTTTCTGCGCGCTTACCGCCTATTCCTCACCCAGCCCTTCAATCTTCCAGCCGCCCGGCTCGCGCATCAGCCGGACCTCGCCACCGTCGGCCAGCGGCGCGTGGGCCTCATCCCCGGACTCGACCAGCGGAGCGGTCGTGGCCGCTCGAATCTTCGCCAGCAGCCGCCGGTGTGCGTCTGCGTCGGACTCCTCCCAGAAACTACGCAGGCGCTCGGGCGTCAGCCCGCCCCGCAGGCGGTCCGGCACCAGGCGCAGCACGACGTCGTAGCGACGCGCGTCCAGGGCGCGAACGAAGGTGCGGATGGCCGCCCGCGGCGTCTCCTGCCCCCAGGCTTCGTAGACCGGCCCGTCGACCCGCCACTGGCCCGCCTCGAACACCAGCGGGACGCGCTCGCCCGCGGCCAGCTCGACCTCGACGCGCGGCGCGACCCGCCCGGACTCCGAGGCGATGCGCCGGCCCAGCGTGGCTGGATCGGCGGCCGGCCCCTGGAACCCCGCCGCGAACGCCTCGAAGGGGACGCGCTGCTGCAGCTCGGCGCTGGTCATCGCGTAGGCCCCGCGCAGGTCGCCGCGCGCCAGCGCGTCGCCAAACGCCGCCAGCGCCTCACCCGGCGCAGGGGGCGCGTGGGCGCAGCCACCGGCCGAGAGCGCGACGGCCAGCGCGATCACGGACCGCGTCATTGCGACGCCGGCGCGCCGACCGTGAGACGGTAGGGCTCGTCGGGCGCCCCGCTCCCCTTCTTGAGGGCGATGCGGATGAACACCGGCCCGCCCGGGACAGAGGCCCCGGCGATCCGCGCCGGTCCGTGGCGGCTGCTTTCGGCGCGCCCCAGCAACGTGCCGTCCCCGCGCTGCAGGCTCACCTCGACCGCGGCGCGCTCGGGCGGCGCCACCTCCACGTCGATGACCGCGATCCCCGGCGTGGTGTATCGGTAGAAGTCGACGTCGCCCCGGGCCAGGTAGCCGACCGCCGTCCCATCCTCGATCGGCTGGGCGTGGTCCACGTCGTCGTTCGGCTCGGACTCCGTGCCGGCCTTGGGCAGATCGGCGCGCGGGCGCAGGTTGTAGCGGGCGTCGGCGCTCCAGCCCGCGTCGGCGCGGACGACCAGCGACAGAAAGGGGGATTGTTCGCTGGGCGGGATCCGGACACTGCGGAGAACGACCCGCTCGCCTTTGCGACCGTGCGCCTCCGAGAGCTTGTGCCCGTCCGCGGCGTAGAGCTGCAAGGTGGCCGCGACGTCCACAATCGGATCCACGTCGGCCGACAGGACGCTCCCCTCGGCGACGCCGGTGGTCGACAGGCGGTACCAGTCCTGATCGTGGTGCCAGCCCAGGTAACCCACCGCCTCGCCACCCAGCGAGAGGTCCGTCGCGTGCGTCGCGTCGCCGTTGGGCTCGATCTCGGCGCCGGCGTCGAACGGCGCGAAGCGCGCCACCAGCTTGTAGGTGGTCAGCGGAGGGGCCTCGCCGGCCGCGGCGCGGACGCGCAGCAGGACGGGCGCCGCGCGCACGGCCAGGTTGGGGATCACGACCGTCTCCCCGGGCTGTCCGGTGACGGCAATCAGGGCATGGCCGGCTTCGTCTGTGGCTTCCAGCGTGACCGGCAGGCCGGTTGCGGGATGCACCTCGGCCCGCAGGACCAGGCGCGGCGCCGGTGGACCGGCGTCGGGCGCCACGCCGGCATCGCGCGCCGGCGGGTCGATCCGGAAGAAGTCGACGTCGCGCCTGGCGACGGTCCCCGCCGGATGCGGGCTCAGATCGGCATTGACCGCCACCGGCCCCGCCTCCGTCAGCGAGAGGCGTTGCGCCTGCGCCGGCGTGTCGTTGGGCTCGGTCTCGGCCGCCTTGGGGATGGCGTCCTCTGGGTTCTCGACCGCGACCACGACCGCGGCGCCGTCCGGCCGGGGCGGCAACCCGCCCCGGTGACAGCTCGCCAGGCAGAGCGCGGGCAGAAGCAGCGCCAGGACCCGCATGGCGGGTCAGCCCGGCGTGGCGGCCGTCTCTTCCGGCTGCCGCGGCTGGATCGACGCCAGCAACTCGGCCTCGGCGACGACCGCGCCGTCGACCTTGGCCTCGCCGCGCAGCTTCCAGATCGCCCCGCCCTTGCGCAGCGGCGTCACCTCGAGCGCCATCAGGTCGCCCGGGACCACCGGCTTGCGGAAGCGCGCCTTGTCGATGGCCATGAAGTAGATGACCTGCTTGGCGGGGTCGAAAGAAACGATGCTGGCCGCCAGCAACGCGCCGGCCTGCGCCAGCGCCTCGAGAATCAAGACCCCGGGCATCACCGGGTGACCGGGGAAGTGCCCGTTGAAGTGAGGCTCGTTGCGCGAGACCAGCTTGCGCGCGACGATCCGGTCCGGGCCCAGCTCGTCGACCCGGTCGACCAGCAGGAACGGGTACCGGTGCGGGAGGATCCGCTCGATGTCGCGGATGTCCAGCGCGCTCACTTCAATCCACCGTCATTTCTTGGCCGACGGAGCTGCGGCCGCGGGCTTGGCGTTGTCGGCGCCCTCTCCGGCGTTGTAACGACGGATCACCTCCGTCGTCAGGTCCAGGTGCGGCTTGGCGAACACCAGCGCCGACTGGTCCACGATCATCGAGAAGTTCTCGGCCGCGGCGATCTTGTTGATGATCTTCTTCATCCGATCGAAGATCTTGGCCGTCGCCTCCTGCTCCTTGCCGGACAGGTCCTGCTGGTGGCGCAGGTAGGTCTGCTGGATCTTCTGCATGCGCGCCTGGAACTCGGCCTCCTTGTCGCGCACCTGGTCGGGCGGCAGCAGGGTTCGCTTCTTGTCGAAGTCCTCGATGTCCTTCTTCAGCGCGTTCTGCTGCTCGTCCAGCTCTTTCTGCTTCTGGTCGAAGACCTTCTTCAGCGCGGCCTTGGCCTTCTTGCCGTCGTCGGTCTCGTTCATGGCGCGCTGCATGTCGACGTAGCCGAGCTTGAAATCCTCGGCCAGGGCCTGCGAGGCCCCCAACAACAACGCTGCCATGACCACGAGACGGGTGACCCGTTGCATTTTGATCTCCTTCACCGGCGGATTGCTTAACACGTCGGAAACCCCTTTTGTTAGAAGAAGTTCCCGATCGTGAACTCGAACACGAGGGGCTGTTCACCCGGCAGCGTCCAGAACGGGACGCCCCACTCGAACCGCAGCGGTCCGATGGGCGAGAACCAACGGAACCCGAAGCCCCAGCTGGCGCGGTAGGCGCGGATGTCCTGCGGCCCGTTGCACGGGTTCTTGCTGACGTTGACGTTGAACGGCGCCAGCTTGCAGTACTGGTCTTCCAGGTTGAACGCGTTGCCGGCGTCCGTGAACACGACGCCGCGGATGCCGACCTTGTCGAACAGCGGGAACTCGATCTCGGCGTTGGCGATGATCTGAACGTTGCCGCCGACCAGGAACGTGTTGAGCGAGGCGTCCGGCGCCTGGGTCGACAGTGAGCGGATGACCGGCCCCAGCGACAGCGGCGAGAAGCCGCGGATGCTGTAGATGCCGCCCGTGAAGTAACGCTCGAAGATGGGCACGCCGCGCGGATCGCGGCTGACGATCAGGTCCCCCTCGAGCTTGGCTCGGAACACGAACGGGCCCCAGATCGGGTAGAAGTAGCGGCCCACCGCCTCGTAGCGGGTGAAGGTGTTCTCGGACAGCGTGGCCGCCGGGTCGGCGACCTCGGCCCCGAAGGTGTTGTACCAGCCCTTGCTGGGGAACATGCGGTCGTTGCGCGAGTCGTACGAGATGGTGGCGCGCACCGACGAGGTGATGCCGGAGCGGAACAGGTTGGCGATCCCGCTCTGGGTGATGGGCGCGCCGATGGTGGGCGACCCGAAGATCGAGCTGCCGAACAGGGAGGTGCTGGTCCCGATGCCGACCTGCTCCAGCTTGTAGGTGAGCAGCAGGCGCAGGTCCTCGGCCAGCAGGTAGCCCCAGGTGAGGCTGCCGCCCTTGGACGACCGGATGAACGAGTAGAGGAACTGGTCCTGCTTGAACAGGTTGAAGCCGAAGGTCCAGTTGGTGTCCAGGAAGTAGAGGTCCTGGAACTGGGCGAGAAAAAGCTGCCGCAGGCTGGAGAACTGCCCCTGCAACGTCAGCAGCTGCCCGCGCCCGAACAGGTTGTTCTGCGAGACCTGCATCTGGGCGATGAAGTTCTCGACCGACGAGAACCCGGCGCCGATCTGGAACGTCCCGGTCGGCCGCTCGCTGACCTCGAAGTTGACGTCCATCTTGTCGTCGGTCTCGGCGCGCTTGGTCGACATCTCGACCTTCTCGAAGTACCCGAGCGCGTTGACGCGCTTCTTCGAGTAGTCGAGCAGCGTCTGGTTGAAGGTGTCGGCCTCGTAGATGCGCAGCTCGCGCCGGATCACCTTGTCGCGGGTCTTGGTGTTGCCGCGGATGTTGATCCGGTTGATGGTGACCAGGTCGCCCTTCTGGATCTCGAAGATCACGTCGACGATGCGGGTCTTCTCGTTGACCGGCGTCGACGGCGAGGCGTTGACGTAGGCGTAGCCGCGGTCCTTGTAGTAGTCGGTCAGCTTCTGCAGGTCGTCCGACAGCTTGGACCGGTTGAAGATCTCGCCGGTCTTCACCGAGATGCGCGACAGGAAGAAGTCCTTCGGCATCAGCAGGTCGCCGGTCACGTCCACCCTCCCCAGCCGGTACTGAGGCCCCTCCTCGATGGAGATGGTGATGTACATCGACTGCTTGTCGGGCGACAGCTCGACCAGCGGGTTGGCGACCTTGACCTGGACGTAGCCCTTGTCCCAGTAGTGAGCCTGGATGAGCAGCAGGTCGCGCTGGAACACGTCCTCGCGGTAGGTCCCGGCGGAGGTGAGCACCGACAGGATGTTCCCCTCCTGCGTGGTGATCACCCCGCGCAGCTCGTCGTCCGCGATCGCGTGGTTCCCGACGAAGTTGACCCGCCGGACTTCGACCTTGTTGTTCTCGCGGATGTGGAACCAGACGTCGACCGTCGAGGCGGTGTCGCGCTTGATCTCGTACGAGACCTCCGCCATGTAGAAGCCCTTCTCGGTGTAGGCGTCCTTGATCTTCTCGACGTTCTTCTTGATCTTCGCCAGGTCGAGGATCTGGTCCTTCTTGATGTCCAGGACCTCGTTGATCTTGGACAGCGACACCTCGTCGTTGCCGGCGACGTAGATCTTGTTGATGGCCGGCTTCTCGCGCAGGACGAAGGTGACGGCGCTGCCCCCTTTGCTGTCCTGAACCTCGACCTCGACGTCCTCGAAGTAGCCCATCTTCCAGATGGCACGGACGTCCTCGCGGACCATCTCCTGCGTCAGTGTCGTCCCGGGCGCCGTCTTCAGGTTGACGCGGATCGCGTCGTCCTCGACCTTGCGGTTGCCCCGGAACTGCACCTTCACCACCCGCAGGTTGGGCGCGGCCGGGGCGGCGGCCGGCGCCGACTCGGGCGCGGGCGCCGGGTCGTCGTCGGCGGCGCGGGCCGGGCAGGCGGCCACCCAGACGGCCGCAACGACAGCCAGCGAGACGGCACAGCGGCGGAGGTTCATCGCGGAGCTGCCGTCACTCTCGCTCGACGATCATGCCGTCGGCCATGCGCAGCCGGCGGGGCGTCTTGGCCGCCAGCTCGTCGTTGTGTGTGACGATCAGGATCGTCGTCCCCAGCTCGCGATTGAGCTCGAAGAACAGCTCGTGGATCTCGCGGCCGGTCTTGGTGTCCAGGTTCCCGGTCGGCTCGTCGGCCAGCAGCAGGCGCGGCCGCAGCAGCAGCGCGCGGGCCAGGGCCACCCGCTGCTGCTCGCCTCCCGACAGCTCGCCGGGCCGGTGGGTGAGCCGCTCGGCCAGGCCGATGCGGGCCAGCATGGCCGCCGCCCGCTCGGCGCAGAGCCGCCGCGGCATCCGCAGGATCAGCCCGGGCATCATGGTGTTCTCGAGCGCCGTGAACTCCGGCAGCAGGTGGTGGAACTGGAAGACGAAGCCGATCTCGCGGTTCCGGAACTCCGCCAGCCGGGTGGGGGTCATGGACGTGACGTCGATCCCATCGAAGGTGATGCTGCCGGCGGTCGGCACGTCCAGCGTCCCCAGGACCTGCAGCAGCGTCGACTTGCCGACCCCGGACGCCCCCACCACGGACGCGATGTCGCCCGGGCCCAGGTCGAAGTCCAGCCCGCGCAGCACCTCGATGATCCGGCCGCCGTGCTCGAACGTCTTCGACAGGCCGCGAACCGAGACCCGAGCGCCACCGCGCGCGTCCCGCTCGAAGGGAGCGGACGTATGGGGCGTCTCCATGGGGTGCGCCAAATTAGTCGGCACCCCCCAGGGTGTCAACGCGAGAGCGGCCTTCGAACCTCATAATCCGTAGGCTCTGAGACCGTTTGGAGCGCGACCGGGTTGCCCCGATCGAGTGCTACTCGTACCGGAGGCCGTCGACGGGGCGCATCCGGGAAGCCAGCATGGCCGGGTACAGGGTGGCCAGGCAGCAGAGGCCCAGGGCGGCGGCGTTGACCGCCGCGATCTCGCCGACCCGCATCACGACCGGGAGCCGCTGGATGTAATAGACGTCGGGGTCCAGCGGCAGCCCGTAGTGCGAGAGCAGCAGGCAGCCCCCGATCCCCAGCGCCAGCCCCAGCGTCAGCCCCAGGAGGCCGATGTAGAGCCCCTCGGCGAAGAAGACGCGCAGGATCGCGCCGTCGCGGGCGCCCATCGACTTCAGGATGGCGACCTCGCGCGCCTTCTCGGTCACCAGCATGATCAGGTTCGAGACGATGGAGAACGAGGCCACCAGCGCGATGAAGGTCAGCACCACGAACATCGCGATCTTCTCCAGCTTGAGCGCCGTGAAGAGCCCCTTGTTCAGCTCCTCCCAGGACCGGACCTCGTACCCCGGCCCCAGGCGCCGGGCGATCTCGTCGGCCACCGCCCGCGCCGCGTCCGGCGTGGTCGTCCGGATCTCGATGCCCGTGATCTCGCCCGGGATGTTCAGGAACTTCTGGGCCTCGGCCAGCGCCACGTAGGCCAGCTTCGAATCGAATTCGTACATGCCGGTGTAGAAGTGACCGGCGACACGAAACTCCTTGAGCTTGGGCATCGGGCCCATCGGTCCGATCCCGCACATCGGGCAGGCGATGTCGACGTCGCTCCCCACGAAGACCCGCAGGACGTGCTGATAGAGCTCGTCGCCCAGCAGGATCCCCGGCAGCACGGGCGGCTTTTGCGGCGTCCTTTCGGACGGCTTTTCGGAGTTGGGCTTGTCCCGACCGACCTTCCTGGGGGGCGCGGGCGGCAGGATGGGGCTGTTGGTGTCGGGCGGCGGCTGATCCTCGCCGATCGGGATCAGGTCCAGCGTGGCCGGGATCTGCTCGGGGTGTGACAGGTACGAGACCTTCCCCTCCTGCATGGTCCGTTCGAGGCCCAGCACGCGCGGCGCCCGCGTCGGATCGACGCCGCGCAGGATGATCCCCATCCCGGCCGGGTTGGTGGCGTGCTTGATGATCACCTCGGTCTCGATGTACGGCATCGAGCCGACGACCTCGGGGATCCCGGCCAGCTTGGCGTCGACCTGCTCCCAGTCCGTGAACGGGCGGTCGTCGGCGGTGCTGATCACCACGTCGGCCTTGGTCGCCCGGATCTTCCCCTTCAGATCGGCCTCGAAGCCGGACATCACCGACAGGGCGATGATGGGCGCGCCGGTCCCCAGGAAGACGCCGAAGATCGAGACGGCGGTGAACACCGTGAACAGCGCGAACAGCGCGCCCAGCAGGGTCAGCAGCAGTCCCGCCCCGATGGCGATCATCCCCACCGTCCGGAGCCGGTCGACGATGGCCAGCGGGGAAGGCTCCAGCCATTCGCCGGGGGCGCGCACGTGCGCGCCCAGCAGCCGGGGGAGCAGCGCGGTCGCCGCCAGACAGAGCACGCCCGCGATCAGGGCGGCGATCCCGATCACCAGCGTGCGCCGCGAACGGCGCTCGGGGTCACGGAGGTGGCGCCAGGCGACGAACCATTCGAACCCTGGAGCCAGCACGGCGTACCGCTAGTCTTTCTCGGGGCGCATCAGCGGGAAGAGGATGACGTCCCGGATCGACGCCGAGTCGGTCAGCAGCATCGCCAGGCGGTCGATGCCGATCCCCTCCCCGGCCGTCGGCGGCAGCCCGTACTCCAGGGCGCGGCAGTAGTCCTCGTCGTAGTCCATCGTCTCGTCGCGGCCGTGGGCCTTGGCGTCGACCTGCGCCTGGAAGCGCGCCCGCTGATCCTTCGGGTCGTTCAGCTCCGAGAAGGCGTTGGCGTGCTCGCGCCCCACGATGAACAGCTCGAAGCGATCGACCCGCGACGGGTCGGCGTCGTTGCGGCGCGACAGCGGCGACGTCTCGGCCGGGTACTCGGTCACGAACGCCGGGCGGTCGGCGGGCAGGGCCTTCTCGCCGGCGTAGTCGAACAACGCGCCGACCCGTTCGCCGTGCGATTCGGACTTGCGCAGCACCGCCGCCAGCTCGTCGCGTCCCTCGACCAGCCCCTTGTCGGCCAGCCACTTCGAGAGCGCCGGGGCGTCGTCCAGCACCGCTCGTTCCAGCCCGCCGGGCAGCAGGCCCTGCTTCGAGGCGTCGACGATGGCGTCCTTCATCGGGATGCGCGGCCAGTCGCCGGCGAAGCTGACCTTCTGTCCCTGGTAGGTGATCTCCTCACCCCCCGCGATCTCGCGCGAGAGCTCGCGGAACATCGTCTCGGTCAGGGCGATCAGGTCCTGGTAGGTCGCGTAGGCCTGATAGAACTCCAGCATCGTGAACTCGGGGTTGTGCTGGCGCGACAGCCCCTCGTTCCGGAAGTTGCGCCCGATCTCGTAGACCCGCTCGAAGCTCCCGACCACCAGCCGCTTCAGGTGCAGCTCGGGGGCGATGCGCATGTACAGGTCCAGGTCCAGCGCGTTGTGGTGGGTGCTGAAGGGTCGCGCCGCCGCCCCGCCGATGATCGAGTGCATCATCGGCGTCTCGACCTCGAGAAACCCGCGCGTGTCCAGGAAGCGACGGATGCCGCGCACGATCTGCGATCGCTTGCGGAAGACCTCGCGCACCTGCGGGTTGGCCACCAGGTCGACGTAGCGCTGGCGGTAGCGGACCTCCATGTCGGAGAGCCCGTGCCACTTCTCCGGCAGCGGCCGGGTCGCCTTGGTCAGGAAGACCACGCTCTCGGCGACCAGGGTCAGCTCGCCGGTCTTGGTCTTCGTCGGGCTGCCCACGACGCCGATGAAGTCGCCACGCTCGGCGCGCTTCCAGATTTCGAACGCGGCGTCGCCGATCAGGTCCTTGCGGACCCAGACCTGGATCTCGCCGGTCCGGTCCAGCAGCTTCACGAAGGCGGCCTTGCCGAACCCGCGGTAGGCGACGATGCGCCCGGCGATCTTGAAGTGGTCGTCCGAGATGAGAGCCGGGGGTCCACCCTTCTCGCCGCCCTCGGGCGGCGCGGGAGCATCCCCGAAGCGGGAGAACAGGTCGGCCGTGGTGTGGGTCGGGCTGAAACCGTTGGCGTACGGGTTCCCTCCCAGCGCGCGAATTTCCGCTGCCTTCTTCTCACGTTCCTCGATCAGCTCGCGCTCGTCAGCCATCGTTCTCCACGGGTTGTCAACAGAACCAACAGCTTCAACTTGCTGGATTCACTGTGTTTTAACCAACCTATCCACAGTTTCAACCGATTGTTGCGGTTCGGTGACTATCCTACACCTCATCACTGGTCGGTTTGGTAACGCCCCCGTTCCCCTGCCCCTCTTTGGCCGTCGGATCGCCCGCCAGCTCGAGCAGCGTGGCCACCATGAACTGGTCCAGATCGCCGTCCAGCACAGCGTCCACGTTGCTCACCTTGAGCCCCGTCCGGTGGTCGTTGGCCTGCTTGTAAGGCGCCAGCACGTACGACCTGATCTGGCTCCCCCACTCGATGGCCTTCTTCTGGGCGTGGATGTTGCCCATCTTCTCTTCCTGCTTCTTCTGCTCCACCTCGAACAGCTTCGAGCGCAGGATGCGCATGGCGGTCGACCGGTTCTTGTGCTGCGACCGCTCCCCGTCGGAGTGGACCGCGATGCCGGTCGGGATGTGCGTGATCCGGACGGCCGACTCGGTCTTGTTGACGTGCTGGCCGCCCGCGCCGCCCGAACGCATGACGTCGATGCGCAGGTCCTTCTCGTCGATCTCGACCTTGATGGTCTCGTCGATGTCCGGGTAGATGAAGACGCTGGCGAACGACGTGTGCCGTCGCGCCTGCGCGTCGTAGGGCGAGATGCGCACCAGCCGGTGGACGCCGGCCTCCGCGCGCAGCCAGCCGTAGGCCCACTCGCCGTCGACCAGGATCGTGGCGCTCTTGATGCCGGCCTCGTCGCCCGGCTGCCGGTCCAGCTCCTCGAGCTTGTAGCCCTTGCGCTCGGCCCAGCGGGCGTACATGCGCAGCAGCATCTCGGCCCAGTCCTGCGACTCGGTCCCCCCCGCCCCGGCGTTGATGCTGACCAGCGCGCCGTTGCGATCGTAGGGGCCCGACAGCATGCGGGCGAACTCCATCTTGCCGACGGCCTCCTCGGCTCCGCGGATCGTCGTGTCGGCCTCGACGGCCGTGGCCTCGTCCTTGGCCTCGTCGGCCAGCTCGATCAAGACGTTGGCGTCGTCCACGGCGCGCATCTGCGCGTCGTAACCGTCGACGGTCGCCTTGAGGCCGGCCAGCTCACGCAGGATCACCTGGGCCTTGTCGGCGACCGCCCAGAAGTCCGGCTCGCCGGACTGCTCCTCGAGCTCGGCTATGCGACTGCGCTTGTTGTCGACGTCAAAGATGCCCCCGGAGAACCTCGAGCCGGCTCTGCAGCTTCGACGTGCGTTCTCGCAGGGGACCGATTTCCATGGCGGCGGAGTCTACACGCCGTTCTCCCTTTCGGCGAGCAGCGCCTCCAGCTCCGCGATGGCTTCCAGGTCCTTGGGCCGTCCGGCCGCGCGCTTCGACCGGATCAACCAGGGCAGATCGATGACCAGCGCATCGTGACCGAACACCGGCAGACTCCTCGCGTGCGGCCAAACCGCCTCGTACCCACCGACACCGGTGACCTCGCCGAGGACATCGATGTCCCCCAGGGTCGTTGTGAGCGTGAAGTTCAGGCCCCGCCGCACCGTCGCCGCGTCGAAGCGAAACGGCAGCCCGGGAGGCGCTCCTCGCAGGTAGGGCTGAAATGGCGCGAGCGCGCGGGTCAGGCGCTCGATGTTCTCTGGCGTGCGTCGGTAGAGGAAGTCCGTATCTTGCGTGATGCGGGCGGATCCGTGCGCTTGAGCCGCCAGTCCGCCGATCACGATGACCTCGACTTGACCGGCCGTCAGGACGCCGACGATCCCCGAAAAGTCAGCGGCCAAAGACTTTCGCCCCGGCGCGCCGCATCTCGTTCGCAAGATGGTACATGCGCAGGAAGTTCTCCATTCGCTCCTGGGGCGTCCGGCGCAGGTTCTGGCGGAGGAGCGTCCGGTCGACGTCCTTCTTGTAGGCCTCGATCACCGGGTCGGGCTCGATGCCGTAACGGCGCAGGATCGTGGCGTCGTCCTCCGGTTCCTTCGGCATCCCGCTATTTTAGCGCGTCAGCGGGGGCGGAGGGCGTCGCGGAGGTAGTTCTCTTTGAGGCGGACGTACTTGGCGGCGTGGGCGCGGTGGAAGGCTTCCTCGTCGGCGGTCAGCGTCTTGACCACCTTGCCGGGGACCCCCAGGACCAGGCTGCGGGGGGGGATGACGGTCCGCTGGGTCACGACGGCGCCGGCGCCGATCACCGAGCCGGCGCCGATGACGGCGTCGTCCAGCACGGTGGCCTGCATCCCGATGAGGCAGGCGTCCTCGACGCGGCAGGCGTGCAGCACGGCCCGGTGGCCCACGACGACGTCGGCGCCGATGACGCAGGGGCCGTCGTCGGCGACGTGCACCACCGTCCCGTCCTGGACGTTGGTCCGGGCGCCCACGCTCACCGGGGCCAGGTCGCCGCGCAGGGCGCAGCCGTACCAGACCGAAACGTCCTCGGCCAGCGTCACGCCGCCCACCAGGGCCGCGCCCGGCGCGATCATCACGCCGGCGCCGGCGGCCGGGATCGAGCGCAGGTAGCGGTCGATGATCGCGCGCGGAAAGCGTTCCCGGAGCTCGGCGACGCGGGCGTCCAGCTCGGCGGCGTCGGCGGGCGGCCCGCCGACGACCGAGACCGACGTGGCGATCGTGGCCACGGCGCCGTCAGCCGGTGATCAGCCGCAACTGCCGCAGCCGGGCCGGCTGCTGGATGCTGATCGGGTAGTCCTGCGAAAAGCAGGCGTCGCAGAAGCCGGTGTTCGCACCGGGGCCGCCGTTGACGGAGGCGTACAGCCCCTCCAGCGACAGGTAGCCGAGCGAGTCGGCCTCGAGGAACTGACGGATCTCCTCGGGCGACTTCCTGGAGGCGATCAGCTCTTCGCGGGTCGGCGTGTCGATGCCGTAGACACAAGGTCCGACGGTGGGCGGCGAGCTGATGCGCATGTGCACCTCGCGCGCGCCCGCCCCGCGGATCATGCCGACGATCTTCCGCGAGGTGGTCCCGCGCACGATCGAATCGTCGACGACCACCACCCGCTTGCCGGTCAGCACCTCGCGCACGGGCGACAGCTTCAGCTTCACGCCGAAGTGGCGGATGTGCTGCGACGGCTCGATGAACGTGCGCCCCATGTAGTGCGAGCGCATGAGCCCCTGGTCATAGGGGATGCCGCTTTCGCGCGCGTAGCCGATGGCGGCCGCCACCCCCGAGTCGGGGACCGGGATGACCACGTCGGCGGGGACCGGGTGCTCGATGGCCAGCCGGCGCCCCATCCGCTCGCGCGCGCGGTAGACCGACTTGCCGTCGATGGTCGAGTCGGGACGGGCAAAGTAGACCCACTCGAAGACACAGCGGCGGGGCGGCTGGGGACCGAACGGCCGCTCGCTGCGGACGCCGTTGGCGTCGATGATCACCATCTCGCCCGGCTCGACGTCGCGCACGAACTGAGCCTCGAGCAGCTCGAACGCGCAGGTCTCGGACGAGACGATCCAGGTGTTGTCCTTGGCCCGGCCCAGCGCCAGCGGGCGAAAGCCCATCGGATCGCGCACGGCGATCACCTGGTCCTCGCTCAGGAAGGTCAGCGAGTAGGCGCCACGCACCTGGCGGAGGGCGTCCGCGATCCGCCCGGGCAGCGTCTGCTCGCGCGAGCGGGCGATCAGATGGACGATCGCCTCCGTGTCGGAGGTGGTCTGGAAGATGGCGCCTTCCGCCTCCAACCGCTCGCGCAGCTCGGTCGCGTTGACCAGGTTGCCGTTGTGCCCGACGGCGACCGAGCCGCCCGCGTAGTCCACGGCGATCGGCTGGGCGTTCCGCTTGGATGAGTCGCCCGCGGTCGAGTACCGGACGTGCCCGATGGCCGCGTTGCCCCGCAGCTCTTTCAGCCGGTCAGCCGTGAAGATGTCGTTGACGTGCCCCATCTCGCGGATGGACCGCAGCTTCTCGCCGTCGGTGGCGACGATGCCGGCTGACTCCTGGCCCCGGTGCTGGAGCGCGTAGAGGCCGAGGTACGCCAGGTTCGCTGCTTCCGGGTGTCCGTAGACGCCGATCACCCCGCACATGCGCGCGAAAGCTACCACACTCACGCCTTCGCGGCGGGAATAGATGAGAGGGATCCGAGTTTCAGGCATAATGCCCCGCCACCAGCCCTTTCACCTCCCACCTAGCCCCCCATGATCCAAGTCAAGGGACTCACCAAGTACTACGGCGAGCACGCCGCCATCCACGACCTGAACTTCGACATCGACCGCGGACAGGTCATCGGGTTCCTCGGCCTGAACGGTGCCGGCAAGACCACCACCCTCAAGATCCTGGGGTGCGTGCTGTTGCCGACCGCCGGCGAGGTGACCGTCGACGGCATCGACATCGCGCGCGACCCGCACGCGGTGCGGCGACGCATCGGTTTTCTCCCCGACACGCCGCCCGTTTACGGGGAGATGACGGTCGGGCGCTACCTGAAGTTCGCGGCGGAGCTGCGGGGCGTCTCGGCGGCCGATGCGCCGGGCGCCGTGGCCGAGGCCGAGGAGAAGACCTCTACCCGTGAGGTCCACGACCAGCTCATCTCCAGCCTGTCGCACGGCTATCGCCAGCGCGTCGGGGTCGCGCAGGCCCTGGTTCACAAGCCCAAGCTGCTGATCCTGGACGAGCCGACCAGCGGCCTCGACCCGGTGCAGATCGTCGAGATGCGCTCGACCATCCGGGCGCTCCGCGGCGAGCACACGATCCTGCTGTCGAGCCACATCCTGTCCGAGATCAGCCAGACCTGTGACCGGCTGCTGGTCATCCAGCGGGGCGAGATCGTGGCGCAGGGGTCCGAGCAGGACCTGGCGACCCAGCTGGGAGGCGGCGGCACGATCGAGGTCGAGGTGGTCGGGCCCGCCCAGCGCGCCATCGAGGTCGTCACGACCGTGACGGGGATCGGCGCTTGCCGGGTGCTGCGCGAGACGGACGGGTCGGCGCTGATCTCGCTGGAGGGGTCGCCGGACCTGCGGCCCAAGGTGGCCCGGGCCCTGGTCGGCAACGGCATCGACCTCTTGCGGATCGACCGGGGCGCGGCCCGCCTCGAGTCGATCTTCCTCAAGTTGACCAGCAAGGACGGGCCCCAATGAACGCCACCTTCCTGATCGCCCGGCGTGAGCTCGGCTCGTACTTCCGCACGCTGACCGGCTACATCATCGCGGCCATCCTGCTGCTGGTCGACGGCCTGCTCTTCAACATCTTCGCCCTGGGCGGCGGCGAGAAGCTGTCGGCCGAGGTGATCGGCCAGTTCTTCTTCTATACCAGCGGCCTCACGGTGATCGCCTCGATCTTCCTGTCGATGCGCCTCTTGGCCGAGGAGCGGCAGACCGGCACGCTGGTCCTGCTGACCTCCTCGCCCGTCCACGACGTCGAGATCGTCCTGGGCAAGTTCCTGTCGGCGCTGTTCTTCCTGGCCCTGGTGCTGGCGGCCAGCGTCTACATGCCGCTGCTGGTGCTGGTGAACGGCAAGGTCTCGGCCGGACACCTGCTGGCCGGCTACCTGGGTCTGCTGCTCATCGGCGGCGCCTCGCTGGCCATCGGGACCTTCGGCTCGGCCATCGCGCGGACGCAGGTCCTGGCCGTCATCTTCTCGGCCAGCATCACGCTGGCGATGGTGGTCTGCTGGATGCTGTCCAAGGTGACCGAGCGGCCGCTGAGCGACGTGTTCGTCGCGCTGGCTTTCCACGGCAAGCACTTCCCCCCCTTCCAGTCGGGGACCGTGCACCTGCGAGACGTCATCTACTACTTGATGGTCACCTACGTGGCGCTGTTCTCGGCGACGCGCGTGCTGGAGAGCCGGCGATGGAAGTAACCGCGAGGCCCAATCCGAGCGGCCGGTGGTCGGCCCTGTGGGGCGCCGGCATGCTCGCCATCTTCCTGGGCGAGCGCATGATCGGCTCCGGCGGCGCGCGGGGAGCGGCCACGATCCTGGGGCTGCTCCTGGTGATCGCCGCCATGGCGGTGCGCGCGGCCCGCGCCCGGGCCGCGTCGCCCGATCGCGCTCAGGTCGAGGGGATGCTGCTGGGGTTCTACACCCTGGGTCTGCTGGCGGTGCTCGTCTACTTCGTGCAGTCGGACCTTCCGGTCGTGCTCTGGAAGGGCAAGCCGCTCGAGCACGGCTGGCCGCGCCTGGCCACGGCGCTCTCGGCGCTCTGGCCGCCGATCTGGCTGGCGGCCGCCTCCCCCATCGCGCTCATCGAGCTGGCGTACGCCCAGGTCGCGCGCGCGCCGCGCATCGAGGTTCGCCGCGTACGGGACGCCATGTTCAGCGGGCTGGGGCTGGCCGCCGCGCTGGTCTTCGCCTTCTCGATCGCCTACGTCGCCTCCGAGCGTGACGCCAAGGTCGACCTGGCCTACTTCCGCACCACCCGGCCGGGCGAGGTGTCCCGGCGCATCGTGCGCAACCTGGATCAGCCGATCGAGGTCGCCGCCTTCTTCCCGTCCGGCAGCGAGGTCGGCGAGGAGGCCGACAACTACCTGCAAGACCTGGCGCGCGAGTCGTCTCAGCTGAAGATCGTCCACTACGACTTCGACATCGACCCGGTGAAGGCCAAGGAGTACGGGATCTCGACCAACAACGTGCTGGTGTTCTCGCGCGGGACGCGCCACGAACAGCTGGGCCTGCCCAAGGAGATCGAGAGCGCCAAGAACGCCCTGCGGACGCTGGACAAAGAGGTCCAGCAGCGCCTCATGCTGATCGTGAAGCCGCCGCGGGTCGCCGCGTTCATCCAGGGTCACGGCGAGCGGAGCTGGGATCGGCCCACCAGCGACACCGACAAGCGGGCGCAGATCAAGTCGTATCGAGACGTCCTCGTCGATCAGACGTACGACGTCCGGTACCTGTCGGCGGCCGACGGCTTCATCCAGGACGTGCCCAAGGACGTCTCGATGGTGGTCATCCTGGGACCGCAGAAGCCGTACCTGCCCGAAGAGTACGCGTCGCTGAACCGCTACATCGAGCGCGGCGGCCGCCTGCTGATCGCGCTGGACCCCGAGAACCACGTCGACTTCCACGAGGTCCTGAAGCCGCTGTACCTGGAGTACCACGACGTCACGCTGGCCAACGACCAGGTGTTCGCGCGCCGGACGCACCAGGACAGCGATCGGGTGAACCTGGTGACGGCCACGTACACCTCGCACCCCTCGGTGACGACGCTGCAGCGGCTGGGGGTGCGGGCGCCGGTCATCCTGCCGGGCGCCGGCTGGATCAACACCGACCGCGACCGGAAGAAGGACGTGACGGTCGACGCGCCGATCAAGGCGCACCACACGACGTTCGACGACAAGAACGGCAACTTCCAGCTCGATCCGGGCGAGCAGCGGCGCGCCTGGGAGCTGGCGGCGACCGCGGTCAAGAAGGACGCGCGCGTGTTCGTGCTGGCCGACTCGGACTGCCTGGCGGACGAGGCGCTGGCGGCGGGCGCGAACCAGCTGCTGGCCCTGGACGTCGCCCACTGGCTGATGGGTGACGAGGCCTACACCGGTGTGACCTCGACGGAGGCGGACGTGCCGCTCTCGCACACGCGCAAGCAGGACGTGGTCTGGTTCTACGGGACGATCTTCCTGGCTCCCGCGCTGGTGATCGCGGCGGGGCTGGCGGTCACGCGCGGGGCGCGCAAGCGCGGGCAGCGAACCAGGGCGGCGGCCGCGACCCAGGGGGCGTCGTCGTGACCGGGCGTTCGGCAGCCATCCAGGGTGGCCTGGCGGCGGTGGGCCTGCTGGCGGCCCACCTGACCTGGCAGCGCGAGCCGGAGAAGGCGCCGGGCGCTGCCACGGTGATCGAGGCGTCCAAGAGCGACGTCTCGGTGATCCACTACTCCGACGCCAAGACCGTCGTCGATTTCCAGCGCGGGCACGGCGAGGCGGACGCGGCGGTCTGGATCCGGATCGTCAAGGGCGACGGCGCGTTCAAGCACCCCGCGGCCCAGAAGAACGAACCCAAGGGCGACAAGAAGGACGAGAAGGCCTCGAAGCAGCCCGAGGTCACCGAGCCCGACACACCCCGCGACCTGCGCGGCGCCGAGCAGGCGGCCAAGCTGGTGGACAACTTCGCGCCGCTGGTCTCCCCGCGCGCCTTCGGCCTGCTCGATGCGACCAAGCTCAAGGAGCTGGGTCTGGACGCCCCGACCCGCAAGCTGGACGTCACGGTCAAGGGTGACGTCCGCCACTACGAGATCGGACAGCCCGACAAGGCGCCCGGCGGCGAGTCGTTCCTGCGGGACACCCGCGATGGGCGCGTCTACCTGATGCCGCGCGGGATGCTGGCCGACCTGCAGAACCCCGCGCACCTGATCGACCGACGGCTGCACGCGTTCGAGCTGGGCGACTTCGACCGCATCGTCATCTCGGCTGGCGGCAAGAGCAAGGAGTACATCCAGACCGATCGGCAGGTGCGGGCAAAGGCCGCGCTGGCCCCCGCCCGCTCGCCGGACAAGCCGGACCAGATGGCGAAGAACTGGCACGACAGCCTCTGGCGGATCTTCCCGTCCGAGATCCTGGGCCGCGACGAGCAGCCGGTCGCCGGCAAGCCCGGCCCGGTCCTGCGCGTCGAGTACTTCGACGGCAAGAGCTCGATCGGCTTCGACGAGTTCGGGCGCGTGGAGTCCTCGAGCAGCATCTCGGAGGAACCGAGCAGCACGGACGTCTACGTCCGGACCGAGCACACCGCCGGCTGGCTGAAGGTCGGCACGGGCGGTCAGGTGATCTCGGACGCGCAGAAGCTGCTCGCCGCACCCTGAGGAGATCGGAAGGGTCTCAGGGGCAGAACCGGACCAGGCCGATGCCCGGCGTCGGATCTGGATCTGGGCCTGAGGCCCGAGGCCCGACGCCCCTCTGCTCCGGTTGACGCCGGGGCACCCACAGGGAAGAATCGGCGGGTGAGACGGGGCCTCGCGTTGCTGCTGGCGGTCGGGTTGCTGGCCGCCGCCTACGCGATCGCGCGCACCGTCGAGTCCGCACGGGTGCGGGCGACCCGCCTCGAGGCGTCGCGCAGCGCCGAGGCCTCCGGGATGCGGGCGGCCGACGCCATGGCCGCGCACGTGGGCGAGTTGAAGCTGGAGGCGCAGAACGCCGCCGCCAACCCCCGCCTGGTGGCCGCGCTTAGGGGCAACGCCGACGCCGCGACTCTGCAGGATCTGTTCCGCACCGAGACCTGGTGGGAACCGTACCGCAACAACTTCAAGGTCTACGCCCTGGCCCTCGAGGGGGACAAGCTGGACGTCATCGAGGGGATGCAGAACGCCGAGTTCGCCTCCGACCTGCTGATCCGCGAAGCGCGCGAGCGGCGCGAGGCCGTGGCCGAGATCGTCATGGGCAAGGGCTGGCCCTACGCGGCAGCGGCGGCGCCCGTCGATCTCCCCGGCAAATCGGCGCCCGCGGTGCTGCTGCTGGCCAAACCAATCGAAGAGGGGGCGGTGCGCAAGCTGGCCGACAAGGCGCGCGGCGCGGTCATCCTGTCGGACGGCTCGCGCGCCGTGCTGGAGGCTGGGCCCGAGCCGGAACGCGAGCTCCTGCGCGGCGCCATCGGCACCGAGCGCCGCGGCCCCATCTTCCAGCCCAGTGACGGCGGTTGGGCGGCGGCGGTCAGCCCCATCGTCCCGGGGCTGTGGGCCTGGACCTTTGGCGGCGGCGGGGGCACCGCGCACGACGCCGACAACACGGCGGTCATCACGACCGCCATCGTCTGGTCGGTGGCGGGCGTCCTGGCGATCGCGACGCTGGCCCTGGGCGTCCGGCGCCGCGAGCATGCCATGGAGCCTGGCGATCTCGACGGGCTGGGCGAGCGGAGCCTCGTTCCGGGCGCGGAGACGGTGCGCGCATCCGGCCGGCCCCCGGTGTCGGGGACGACGACCCGGCCGGCGCACCCCCCTGCTGGATCCGGCTTGCCCCCCTCGAGCGACCGAGGGACGCGCGCGCCCGACGGGCACGCCGCGACCGAGCTTCATGACTCGACGGGCGTCGGCGCCCGCTTCGGGCGGTACCAGCTCCTCGATCTGCTGGGCGAGGGGGGGATGGCGCAGGTCTACACCGCCGTCACTTTCGGGGTCGAGGGGTTCCGGCGGGCCTTCGTGGTCAAGCGGCTGCGCGCCGAGCTGGCCCACGACTCGACGGTCGTGACCCAGTTCATCGACGAGGCCAAGCTGGGCTCGACGCTGGTCCACTCGAACGTCATCCCGGTGTTCGACTTCGGCAAGGTGGGCGACGAGTACTACCTGGCCCAGGAGTACATCGTCGGCCGCGATCTCGGGCGGGTCACCCTGCGGTCGGTCGAGCGGCTGCACCACCCGCTGTCGCCGGCGGTGGTCCTGTACGTCGCCGTCCAGACGCTGCAGGCGCTGGAGTACGCCCACTCCAAGCTGGACGAGACCGGCCGCGCCATGGGGATCGTCCACCGCGACGTCTCGCCCAGCAACATCCTGATGTCGGCCCGGGGCGAGGTGAAGCTGTTCGACTTCGGCATCGTGAAGGCCGAGGGCCGGGCGACGAAAACCCAGCACGGCGTGGTCAAAGGGAACGTGAGCTTCATGTCCCCCGAGCAGGCGCGCGGCATCGAGGTGGACCGGCGGGCCGATCTCTTCTCCATGGGGCTGGTGATCTTCTATTGCCTGACGGGGTCGATCTTGTACCAGGGCGAGACCACCTACGAGCTGCTGGTCAAGGCGGCCACCGGTCCCGGTCCGATGGAGCTGGCGCGGCTGGCGGCGCTGCCGGCGCCTTGCGACGCCATCCTGGCCAGAGCGCTGCAGGTCGATCCGACCAAGCGCTACCAGAGCGCGGCCGATTTCGGGGCCGCGATCGCCCCGCACGTCGGCGCCGGCCCGGGCGCGGCCGCCGCCACCATGCGGGCCCTGTTCGGCGACGACTTTCGCGCCGAGGAGGCGCGCTTCGCGGCGGCCATCCCGTCGAGCGACAACAACCAGCGCAACCGGGCCGGCGGCGGGAACGATTGGCACGACCGGCAGACGTGAGCTCACGCGACGATCGCCCCGCCCTGCTGGTGCTGCAGGTAGGGCCACCCGAACCGGCTGACGCGGCGACGGCGATCTACCGGACGGTCCAACCCTGCCGCGCGCTCGGCGAGCTGGCGGACGTGGCGGTCATCAGCGGCTCGGTGCTCTCCCCCGAGCTGTTCCGGAGCGGCCCGGCCGGCGATCTCCTGTCGTCGGCCGACGTCCTGGTGATCCGCGACGTCGCCGACGCCGACCTCCTGCCCGTGCTGGCGCTGCGCCGCCTCCAGGGGCGGTTGACGGTGTTCGAGCCGGGCCTCCGCCTGCTGCCCGGCCCGGTCGAGGAGCCCGGCGATGGGGCCCGGGAGCTCGCGCGCAACCCGGCCCGAGATCTGGCGCGAGATCTGGCGCGAGATCTGACGCTTCGTGGGCTGGCCCCGCAGCTGGCGCGGCTGGCCGACGGCCTGCAACTGCCCGGCATCGGCCTCGAGGCGCAGCTGGACGGCATCAACGCGCGGCGCGCCCTGTTCCCGA
>Ga0335083_10003230_pt1 | contig 21203 bp, 22 predicted proteins | sample Lox_Sample_42_FD_206716 | JGI IMG/M metagenome (GOLD analysis project Ga0335083, IMG submission 206716) | Soil microbial communities from Loxahatchee National Wildlife Refuge, Florida, United States - Lox_Sample_4.2 | ecosystem: Environmental > Terrestrial > Soil > Wetlands | place: USA...
TCGGGCCGCGCGCCCGGTCGTGTCCGTTTCCGCTCGCATCGCCCATGCGAAACAACCTAGCCGAGGCGCGGCTCGGCGGTCGGGGTCGCCGACAGGAAAGCGGCGAGGCGACGGCATTCCGCTTGCAGCGTGTGGTCCGCGGCGGTCCGGTGGCCAGCCTCGACGACTCGGCTCCGTAGACCTGGATCGGCCACCATGCGGGCGAGCGCCGCCGCGGCGGCCGCGGGGTCGCCGGGAGGGACCAGCAGACCACGGTGCGCGACGAGGTCGCGCACGCCTCCGACTGCGGTCGCGACCACGGGCAGGCGCGCGGCAAACGCCTCGAGGATCACCTGGGGCGCCCCTTCGGTCATCGAGACGTGAAGCAGAACATGCGCGTGCATGTAGAGGTCCCAGAGGCCGGAATCGATGGGGACGTACCCGTGCTGCACCAGTCGGTCCCCGACGCCAACTCGGGCGGCGCGCTCGGCCAGTGCGCCCGCCAGCACGCCGTCTCCGCAGACGTGCAGAGACCAGCGCGGGTCTGCCTCGAGCGCGCACTCCAGGACGTCGACGAGCAGCAGCGGATTCTTCTCTGGATCGAGCCGCCCGACGCTCAGCGCGACAAGCTCGTCGCCGTCGTAGCGGCGCCGGTCATCGTGTCCGATCAGGTCCGATTCCGACAGCAGCGACACGTACAGGCCCAGGATCGACTTGGCGCTCCGGTAGCGACGAGCGAGGTCCGCGCCGACCACGACCACGGGCACGAACCTGGACAGGAGGCGAAACAGCCGCTCCAGCAGGTGCGCGGAGCAGATGACCACGGGCTCGCCGCGGCGGCGATGGCGGATCAGCTCCGGGAGGTTCTGCCGGACGCCTAGCACGACCTTTCGACGCCGCAGGATCCCGAGGATCGCGAACAGCGGCGCCTGCGGTGGATTCGGGCCGAGGATCCAGACCACGTCGACGTCGTCCAGGACGCGCCAGAACCGGCGGATGGCAGCCGGAATCGTCCGCAGCACGGCAGCGAGGTCCGCGCCGCTTCGGTAGTAGGGGAGAGGGACGAACTCGGCGGCTCGGAGCCGGTAGGGAAACCGCTCTCGCGCCGGGGCCAGACGGCCGACCACCACCAGCCGCTCGCAATGGGCGGCCAACCCTTCGATGAACCGGATGAACGAGACCTCCGCGTAGACCGCATCGCCGTCGATTCGATACGAGAAGTCGCAGTACACGGCGACCTTCAAAGCTTTCCCCCGCATGCTCTCGGACGGTGTGTGCTCCGTCAGGAGCGGTGGACGTTCGCGCTGCGCCGGGCTATGAACCTCGCCGCGAACGGGGATCGGGACCACCGGCCGATCTTGAGCCGGAACCGGGGCCAGGTGTCCTGCCGGTAGACGCCAATCCTGGGGTACCGGTAGCGGCTGAGCCGCGCGGACGGCCATTCGAGCGCGGCCCCGGCCTGGTAGCCGGCCTGCTCAGTGTGCGCCGCGACCCGATGGTCGACGTCACCGTATGGATAGGCGATTGAGGTCACAGGGCCTCCGATCCGCGCGGCGCATTCATCACGGGAGCCCTCCAGTTCCCTGACCAGCGCATCGTCACCGAGCGCGGTCAGCCGCGGGTGCGTCCGTGAGTGCGACCCGATTTCCCAGCCGAGCGACGCGAGCTCGGCAAGATCCTCCCAGCTCATCGGGGTGAGCTCGTCGGTATCGGGGCCGTTCTCCCATTGGTCGAGCCCGGCCCAGGCGAGCGGCGCCTGCCTGGAGACGTAGTCGGTGGGTGCGAAAACGGTCGCGTTGACGCCCAGCTTGCTGAGCACCGGCTGGGCGTAGGTCTTCACCGAGGCGAAGGCATCGTCGAACGTGATCGCCATGGTCTTGGTCGATGGTGGTTGGCGGACGGCCTCGGCAAAGGTGACCGCGGACCAGCCGTCGCGGACCAGATTGGTGACCTGGCGCTCGAATGCCTCCGGAGTCACCGACAAGCCTGCCGACCAGCGCGGGCTGATCGCGTGGTAGCAGAGGACCAACGGCGCGCTCCCGGCCGACCGCGGCGAGAAGGCGCTCATCGTCGCGCCGGCACGAGGCTGTCGTAGAGGGCCGCGAAGCGCCCGGCGGTCGCGTCGATCGTGTAGCCGCGGAGCGCGTCCTTGGCGGCAGCCGCCATCCGAGCCCGCCGTTCGGGGTCGGTGAGCAGGCCGATCAGGCCGTCCGCCAGCGCATCGGGGTCACGTCGGGGGACGAGCACGCCGGTGCGCCCGTCCTCCACCACATCTGGCACGCCGCCAATGGCGGTGGCAACCAGCGGCGTCTGGTTGGCCATGCACTCGAATACGAGCAGGGGCGACCCTTCCCGATCCGATGACAGGGCGCCAACGTCGGCCGCGCGGAGCACGCTGTCGACATCGGTGCGCGCACCCAGGAAGTGGACCGAGCCGTCGAGTCGGAGGTCGCGTGCCTGACGTTCCAGAGCCGCCCGGCATTCCCCGTCGCCGGCGATCACGAGCTTTGCTTCCGGCACCACAGATCGCACGCGGGCATGGGCCACGAGCAACAGGTCGATGCGCTTCTCGGGTCGCAGCACCGCGGCTATCCCGATCACCGGGGCATTGGCGTCCAAACCGAGCTCGGCCCTCACGTCGTGGTTGGAGCTTGCCGGACTTGGAATGTAGCCGTTCGGGATCACCGTGACTTTATGGGCACTGACGCCCTCCTTGCGGATCATCCGGTCGGCGTCGGCACGGGAAACGGCGACGAACCGCGTAGCGAGTCGCCCGATCACGTTTCCGTCGATCCACGCGCGCGGCGGATTGCCCTCATACGACCAGCTGTGCTCGTGGGCGACGATAGCCGGTATACCGCATGCGCTGCCGATCAGCGCGCCCCATAGATTCGAGCCGAACTTGTGCGTGTGGAGGATGTCAAAGCGCTCGGCTTTCAGGACGCGCGCGAGCGTGCTGAGGCGGTGAACATCCCATTTGGCCGTCCGCCCGAGCGTGACTTGCCGGACCCCCGCGTCGGCAAGCGCCGCCGATGCGCGCGCGTCGGCATTGCGGGTCACGCACATCCATGGCTCGAACCGGTCCTGCGGCAGGTGTGTGGCGAGACCCACCGCGAGCCGCTCTGCGCCGCCGGTCGACAGCGCGTAATCGATCATGAACAGAATGCGCGTGCGCGTAGCTGTGTGGCGCATTCTGGTTGGGAGCTGTGCTAGCTCTGAGATGGGCTCGCCCGCGGCGTCAAGACCGGCCGGCGGGCTGGCGGTCGGACCGTCGAGAGCTCTCGCGGCGGGAACGTGCCGGGGACGAATCGACAGCTTCCGCTGTCCCCGGGCGACTAGTGGCGCTGTCGCGGAATCGGAGCATCTCGCCGACCGTCAGCACCGCGATCCGCAAATCGAGTCGCAGCGACCAGTTCCGGATGTAGTAGTTGTCCCATTCGACCCGGTCGGCGATCGACGTCTGGCCACGCAATCCGTTCACCTGTGCCCAGCCGGTTATGCCCGACTTCACGCGGTGGCGGTCCTCGTAGCGACTCACGTCGCGAACGAACTGCCGGACGTACTCGGGCCGCTCCGGGCGGGGCCCGACGAGACTCATATCGCCCCGCAGGACGTTGATCAGCTGGGGCAGCTCGTCGAGGGAAAGGTCGCGGAGCTTGCGGCCGACGGGGGTTCGGCGATCCAGGCCCTCGACGCCTCCGGGAGCGAGGCCGGTTGGAGGCTCGAACCCGCGGCCGGCCGGCACACGTTCGTACATCGTCCGGAACTTGAGGACGTCGAACTCGTGGCCGTCGCGACCGACGCGGCGCTGACGGAACAGGATCGGACCGGAGGAGCTGCGGCGGACGGCGATCGCGACCGCGAGCATCACCGGACTCAGCACGATCAGCGCGATTGCCGCCACGGTGCGATCGATCGCATGCTTGAGAGCGAACTGCCAACCGCGCGGGTTGATCGGCCGGAGCCGCAGAAGAGGCAGTCCCCCAATGTGCTCGAGCGTCGCGCGGTCGTTGATCGACTCATACAGACGCGGGACCAGGGAAACTTCGACGCCGAGCGTCTCGCATTCCGTGACCCGGTCGACGAGGACGTGGTCGGGCTCGGTTGAGAACGCCAGGATCACATGGCGGGCGCCTGTCCGCGCTACCGCCTCGGCCAGGCCCTCGGGGCCACCCAGAATCGGCAGCGGGTCGCGACCCGCCCCGGGGAAGGTCGGGAGCGGATCGTCGTCGAGGTAGCCGACGGGGCGCAGCCCGTAACCGGGCTCGCCGACGAGTCGTTTGACGATGTGCTCTCCGACGCGGCCCGCGCCGACGATCAGCGTCGGGATTGCAAACGCCCTGGAGCGGGTGGCCTGCCGACGAGTCGAAAGGAGAACCGCGCGGGCCACCGCGAGGTACACGCCGCCGAACAGCCAGAGCCGAACCGCGATCCCGACCGGGTGCCGACCGCCGGTGATCGAGGACAGGCCGATCGTCACCATAGCGGCGAGCGATACCGCTCCGAGCACGTGCGTGGTCGAGTCGAGCAACGAGCCGCCGAGCCGGTCCTCGCGGGCGGTGCCGACGCGCAGGAACGCGAGCACGAGCAGCGGGAAGATCGCCGCCAGCCAGCGGTTGGCGACTATGCCGCTGATCGCCGGATCGGCGAACAGCGCGGCGCTCGACGCCAGGTACAGCACGACGATGTCGACCAGCAGCCGCACCTTGCGCCAGCAGTGCGGCTCGAGCAGCCGGACGAGCGGTCCGGCAAGGACGTCCCCTGCCGAGCGCCTGAGCGCGATGCTGCTCGGTTGTTCCACGTGCGAAGCGGCAGGCGTAGGCGTCACGGTCGATATCCCTATCTGTTCGTCCCCAAAACCTGAGGCGAGCACCCGCCTATGCGCCCCGCCAAACCCCGCCCGGCGAGCGCGATGCTCTCACTTTTTGACGGAGCCCAAGATAACACAGCCAGGATCAAATCTAAACAATCCTCAGCATCACTACCCTAAATTGTGAAAGCCTGACCATTCGAAAGCGGATGCCCTCCTGTCCACGCGCTGCGCGAGCGTACGATTCAGGGCCACGCGTACTTCCGAGGAGGCCCTGCATGTCCCGACTAGTCCGCATGGACGCGAGCGGCCACACCACCGTCGCCGAATGGACACTAGACGACGCACCGGCGGTTGAAGCAGCGGTTCTCGCATTTCGCGCAGAACTCGAAAACGGCTACTTCGCGCTGGTCTCAGAAGGGGAGGGACACGCCGAACAGGTCCGTGAGCTTCCGATCGACGCGTCGCTCGTGATCTTGCGCAGGCCGATTGCCGGGGGATAGCGCTGAATCCACCCGTGGAGGCCGCGATCGAAAGCCCCGGCGGATCGCTGCCGGAGCTCACGCGCGTCCATTGGCGCCCGCGAGCGAGCGAGCAGTTGCTTCGCGAAACCGGACGGTTGTGGACGGCCAGCACCGTCGCCCACACCGTCCCATTCCTGGTCGCGGCCGTCGTGCTCACCGCGCTGCTTCCCATCCTCGCCCCGGTGTCGCTCGTGCTGCTGGTCCACGCCTGGGCGATCCCTGAGTTATACGCGTCTCGAGGGGCTAAGGTGCTTCGCCCGCGCCGCGGGGAGTTGGGGCCGGCCGAGCGGGTGGCCGCGGGACTTCTCGGGGACCTGGTCGATCATGGTCCGCGCGAGCTGGTCGCGCGGACCGGGGTGGCCCTCGAGCGAGGCCGGCTGGGGGTCTGGCTCCTCGGGGAGGCCGGCGCGCTCCTCGTGCGCCCGGGCGCCCGGCGCGTCAACTGCTACTGCGTGAAGGTGCTCGACGGTTCGCTGCCCCCGAGTGACCGGATCGCCCATCTGCTGCTCGCGCTCCGCACCGACGAGGCCGGGTTCGCCACCGTCGCCAACCTGTCGTTCTCGGGCGCCAGGTGGCGGGTCCGCCGGCGGCTGGCTCCGTCCGCGCGCGCGGCGCTCGATGCCGCCGCGGACATTGCCCGCCTCGGTCCGCGGAGTACACCACAGGATCGTGATGTTTGTACCGAGGGCCAATGTGCAACGGGGCCCGGCAGCCGATCATTCTCGCCATGACCCGTCCAGTTACAGCTTCCAAGGTGCTACTGGTGGCCGACCGCCGTGCGGCGACGTCCGCCCCGCGCGACACGCCGATCCGCCGCTACCGGCTCGCTCGCCTTCGTCTCGACCCGCCCCCCGCCGGGCCCGCGACGCGCTTCGACTACCTCAAGCGCGTTTACGACTAGTGGTCTCTCGGGCTTCTTAGCGACTCCTTCATGAGACGTGCTCCGGCTGGAGTACGCTTAGGCTATGGATACACAACTCGAGCCATCTCGGACTCGTACGCCGGTCGTTCGCAAGGCCTTCGCCGGCATCGTGCTGGTCGCCGCGGCCGCGCTGTTGTTGAAGATCGTCATCGGTTTCGTGGTGGCGATCTTCTGGACGGTGGTCGTCGTCGCCGCGGTGCTTGCTGTCCTCTGGGCGATCAAGACGCTCGTCTGGTGAGACCCGGCCCATGGCTGGCATGGGCCTGATCGTGATCGTGTTCTTCTTCGGTCTGGCCGGGGGCATCGTCGGCCGGATCAAGGGCAGTTCGTTCTTCATGTGGTTCCTGGTGTCGGCGGCGATACCGTTGTTCGGACTGCTGGCCGCGGTCTGCTACCGCTGGGACAACCGGGAGCTACGACGCCAGTGCCCGGGCTGCGGGAAGGTTCTGATGCTCCACGACGCGGTGTGCACCTCGTGCGGCTACGAGCTCGAGTTCCCCGAGGTCGCGATCGCGTCCAAGGAAGCGATGCGCGAGCGCGTCTCGTCGGCGCCGCAGCCGGGCTGACGCGGCACGTCGGCGCGGCGAAAAGCCACTGTTACACTCGCCTCCCCGCTCCGAGCGGAGCGGTCGCGCGTACCCAAACGAGTTTGCCGGAAGGAGGCGAAGCTATGCGTGCAGTCGACGCCCTGATGGAATGCTTGAAGGCCGAGGGTGTGGACGTCGTATTCGGCCTCCCCGGCGGAGCCAACCTGCCCACCTACGACGCGTTCTACGACGCCGGGATCCGCCACATCCTCGTCCGTCACGAGGCGGGCGGGGGCCACGCGGCCGAGGGCTACGCGAAGGCGACCGGCAAGGTCGGCGTCTCGCTGGCGACCAGCGGACCGGGCGCGACCAACCTGATCACGCCGATCTGCGACGCGATGATGGACTCGGTCCCGGTCGTGTTCATCACGGGGCAGGTGCGCACGGAGCTGCTCGGGACCGACGGCTTCCAGGAGGCCGACACGATCGGCATCACGATGCCGGTCGTCAAGCACAGCTTCATGATCCAGCACCCGCTCGAGATCCCGCGATCGATCCACGAGGCGTTCCACATCGCGCGCACCGGCCGACCCGGGCCGGTGGTCGTCGACATCCCACAGGATCTGAGCCGCGCGGACATCCCATACGAGCCGGTCAGCGACGTCCGGCTTCCCGGCTACCAGCCGACCACCGAGGGCAACCAGAAGCAGATCCGGATCGCCGCCAAGGCGCTTGCGAACGCGCGACGACCGATCATCTACGCCGGTGGCGGGGTGGTCAACGCGAATGCCGGACCCGAGCTCGCCGAGCTGGCGACGGTCGAGCGATTCCCGGTCACGTGCACGGTGATGGGACTGGGCGCGTTCCCGGGCACGCACGACCAATGGCTCGGGATGCTCGGGATGCACGGCACCCGCGCCGCGAACTACGCAATGGACGAGGCCGATCTGATCTGCGCCGTGGGCGCGCGGTTCGACGATCGCGTCACCGGCAAGCTGTCGGAGTTCGCGCCCCGCGCGAAGTTCATCCACATCGATGTCGACCCGGCCGAGATCTCCAAGAACGTCCCCGCCCACATCCCGATCGTCGGTGACGCGAAGAACATCCTGCCGCGGCTGACCGCCGAGTACCGGGCGGTGGCAGGCGAGCCCGGTCGGCTCGAGGAATGGTGGTCGCGGATCCGCGTGTGGCAGGAGCGCCACCCGCTGCGCTACGACGACTCGACCGATTCCGAGATCAAGCCCCAGTACATGGTCCAGGCGCTCTACGAGGCGACCGGCGGCGATGCGATCGTCACGAGCGACGTCGGCCAGCACCAGATGTGGACGGCTCAGTACTACCACTTCGCCAAGCCACGGCGGTGGATCAACTCGGGTGGGCTCGGCACGATGGGATTCGGACTCCCGGCGGCCATGGGCGCGAAGGTCGGCTGTCCTGAGGAGACCGTAGTGTGCATCGCCGGCGACGGCTCGGTCCAGATGAACATGCAGGAGCTCGCGACGTGCACCCAGGAGGGGATCGCGATCAAGGTGTTCATCATGAACAACGGCTACCTGGGCATGGTCCGACAGTGGCAGGAGCTGTTCTGGGACAAGCGCTACAGCCAGGTCGAGATGGGGCAGTGGCCCGAGTTCGTCAAGCTGGCCGAGGCCTACGGCGCCACCGGTCTTCGCTTCGAGGACAAGAACACGCTCGTTTCCGACATGAAGGAAGCGCTCGCGATGGACGGGCCGGTGCTCGTCGACGTGCGCGTCACGCGCGAGGAGAACACCTACCCGATGATCCCCGCCGGTCAGCCGGCGCGGAACATGGTGGGCTGAGCGATGGGCGAACCAGGGACGAAGGAAGTCCTCTCGCTCGACGAGCTCGAGGCGGTGTCCGGGCTCCGTACCGGCCGCAAGCACGTGCTCTCGATTCTGGTCGAGAACAAGCCCGGTGTCCTGACGAGAATCGCGGGATTGTTCGCCCGCCGCGGGTTCAACATCGACACGCTCGCGGTCGGGCCCACCGACGACGAGCGCGTCTCCAGGATCACGCTCACGCTGGACGGTGCGCTGCACCCGATCGATCAGGTCACCAAGCAGCTCCACAAGCTCGTCAATGTCCTCAAGATCCGCGATCTCGAGCCGCGCGAAACGCTCGCGCGCGAGCTTGCGCTGTTCAAGGTCTCGGCCGACGGCGCCAGCCGCACGGAGGTGATGCAGATCTGCGAGATCTTCCGCGGCAAGGTGGTCGACGTGACCAAGCGGTCGATCGTCGTCGAGCTGACAGGGACCTGCGACAAGGTCGACGCGTTCGAGCAGCTGGTGCGTCCGTTCGGGTTGATCGAGATGGCCCGGACCGGCGAGATCGCGATCGCGCGGGGGCGGGCCGAGACCTAGCGGCGAGTCGCGGGCGGGTAGCCTGGGCGCATGCATGATGTCGCGCTCGGGCTCTCGCCGGCGTGGGGCTGGCTCGACGCGGATGCGGCCGTTCGCCTCGAGCGGAGGTTCGACGCAGCACTTCGCCAGACCCGCGCCACCGGCACGCCGGCGCTGGTCAGCGTCACCGCACACGTCGATCCCGTCGTTGACCCGACCGCGGTCGCGGTCGCCTCGCGCCGGCCCGGCGAGCCGTGGTTCTGTCTCGAGCAGCCCGACCGGGACGGCTACGCGGTGGCGGCCATCGGCTCGGTGCGGGTCCTCGAGGCGCACGGGGCCGACCGGTTTTCCGCCGTGGCCCGACGGTGGTCTACGGTCGCGTCCTGCGCCTTGGCGGACTCGCCCGACGGACCCGCAGGCTCCGGGCTGCTGGCGCTCGGCGGGTTCGCGTTCGCGCCCGACGGCGGCGGCTCGCCGCGGTGGCAGGGATTCGCGCCGGCCTCGCTGGTCGTGCCCGAGCTGTCGCTAGCGCGCGCCGGCGATCGGGTGTCGCTGACCTTGAACGTCGATGTCGCGCCGGATGACACGCTCGAGGATCTGGTGGCGCGAGTCTCGGGACGCTTGGGCGAGTTGCGGCGCACGCCGCTGCCGCTTTTGGACCCGGCGCCGGCGGGCGAGTACAAGGTGCTCAGCCCGATGCCGCCGTCGCACTACGAGGAGGCGGTGGCGCGCGCGGTGCAGCGGATCCGCGCCGGCGAGCTCGAGAAGATCGTGCTCGCGCGCGAGGTCGAGGTGCACGCTCCGGTCGACCACGACGTGAGCGCGGTGCTCGGCCTGCTGCGCGAGGCATTCCCGTCCTGCTACGTGTTCGCGGTCGGGCGCGGAGATGCCGTGTTCGTCGCCGCCAGCCCTGAGCTGTTGATACGCCGCGAGGGCCAGCGGGCCTCGACCGTCGGGCTGGCCGGCTCGTCGCGGCGGAGCGCCGATCCGGCGGTCGACGAGCACCTCGGTGAGCAGCTGCTCCAGAGCGACAAGGATCGCGAGGAGAACGCGATCGTGGTGCGCCGGATCGCCCGCGCGCTCCGTCCCCATTCGGTGTGGGTGACGGCCGCGCCCGAGCCGGTGCTCGTCCGGGTCGCGAACATCATCCACCTCGGGACCCCGATCCGGGCCCAGCTGGCAGCTCCGCTGAGCGCGATCGACCTAGCCGGGGTGCTGCACCCGACGCCGGCGGTCGGTGGCGAGCCTCTAGAAGTCGCGGCGCCGCTGATCCCCGCGCTCGAGGGCCTCGACCGCGGCTGGTACGCGGGGACCGTGGGGTGGACGGACGCCGCCGGCGATGGTGAGTTCTGCGCCGCGCTGCGGTGCGCCCTGGTGCGGGGACGGGTGGCGCACCTCTACGCCGGCGGCGGGATCGTGCGCGACTCGGACCCGGTGGCGGAGCTCGCCGAGACCGAAGTGAAGCTCGGGGCGCTGCTCCCGGTGCTGGCGGGGTAGGCCGACGAGGACAGCCGGGCTTAATCAGCTCGGAGCGCGGCGAGCGCCGCCTCGGCCACTCGCCGGTGGAGCGCGACGTTGTCCGCGCGGTTGGTTCGCACCTCGATGATCGTGGTGGCGTTGCCGGCGATCCCCGCGTCAACCGCGCGACGCAAGCCGTCCGTGGTGGCAACCTGCTCGAACCCGCATCCATACAGCGCTGCGGCGCTGGCGAAGTCCAGGCCGTGCGGAGTAGCGACGTGCTCCTCGAACGCATCGGTCTCGCCGGCGACGGGCAGGAAATGGAAGATGCCGCCGCCGTCGTTGTTCAGCAGCACGATCGTCACCCCGAGCCCGAGGCGAGATGACGCCAGCAGCCCACCGATGTCGTGGGCGAGCGCGACGTCGCCGATCAGCAGCACAACGGGGCCGTCACCCGCCGACGCGGCTCGCGCGCCGAACGCCGATGAGACCGTGCCGTCGATGCCGTTGGCGCCGCGGTTGGAGAGCACGCGCGGTCCGCCGTCGCGCGCTCCAACGAACTCCTCGACGTCTCGGATCGGCATCGAAGAGGCCACGAACAGCGTCGCGTTCGCAGGCAGCCATTCGCCTAGGCTCCGCGCCACGAGCGGCTCCGAGAGCTCGTCGCCGAGCGTCTCTTGGATCGCACGCGCGACCACATCGTCTGCGGCCCGCCACGAGTCGAACCACTCGCCGTCGGTGCGAAGCTCCTGATCGCCGAGGAGGCCTAGGTAGGGAGCGCTGATGCGCATCCCGACGACGGCGTCGGGATCGTGCCAGGTGCCGTCGGGGACGAACGCGATCTGCGCGGTCTTTAAGCCCGCCAGCCACGCCCGTAGCGGCTTGGATGTGGGCAGGTTGCCGGTCCGGATCACGAACTGCGGTTGGTGCGCGGCCGCGAAATCCGCGTCGCGCAGCAGCAGGTCGTAGTGCGCGATCGCGGCCTCGCCGCGGCGCGCGCCGGACAGCGGGTCGGCGAGCAGCGGAATTCGGTTCCGCGCGGTGAAGCGCGCCAACTCCCGGGCGGCCCCCGGGTCGCGATCCGAGCCGGCGACGATCACGATCCGGCCCGAGGGTGGCGCCCCACCGGACGGAACGCCCGGACCACCGGAATCGAACGTCACGTAGGGCCGGTCGCCGTCGCGGCCCGTGTCATCGTCGTCGAGCGGCAGCGGGCGGTCGAGCACGAGCGGTTCGCGCAGCGGGAAGTTGAGGTGGACCGGGCCGGGAGGACCTTCGACGGCGGTCCAGTACGCGCGGCAGGCGAGCGTCCGAATCCACCGCAGCGACCGCGTATCCGCCTCGTGCACGCCGACCTCGAAGAACCACTTGACAGCATCCCCGTAGAGCTTGAGCTGATCGATCGTCTGGCCGGCGCCGACCTCCCGGAGTTCCGGCGGGCGGTCGGCCGTGAGCACGATCAGCGGCACGCGCGCGTGGGATGCCTCGATCACGGCCGGCGCGAGGTTCGCAGCGGCGGTGCCGGACGTGCACGTGACCGCGACCGGACGGCCCGAGCGCTTTGCGGCGCCGAGCGCGAAGAAGCCGGCGCAGCGTTCGTCGATGTGCGACCAGCATCGGATCCGCTGGTCGCGGACGAGCGATAGGACGATCGGCGTACTGCGCGACCCGGGCGCGGTGCACGCATGCTCCATCCCGCAGCGCCCGAGCTCGTCGCAGAAGGCGCGCAGCAGCAGGTAGGTGTCGGTGGCGGTCATGATGCGGAGCTGATGGCGCGCGATGTCGTCCTCCTCCACGGCTTCACCCACACCGGAGCGAGCTGGAACCCCGTGGTCGCGGCGCTCGGGGAAAGCTACCGGGCGCTCGTGCCCGACATCCGAGGCCACGGGTCCGCGGGGGAGCGGGAGCCGGTCACGCTCGAGGCCGTGATCGAGGACGTCGCCGAGCTCGCGCCGGCGCGATTCACGATCGTCGGGTACTCGATGGGCGGCCGGCTCGCCCTACACGCCGCGCTCGCCCCAGCGCTCGCCGCACGGATCGACCGCCTGGTGCTGATCGGGGCAAGCCCGGGAATCGCGGACCCGGCGGAGCGCAGCGCGCGCCGCAAAGCCGACGACGCGCTCGCCGACGAGATCGACCGCATGACGATCGAGCAGTTCGCCGAGCGCTGGGCGCGGACGCCGGTGCTCGCAGGACAGCCGCCGGAGGTAGCAGCCGCGATCCACGCCGACCGGCTGCGCAATCAGCCCGCGGGGCTGGCGCGCGCGCTGCGCGGCCTCGGAACGGGGGCGCTGCCCTCGCTGTGGGAGCAGTTGCCCGAGATCGGCGCGCCCGTCAAGCTGATCGTCGGCGAACGGGACGAGAAGTTCACGGTGACCGCCGTCGAGATGGCGCGCGGACTACCTGACGCTGACGCCGTCGTGGTCCCGGGCGCGGGCCACGCCGTGCACCTGGAGGCGCCGGAGCGGGTCGCGGCGGTTATCCGCGAGGGCTAAGCGGCCTGGAGGACGATCGGAGCCACCGGTCCGCACTCGCAGACATCGTCCACGAGCCGCATCGCGGTGTTCTGCTCCCAGCGTCCGCTCTCGACCAGCGCCCGGCAGAGGGCGGCGACGTCTTCGAGGGCGTCGCAGGCCTCGACATCGGCATTCAGGTCGGCGCTGAAGATGAGGTTGTCGGCGGCATAGCGGATCCGCTGCTGCTCGTCGTCGAACAGCTTGCTCGGACCCATGTCGTCGAGCGTCTTCATCACCCGCCGGTACGCCTTGGAACGTTCAGGACTCATCTTGGATCTCCCGGTGAATACTGCTGCTGCTCAGTTGATCAACATGGTCGTCAACTGAGTCCTCTGCCTTTAGTACGAAAGAGAAAATTTTTCGGTTCACGCTTTTACCCGCTGTCTAAGGGTTGAAGCGTGACCTCGATCACATGAGCCGGGATCAGAGCGCCTGATACCACGTCATGAGGCCATCTCCCAGGCCGGGACCCGTCGGAACAGCGATGCGCCCCGCGCGCGCCGGCAACGGGTCAGGACGATCGGCGAACAGCGCGAGCGTCGCGAGGCCGCACGCCCGCGCGGGGCGCAGGACCACCGCCGCGTGCAGCGCCGCGGCGACCCCGAGCGGGCCGTCGAGGGTCGAGGCGATGTACACGTCGTAACCGGCGGCGCGCGCCTGGCGGGCGGATTGCATCAAGCCGGTGATCCCACCGCAACTCGCGATCTTCAAGCACACCGCGTCGCAGACGCGCTCGTCGAGCGCCCCGATCGCCGACGCCGTCTCGTCGAGCGCGATCGGCACGGTCGTCACCGCCGCGAGCTCGCGGGTCTGAGCGAGACCGCGGACCGGTTCCTCGCACAGCTCAATCCCGACCGGCGCGAGCGCCCGCAGCGCCGCGCGGGCCTCCTCGACCGACCACGCACCGTTCGCGTCGAGCCGGATCGCCACCTCCGGGCCGAGAACGGCGCGGACGGCCGCGAGCCGGCCCGCGTCGTCGCCGACGCCGACCTTGGCCTTGACGCATCCGAACCCGGTGGCGCGCGCGGATGCGGCCTCCGCGGCTGCGCCGGCGCGGTCGGCGGCTGCGATCGTGTAATTGACCTCGAGCGACTCGGCGGCCCTCGCCCCGAGCAGCCGCCACACCGGCTCGCCGGTCCGGCGTCCCTCGAGGTCCCATAGCGCGAGATCGATGGCCGCGACCGCTGGCGCAAGCACCGCCAGGTCGCGGCACTCCGCCAGCAGTTCCGCACGGGGCTGCCGGTCGGCACCTTCCAGCGTCGACCGGCATTCCTCGAGCGCCTCGCGGACGTCGTCGACACTCGCGCCGTTGTAGTCCGGTAGCGGCGCCGCCTCGCCGAACCCGACCCGTCCGGCCGAGTCCTCGAGGCGCAGCAGCATGAGCTCTCGTTCACCGACGGATCCCGACGCCGAAACAAACAGCGCGCGCATGCGCGCCCTCAAAAAATGGACTTTGACGTTCACCGGCTGAGCAGCAGACCGGCCGCCAGCAGCGTGCAGAAGACGAGCTGGAGCATTCCGGTCTGGGCGAGCGCGCCGTTGAGCGACATGCCGTCGGTGCGATTGCGGACGACGCGAACGACGCGGGCCGCGAGCGGGAGCGTCAGCCAGGCGAGCAGCAGCCACGGGCTGAGCGGGCCGAACGCCCACGTGACCGGCACGAGCACGTAGGCCAGATAGACGGTCACCGCGAACAATGTCCGCGCGCGGTCGCGACCGAGCCGCACCGCGAGCGTCCGCTTGCCGGCGCGACGGTCAGTGTCGATGTCCCGGATGTTGTTGACCATCAGCAGCCCCGCCGCGAGCAGGCCGACCGGGACCGCAAGCGCGAACGCCTCCCAGTCCAGGCGCTCGACCTGAACGAAGAACGACCCCGCCACCGCGACGATCCCGAAGAACAGGAACACGAACACCTCTCCGAGCCCCTCGTATCCGTACGGCTTCGGACCGCCGGTGTACAGCACGCCCGCGAGGATCGACGCCGCGCCGACGAGCAATAGCTGCCAGCCGGCCACGATCACCAGGTACACCCCGGCGAGCACGGCGATGCCGAACGTCACATACGTGGCGATCAGCACCTGCCGCGGCGGCACGAGCCCGCCGGCCGTGACGCGCACCGGCCCGAGGCGGTCCTCGGTGTCGGCCCCGCGCCGCGCGTCGGAGTAATCGTTGGACAGGTTGGTGCCGATCTGGATGAACATCGCGCCGATCAACGCCGCGATGAACCTCAGCGGGTGGAACACGTGCAGGAAGCCCGCGAGCGCGGTCCCGACGAGCACGGGCGCGATCGCCGCGGGCAGCGTCCGGACGCGCGCGGCCATCAGCCAGATGCGAACGCCGCTCGGCCTGGTGGCGGCCCGTGTAGTTGTCATCACGCCCGGCGCGGGAACTTCGAGAAGTCCGGCTTTCGCTTCTCGAGGTACGCGTCGCGCCCCTCCTGCGCCTCTTCGCTCATGTAGAAGAGCAGGTTCGCGTCATGAGCGAACTGCTGGATCCCGGCGAGTCCGTCCTCGTCGGCACCGAAGCTCGCCTTGAGCATCCGCAGCGCGAACGGCGACAGCGCCAGCATCTCGCGGCACCACTTGACCGTCTCCTGCTCGAGCTGGTCGAGCGGTACGACCGTGTTGACGAGCCCCATCGCGAGCGCCTCGTGCGCGTCGTACTGACGGCACAGGAACCAGATCTCCTTGGCCTTCTTCGGCCCCACCAGCCGCGACAGCACGCTCGCGCCGAAGCCACCGTCGAACGAGCCGACCTTAGGGCCGACCTGGCCGAAGCGGGCGTTGTCGGCGGCGATCGTGAGGTCGCAGACGACGTGCAACACGTGGCCCCCGCCGATCGCATAGCCGGCGACCATCGCCACGATGGGCTTCGGCATCCGGCGCATCTGGACGTGCAGGTCGGTGACCTCGAACCGCCCCACGGCCTGGTGCTTGCCGGCTTGCGCCGGGTTGGCGCCGGTGACGTAGCCGCCGTCCGAGCCGCGGACGCGCTGGTCCCCGCCCGAGCAGAACGCGTCAGGGCCCTCGCCGGTCAGAATCACGACGCCGACGTCGAGATCCTCGCGGGCGCGCGTGAACGCGTCGGAGAGCTCGACCACGGTCTCGGGACGGAACGCGTTGCGCACCTCGGGGCGGTTGATCGTGATCTTCGCGATCCCGGCGTCCTCGCCGAGTGAGGTCTCGTACCGGATGTCCTCGTACTCGGCGGCGCTCTGCCACTGCGTCTGCACCCCGGCGAGACTACCGTGTCGGCCATGTCGTCCTGGGTCACGAACGCCGCCGCAAGGCACCCCGACCGCGTCGCGATCGAAGGTCCCGAGCGCGCCTTGACGTATGCCGAGCTACGCGACGCCGCGACCGCAGAGGCAGCGGAGCTGCACGCGCGTCGTGTCGCGCTGGCGCTGCCCGGTTCCGAGGACTTCGTGGTCGCGCTGCACGCCTGCCTGCTTGCCGGCGTGGCGGTGGTTCCGATCGACCTGCGGCTCAGTCAGGCCGAGCAGGCACAGCGGCGCGCGAGCGCGGAGGTTGACCTCGGAGGGCGGCGGGACGCGGACGTCGACGTGGCGGTCATGCACACCTCGGGCACGACCGCCGCGCCCAAGCCGGTCGTCCTAACCCGAGGCAATTTCCTCGCGAGTGCGCTCGGCTCGGCGGTGGCGCTCGGGCTCGATCCGGCCGAGCGTTGGCTGTGCCCGATGCCGCTGACGCACGTCGGCGGCCTGTCAGTCCCGATTCGCAGCGCGATCTACGCCACAACGGCGGTCCTGCACGGACGGTTCGACACCGAGAAGGTCCTGGCTGATCTGATGGACCCGGCGAGGCGGATCACGCTGGTCTCGCTCGTGCCGACGATGCTCGGACGGTTGCTCGACGCCGGATTGGAAAGTCCGCCGACCCTGCGATGGGCGCTGCTGGGTGGGGGGCCGATCGCGTCCGCGCTGCTCGAGCGAGCAACCGAGGCCGGTGTCCCGGTCGCGCCCACGTACGGGATGACCGAGGCGTGCTCGCAGATCGCGACGTTCGGCTGGCCGCTGGCCGGGGTCGAGGTGAGAACCGGCGACGATGGCGAGGTGCTCGTGCGAGGCCAGATCGTGTCCGCGGGCGCGTTAGCGGAGGACGGTTGGCTCCATACGGGCGACCTGGGGGCCTTCGACGAACGCGGTCGCCTCGAGATCATCGGGCGCAAGTCGGAAACGATCGTCACCGGTGGCGAGAACGTCGCTCCCACCGAGGTCGAGGCGGCGCTGCTCGAGCATCCAGCGGTCGCGGACGCGGCCGTGCATCCACGCGCGGACCCGGAGTGGGGGGAGGCGGTGGTCGCGACGGTCGTGCTCCGGGAGGGCGCTGTGGCGGGCCCCGACGACCTCCGCGCCCACTGCGCGGCGCGCCTGGCCGGCTTCAAGGTGCCCAAAACGGTCGAGTTCGCCGACCGCCTGCCGCGGACGGCGTCGGGCAAGCTGCTCCGGCGCCAGCTTTAATCGGTGCCGTGTCCTCCGCAACGAGATTCGAAGAATCCGAGTCTCCCAACCAGCTGACGATCGAGCAGCTGGCCGCGGAGTCCGGGATGTCGGTGCGCAACATCCGCGCCCACCAGGCGCGCGGGCTGCTCGACCCGCCCGAGGTGCGCGCCCGAGTCGGCTACTACGGGCCCGAGCACCTCGCGCAGCTGCGACTCGTGCGCGAGCTCCAGGACGACGGCTTCAACCTCGGCGGAATCAAGCGGCTCCTCGACGACACGCAGGGGACCGCCGAGCGGCTGAGGCAGTTCGGCGAGGCCCTCAGCGCGGCCACGAGCACCGAGGCCGGCCAGACGCTGACACTCGAAGAGCTCGGCAGGCGCTTCCGCGTAAGCGCGCAGGAGGCACCCGAGGTGCTTGCCGAGGCCGAGCGGCTCGGCATGCTGATTCCTGTCGGCGACGGCCGCTTCCGGGCGCCGAGCCCGTCCCTCCTCGCGATCGCCGAGGAGGTCGTCGGGCGCGGCATCTCGCTGCGGAGCGCGCTGTCGATCCTCGAGGAGATCGATCGGCATTGCGAATCGGTGTCGCGCGCGTTCGTCGAGCTGTTCCTGCAGGAGATCTGGAAGCCGTTCGCGCAGGCCGACATGCCGGCCGACCGGTGGCCCGAGATCGAGCGCGCGGTACAGCGGCTCGGACCGGTCGCATCCGAGGCGGTGATGGCGATCTTCCAGCGACGTTTGAGCGAGCAGATCGAGGGCGCATTCGAGGAGATCATGCGGCGGCTTTCCGAGCGCGCGCCCGACGCAGGAGGCGGTTAGATGGCCGTTCCCGATCCTGATGCGGTACGGGCAGAGATGCTCGAGCGATGGGGCCGGGCGGCCGCCGGCTGGGACAAGCGGGCCGAGAGCGTGCGCGCGTTCGGGCTGCCGGTGTCGGCGTGGATGCTCGACCACGCGGGGTTGCAGCCCGGGCTGCGGGTGCTCGAGCTCGCGGCGGGGCCCGGGGAGGCCGGGTTCCTCGCGGCCGAGCTGATCCGCCCGGGCGGCTCGCTCGTGTCCAGCGACGCAACTGACGAGATGCTCGAGGTCGCGCGTGCCCGCGCGAAGGAACTGGGAATCGAGAATGTCGAGTTCAAGCGGATCGAGCTCGAGTGGATCGACATGGACACCGCGAGCGTCGACGTGGTGTTGTGCAAGTGGGGGCTGATGTTCGCCGTCGACCCCGAGACCGCGCTGCGCGAGATGCGCCGTGTGCTGCGACCCGGGGGTCGAGTCGCGCTCGCCGTGTGGGACGAGCCCCCGGCCAATCCGTGGGCCACCATCACATCGCGCGCGCTCGTCGATCTCGGGCACACCACGCCGGCGGATCCCGATGCGCCGGGAATGTTCGCGCTGGCACCGCCCGGGCGGCTGCGGGACGTGCTCGAGGCTGCCGGCTTCGTCGACGTCCTGGTCGAGTCAGTCGAGCCGGCGCGCGCGTTCGACAGTGTGGAGGAGTACATCGCCGAGACCGACGACCTCTCGAGCATGTTCGGCGAGATATTCGATCCGCTCTCGGATCAGGAGCGCGCGCAGGTGGTGGCGAAGGTCTCGGAGCTCGCGCAGCCCTACGTGGGCACTGATGGGGTGTTGCGGTTTCCAGCCCGGTCGCTGGTGGCGGCGGCCGACGCCTGACGCGGCTTCGGCCGTGTCGGATCCTTCCCGAGAAACCGATGAACGCGATTTTGCAGGCTGAAAGCGCGGTTGCAGCGATTCCGATTGCGGCGTTTCTTGACGACACTGGGGCGCATGCGTTTGCGACTTTCCCTACTGATAACTGTCGTGGCCGGTGCGATGCTCGTTGTCCCCGCGACCGCCTCGGCGTACTTCGTCCACGTCGTCGCCAAGGGTGAATCCCTTTCCTCGATCGCCGCGCAGGACGGCCTGAGCGTCGCAGCCCTCGCCGCCGCGAACGGCCTCTCGCCCGACACCCAACTCCTTGCCGGTTCGACCATCCAGATCCCCCCGCAGGGGACGAGTGCGGTGGCCCCGTCGAGTACCGAGGAGATCGGTGAGACCACGAGCACGGCCGTTCCCGCGAGCACGAGCACGTCGGGTGCGTATGTCGTGCAACCCGGTGACACGCTGTCCGCGATCGCCGCGCGTGCCGGTCTGAGTGTCGACTCGCTCGCGGAGGCCAACGGGCTCAACCCGAACGCATTCCTGCTGGTCGGCACCGTCCTCCACCTGGCCGGGTCCTCGGCCTCATCGGGGACGGTCGTGCCGGCGAGCGACACCACGAGCTCCGGCGCCTCGTACGTGGTCCGGGCGGGCGACACGCTGTCGGCGATCGCAGCGAGGGCCGGCGAGAGCGTCGACGCGCTCGCCGCCGCTAACGGGCTGAACCCGCGGCATTTCTTGCTCACCGGGACGGTCCTCCGCGTGCCCTCAGGTTCGAGTTCGAGTTCAGGGTCGACGGTTGAGGTCTCGATTTCGAGCGACTCGAGCGCGGCGACGTCACAGCCGGTGGGCGCGCCCGCCGAGGGCACGCCGACGGACCCGCCGTACCCGACCCCCGAGCGCGTCACCGCCTCCGAGGTCGGCTCCGTCGCCGCCGCGAACGGCGTGCCACCGTCGCTCGCTGCCGCGATCGCCTGGCAGGAGAGCGGCTTCAACAACGACCTAGTCTCGAGCGCCGATGCGCGTGGGGTGATGCAGATCCTTCCGGGCACGTGGGAGTGGATCCAGCACTCGCTCGACACCGGCGGCCCGCCGCTGGCCCCGGCCTCGGCGACCGACAACGTGCGCGGCGGCGTGCTGCTCCTGCACTCGCTGTTGAGCTCGACCGGCGGCGACTCGGCGATGGCGGCTGCGGGGTACTACCAGGGTCTGCCGTCGGTGCTCCAGCACGGCGTGTACCCCTCGACGCAGAACTACGTGAACAACGTGCTGGCCCTCGAGCACCAGTTCGGCGGCGGATGAGAACTCGGCCGGGAGCCGCGCCTCGCTACGCTCCCGTCAAATGTTCTACGACGACGACGCTGACCTACACAAGCTCGACGGCAAGACCGTGGCGATCATCGGTTACGGATCGCAGGGACACGCGCACGCGCTGAACCTCCAGGACTCGGGCGTGTCGGTCGTGGTCGGCCTGCGCCCGGACTCGAGCAGCGTCGCCAAGGCGCGGGAGCACGGACTGCGCGTGGCCGAGCCCGCCGACGCTGCCAGCGAGGGCGACATCGTGATGATGCTCGTGCCCGACGAGCTTCACCGCGCCGTCTGGGAGTCGGGCGTCAAGGACGGCGTCGCGCCCGGCAACATGGTCATGTTCGGGCACGGCTTTTCGATCCATTACGGAGAGGTCGTACCGCCGCCGGACGTCGACGTGGCGCTGGTCGCGCCCAAGGGACCGGGACACCTCGTCCGCCGCCAGTTCCTCGAGGGCTCGGGCGTGCCCGGACTGGTGGCGGTCCATCAGGACGCGAGCGGCGACGCGCTCGGGATCGCGCTCGCCTACGCCAAGGGGATCGGCAACACGCGCGGCGGCGTGATCGAGACCACGTTCAAGGACGAGACAGAGACCGACTTGTTCGGCGAGCAGGCAGTCCTATGCGGCGGCGTCACCGAGCTCGTCCGCGCCGGGTACGACACGCTGACCGAAGCCGGGTAC
>Ga0335083_10003231_pt1 | contig 21202 bp, 17 predicted proteins | sample Lox_Sample_42_FD_206716 | JGI IMG/M metagenome (GOLD analysis project Ga0335083, IMG submission 206716) | Soil microbial communities from Loxahatchee National Wildlife Refuge, Florida, United States - Lox_Sample_4.2 | ecosystem: Environmental > Terrestrial > Soil > Wetlands | place: USA...
AGGTCACGTTGTTCTCAATCTTGAGATCATTGGTGCCGTGCACCGTCACGCAACGGTTGTAGGTGTCGTGGATCGAGGCGTTCTTGATATATTGGCCCTGGCCCTCGCCGATCAGGTGCCAGTGGATAGGATAGCGGGCGAGGTGCATGTTCTGGCCCATGCGATTGAGCTCGATGCCGTCGACAAACATTTTGGAGCCGGCCATCGCCATGATGTGGCCGCCGAAATAGCTCTTCGCCGCATCCTCCGAGGCCTGGATCTTGATGTTGCGGCTGAGCATCGCAACTTCGCCGCGCTCGTCCACGCCGAAGGTGATCTGGCCGAAGTGCATGTACTGCAGAGGCTTGTCGAGAGTCAGCATGTTGCCGCTCACCGCCGTGACAGTGCGCTCCTCGGCCTGGTGGGGATCGAAGTCGGTCGAGGCGAGCACGATGACATCGCCCTTGCGCCAGCCGGCGGCATTGAGGACGGCGATCGTCGCGCTGCCGGCCTTGGCCGTCTTGGCGAGCTTGGTCCAGCTGTTCGAGGTGTGGCCGCCATGGAGGCTCAAGGTGCCGCCGAGCAGCATGATGCCGCGATCGCCCATGGTGTTGATGTCCTCATTGGGGACATTGTCGGTGAGGGTGATGGTCGCCTTGTGGGTATAGGGCTTCGCTTCGCTGCCGATATCGAGCTCGCCGCCGGGAACATAGATCCAGTCGGTCTTGAGCTCGAGATCGCGCGTGTCGGCGAAGCTCAATTTGCCGTTGATGGTGAGGCTGCGCAGCGCGGGCGGGGCGACATCGAGGAGAATGTTCCTGTCCCGGCCGATGGTGACCGCGTCACCCGCGCGCGGCACCTTGCCGCCCGGCCAGGACGCAGGATCGGACCAGCGCGTCTGCTTGGCCGCAACAGCCGGCCCGGCCGCTGCCTTGCCCATATCCATATTGGCCGGCATCTGCTGGGCGCTGGCAACCCCGGCGCCAAACAGGAACGAGGCGGGAAGCAGCAACGATACAAAAAACGAGCGCGAGCACATGCCCATGACGTTGATCCCCTCACTCAGGACGGCGAGTCCCGCATAGTCTTGGTTTGCGACGGACTATGCAAAGCATGAACTCTTTTGCCAAGCGGTCGAGCAGCAAAAGGCGAAAGACGTTGTAGACCGTCGCGCCAGCGCAGCACCGCTCCGGCAGGCCGCCGTCGCATTGAGAGCATGGGGTTGGCTTGGTTCCTTATCTGCTGACCGTTATACTGGCTTGAATATTCGATGGACGAACCGGCATGATCAGAGGCTCGTTCACAACCAGTTTGACCCAGAGGTCGTTCCCGTCCCTGAACCAGGACGTCTCGCTCGCCTTGCGCAATGCGTCCATGCTGCCCTGCTGCGTTCCGGAAGCAGCCTTGGTGAAGCCCGGCAGATCAAACATCACCCATGAGCCCTTGTCCATTTCACTCACACTGAGAGAGACTTCCGGTCTTTCGGTCTTGACCTCGATCTCGGTGCCGGCGCGCACAGTGCTCTGGTTGGCCGTGATGTGAAACTCCTTGCCATTGCGGACGAGCGCGATGGGCTTTTCTGGGGGGGGCGGCGCGGGGCGAGCGGCGCCGGCTGCGCCGGGGGGCGGAAAAGTCGGACGGACATATCCGAAATTGAAGCCGCCTCTTCCTGTTCCTGCCCCTTGAGACAGGTTTGCCAATTGACCCGCCCGGAAAAACAGGCGCCCGACATCACCCGTGCATACAGAGGCGTTCCAGCTGGGGTGAATCTGACAGCTGGCGTCGGTGACGACGCTGTCATTCTCGCCATCGTTGAGCAGGATATAGGAGTTGGGGACGCCGGTGGTCGAGCCATCCAGGTCGTGGATCGTCAGGGTCCGGTAGGCCGAACCACCCCGGTTGTCATTGTCGAACCGGGGATCGATCTTCGGGAAATAGACCGGCTTGGCATTGACGTATTTCGCGCCGCTGACGGTGCTTTCGGTACTAACCGCCGCGCTCGTGAACAGAAGCCAGGACAGCGCGCCGGTCTTTCGCACGGCGTTGTCCTGGTAATTCACGAAAGTCGTGTTCATCACGTCGACGCGGTTGTCATAATATTCGTAGCCGCGGATCGGGAAATCCGGGATTGGCGGCTTGGGCAGGCTCCGGCCATAGGCGATCTCCGCCGGGGTCGTGGGATTGCCGGCGTTGCCGGTTTCGCCGACGACCAGCGAATCCACCAGGCGCGCGGTAAAGCGCTCGCTGCCGAACGTGCCGGTCGAATTCGTCATGCCAATGGCATTGTCGGCGAGTTTCGCGTTGCTGAATATAAGAAGCTCACCCCGGGTCCAGACACCGCCATTGCGGTTCTTGTAGCTGGTCAAATTCTCGAAATGCGTCTCCAGCATCGCGCTGTTCGGGTCATTGGGATTGGCCAACGGCGTAAACGCACTGAAGGACAGATCGAAGGTGTTGTCTTCATTGATGTTCCGGTCGAACATGAACCCGTCGAAGTTGGAATGTGACACATTGCCCCGGAAAGCCCGGAACGGCGTCAGGCGCGGCCAGATGGTCTTGGCGATGTCCGTGCCTGCGAACGCACCCTGGGGGTGTTCGGGCATAGACAGCCAGAAACCATTCTCATCGGAACCGGCCGCCACATTGTCGATGAAGCTGTTGTCCGGGTTGGTGATCCAATAGGCCGCCACCGTGTTGTCCGAAGGCAGCAGAGTGTCCTTGCGGGAAAAGCTAACTTGCCTGACCGCCGCACGATCCTTGGCCGGATAGTTGAGCTCTCCGTTGGCGGCAAGGTTTTGGGGCACGCAGTCCAGTGTCGGATGGCATTTGATCTGGATGGCCAGGTTGTGGATGAACTGGTTGCCGTGCTCGATGCCGTCTTCGAGGAAGAAGCAGTGGCCCACGGTGTTGTAGGTCACGTTGTTCTCAATCTTGAGATCATTGGTGCCGTGCACCGTCACGCAACGGTTGTAGGTGTCGTGGATCGAGGCGTTCTTGATATATTGGCCCTGGCCCTCGCCGATCAGGTGCCAGTGGATAGGATAGCGGGCGAGGTGCATGTTCTGGCCCATGCGATTGAGCTCGATGCCGTCGACAAACATTTTGGAGCCGGCCATCGCCATGATGTGGCCGCCGAAATAGCTCTTCGCCGCATCCTCCGAGGCCTGGATCTTGATGTTGCGGCTGAGCATCGCAACTTCGCCGCGCTCGTCCACGCCGAAGGTGATCTGGCCGAAGTGCATGTAGGTGAGTGGCTTGTCGAGAGTCAGCATGTTGCCGCTCACCGCCGTGACAGTGCGCTCTTCCGCCTGGCGGGGATCATAGTCGGTCGAGGCGAGCACGATGACATCGCCCTTGCGCCAGCCGGCGGCGTTCAGGACGCTGATCGTCGCGCTGCCGGCCTTTGCCGTCTTGGCGAGCTTGGACCATGTGTTGCTGCCGCGATCACCATGGAGACTGAGCGTACCGCCCAGCAGCATGATGCCACGGTCGCCCATGGTGTTGATGTCTTCATTGGGAACATTGTCGGTGAGGGTGATCACCGCCTTATGGGTATAAGGCCTGGCCTCGCTGCCGACATCGAGTTCGCCGCCGGGAACATAGATCCACTCGGTGGTCAGGCTGAGGTCGCGGTCGTCCGCGAAGCTGAGCTTGCCGTTGATGGTGAGGCTGCGCAACGCCGGAGGGCTGACGTCGAGGACCATGTCGCGGTCGCGAGGGATGGTCACGGCATCGCCTGCGCCGGGCACCTTGCCGTCCGGCCAGGACGCAGGGTCCGACCAGCGTCCCTGCTTCATGACGGCCGCAGGCGCCTGGACCGGCATGCTCATCTTGGAATGATCGTCCTGCGCGTTCGCCGGCGCGGCCATGCCAATCAGCAAGGTCGCCGGAAGCAGCAAGGCGAAAAAGTGCAGGCGAGATTGCATGCGCATCGATTTTATCCCCTCACTCAGGACGGCGAGTCCCGCATAGTCTTGGTTTGCGGAGGGTTATGCGAAGAATGAACTGTTTTGCCAAGCGCATGCGCTTCATCGAGATAACGCCGCTCAGCTTAGCAACCCGGCCTTTTGGTGCCATCAAGAGCGTCTGGAGCATCAAGAATGATCGCGGAATTCGTAGGGCGTCGGCTTCAAACGCCCTCGGAGCCGCGCGCACAACTTTCTTCCTGACGATGACGACGCGATTGCAGGCGGAACTATCGCAGCAGCGTGCTGCCCACCACAGTGAGTGTCAGGGCAAGCGCCGGACGCAGGATGCGGTCGGGCGCGCGGCTGCCGACCAGGCTGCCGATGATAATACCGGGAATCGAGCCGGCCAGCAGCGACAGCAGCAGTACAAGGTTCACATTGCCCTGGAGCAGATGGCCGAGCCCCGCGACAAGCGTCAGCGGCACCGCGTGTGCGATATCGGAGCCGACGATCCGCCCCATCGGCAATTTCGGATAGAGGATGAGCAGGGCGGTCACGCCGATCGCGCCGGCGCCGACCGAGGTCATCGACACGAGAACACCCAGAACGGCGCCCAGCGCGATGGTTGACGCCCGCGGGCGGATATCACGGACGCCGCCCAGCTTTTGCTGGGCGAAGGCAACGATCCTGGCCTGGAACAGGATGGCGATGGCGGTCAGGATCAGGGTGACGCCGAGCAGGATCTTGATGGTGATTTCCACATCCGGAGCGGGCTTCCCGACGAGATAAAGGGCCGAAAGAGTAAGCAGCGCAGCCGGGACGCTGCCGCTCGCAAGCCGCCTCACGATTTGCCAGTCGACCGTGGCGCGGGCGCCGTGCACAGCCGTTCCAACGCTCTTGGTGATCGAGGCGTAGAGCAGGTCCGTGCCGACGGCGGTCGACGGATGAAAGTTGAAGAGGAGCACCAGCAGCGGCGTCATCAGCGATCCGCCGCCCACGCCGGTCAGGCCGACGAGGAGACCCACGAGAAGTCCGGCAAAGGAATAGAGAGGTTCGATCGAGAACATGGAGACTCCTCGCGCGATCGCCTTCGATCCGCGCGCCGCCGTGGCATTTATAGTGATCGTCTGCCATATTCAATTCGTTTAGTAGAGAAAAGATTTTCCATGCGTCGAACCGTTGGTGCCGCCCGACAAGTTGCGGGAAGAGCCCAGCCGCATCCGAATCCGATCGCAAGGAATGCATAGGCGGGCGTTCATAATCGGCCTAGGACATCCCGGCATGCATGCTTCGCCATGGCAGGCGGCTTCCGTGTGCGTTTTTTTGCAACGATTCGTTCCGGTCATTGTGTTGGATCGGCAGGGGGAAGAAAGGCAATATCGCCGCGATGCTCCGCATTCCGAAACTTCTCCGGTCGCTGGACCCCTTTCTGGTCATGCTGATCGCGACGGTGGCGGCGGCATCGCTGCTGCCGGCGCGCGGCATGGCGGCGACATGGACCGACTGGCTCGCCGATTTCGCCATCGCCCTGCTGTTCTTCCTGCATGGCGCCAAGCTGTCGCGCGAAGCGATCTATCAGAGCATCGGCCACTGGAAGCTGCACGGGCTGGTCTTCGCTTCGACCTATATCTGGTTTCCGATCGCCGGCCTCGCGGTCGTCGCCGTGGCCGGGCACTGGGTGAATCCGCTGCTCCTGGCCGGCATCTTGTTTCTCACATTGCTGCCGTCCACCGTGCAGTCGTCCATCGCCTTCACGGCCATGGCCGGCGGCAATGTCGCGGCGGCGGTGACCAGCGCCTCGCTCTCCAATCTGTTCGGCATCGTGCTGACGCCGCTGTTGGTCGGCCTGTTCATGAAGGCGGGGGGCGGACGTGCCCTGTCGGGCTGGGGTTCCGTGGAAAGCATTGTGGTGCAGCTGCTGGTGCCGTTCGTCGGCGGCCACCTGCTGCGCCCCTGGATCGGCGGCTTCATCGGGCGCAACAAGAGCATCCTGCAGCCGGTCGACCGGGCCTCGATCCTGCTGGTCGTCTATTCGGCGTTCAGCGCTGCGGTCATCAACGGCATCTGGCATCGCGTCGGCGTGATCGACCTGCTCGAACTGCTGGGACTGAGCGCTCTGATCCTCGCCTTCATCATGGCGATCAATGTGCTGGCCGCGCGGATCGCCGGCCTCAGGCGCGAGGACAGCATCGTTCTTCTGTTTTGCGGTTCCAAGAAGAGCCTGGTCTCGGGCGTGCCGATGGCGGGCGCGCTGTTCGCGCCGGCACAGGTCGGCATCGTGGTGCTGCCGCTGATGATCTTCCATCAGTTGCAGCTGTTCGTCTGCGCGGCGCTTGCCGGGCGTTTCCGGCGCGAGGGCGAGGCGCTGGCCATGGCGGCGGCCGGACCGGTCATGGTGCCCCGAACGGAGGCGGAGATCGAGCAGGCCGCCGAAGCGGTCGGCATGGCGATCCCGGACGCGTGTGTGCCCGGCGTCGCCAGCAACATGGCCCTGCTCGAACGTCACACCAAGACGCTGCGCGGCCCCGGTGGAGCGCCCAAGCCGTGATCTCGGCGCTGGAGACTGCCGCCGCGGTGCGATCCGGCAGCGTCACGGCGCGGCAGGTGGTCGAGCGCTGCCTCGCCGATCTCGCGCGTGAGGCGCCGCCCCTGGTCGCCGTGACGCGCATTCTCGCCGAGCGGGCGATGGCGGATGCTGACGCAGTCGACGAGGCGTTCGTCAGGGGGGAAGATCCCGGGCCGCTCGCCGGCGTGCCCTATGGCGTCAAGGACCTGTTCGACGTTGCCGGGCTGCCGACGACGGCTGGGTCGGGCCTCTATGCGGATGCGCCGCCGGCCAGGGAGGATGCCGAGGCGATCCGGCGGCTGCGCGCCGCCGGCGCGGTGCTGGTTGCCACGCTCAACATGGACGAATTCGCTTATGGATTCGCGACGATCAATGCCCGCCACGGCACGACGCGCAATCCGCATGATCTTGCACGTCTCGCCGGCGGCTCCTCGGGCGGGTCGGCATCGGCGGTCGCGGCCGGTCTCCTGCCCTTTTCGCTGGGATCGGACACCAACGGCTCGATCCGGGTGCCGGCGAGCCTCTGCGGCCTTTACGGGCTCAAGCCGACCCATGGCGACCTGCCCATGGGCGGCGTCTTTCCCTTTGCCGAGAGCTTCGACGATGTCGGGCCGTTCGCGGCGTCGCTGACGGACATGATCTGCATCTGGGAGGTACTGAGTGGACGGTCGGCGACGGAAGACGGGCAGGCGCTGCTGCGGGTCGCGCGGCTCAGCGGTCGCTTCCGCGACAATAGCCATCCAGATCAGATCGCCGCCATGGATGCGATCGCGCCGGACGCGCCGCTCATCGCCCTGCCGGACATCGCCCGGGCGCGCTCGGCAGCCTTCCTCATCACCGCGCGCGAAGGGGGCAGCCTGCATCGCGCCGCGCTCGCACGCAATGCCATGGCCTTCGACCCGCAGGTGCGTGACCGGCTGATCGCCGGCGCGCTGCTTCCACTGGGTCTTTACGATGAAGCGCAGGCGTTCCGGACCGCGTTCAAGGCGCGGGTCGCCGATCTTTTTGGCGAATTCGATGTGCTGCTCGCGCCTGCCACGCCCTGCGAGGCACCGCTTGTGGACGATCCGCGCATCATGATCGACGGTGCCTTGACCGCGGCGCGCGCTGACCTCGGCATTCATACCCAGCCGATCAGCTTCACGGGGCTGCCGTCGCTCGCCGTACCGCTGCGCCGGCCGGCCGGATTGCCGCTGGGATTGCAGCTCATCGGCAAGCCGGGCGGGGAGCCGGCGCTGTTCCGCTTCGCGGCGGAGCTGGAAGCGCGAGGGGTGACGGGTGTCTCGGCGCCGAACATGGTGATGCAGGGGGAAGTGCAATGACGGGGACGAAGGCGGCGGGGGCGCTGGAACGCTATTTCAAGCTGGGCGAGCGGCACACGACGGCGCGGACAGAGGTGCTGGCGGGGTTCACGACCTTCCTGACCATGGCCTATATCGTGCTGGTCAACCCCTCGATCCTGGGCCAGGCGGGCATGCCAGTCGCCTCGGTGGCGGCGGCGACCTGTTTCGCGGCCGGCATCGCCTCGGTCATGATGGGCCTCATCGCCAATACGCCACTGGCGCTGGCGCCCGGCATGGGCCTAAATGCCTATTTCACCTTCACCGTGGTCATGCAGATGCACGTGCCCTGGCCGGTGGCGCTGGGCTGCGTGTTCATCTCGGGCGTCTGCTTCCTGATCCTGACGGTGACCGGCGTGCGCCAGCTCATCGTCGCCTCGATCCCCAATTACCTGTTCGCGGCCGTGGCGGGCGGTATCGGCCTGTTCATCGGCTTCATTGGTCTCAAGGATGCCGGGATCGTCGTTGCCGACCAGGCGACCTATGTGGCGCTAGGCCATCTGAAATCGCCCGGCCCGGCGCTTGCGCTATTTGGCTTGCTGCTGATCGGCACGCTTAGCGTCTGGCGGGTGCGCGGCGCGATGCTGATCGGGCAGGTCACAGTCACCCCGACGCCCTACAGCCTCTCGGCGCTGACCGGCACGGCGTTCAAGCTCGACCTGCCCGGCGTGTTCGGCGCGGGCGGCGGCCATGGCCTTGGCCTCGTCGAGATCCTGTTCGTGTTCCTGTTCGTCGACCTGTTCGACAATATCGGCACGCTCGTCGCCGTCACCAAGCGCGCCGGGCTCATGGACAAGGACGGCAAGATTCCGGCGCTCAACCGCATCCTCATCACCGATGCGACCGCGACCATCATCGGTTCCATGGCGGGCACCAGCACCGTCACCTCCTATGTCGAGAGCGCGGCGGGCGTGCAGGCAGGCGGGCGTACCGGTCTCACGTCGGTCGTCACCGGCCTTCTCTTCCTGATCGTCATGTTCGTGGCGCCTTATGCGCAGATCGTGCCGCTGGCGGCGACGGCGCCGGCGCTGATCATCGTCGGCGGGCTCATGCTGCTGCCGCTGACCGAGGTCGAGTGGGAAGACCCGATGAGCGCGATCCCGGCGTTCCTCACCGTGGCGATGATCCCGCTGACCTTCTCGATCGCCAATGGGCTTGCGTTCGGCATCACCGCCCATGCCGCGCTCAAGCTGCTGCGCGGCACTGCGAAGAAGGCGGACTGGTTCCTGTTCCTGCTCGCGGTCCTGTTCGTCATTCGCTTCGCCTGGATGGCTGCGGCGTGATGAGGGCCTTCTGCCTTGCCTTTCTGACCCTGTTCGCCGTGCCTGCCGCCGCGCAGAAGCTCGATGCGACGCCGCGCACGGTGGTCATGACCGCCTTCGCGCCCGAATATGAGGCGCTCGTTCATCGGTCGCGAAGCCGCGAACCTACAAGCTCAACGGCCTCACCTTCCTGACCGGCACGATGGCAAGCAAGCCGGTGCTGCTGATGCAGAGCGGCGTCTCCATGGTCAATGCGGCGATGAACACCCAGCTCGTGCTCGATCGCTTCCGGGTGAAGCGCATCGTCTTTTCGGGGATCGCCGGCGGCGTCGATCCCTCGTTGTCGATCGGCGACGTCGTCGTGCCGTCCGACTGGGCGCAATATCTGGAGGTCAGCTTCGCGCGGAAGACCGACAAGGGCTGGGTGCCGCCCGAGCCGGTCGATGCGATCGCGCCGCCCAATTATGGCATGATGTTTCCGCGCGGCGTGCGCGTCGGCAACGCCAAGCAGCCCTGGGACCGGCATTACAGGCTAGCGGTCGATCCGGGCCTGCTCGATCTTGCGAAGAAGGTCGCGAGCGAGGTGAAACTGAAGCGTTGCGTCGACGCGACGGCAAGTAATTGTTTGGCTCATGACCCCAGGATCGTGGTGGGCGGCACCGGCGTCAGCGCCGGCGTCTTCGCCGACAATGCCGAGTTTCGCGACTATCTGTTCGGCGCCTGGAAAGCCAATGTGCTCGACATGGAGAGCGCGGCGGTGGCGCAGGTCGCTTATGCCAATGCCGTGCCGGCCATCGTCTTCCGGTCGCTGTCCGATCTTGCCGGCGGCGATGCCGGCGCGAACCAGATGGACACGTTCATGACATTGGCCTCGGTCAACAGCGCCGATGTGGTCGGCGCCTTCGTCGCGGCGTTGCCGGACTGAGGCGATGACGCTCACCACCGTCCGGGGCCGCAACGGCATGGTGACCGCACCGCACTGGCTGGCGGCGGAGGCGGGGCTTGGCGTGCTCAAGGACGGCGGCAATGCCGTCGAGGCCTGCATGGCTGTCGCGACGACGCTGGCGGTTGTCTATCCGCACATGACCGGGATCGGCGGCGATGGCTTCTGGCTGATCCATCCGGGCTCCGGCGGCGAGATCGTCTCGATCAATGGCTGCGGCGGCGCGGCGGCGAAAGCCGACCTCGCGCTCTACGGGGGTCTCGATGCCGTGCCCACGCGCGGGCCGCTGGCGGCGAACACGGTGGCAGGGACCATTTCCGGCTGGGCTGCGGCCCTGAATGCATCTGAAGCCGAGTTGCCGCTCGAGCGGCTGCTGCGTGATGCGATCCGCCATGCCGAGGAGGGTGTCGCGGTCACGGCCGGCGGCGCGGCTATTGCGGCGGCCAAGGGCGCTGAACTGCGCGCGCAGTCCGGCGCCTACGCCGCGATCTTCGAGCCGGAGGGCAGGCCGCTGCGCGAAGGCGATGTCCTGAAACAGCCCCTGCTCGCGCGGACCTTGCGGCGGCTGGCCGAGGACGGGCTCGGCGGCTTCTATCGCGGGACACTGGCCGACGACATCGCGGCCGATCTGGCCGAAGTCGGCAGCCCGGTTTCGGCGGAAGACCTGGCCGCCCATGACGCGCTCATTATCGATCCGCTCCATACCCGGATCAGCGGCGCGACACTCTACAACAGCACGCCGCCGACACAGGGCTTCGCGTCGCTGATGATCCTCGCCCTGTTCGACCGGCTGGCGGCGGACGCGCCTGACGGATTCGATCATGTCCACGGCCTGGTCGAGGCGACCAAGCAGGCGTTCATGCTGCGCGATACCCATGTCGGCGACCCACGCTACATGGATGTGGAGCTGCAGACCCTGCTCGACGACGCCGATGTTCTGGATGGCCTTGCGGAACGGATCGATCCGGCGCGCGCACTCCCCTGGCCGCCGCCGTCCCAGCCCGGCGACACCTGCTGGTTCGGCGCGGCGGATGGCGAGGGGCGCGTCGTGAGCTGCATCCAGTCGACCTATTTCGAATTTGGCTCAGGCGTGGTGCTGCCGCGCACCGGCATTACCTGGCAGAACCGGGGCAGCAGCTTCCGTCTCGCGGAAAGCGGCTGGAATGCCCTGAAGCCCGGCCGCAAGCCCTTCCACACGCTCAACCCTGCGCTCGCCCGCTTCGATGACGGCCGGGTCATGGCCTATGGCACGATGGGCGGCGAGGGCCAACCGCAGACGCAGGCGGCACTCTTCACGCGCTATGCCCGGTTCGGCGTGAACCTGGAGGAGGCGATCTCGCGCCCGCGCTGGCTGCTTGGGCGCACCTGGGGCGAGCAGAGCACCAGCCTCAAGATCGAGGATGGCTTCGACGAGGCGCTGTACGACGGCCTCGCGCGAGCGGGGCATCAGGTCGAGCGCGTCGGGCCGCTCACGTCGATGATGGGCCATGCCGGCGCCATCGTGCGCCATGCCGACGGCGCGCTCGAAGGCGCGACCGATCCGCGCAGCGACGGCGGGGTGGCTTCATGGTGAGTGGAGGAGCCAGAGCCGTGGCGCGCTGCGATCTGCTCGGCGTCGCGCCATATAGCGACATGGAGGGCGGCCTCTATCGCGGCTATCTGACGCCGGCCTATCAGGCGGCGCAGGAAGCGCTTGCAGGCTGGATGGAAGAAGCAGGCATGGCCATCCGCCGTGACGCCGCCGCCAATCTCATCGGCCGCTATGAGGGTAGCATTCCCGGAGCGCCGGCCTTGCTCATCGGCAGCCATCTCGACAGCGTGCGTGACGGCGGACGCTATGACGGGCCGCTGGGGATCATGCTCGGTGTCGAGGCGGTCGCGGCGCTGAGTGAAGCGGGCGAGCGCATGGCCTTTCCCATCGAAGTTTATGCGTTCGGCGACGAGGAAGGCTCACGCTTCCCAGCCGCGATGCTGACCAGCCGGGCGGTGGCCGGTACGCTCGATGCCGAGGCTTTGGTGCTGGCCGATGGCAATGGCGTGGCCCTTGGCGAGGCGGGCGTCGATGTCTCGGCCTATCTTTCGGCGGGCCGCCCGCGTGGCACTACGCTCGCCTATCTGGAAGCCCATATCGAACAGGGCCCCGTACTCGAAGCCGAGGGGCTCGCGGTCGGCACGGTGACCGGCATTGCGGCGCAATTGCGTTATTCCGTCGTCGTCGCGGGGACCGCCGGCCATGCCGGAACCAGTTCGATGCCGCTGCGCCGCGACGCGCTCACCGCCGCCGCCGAGATGGTGCTGGCGGTCGAGGCAATCGCGCGCGCGGACGCCTCCGATCTCGTCGCCACGGTCGGCAAGATGGAAGTGCTGCCCGGCGCCGCCAATGTGATTCCCGGCGAGGTACGCTTCACGCTCGACATCCGCTCGGGCAGCGAGGGCCGGCGCGACCGGGCGGCCGAGGCCATCGTCGAGCGCATCCAGGACATTGCCGACCAGCGCGATCTCGAATTCGCCATCGAGCGTATCCACGACCTTCCCTCCAGCCCCTGCGATCAGGCGCTCATGGACCTCATGGACAGTGCCTGTGCCGATGCCGGGCAGCAGCCGTTCCGCCTCGTTTCCGGGGCGGGCCATGACGCGATGGTCATGGCCGCGCTCTGCCCGACGGCGATGTTGTTCATTCGCTGCGGCGGGGGGATAAGTCATAATCCGGCCGAGACGGTCACGCCCGAGGACGCGGACATCGCGCTCCGGGTCATGCTCGGCTTCATAAACCGCCTGGGAGAGACCATTGAGCACGCTTGACCCGCTTCTGTTCGGCGAGATCGACCCGCCCCAGCGCCTGCTGATGGGGCCGGGGCCGGTCAATGCCCATCCGCGCGTGCTGCGCGCGATGTCGGCGGACCTGCTCGGCCAGTTCGATCCCGAGATGACCGCCTATATGAACGAGGTCATGGCGCTCTACCGGCCGATCTTCGGCACGGACAATCGCTGGACCTTCCTGATCGACGGCACGGCGCGGTCCGCCATCGAGGCGGCCCTGGTCAGCCTCGTCGCGCCGGGCGACACGGTGCTGGTCATCAATTTCGGCCGCTTCGGGCTCCTATTGCAGGAGATTCTCGGGCGCATCGGTGCGCATGTCGAGAGCGTCGACGCGCCCTGGGGCGAAGTCGTCCCCATGGATGCGATTGCCGAGGCGATTGCCCGCGTCGAGCCCAGGGTCGTCGCCTGCGTCCATGGCGACACTTCGACGACGATGGCGCAGCCGCTTGCGGGTCTCGGTGAGCTCTGCCGCAAGGCCGGGGCGCTTTCCTATGTCGATGCGACCGCGACCATCGGCGGCATGCCGGTCGAGGCGGATGCGTGGGGCGCGGACATCGTGACCGGGGGCCTGCAGAAGTGCCTGGGCGGCCCTTCAGGCTCGGCACCGATCACCATTTCCGACCGGGCCGCCGCCCATATCGCCTCGCGCCGCCATATCGAGAAGGGCATTCGCAGCAACGGCAATAGCGACGGACCGGGGCCGCGCATCGGCTCCAATTATTTCGATCTCGCGATGATCATGGACTATTGGTCCGACAAGCGCCTCAACCATCATACCGAGGCGACCAGCATGCTCTATGCCGCGCGCGAGTGCGCCCGCATCATGCTCGGCGAAGGTTTGGAGACGCGCTATGCCCGCCACGCCGCCGCCGGCAAGGCGATAACTGCGGGCCTACGCGCCATGGGGCTTACAGTGTTCGGCGACGACAGGCACCGCATGACCAATGTGACCGGCGTGCTCATCCCGCATGGCGTCGACGGCGAGGCAGTCCGCACCGCGATGCGCGAGAATTTCGAGATCGAAATCGGCACCGCCTTCGGGCCATTGAAAGGCGTGATCTGGCGGATCGGCGCGATGGGCTACAATGCCCGCAAGCACAAGGTGCTGCTGACGCTGGGAGCGTTGCAGGCCTGTCTGCGCCGAGTGGGCTATGCGCTGCCCGCGGGCGCGGCGGTCGATGCCGGGCTGGACGCCTGGGAAAAGGCGATGGGCGAAACATGAGCGGCGGCCGCGATCTTGTCGGCTATGGCGGCAATCCGCCGGACCCGAAATGGCCGGGCGGCGCTCGCGTCGCGGTCAATTTCGTCATCAATTATGAGGAAGGCGCCGAGAATAATGTCCTGAACGGCGACAAGGGCTCGGAAACGTTCCTGTCCGAGATGGTCGGCGCGGTGAGCCACCCGGCGCGCGCCATGGCGATGGAAAGCCTTTACGAATATGGCAGCCGCGCCGGCTTCTGGCGCTTGCACCGGCTGTTCACGGCGCGCGGCATGCCGGTGACCGTGTTCGGTGTGGCGACGGCGATGGAGATGAACCCGCAGGCGGTCGCGGCGATGCTGGCCGCGGACTGGGAGATTGCCAGTCACGGCCTGCGCTGGGTCGACTATCAATATGTGCCCGAGGAGGTCGAGCGCGCCCATATTGCCGAGGCGATCGCGCTGCACGCGAAACTCACCGGATCGCGCCCGCTCGGCTGGTATCAGGGCCGGACCTCGCCCAACACCGCGCGGCTCGTCGCCGAGGAAGGCGGCTTCCTCTATGACGCCGACAGCTATGCCGACGATCTGCCCTATTGGGACCGGCAGCATGGCCGAACCCAATTGATCGTGCCCTATACCCTCGATGTCAACGACATGAAGTTCGTCGCGTTGAACGGCTTCGACGAGGGCGAGGCCTGGTTCCGTTACATGCGCGACACGTTCGACCAGCTCATGGAAGAGGGCGGGCGGATGATGTCGGTCGGCCTGCATGGCCGTGTCGCCGGCAAGCCCGCCCGCGCCCGCGCGCTCGCCCGCTTCCTTGACTATGTCGACGCTTCGCCCGGCGCCTGGGTCACCCGCCGCATCGATATCGCGCGGCACTGGATGGAGGCGCATCCGGCATGAAAATCGACGATCCGGTGCTGCACGCGGAAGTGACCGAGGCGTTCCATGAATATGAGCGCGCGCTGATGGCGGACGATATCCCGGCCATGGACGCGCTGTTCCACGATGCCCCGACCACCAACCGCTTCGGTGTCGGCGAGGTGCTCTATGGCATCGAGGCGATCCGCGAATTCCGCAAGGGGCGCGGCGGCTCGCCGCAGCGGACATTGGGGAAAGTCGCGATCACCGTCTATGGCGACAGTTTCGCCACCGCCGATGCCGAATTCTTCCGCGAGAATAGCGACCGGCGCGGCCGCCAGACCCAGGCCTGGGTCAAGTTCGCGGATGGTTGGAAGGTCGTCTCCGCCCATGTCAGCCTGGAAGGGAGCAGCTCGTGAGTGCGCTGTTCGAACACAGCCCGTGGGTGGAAGCGCGTGCAGATGCGCGGCCCTCGTCCGGAGATCGCCACGCCGATCTCATGGCAGTGATGTATGACGCGACGCCGGAGGAGCAGCTTGCCCTGATCCGCGCGCATCCCGAGTTGGCAGGCAAGGCCGCCATCGCCAGGGAATTGACCGACGCCTCTGCCGCCGAGCAGGCCTCGGCCGGGCTCGATCGGCTGACGCCTGAGGAATTTGCCCGCTTCCATGAAATGAACGCGGCCTACCGCGACCGGTTCGGATTTCCCTTCATCATCTGCGTGCGCCTCACCGACAAGGCCGGGATCCTCGCGGCGATGGAGAAACGGCTCGCCCATGACCGCGACGCCGAGATCGCGGCTGCGCTCGCCGAGATCGGCAAGATCGTGAAATTGAGACTGGAGACCGCGTCATGAGCACGCTCACCACGCATGTTCTCGACACCATGAACGGCTGCCCTGCCGCCGGCATGGCGCTCAGCGTGACCGGCCCGCAAGGGCTCGTCGCGCAGGGCGTGACCAATGAGGACGGCCGCTGCCCGGACCTGATCGCCGGCGATCTGCCGCAGGGGCGCTATCGCATCGCCTTCGAGGTCGCCGCCTATTTCCGTGCGAAAGGCATCGCGCTCCCCGATCCGCCGTTCCTCGATGTCGTCGCCATCGATTTCGGCATCGCCGAAAATGGCGGCCATTATCATGTGCCGCTGCTCGTCGCGCCCTTCGCCTATTCGACCTATCGCGGGAGCTGAGATTGCCCTTCGATCTTTCAGAATGGCTCAATCTCGCGCTGCGCTGGCTGCACCTGACCGCGGGCATCGCCTGGATCGGATCGTCCTTCTATTTCATTGCGCTCGACAATCATCTGAGGCCCCCCGCGAACGGCGACGCCTCGGGCGAGTCCTGGTCGGTCCATGGCGGAGGCTTCTACCACAAGCAGAAATATATGGTCGCGCCGGCCGCCATGCCGGACGAGCTGCACTGGTCGAAATGGGAAGCCTATACCACCTGGCTCAGCGGCTTCTCGCTGCTCGTTTTGGTCTATTTCATCGGCGCGAAGAGCTTCCTGATCGACCCGGCCAAGGCGGCGCTCACCCCCGTCGAGGCGAGCGCGATCGGCCTCGGCGCCATCGCGGCTGGCTGGCTGTTCTACGACCTGCTCTGCCGTTCGCCGCTCGGTCGGAGCGACCGGACGGTCGGGATCATCTGGTTCGTGTTCCTCGTCGTCGCGGCCGCCGGGCTAAACAGCCTGTTCAATGCGCGGGGCGCCTATCTGCTGGTCGGCGCGATGGTCGGCTCGGTGATGGTCGCCAATGTCTTCTTCGTCATCATCCCCAACCAGAAAAAGGCAGTGGCGCAGCTGATAGCGGGCGAGGTGCCCGATCCCGCATTGGGCCAGGCCGGCAAGCAGCGCTCGCTGCACAACAATTATATGACGCTGCCGGTGCTGTTCATCATGATCAGCCATCATTATCCGATGACTTATGGCGCCGACCGGCCCTGGCTGGTGCTGGCCCTGCTCTCGGCGATGGGCGTCGCGATCCGCCATGTCTTCAACCTGCGCCATCGCGGCAAGGACCCGGGCTGGACCATCCTCACCGCCTGCATCCTCGCGGTGCTCGCCGTCTCCTACGTCTCGCAGGAAAAGGCCGGCGCGTCAGTCGGTTCGGGCGGCAAGGTCACCTACGCCGAGGTTGCGCCGATCTTCGCGAAGCATTGTGCCGCCTGCCACAGCACGCATCCGACCAATCCGACTTTCGCTTCGCCGCCGCTCGGTGTGGTGCTGGACAGCTATGCCCATGACAGCGCGCTCGCGCCGAAGATCAAGACCATGGCGGTCGACAGCGAGGCCATGCCGCTCGGCAACACCACCGGCATGACCAAGGCGGAGCGGGCGAAGCTCGGCGACTGGATCGCGCAGGGAGCGCCGCAATGACGGTCCGCTTCCTTCTCGACGGTGAGATGGTGGAGATCGTGCAGCCCGATCCCACCGGCACTTTGCTCGATCATCTGCGTTACCGGATGGGACGGACCGGCACCAAGGAAGGCTGCGCCGAAGGGGATTGCGGCGCCTGCACGGTGCTGGTGGGATCGCTGGATGCGGTGGGCGAAGGCGTCGTCTGGCGGGCGGTCAATGCCTGCATCCTGTTCCTGCCGATGATCCACGGCAAGGCGCTGCTCACGGTCGAGAGTCTCGGGCCGAGCGATAAGCTCAATCCGCTGCAATCCTGCATGGCCGGCAATGGCAGCTCGCAATGCGGCTTCTGCACGCCGGGTTTCGTCATGTCGCTCTATGGCCGGGCGATCGGCGCGTGCGGATCGGAGCTTCCAGTGGCGGACGTGATCGCAGGTAATCTCTGCCGCTGCACCGGCTATGGCCCGATCCTCGCGGCGGGCGAGGCGGTATCGCGGCTGGAGCGGGACGATGCGACGTTGGTTCCGGCGCTGAAGGCATTGGCAGGCGACGAGACCGTATCCGGGACATATGGCGAGCGGCGCTGGTTCATCCCGAAGACCGCGCAGGCGCTCGCCAATCTGCTTGCCGAATATCCCGAGGCGCGGCTGGTGGCGGGCGCGACCGATGTCGGCCTGTGGGTGACCAAGGGCCTGCGGACGCTCGAGACCTTGATCTTCGTCGGCGATATTGCCGACCTGCAAACAGTTGAAGAACGAAGTCAGGTTTTGAGTATCGGCGCCTGTGTCCGCTATGCTGATGTAAACAAAGAGTTTTATCGGCTTCATCCCGATCTCGGCGAGCTGACCCGCCGCATCGGCGGTCTGCAGGTGCGCAATGCGGGGACCGTCGGCGGCAATATCGCCAATGGTTCGCCGATCGGCGACGGCCCGCCCGCGCTGATCGCCCTCGGCGCGACGTTGACCCTGCGCAGTGCGGCGGGGCGGCGGACGATGCCGCTCGAGGATTATTTCCTCGACTATGGCAAGCAGGACCGGCGGCCCGGCGAGTTTGTCGAGAGCATCTCCATCCCGCGACCCGGGCCGGACGACATCGTCCATATCTCCAAGCTCTCGCGCCGGTTCGACAGTGACATCTCGGCGGTATGCGGGGCGTTCAAGCTGACCGTGACGGACGGGGTGATTGTTGCAGCGCGGGTCGCTTTCGGCGGCATGGCTGCCACGCCGAAACGCGCTGCCGGATGCGAGGCCGCGCTTACGGACAAGCCCTTCACCGAAGCGACCATCGCCGCTGCCGCCGAGGCGCTGAAGGCCGACTATAGCCCGCTCAATGACGTGCGCGGCACGTCGGCCTATCGCATCGAGGCCGCCGCCAGCCTGCTCTGGCGCCTGTGGCACCGCGCGCGGGGCGAGGCCGTTTCGGTGCTGGAGCTCGGCGTTGAGGAGGCTTTGGGTGGCTGAGCGTGATCCGCTCTGGCCGGTGCTGGAAAAGCCCGGCAATCCGCATGACAGCGCGCATCTCCATGTGAGCGGCGCGGCGCGCTATGTCGATGACGAGCCCGAGCCGGCCGACATGCTGCACCTGGCCTTTGGCGGCAGCGCGCATGCAAGCGCGCGCATCACCGGCTTGGACCTCAGCGCCGTCCGGTCCGCGCCGGGCGTGATTGCCATATTCACCGCCGCCGATATCCCCGGCGAGAATAATGTCGGCCCGGTCGCTCATGACGACCGGCTGCTCGCCGACGGCGAGGTCATCAGCATGGGCCAGCCGATCTTCCTCGTTGCCGCGACCAGCCAGATCGCCGCGCGCAAGGCAGCTCGCCTCGCCAAGATCGACTATGAGCCGCTGGCGCCGCTGGTCAGCTATGAAGACACGCAGGCCGCCGGCGCCCTCATTGAACCGACGCAGCGCATGGCGCGCGGCGACGCGGATGGCGCGCTCGCCGCCGCGCCGCTCACCCTCTCCGGCACGTTCGACATGGGCGGGCAGGATCATTTCTATCTTGAGGGGCAGGTCGCCGTCGCGAAGCCCGGCGAGGACGGACAGGTCCATATCCTCTCCTCCACCCAGCATCCCAGCGAAGTGCAGCATCTCGTCGCGCATCTGCTCGGCAAGTCCTCGGCCGATGTGACGGTCGAGGTGCGGCGCATGGGCGGCGCCTTCGGTGGCAAGGAAACGCAGGCGGCCCTGTTCGCCGCCGCCGCGGCACTGGTCGCGCACAAGACCGGGCGACCGGCCAAATTCCGCTGCGATCGTGACGACGACATGGTCATGACCGGCAAGCGCCATGATTTTCGCGTGATCTATGATGTCGGCTTCGATGGCGACGGCAGGCTGCTCGCGCTGAAGCTCTTCCTCTCCTCGCGTTGCGGCGCGACGGTCGATCTCTCGCCCGCGATCAACGACCGGGCGATGTTTCATGCCGACAATTGCTATTATCTGCCCGACGTCGAGATCCTCTCCGAGCGTCTCAAGACCAACATGGTTTCGGCGACCGCCTTCCGCGGCTTCGGCGGCCCGCAGGGCATGATCGCCATCGAGCGGATCATCGACGATATCGCCGCTCATCTCGGCCGCGATCCGCTCGATATCCGCCTCGCCAATCTCTATGGGCCGGGCCGCGACGTCACCCAATATGGCATGACCATCGCGGACAATATCGCGCCGCAGATGATCGCGCGGCTGCGCGAGACGTCGAACTATGACGCGCGGCGCGCGGCGATCGCAGCCTTCAACGCGAAAAGCCCGATCCTCAAGAAAGGCATCGCGCTCACCCCGGTCAAGTTCGGGATCAGCTTCACCACCACCCATCTCAACCAGGCCGGCGCGCTCGTCCACGTCTATGCCGACGGCTCGATCCAGATCAATCATGGCGGCACCGAGATGGGCCAGGGCGTCTATATCAAGGTTGCGCAGGTCGTCGCGGACGTGTTCGCCGTGCCGGTTTCGCAGGTGCGGATCACCGCGACGCGTACCGACAAGGTGCCCAACACCTCGGCGACGGCGGCCTCCTCCGGCGCGGACCTGAACGGCATGGCCGCGTTCGAAGCGGCGAGCACGATCAGGGCCCGGCTGGTCGCCTTCGCGGCGCGGACCTTCGAGTGCGCGGAAAAGGACGTGCGCTTCGCCGGCGGCGAGGTGATCGCCGGCAAGACGCGGATGCGCTTCGGCGAGCTCTGCCGCAAGGCGCATATGGGCCGCATCTCGCTCTCGTCGACCGGCTATTATGCGACGCCCAAGATCACCTATGACCGCGACGCCCACAAAGGCCGGCCCTTCTATTATTTCGCTTATGGCGCGGCGGTGAGCGAGGTCGTCGTCGATATACTGACCGGCGAGCACAAGGTGCTGGCCGTCGACATCCTTCACGATGTCGGGCGGTCGCTCAATCCGGCGATCGACATGGGCCAGATCGAGGGCGGGTTCATCCAGGGCCAGGGTTGGCTCACCACCGAGGAGCTGGTTTGGGACGCCAAGGGCCGGCTACTGACCCACTCGCCCGCGACCTACAAGATCCCGACCGCCTCGGACCGGCCGAAGCATCTGAAGATCGATCTCTGGGACGGCGAGAATGTTGAGCCGACGATCAACCGATCCAAAGCCGTCGGCGAGCCGCCGTTCATGCTCGCGATCTCGGTCTTTTCCGCGCTCAACCATGCCATCGCCGCGACCGCGCCGGACAAGCGCGCATTGCCGCCGCTCGATGCCCCGGCGACGCCCGAAGCGATCCTGAAGGCAATCCGGGGCCATCATGGCTGAGTGGCTCGCCTGGCTGCGCGAGAGCGCCGGTCAGGAACCGGTCGCGCTGGTCAGCATTCTCGCCACAGAGGGCTCTGCGCCGCGCGGCGCGGGCACGCGCATGCTGGTGACGGGCGATGGGCTGCGCGGCACGATCGGCGGCGGCAATCTCGAATATCGTGCTGTCGAGCAGGCCCGGGCGATCCTCGATCTGCCGCCAGCCACCTGGCG
>Ga0335083_10003232_pt1 | contig 21201 bp, 21 predicted proteins | sample Lox_Sample_42_FD_206716 | JGI IMG/M metagenome (GOLD analysis project Ga0335083, IMG submission 206716) | Soil microbial communities from Loxahatchee National Wildlife Refuge, Florida, United States - Lox_Sample_4.2 | ecosystem: Environmental > Terrestrial > Soil > Wetlands | place: USA...
CACATGAAGGGCATGGTGCTGCCGGGCACGATGTTCGAGGAAATGGGCTTCAACTACATCGGACCGATCGACGGGCACGACCTGAAGGCGCTGGTGCATGCGCTCACCAACATCCGCAAGCTGCAGGGGCCGCAGTTCCTGCACGTGATGACGCGCAAGGGCAAGGGTTACGCGCCGGCGGAGGCCGACCCGATCACCTGGCATGGACCAGGCCCGTTCGATCCGGTCACCGGGACCATCTACAAGGAAAAGGCCGGCCCGCCGACCTACTCGCGCATCTTCGGCGACTGGCTGTGCGACATGGCCGAGGCCGATCCGCTGATCCTCGGCATCACTCCCGCGATGCGCGAGGGCTCGGGCCTGGTCGAATTCTCGAAACGCTTTCCGGAGCGCTATTTCGACGTCGCCATCGCCGAGCAGCATGCGGTGACCTTCGCCGCGGGCCTGGCCACCGAGGGCATGAAGCCCGTAGTCGCCATCTACTCCACCTTCCTGCAGCGCGGCTACGACCAGCTGATCCACGACGTGGCGCTGCAGAACCTGCCGGTGACCTTCGCGCTGGACCGCGCGGGCCTGGTCGGCGGCGATGGCGCCACCCACCAGGGCAGCTTCGACATCAGCTTCCTGCGCTGCATCCCGAACCTCGTGGTGATGACGCCGTCGGACGAGAACGAGTGCCGGCAGATGCTGTACACCGCGACCACGCTGCGGTCCCCGGCGGCGGTGCGCTATCCGCGCGGCGCCGGCCCGGGCGTGAAAGCCGAGAAGCAGATGCAGGCACTGCCCGTGGGGCGGGCCGTCGCGCGCCGCGAGGGCCGCAGCGGCCTTGCCATCCTGAACTTCGGCGCGCTGCTGCCGGCCGCGCTGTCGGCGGCGGACCTGCACGATGCCAGCGTGCTCGACATGCGCTTCGTCAAGCCCCTGGATCGCGAAGCAGTGCTGCAGGTGGCGCACAGGTCGCGCGCGCTGGTCACTGTCGAGGAAAACGTCGTGGCCGGCGGCGCGGGCTCCGCGGTTGCCGAAATGCTGGCCGAGGCCGGCGTGCCGCTGCCGCTGCTGCACATCGGCATCCCGGACCGCTTCATCGAGCATGGCTCGCGCGAGGAATGCCTGGCCATGGCGGGGCTGGATGCCGCCGCGATCCGCCAGCGCATTTCGGAGTGGTGGCACGGCCTGCTGTCCGCGCCGCGCGCGGCGGAAAGCGGCTGAGGCCGCATGTCCTCCTGCTGCCGCTTCTGCTCGGCGGCCAGCGCGCTGATCAGCTGGTCCTGCTGCTGCTCATCCAGCGACTGTCCACTGGCCTCGAGCGCGCTGCGCAGCCGGCCCACCCGCTGGCGGACCCCCAGCGTTTGCCGGTAATCCTTCCACTGCTGGTATTTGGCGTCGCCAAGCAAGGCGGCGACGTCGTTGTCCTGGGTATGCGCACGCTCCCGCTGGGCATTCGCGGCAGCGCGCACGGCCGCCTCATCAGTGGTGTCCGTCGGCAAATCCGCCATCGAGGACAGCTGGTTCCTGGTGAGCAGGTCGAGCAGCTTGCCGACCTGTTCGGGAGTCAGGTTCAGCGCTTCATCAGCTCCGCCGGTTTGATCGTCAGCGGCCGGCCGCGTGCATCCGGGGCCGCCTTCGCCGCAACCTGGCCGGCGGCGGGCATCCTGCGGACAGCCTACTTGTGGCCGCTCGCGCCGGTCAACGGCCATCCGGAGCGAATTCCACCCAGGCAGACGTCCCCACGCCGCGCAATTGCGCCATCATGCCAAACAGCTCCTCCAGCAACGCACCATGCAGCACATGCTGCGGAGGGCCATCGGCGAGCAGCAGCCCGTCGCGCAGCGCCCAGATGCGCGTGGCGCGCCGCAACGCGATGTTGAGGTCGTGGATGGAGGCGATCACCAGCCTCCCACGGTCCACCGCATATTCCCGCAGGCGCTGCGCGGCATCCCAGGCATGGCGCGGATCCAGGCCGGCCAGCGGTTCATCCACGATGAGCAACTCGGGATCGGCCACCAGCGCCCGTGCCAGCATGGCCCGCGCCAGCTCACCGCCGGAAAGCGTGGTAACCGGCTGCGCGCGCAGGGTTCCGAGATCGCAGCTCGCCAGCACGGCATCCACCCTTGCGGCGTCCTCGCGGCCCAGCGGTGCCAGTCCCAGCGCCACGGCACGCTCCACGCTCAACGGCCATTCGCAGCGCGGGTTCTGCGGCAGGTAGCCGCGCCGCCGCGCCAGCTCGCGCGGCGCGTAATCACGCAGCGGGCGCCCATCCAAGGTGATCTCCCCGCGATCCGGCCGCACCAGTCCGGCGAGCGCCGCCAGCAGCGTGGACTTGCCGGCACCATTGGGACCAATCACCGCGATGAATTCGCCGGCATCCGCCGCCAGCCCGATGCCGCGCAGGATGCCCCGGCCGCGACGGACCAGTTCCAGTCCGGCCGCGCGCAGCAGCGTCATGGCGATTCCCGCTGCATCCGCCAGACCAGCCACAGGAAGAACGGCGAGCCGGTCAGGCCGGTGAGCACGCCCAGCTGCAGCTCCTGCGCCAGCGGCAGCAGCCGTGCGACCAGGTCCGCCACCAGCAGCAGCAGCGCGCCCATCAACGCGGCAGGCAGCAGTACCCGTCGCGGCGCATGTCCTACGGCGCCGCGCACCAGGTGCGGCGCGAGCAGCCCGATGAAGCCGATGGTGCCGGTTACCGCGGTGGCCGCGCCGACCGCGAGCGCCGTGCCTACCACCACGCGCCGGCGCAGCGCGGGCAGCTGCACGCCAAGGCTGGCGGCCTGCAGCTCGCCCAGGCTCAGGGCATCCAGCGAGGGTCCCGTGCCGAGCAGCATGGCCATGCCCAGCAGCACGAACGGTGTGGCCAGCCCGAGCTGGTCCCAGCTGCGGTCGGCGAGCGACCCCAGCATCCAGTGCGAGATTTCATACGCCGCATAGGGATTGGGCGCGAGGTTCAGTACCAGCGCGGTGCCGGCCAGCAGCATGCCCGAGACCGCCGCGCCGGCCAGGATCAGTGACAGCGTGCCGCCACCGCCCAGCGCCAGCGTCAGCAGCGTGCCGAGCAGCGCGCCGGCCAGGCCCAGCAGCGGCATGGCCAACGCAAAGGCCGCGCCAAGCCCCGAGTAGATGGCGATGACCGCGCCGAGCGAGGCCCCCGCGGAGGCACCGATCAATCCCGGCTCGGCAAGTGGGTTGCGTGTGAGACCCTGCAGCACGGCGCCGGCAAGACCCAGGGCCGCGCCCACCAGCAGCGCGAGCAGCAGCCGCGGCAGGCGCAGTTCCCACAGGATCAGCCGGGCCAGTTCCGCGTCGTGTCCGGTGAGGCGCCAAGGCAGCAGCCAGCCGGCGCGCCCGGGCAGCAGCGAGAACAAGGCCAGCGCCCCGAGCAGTGGCAGCAGCCATGCAAGCGGGGCCACGCGCCGCATCAGGGTGTGCGCCCGACCGCGGGCAGCGCGCGCAGGCGGCGCGCCAGATCCAGCGCGTAATCCGCGGCCGCGGGCACACCGCAGGCCCAGGCGCCTTCCGGGTAATCGATGATGGCGATGTCGGGCAGCGCGCGCAGCACCGGGTGGTCGGCCACGCCGGCGCGCAGTGTGCGCGCTCCGGCGTAGCTGGTGCCGCGCAGCAGCACCCGCGGACGTGCGCGCACCACCTGTTCGAGGTCGAAACTTGCGGCGGCGCCAGGCCGCGCGGCAATGTTCACCGCACCGGCGGTGCGCAGGATGGTGTCGAACAAGGTGTCCGCACCAGGCACGTCGGCGGCGGCGCCATTCCAGCCGATGACCCGCACGGGATCCGCGACGCGCAGCGCGGCGGCTGCGGCCAGCGCCGCGTCCATGTGCGCCAGCAGCACCTCCCCGCGCGCCGTCGCGCCTACCGCGGCCGCCACCTCGCGCGTCGTGCGGCGGATGCCTTCCCAGTCCTGCGCGGCATCGACTTCGAGCATCGCCGCGCCGGTGCGTTTGAGCAGCGCGCGCGTGATCGCCGTGGTGTAGCGGCCGGCCAGCACCAGATCCGGATGCAGGGCGAGCACCTCCTCCGCGCTGCCGCGATTGGCCGGCAGCCGCGCCGCCAGCGCACGCTGCGCGGCATCACCATCCGTGCGCGCCAGCCAGGTCAGCGAGGCGATGCGTTCCGGCGGCACCAGCGCGAGCAGCAGCTGGTCGGTGCAGAAATTCAGCGAGACGATGCGCCGCGGCGGCGCCGCGGCCGGCGCGGCAGCGGCACAGCAGAGGCACAGGACAACGAGGCACAGTCGGGACAGCGGCATCGGCGGCTCGGAGAAAGTGCGGCCGCCCCTGACGGCCGACCTGCCGCGCATCTTCGCCGATCAGGGCCGCTCTGTCGCCTTCTCGGAGCTTTGCAGCCGTTCGATCAGCGAGCGCAGGAACACGCGGTTGAAGCGCAGCTGGCAGTTGGGGGAAGCCTGTTCCAGCAGCGTCGCGCCCACCCGCAGCAACGTGACGTTGCCCTGCGCGCGCACCGTGGCCGCGCGCCGCGTGCCAGGCAGGTAAGTGGCCTCGCCGAAGCAGTCGCCGGTGGCGAACTGGCCAAGCACGCGGCCATTGCGTTCCACCGCGCAGGTGCCCGCGACGACCACGTAGAAGCGGTCCTCCATGTCGCCTTCGCGCACGATCTCCTCGCCGGCCACGCAGTTCTGCCAGGCAGCGGCCTTGTGCACCTCGCTGATCTCGGCCTGCGAGAAATCATGGAAGAACTTGAGCTTGCGCAGCAGCGCCAGCTGCTCCACCACTTCCATCTCGGCGGTGCGGGCGCGCAGCTTCTGGTGCACGCGGGTCAGCGCCGCGGCGAAATCCAGGCCGCTCCGGAAGCGCTTGTCCGGATCCTTCTGCAGCGCCGTGGCCACGACCTCCTCGAGTTCCTCCGGCACCTCGCGGCGCACCGTATGGATGGGCGGCGGCGTGGCGTAGACGATCTGGTGCATCAGCTTGGCGAGGCTGCCGGCGCGGAACGGCCGCGCGCCGGTCAGCAGCTCGTACATCACCGCGCCCAGCGAGTACAGGTCCGAACGGTTGGTGAGCTCCTGGCCCTGCACCTGCTCGGGCGACATGTAGCTCGGGCTGCCGGCGATGCCCTGGATGGCGGACATTTCCGAATCGGCCACCAGCGCAATGCCGAAGTCGATGATGCGCACGTCGCCTTCGCGCGTGTACATGATGTTCGACGGCTTGATGTCGCGATGGATCACGCCGCGCGAGTGCGCGTAGTGCAGCGCCTTGGCGCACTTGAAGATGACCTCGACGACCACGTCCACCGGCAGCGCGTCGCCGGCATTGCAGAAGGCCGCCAGCGTGCGGCCGGCGTGCACGTACTCGGTGACCACGTAGCAGTGGCCATCCTCCTCGCCCGCGTCGTAGATCGGCATCAGCTGCGGGTGCTGCAGCATGCCCACCATCTGCGCCTCGGAGAGGAACATCTTGCGCGCGGTGCGCGCCTTGTCGGCATCCGGGAAGTCGCCGTGGTAGACCTTGATCGCGACGTCGCGGTTGTAATAAGGATCGTGCGAGAGGTACACCGTGCCGGTGCTGCCGACACCGACCTCGCGCACGATGGCGTACTTGCCGATGCGCTCCGGCACCTTGCCGGCCTGGAGAGGCTTCTTCGCGGAACCGGTGGCCGAGGCGCTGGTACTGGTGCTGGGCATGGTCGAGACGCGGCTCCCTCTACTTCACCAAGGATAGTGATTCGGGCGAACACATCGCTGTGACGCGCCTCCTAGCTCGCCGATCAGCGCGCGCGGAAATGTTCGTACCCGGCCAGTACCCCGAACGGAGGGATCCCTTTTCCACTGAACATAACGCCGCTGCCAACCTCCAGGTGGCCGATACGGGTCACCGCACATCCAGCGCCGGCCAGCCGCCCATCGAGCCCGGCGATCCGGTCTGGCGGGACGGTGAAACACAATTCATAGTCGTCGCCGCCGGCCAGCGCCAGCTGCGCGGCCTGCGTTCCGGCCTGCGCGTGCAGCGCGGCGGACAGCGGCAGCCGCTCCACTTCGATGGTGACAGCGCAGCCACTGGCCGCCGCGAGCTTGCCCGCATCGGCAGCCAGGCCATCCGACACGTCGATGCAGGCGCTCGCGATGCCGCGCAATGCCTGTCCCAGCGCAATGCGCGGTGCCGGAAAATGGAAGCGTTCGAACAGCCACTGCCGCTGCTCATCGCGCAAGGCGGCGGCCGGCTCGCCCAGCGCGAGCTGCAGGCCGGCTGCCGCCTCGCCCGGCGCGCCGCTGACATAGAGAAGATCGCCGGGCATGGCGCCCCCGCGGCGCAGTGCGGTGCCGGCATCGACGAAGCCCAGCGCCTGCACCGACACGGCCAGCGGCCCTGCCGTCGTATCCCCGCCAACCAGCGCCATGCCATGCTGCTGCGCGAGTTCGAACAGGCCCTGCGCAAAGGCGTCGAGGAAGGCTTCTTCGGCCGCGGGCAGCGTCAGTGCCAGCAGGAACCACGCGGGCTGCGCGCCCATCGCGGCGAGATCGGAAAGATTCACCGCCAGCGCGCGATGGCCGATGGAGCGCGGCGGCGAACCGGCGGGGAAATGCCGGCCCGCCACCAAGGTGTCGAGCACCGCCACCAGTTCCCTGCCCGGCGGCGGCCGCAGCAGCGCTCCGTCATCGCCGATGCCCAGCGGCACGTCGCCGCGGCGGATCCGCAAGGCTTCCGCCGGCTGGCGGAAGTAGCGCTCGATCAGCTCGAACTCGCCCGGCGGCATGCGCGGCCGGACCGTCAGTGCTCGTGCGGCCGCAACGCCCGCGCGGCCTTGTCCAGCACTGCGTTGACGAACTTGTGGCCGTCGGTGGCGCCGAAGCGCCTGGCCAGCGACACAGCCTCGCTGATTGCCACGCGGAACGGCACCTGCGGATACGCGCGCAGTTCCAGCAGGCCGATCAGCAGCGCGGCATGCTCCACTGGATCGAGCTCCGCGGCAGGGCGGTCGGTCCAGCCGGCAAGCTGCGCATCCAGTTCCGCGCCCTGCTCGCACACGCCACGCACCAGCGCGGCGAAGAATTCGCGATCGGCCCGTGGCGCCTCTTCGGCCAGTTCGAACTCGCCCACCAGATCCTGCCAGGGACGCGGATTCACCTGCCAGCCGTACAGTGCCTGCAGCGCCAGCTTGCGCGCCAGCTGCCGCGCGCCATTGCCGCGCGTGGCGCGCGCCGTGGCATTCATGGCGCGCCGAGGGCGCGCAGCACGCGCGCCATCTCCAGCGCGGCATCCATCGCCTCGCCGCCTTTGTCCATGCGCGCCGGATCGGCGCGCTCCAGCGCCTGTCCGGCGTTCTCCGTGGTGAGCACGCCGAAGATCACCGGCACGCCGGTATCGCGCGCCGCCTCGGCAATGCCGCGCGCGGCTTCGCCGGCGACAAAATCAAAGTGCGCGGTCTCGCCGCGGATCACGCAGCCCAGCGTGACGATGGCGTCGTGGCGGCCGCTGGCGGCAAGCCGGCGCGCCAGCAACGGCAGCTCGAAGGCGCCCGGCGCGTGCACCAGCAGCAGCCGCTGCGGGTCCCCGCCCTGCCGCGCCCACGCGGCCGTGGCGCCGGCGACCATGCGGTCCACCAGGTCGGCATTGAAGCGTGCCGCGACGATCGCGACGCTCAGGCCCCGGGCGGCATCGCCCGACGGGCGGGCGGGAGGCGTCAGTCGCACACGTACTCGGCCACTTCCAGGTCGAACGCCGCGATGCCCTGCAGCTGCTTGGGCGCGGACAGCACCCGCATGCGCCGCACGCCCAGATCCTTGAGTATCTGCGCGCCGATGCCGTAGGTACGCAGCACCGACTGCGAACGGGAGTCGGCCCGCGGCAGCTCGCGGCGCGCCCCGCCCTGCACGGCGTCGGCCAGCTGGCGCGGGGATTCCTGCTCGCGCAACACCACCAGCACGCCGCCGGGCTCGGCGGCGATGCGCTTCAGCGCCTCGCGCAGCGTCCAGTGGCGCGCCTCGCCGCGCACGCCGATGAGGTCGCGCAGCGTATCGGCCACGTGCACGCGCACCAGCGGCAGCGGCTCGGCCGCATCCAGCCGGCCGCGCGTCAGCGCCAGGTGCAGGTCGCGGTGCACGTGATCCTCGTAGCAGTGCAGCTCGAACTCGCCGAACTCGGTCTGCACGCGGCGGTGCGCGACGCGCTCCACGCTGCGCTCGGTGCGCAGCCGGTAGCGGATCAGGTCGCGGATGGTGCCCATGCGCAGGCCGTGCAGGCGCGCGAAGGCTTCAAGCTGCGGGCGGCGCGCCATCGTGCCGTCGTCGTTCATGATCTCCACGATCACCGCGGCCGGCTCCAGGCCCGCCAGGCGCGCCAGGTCGCAGCCGGCCTCGGTATGTCCGGCGCGCGTGAGCACGCCGCCGGGCTGGGCCATCACCGGGAATATGTGGCCTGGCTGCCGCAGATGTTCGGGACGCGCGTCGGCGGCCACCGCGGTACGCACCGTGTGCGCACGGTCGTAGGCGGAGATGCCGGTGGTGATGCCCTCGGCGGCCTCGATGGAGACGGTGAAGTTGGTGCGCCGCTCGCGATCGGTGTCGCTGACCATCAGCGGCAGGCGCAACTGCGCGCAGCGCTCGCGCGTCAGCGTCAGGCAGATGAGCCCGCGGCCGAAGCGCGCCATGAAGTTGATGTCCTCCGGCCGCACCTTCGCGGCGGCCATCAGCAGGTCGCCTTCGTTCTCGCGGTCCTCGTCGTCGACGATCACGACCATGCGGCCGGCGGCGATGTCGCCGAGAATATCCTCGACGGAATCGAACACGGGCGAGGCCGGTTCAGCCAGTCTTGGCCCACTGCTCATGCCTTGATTGTACCAGCGCTCCCCGCCGTTGTTGGAACGCGCTCGGCGTTTTCCGGGCTTACCTTCCGCCGGCACCGCCCGGAGTGCCTGGCATGGCACCGGGACTCTGCCCGGTATCACCGTAAGTCTGGATAGTCATGCGCAAATCCGCGCCACCGGGGGGCACATCGACGGTCTGAGAGCCAGTACCATTCTGGGCGGTCACATAGATCTCCACTTGCGGCGGAACCCCATTGAAGGTCACCCGGCCAGATCCGTCCGTCGTACTCGTGTCACGGTAGAAGCTCTTGCCGGTTCCCCGCAGCTCCACCGTCGCCCTGCCCAGGTCCTGGCCGTTCTGGTCGACGACCTCAAGTGACAGCCGGGCGGTGTATCCGGCTTCGGCCGGCGGCGTGCCGGACCCGCCGGACACGGACTGCGTTGCGCCTGGATTCGTCGCACAGGACGCCAGCGCCAGGCCCACCATGAACAGCATGAAATACCACGTCCGCAAAGCTTGCCGATGGAATCCATGTCTCCTCCGAAGTTGCGCGAATCACCGCCGCGGCGCCAGCAGCCGTTCGATATACCGGGCAATCTGGTCAACCTCCACGTTGAGTTGCCTGCCGAGGCCAAGCAGCGGAATGTGGCCGGCTGAATGGTATGCCGAACAAGATCGACCTTGAAGCGGCAACCTTCGACTTCACTGACGGGGATGCTTATGCCATCAAGCGCCGCGGCAGGCGCAACTGCGTGCAGCTCTCGCACGTATCCTCGACGGAATCGAACACGGGCGAGGCCGGTTCAGCCAGTCTTGGCCCACTGCTCATGGCGAGATTGTACCAGCGGGTCCGTAGGTCTGGACGATCATGTAGACCTCGGTTCCCTCAGGTGGAACGTCGGTGGTGGTGGAGGCGAAGCCGTTCGGGGCGGTCACGTCGATCTCCACCCGCGACGGGGCGTCGTTGAAAGTCGCGACACCAAATCCATCGGTGGTGGTCACCGCGCGGTAGAGATCCTTGCCGAGTCCCCGCAGCTCCACCGTCACCTGGTTCAGCGGCGCGGCATTCTGGTCGGTGACCATGACGGTCAGCCGGTTGCCGCGACCCTCGGTTCCCGATCCGATGCCGTTTTTCGCGTAAGTGGTCGGTGCTCCGGCCGGATGCGTCACGCAGGCTGCGAGGGCCAGGCCCGCCACCAGCGGGAACAGGGAAGTCCGGCGTACGTGGAACCTGTCGATGACATTCATGTGTCCTCCGAAAGGTGTGTCACTGCCGCGCCGCCAGCAGGCGCTCGAGATAGCGTGCGATCTGGTCGACTTCGATGTTCAGTTGCCGGCCGACGTCCAGCAGCGAAAAAGTGGTCGCCTCGATGGTATGCGGAATCAGATTCACCGTGAAGCGATAACCTTCGACGGTATTGACCGTGAGGCTTGCGCCGTCCAGCGCGACCGATCCCTTGGGCGCGATATAGCGCGCCAGTGCCGCGGGAGCGGCCAGTTGCACCCGCAGCGAGCGCCCGTCGCGCTCCAGGCGCACGACCTCGGCCAGGCCGTCCACGTGACCCGACATCAGGTGGCCGCCAAGCGGATCGCCGGCACGCAGCGCGGCTTCGAGATTGACCGCATCGCCGCGGCGCAGGCCGCCCAGTGTGGTCAGCGCCAGTGTCTCGCGCGATACGTCGGCAGCGAAGCTGCGACCATCGAACCCGGTGACCGTCAGGCACGCGCCGCTGACGGCGATGCTCTCGCCGGGGGCAAGCCGCGCGGCATCGATGCGCGCGGCCAGCGACCGGGCGTCGATGGTCAGGCGCAGGTCCCCACCGCGCTCCTCCACAGCCGCCACGCTGCCGGTGGCCTGGACGATACCCGTGAACATCCTCAAGCCTTCTCCGCCGTGATGCACAGATCATCGCCCACGGGGCGGCAACCCGTGAAGCGCAGCGCGGGACGGGCCTCCAGCGAGGCCAGCGGCGGCAATGCGGCCAGCGCACGCGCCTCCGGCCCGAGCAGCGTGGGCGCGAGATAGATGACGAGTTCGTCGAACAGGCCCTGCTGCACGAATGCACCGGCCAGGGTCGCGCCCGCCTCCACCCAGACCTCGTTGGCGCCGCGCGCGGCGAGCAGTTGCAGCACCCGCTGCAGCGCAGGCCGGCCACCTTCGGCATCCACGATGGCGATTTCCGCTCCCTGCCGCTCCAGCGAGCGGCGGCGAGCGGCATCGTCGCGCGTGGCGATGATCAGCACCTGGCCCTCACGATTGATCACGCGCGAGTCCGACGGCGTGCGCAGCTGCGAATCCAGCACCACCCGCAGCGGCTGCCGGTCGCTCTCCGGAACGCGCACATTCAGCGCCGGATCGTCGGCGAGAACGGTGCCGATGCCGGTGAGCACCACGGAACTGCGCGCACGGCCGTACTGCGCATCGGTGCGCGCCGCCTTCGAGGTGATCCAGCGGCTCTCGCCGTTGGCCAGCGCCGTGCGGCCGTCCAGGCTCGCGGCGATCTTCACGCGCACCCACGGCAGGCCGCCGCCCATGCGCCGCAGGTAGCCGGGATTGAGCTGCGCGGCTTGCGCGGCCAGCAGGCCGGACGCCACTTCGATGCCGGCCGCGGCGAGCCGCGCGTGTCCGCCGACGGCAACCGGGTTCGGATCCGGCAGTGCATACACCACGCGCGCCACGCCGGCCGCGACCAGCGCGTCGCTGCATGGCGGCGTGCGGCCATGATGATTGCAGGGTTCGAGCGTCACATAAGCGGTGGCGCCGCGCGCAGCTTCACCGGCTGAAGCCAGCGCCGCGGCTTCGGCATGCGGTCCGCCCGGGCGCTCATGCCAGCCTTCGCCCACCACCTCGCCGGCGCGCGCGAGCACGCAGCCCACGCGCGGATTCGGATCGGTGGTGTAGAGCCCGCGCCGCGCCAGCTCGATCGCGCGCGCCATGTGCACGCGGTCGGCCCCGGTCCATGCCGGCGCACTCACTTGCCGCCCTTGGGCGTATCCGCGTGGACGCCGGGCAGCGACAGCTGGTCGCTGCTGGGCGGCTTGCGGCGCCGGCTGCGCACACGCTCGATCTCGTGGCGGAAGGCTTCCAGGTCCTGGAAGCTGCGATACACCGAAGCGAAGCGCACGTAGGCCACTTCGTCGAGATGGTGCAGTTCCTCCATCACCAGCTCGCCGATCTCGCGGGAAGTGACCTCGCGCTCGCCCAGCGCGCGCAGCCTGTGGCAGATGCGCGAGACCGCGGCATCGACCGCCTCGCGGCCGACGGGCCGCTTCTCCAGCGCCTTGTCGATGCCGGCGCGCAGCTTGGTCTCGTCGAAGGGCACGCGGCTGTGGTCGGATTTCACCACCAGCGGCATCACCAGCTCGGCGGTTTCGAACGTGGTGAAGCGCTCGCCGCAGGACAGGCATTCGCGGCGACGGCGGATCTGCGCGCCACCGCCGGCCAGGCGCGAATCCGTTACCTTGGTTTCCTCATGTCCGCAGAAGGGACAGTGCATGGCCTCACACTCTTGCTTTCAGCCGCGCGCCTCACTTGCCATAGACCGGGAAGCGGGCGCACAGCGCCGCCACTTCGCTCCGCACGCGCTCCACCACCGCGGGCGCGCCGCCGCTGTCGATGATGTCGGCGATCCAGCCGGCCACCTGCACCATCTCGGCTTCCTTGAACCCGCGCGTCGTGGACGCCGGCGAGCCGATGCGGATGCCGCTGGTTACCGTCGGCGGACGCGGGTCGTTCGGTACCGCGTTCTTGTTCACGGTAATGTGCGCCTGCCCCAGCGCCGCGTCGGCCTCCTTGCCGTTCATGCTCTTGTCCGAGAGATCAAGCAGGAACAGGTGGTTGTCGGTGCCGCCGGAAACGATGCGGTAGCCGCGGCGCTGGAAGGCCGAGGCCATGGCGCGCGCATTGGCCAGCACCTGCTGCTGGTAGACCTTGAAGTCCGGCTGCAGCGCCTCCTGGAAGGCCACCGCCTTGGCGGCGATCACGTGCATCAGCGGGCCACCCTGCGTGCCGGGGAACACCAGCGAATTGAGCTTCTTCTCGATCTCGGGATTGGCGCGCGCCAGCAGCATGCCGCCGCGCGGTCCGCGCAGCGTCTTGTGCGTGGTGGTGGTGACCACGTCGGCGAATGGCACCGGGTTCGGGGACAGCCCCGTGGCGACCAGGCCCGCCACGTGCGCCATGTCCACCACGAGCCAGGCGCCCACCTGGTCGGCCACGCGGCGGAAGCGCGCGAAATCCAGGTGGCGCGAGTACGCCGAGAAGCCGGCGATGATCATGCGCGGCTTCTCGGCGAGCGCCACCTGCTCCAGCTGGTCGTAGTCGATCAGGCCGTCGGCCGACTTCAGGCCGTAGCTCACGGCGCGGAAGATGCGGCCGGAGAAGTTCACCTTCGAACCGTGCGTCAGGTGACCGCCGTGATCCAGGCTCATGCCGAGGATGGTGTCGCCGGGATTGATCAGCGCGAGATACGCCGCGGCATTGGCCTGGCTGCCCGAATGCGGCTGCACATTGGCGAAGTCCGCGCCGAAGAGCCGCTTCGCGCGGTCGATGGCCAGCTGCTCGACCACGTCGACGAATTCGCAGCCGCCGTAGTAGCGCCTGCCGGGATAGCCTTCCGCGTACTTGTTGGTAAGCACCGAGCCCTGGGCGGCCAGCACGCGCGGACTGGCGTAATTTTCCGAGGCGATCAGCTCGATATGATCCTCCTGGCGCTGCCGTTCGCCGGCGAGCGCACGCGCGAGGTCGGGATCAAAACGTTCGATCGTCATCGACTCGGAATACATGGACCGCCTAACCTGATGAAAAAGGGCGCATAGGGTACCCGAATCCGGCCGGTCAGGCTTCCAGCAGCGCCTCCAGCACCGCGTTCCAGCCGGCGGCGATATTCGCGCGGTTGTAGCCGCCGCCGCCCAGCGCCAGCAGGCGGCCGTGCCCGAGGCGCTCGGCCAGCCGCGCCAGTTCCGTGGCGGCCAGCCGGTGGCTCGCGGCGGTGAGCCGCAGGTGCGCCAGCGGATCCCCGTCCAGGCTGTCGGCGCCGCACTGCAGGATGAGGAAATCGGGCGCAGCGCGCTCGATGTGTGCCAGCACCGCCGGCCAGACGGCCGCGAACGCCGCGTCATCCGCGCCCGGCGGCAGCGGGATATTGAGCTTGCTGCCGGCCGCGGCGGCGAGGCCGGTCTCGTGATCGTGGCCGGTGCCGGGATACAGGAAGCGGCCGTCCTCGTGCACGTCGGCGGCGACGACGAAAGGGTCGTGCTCGAACGGGTAGTGCACGCCGTCGCCATGATGCGCGTCGATGTCCACGTAGCCCACACGCATCATGCCGCGCGCGCGCAACGATTCGATCAGCACGCCGATGTCGTTGAACACGCAGAAACCCGCCGCCCGGTCGCGCGCGGCATGGTGCAGTCCGCCGATGGGCACGAAGGCGCGGCGCGCCTCGCCGGCCAGCAGCGCCGCCGCGGCCTCCAGCGTCGCGCCGACCACCCGTGCCGCCACCTCGTAGCAGCCGCGGAAGGCCGGCGTATCGCCCTCATCCAGCAGGCCGGTGCCGTCGGCCGACTGCCGGCGCACGAACTCCACGTAGCGCGGCGTGTGGAACAGCAGCAGTTCGGATTCATCGGCCATGCGCGAGGGCCGGTCGAGGCAGCGCCCGTCGAGCGCGCGCGCACGGTACTCGGCCAGGAACACCCCCAGCCGGTCGGGACCGAAGGAATGGCCGTCCGGAAAGCCGTAACGCCCGAGCGCCTCATCGGCGATCACCAGCACGCGGCGGGTTGACGGGGCGGCGTCCAAGCGGGGCCCAGACTATCATTGCGCCATGGCCCAATACATCTACACCATGAACCGCGTCTCCAAGGTCGTCCCGCCCAAGCGGGTGATCCTGCGCGACATCTCCCTGTCCTTCTTTCCCGGCGCCAAGATCGGCGTGCTCGGCCTGAACGGCGCCGGCAAATCCACCCTGCTGCGCATCATGGCCGGCGTGGACACCGGCATCGACGGCGAGGCGCGCGCGCAGAGCGGCATCCGCGTGGGCTACCTGCCGCAGGAACCGCAGCTCGACGAGAAGCACACCGTGCGCCAGGCGGTGATGTCCGGGCTCGGCGAGGCATTCGCCAACCTCGCCCGGTTCAACCTGATCAGCGAAAAGTTCGCCGAACCCATGTCCGACGAGGAGATGAACGCGCTGCTCGAGGAGCAGGCGAAGCTGCAGGACGCCATCGACGCGGCCGGCGGCTGGGAGCTGGAACGCAAGCTCGACATCGCCGCCGACGCGCTGCGCCTGCCCGAATGGGATGCGCTCATCGGCAAGCTTTCCGGCGGCGAGAAGCGCCGCGTGGCGCTGTGCCAGCTGCTGCTGTCGGCGCCCGACATGCTGCTGCTCGACGAGCCCACCAACCACCTGGACGCGGAGTCGGTGGCGTGGCTGGAGCGCTACCTCGAGGAATATCCCAGCACCGTGATCGCGGTGACCCACGACCGCTACTTCCTCGACAACGTGGCCGAGTGGATCCTGGAGCTGGACCGCGGCCACGGCATCCCGTGGCAGGGCAATTACTCCTCGTGGCTGGAACAGAAGGAACAACGCCTCGAGCAGGAGGAGCGCCAGCAGGAAGGCCTGAAGAAGATGCTCGAGAAGGAACTGGAGTGGGTGCGCTCGAACCCCAAGGCGCGCCAGGCCAAGAGCAAGGCGCGCATGCAGCGCTTCGAGGAACTCTCCTCGCAGGAATTCCAGAAGCGCAACGAGACCAACGAGATCTACATTCCGCCCGGCGAGCGCCTCGGCGACCTGGTCATCGAGGTGAAGAACCTCAGCAAGGGTTTCGGCGAGCGGCTGCTGATCGACAACCTCAGCTTCAGTCTGCCGAAGGGCGGCATCGTGGGCATCATCGGTCCGAACGGTGCCGGCAAGACCACCCTGTTCCGCATGCTCACCGGCCAGGAAAGGCCCGACAGCGGCGACATCCGCACCGGTCCTTCAGTGAAGCTGGCCTACGTGGATCAATCCCGCCAGGCGCTGAACGACAAGCACAGCGTGTGGCAGGAGATATCGGGTGGGCTGGATCTCATCAAGGTCGGCAACTACGAGACCGCCTCGCGCGGCTACGTCGGCCGCTTCAACTTCAAGGGTACGCAGCAGCAGCAGCTGATCGGCGAGCTGTCCGGCGGCGAACGCAACCGCGTGCACCTGGCCAAGGTGCTCAGGAGCGGCGGCAACGTGCTGCTGCTGGACGAGCCTACCAATGATCTCGACATCGAGACGCTGCGCGCGCTGGAGGAGGCGCTGCTGGCCTTTCCCGGCTGCGCGGTGGTCATCTCCCACGACCGCTGGTTCCTGGATCGCGTCGCCACGCACATCCTGGCCTTCGAGGGTGACTCGCAGGTGGTGTACTTCGAGGGCAATTACCAGGAGTACGAGGCGGACCTGAAGCGCCGGCGCGGCGACGATGTCAACCAGCCACATCGCGTCCAATACAAGAGGCTGACACGCTAACTTACTGATTTAAATAGCCGATGCTCGGCCCAATCGCCGGCGGTACGATATTTCTTTTCAGCCCTGAATATTTCAGGTATAAAGTATATATGCCGCTTCCCCAACTGCTTCACATCGAGGAAAAGATCCGCCGGCTGGCGCAGAAGGATCCGGCCATACCCGTCGCCGAAACGCTGATCCTGCGCGCCGCCATTATCCTGGGGCGCGACTTCAACGCGTTGCTGGAACGGCAGCTTAAACCCGCAGGCCTTTCCGAAACCGAGTTCCGCATGCTGGTGGGCCTGCGCACGCACGACGGCCACGCTTCGGCCGGCGACCTGTGCGCGGCACTGGCGCAGAGTCCGGCCAATCTCACGCGCATCAGCGATGCGCTGGTGGAACGCGGCTATGTCAGCCGCAGCCCGGACACCGAGGACCGCCGCCGCATGCTGCTGAAACTCGAGCCGCCCGGCGAGCGGCTGCTGCAGGCGCTGCTGCCGCGCATCTCGCCGGAAATCACCGCCGTATTCGCGGGCTTCACTGCCGCGGAAAAGAAGCAGCTGCTCGCGACACTCAAGCGCCTGCTGGCGGGCGTGGATGCGCTGCATGCCGGCGCCGACGCGCCCCAGGACGAACCATGACGTCAACCTCGCCGCGTCCGTGGCTTGCGAGCGCCGGCCTTGCACTGCTTTGCACCGCCTGCGCCGCGCTGCATCCGCCGCCGCGGGCCAGTGCCGAGCTGCGCCAGTCCGCGCCCATCGTCGCCCCGGCAGGCGAGGCCGACGGCAACTGGCCGCAGGCCCAGTGGTGGAAGAGCTATGGCGACGACACGCTGGATACATTGATCGACACGGCCATCGGCACCGTGCCATCCATCGCCGGCGCGGACGCGCGCATCCGCGCCGCACAGGAGGACGTGCGCATCGCCGGTGCCGCGCTGGGGCTCACGGTCGATGCCACGGGCGCCTTCACGCGGCAGCGCCTCTCCGACAACGGCATGATCCCGCCCACGTTCCTGGGCTTCCACTGGTACGACCAGTCCGACCTCGGCGTCGCGGTACGCTACCAGTTCGACTGGTGGGGCAAGCAGCACGCCGCGGTGGAAGCGGCGGTCGATCGCGTACGCGCCACTGCGGCGGAACGCCAGGCCGCGGCGCTGGGCCTGGCCGCGGCGGTGAGCGATGCGTACTTCACCTGGCAGGCCGACGACGCGCAGGTCGCGCTGCAGCAGCAAACCGTGACGCTGCACGAGCAGCTGCTGAACATCGCGCGCGCGCGGCAGGCCGCGGACCTCGAGAGTGCGGACGTGGCGCTCGATGCCCGGCGGCAGCTGGCGGCGCAGCGCGAACAGCTGGCCATGATGCAGGGTGCCCGGCAACTGGACGTGGTGAACCTCGCCGGCCTGCTGGGCGTTGATGCCGCGGCGCTGCCGGCGCTGACCGAGCGCCCGCTGCCCGCAATCAATGCCTCGCTGCCGCAGGACGCGGGCACCAACCTGCTCGCGCGGCGGCCGGACATCCAGGCCAGCCGCTGGCGCGTGGAAGCGGCACTGCGCGATACCGATGCGGCCCGCGCCAGCTTCTATCCCGACATTTCGCTGCACGCGCTCGCCGGCCTGTCGAGCATCGACATCGGCAAGCTGCTGGAGACCGGCTCGCGCGCGCCGCAGCTCGGCATCGCCTTCGACCTGCCGCTGTTCGATGCGGGCCTGCGCCGCGCGCGGCATGGCGCCGCCATGGCCGGCCTCGACATCGCCATCGCCGCCTACGACGACGCCGTCGTCAACGCCGCGCGCCAGACCGGGGCGGCCGCCGCGGCGCTGGAACAGGCCGGGCAGCAGCGCGAGCAGCGCGAGCAGCAGCTTGCGGCTGCGCATGCATTGAGCGTCGCCGCAGAGGCGCGCGCGCGCAGCGAGCTGACACATGAGGGTCCGGCGCTGACCGCGCAGGCGGCCGAACTGGGCGAACAGCAGCAGCTGCTCCGCGTGGAGCTGGCGACCGTGCTGGCCGACGTGCAATTGAAACAGGCGCTGGCGGGCAATCCCGCGCCATCGGAAGAAAAACCATGAGCGAAGAGAACCCGAATCCGCCCCCCGGCGGGAGCGCATCCGGCGGCAGCGCCGCGCCGGCCGGCAATGGCAACGGCAACGGCAAGCGCCGCCGCATCCTGCTGATCCTCGCCGGCATCTTCGTCACGCTGGGCATCGCGTGGGCGCTGCTGGACATCTTCGTGTTCTCCCTGCGCGAGAAGACCGATGACGCCTATGTGGTCGGCAACCAGGTCGGCGTCTCCGCGGAAGTCGGCGGCACGGTGGTGGAAGTGCTGGCGCGCAACACCTCCAGGGTCGCGGCCGGCCAGCCGCTGCTGCGGCTGGACGACACCGATGCGAAACAGCAGCTGGAGCGTGCGGCCGCGCAGCTGGCGCAGACCGTGCGCCAGGTGCGCATGCAGCAGGCGCAGGCAACGCAGTACGACGCCGGCATTGCCGAGCGCGAACTGCAGCTGACGCAGGCCCAGGAGAACCTTGCGCGCCGCGAGCCGCTGCTGGCCGAGCACGCCGTGGCCGGCGAGGAAGTGCGTCATGCGCGCGAAGCCGTGGAGCTGGCGCAGGCCGGCCTCAACGAGGCGCGCCAGCAGGCCGCTGCGGCGCATGCGCTGGTGGCCGGCGTTTCGCTGGAGCAGAACCCGGCCGTGCAGGCCGCGAGCACCGCCTATCAGGATGCCTGGCTCATCCTGCACCGCACGACGGTGGTGGCGCCGGTGGCAGGCTACGTGGCGCAGCGCACGGTGCAGCTGGGACAGCGCATCGCGCCGGCCGAGCACCTGCTGACCATCATCCCGCTGGCCGACGTGTGGCTGGAGGCCAACTTCAAGGAGGGCCAGCTGCGCAACCTGCGCCTCGGCCAGCCGGCGAAAGTGGTTTCCGACCTGTATGGCGGCGACGTGGTGTTCCACGGCCGCGTCATCGGCCTGTCGGCCGGCACCGGCGCGGCCTTCTCGCTGTTGCCGCCGCAGAATGCCTCGGGCAACTGGATCAAGGTCGTGCAGCGCGTGCCGGTGAAGATCGCGCTGGATCCGCAGGAGCTGGCGCAACATCCGCTGCGCATCGGCCTGTCGGTGGTGGCCACGGTGGATACACATGACCGCAACGGCGCGGTGCTCGCACCCGAGCCGGTCTCGGACGTGCACGAGGTGACCAGCGCCTACGCCACCGACCTGGCGAAGGCGCACGATGAGGCGCTGAAGATCATCCGCGCCAACGCCGGCTGACGCGGCACCGGAGCGCAAGGTGGCCGAACAGCCCAGCACCCCCGCGCTGCCGCCCGGCGAGTACCCGCCGCTGCGCGGCACCGCGCTGGTGTTCCTGACCATCGCCATCGGCCTGTCGAGTTTCATGGAAATCCTCGACATGACCATCGTGAACGTGTCGATCCCTTCGATCGCGGGGAGCCTGGGCGTCTCGCCCTCCGAGGGCACCTGGTCGATCAGCTCCTACCTGATGGCCGCGGCCGTGGTGCAGCCGCTGGCCGGCTGGATCGGCCGCCGCTTCGGCGAGGTGCGCACCTTCGTGGTTTCCAACCTGCTGTTCATCGTGTTCAGCGCGATCTGCGGCCTGGCCACCAGCATGCCCATGCTGATCGCCGCGCGGCTGATGCAGGGCCTGGTGTCGGGCCCGATGATGTCGGTGGCGCAGGCGCTGCTGCTGCGCAATTACCCGGTGCACCTGCGGGGCCTGGCGCTGGGACTGTGGGCCATGGTGGTCATCGTCGCGCCCATCATCGGCCCGGTGCTGGGCGGCTGGATCACCGACAACCTCAGCTGGCCGTGGTTGTTCTATATCAACGTGCCGGGCGGCCTGTTCGCCGCCGGCGCCACCTGGATGATGCTGCGGCGGCGCGAGTCGGCGCGGCTGAAGGTGCCGGTGGACGTGGTGGGGCTGGCCCTGCTGGTCATCGGCGTGGGCGCGCTGCAGTTCATGCTGGACAATGGCAACGAGAAGGACTGGTTCCACTCCGGCGAGATCCTCGCGGCAGCGGTCACCGGCGTGGTGGCGATCTCGTTCCTGATCCCCTGGGAGCTGACCGACAAGCATCCCATCATCGACCTGCACCTGTTCGCGCGGCGCAACTTCCGCGTTGGCACGGTGTCGGTGGCGATCGCGTATTTCGCGTTCACCGGCGTCAACGTGATCTTCCCGCTGTGGCTGCAGACCGCGCTGGGCTACACCAGCACCTGGGCCGGATGGGCGATGGCGCCCATCGGCCTGATGGCGCTGGTACTGGCGCCGGTGATCGGCCGCAACCTGTACCGCATCAACCTGCGCGCCGCGCCCACGCTGGCCTTCGTGGTCCAGTGCTTCGCGCTGACATGGATCGCCGGCCAGACCGCCGAGATCTCCTTCGGCCAGATGGCGCTGCCGCGCTTCATCATGGGTTTCGGGCTGCCGCTGTTCTTCCTGCCGCTGAACCAGATCATCATGTCGGGCATTCCCGCGTCCGAACTGGCATCGGCGGCAGGACTGTCGAACTTCGTGCGGACCTTCTCCGGCAGCATCGCCACGGCTGTGACCGTGTTCTTCTGGAACAACCGCAGCGAATACCACTATGCGCGGCTGGCCGAGCACGTGACACCGGATTCACCGGCCTGGGCGGCTTATCAGTCGCAGCTGCAGGCGCTCGGCATACAGGGCAATGCGGCCTATGCGACCACCTCGCAGATCATCAACGGCCAGGCGCTGACCCTGGGCGCCAATGACCTCTTCATGATGCTGGCGGCATTGTTCGTCGTACTGGTGCCGTTCGTATGGCTGGCGAAACCGCCGTTCCGCGCGGTCGGCACCGGCAGCGCGCACTAGCCCGTATTTCTCACAGCCCCGTGGATTTTCCGGGTGAACGTTGACTGGCTGTTGGATGGCGCGAAGGTGGTGGCCGCATCAGCGGTCACCGCCTG
>Ga0335083_10003233_pt1 | contig 21196 bp, 20 predicted proteins | sample Lox_Sample_42_FD_206716 | JGI IMG/M metagenome (GOLD analysis project Ga0335083, IMG submission 206716) | Soil microbial communities from Loxahatchee National Wildlife Refuge, Florida, United States - Lox_Sample_4.2 | ecosystem: Environmental > Terrestrial > Soil > Wetlands | place: USA...
ATCGGGGAACGGGGCGTCACCCTCAGCGGCGGCCAGAAACAACGCATCTCCATCGCCCGGGGACTTATCAAAGACCCGGAAATCATCGTATTCGACGATTGCCTTAGCGCCGTGGACGCCAAGACCGAGAAGGAGATATTGGGTAACCTGTACCAATATTTGCAACATAAAACAGCGATTATCATCACACACCGCATATTTTCCCTCTTCGATTTCGACCGGATCGTTGTGCTGGAAGATGGTAAGATCGTCGAGACCGGAACCCACCGGGAATTGATCGCGATCAACGGTTATTACACCTACCTGTATGAGCAGCAACAGGCTGAGAATAACCCGGCTTGAGCTGCGGACCGGGCGAGCATGAACGAACCGGCGAAAAAGACTTAGTTCGCTGCTACAATTCCTCTGGCAAATTTTGCTAATTCGAAAACAATACTATATTTGTGGCTACTTAATTTGAAATTTTCAACTGCAAAACAACTCATTGTGGCGTACGACAACAACGACAAAAGAATGGAAAGCGTTTATAGCAAACGCATCAGAGCGGGGAAACGCAGGACATATTTCTTCGACGTAAGAGCTACCCGTAGCAACGATTATTATCTTACGATCACGGAAAGCCGGAAGAAATTTGATCAGGATGGATACGACAGGCACAAGATCTTTCTATACAAGGAGGATTTCAACAAGTTCCTGAAGGCGCTGACGGAGGCGGTTGATTATGTAAAGACCGATTTGATGCCGGATTTCGATTTTGACGCATACAACCATGACAACGATGGCGAGAACCAGAATAGTGGTGTCTATAGCGAGAACGGTCATGCCGCCGCCACCGAAGAGGTAGAGGACGACGTAAGAGAGCCGCGGCATACCCCCGCCGCCCCCGGTACCCCTACGGCCACCGGTGAAGAGGTCGATAAATGGTAACAATCCCGTTGTAAAACGATAGAACCCCTTGAGCGATCGAGGGGTTTTTTAATGCGTTAATCTTGCCTGCACCCGCCGCAGGTAAGCCAGCGCGGCCGCCCCCACCCGGGTCTTTTTTTCGGTTCGCGGAATGGCGGCCACTTCCCGCCAGCCTTTTGCAAACCCCTTGACGTCCCATCCGCTTTTCCTGAGGTATTGCAGGCTCCACAGGAGCGCCGTGGTGAGGAAGTAGCGAACCGGCAGATATTTCCAGGCCACCTTGCTTTTGTTGACCCACATCCCGCGAAGCTTCTGCCGGGGCGGAAGCCGGCCGCCGGGCGACTCTTTATGCCAGATCAAGACCCGGTCGTCGAAACGAATGGTATATCCTTTGTCGATTGCGCGGTAGCTGAGGTCGTATTCTTCCATGCCATAAAAGAAGTTCTCCGGGTAATATCCCGCTTCTTCGAAAACGGAGCGGCGGATGGCGTGGGCGGCGCCCGAGAAATAGGCCGTATCGAAGCGTGGCAGGTCTTTTCGTTGGGTAAACCGTTTATGCGGAAAGGCATTTATCTGCATTTCCCCGGTGGAATGATAAAAGATCCTGAAGGCTACTATCCCGATAGCGGGGTCTTCCCCGAATATGGCGCCGATCGCCGGCAGAGCGTCGGTGCTGCGGAAAAGGGCATCGTCGTCGAGAAAGACCAGGATTGGCGCCCGGCTGAGTCGCACGGCGTAATTCCGACCCCCGGAGACCCCCAGGTTTTCCGGGGCGATGACATAGTTGAACGGGATCTCGGGATGATTGGCGATAAAGGCCTCCACCGCTTCGTAGGAAATCCCGGAGCGATTATTGACGATGATCACCTCCTCTACCCATTGCCCGACCCCTTCGAGCCGACTGATATTGCCGGCGAGTGCCAGCATATCTTCCGGCCGGTTAAACGTGATGATGACGATGCTCAGCGGCTTCATAGGCGGTTGTTAGGCCTTTGCGGCCGGAGGCCGGGCTTTTCTCTTTCGCCATTCTACAAAGGATGCGCCGATCAGCATCGAAAAGATGATCAAACTGAACCAGGTGGTCAGCGTTTTTCCAAGTGTGTACGAGCGCGGCTCGAACCGGAATTCGATGGTATGTTCACCGGCTGGGATCGGTAATCCGCGCAACAGGTAGTCAACACGCAGGTAATTCGTCTTTTTGCCGTCGATATAGGCATCCCAGCCCTTGTCATAGTAGATCTCACTAAAGACGGCAAATTGATTCGTCTTTGCCGAGAATTTGTAATCGATCTTCTCGAGAACGTTGTCGGTCAGTCGGATGATGGCAGTAGAATCCGGCACGGGCCGGAAAGGTATCAGCGAAGCATATTTCTGCTGGATGATGGCCGTATCGCGCACATTGACGCTGTCGAGAGCCTGCATCTCTTCGTCGCCATTTTTAACATAGTGAATTCCCTTGACCAGCCAGCAGGGACCGAATGCGCCGGGATTTTGCTGGGCCTGGAGCTGACCGGTGCGCTGGTCCGGGAGCAGGATATATTTCGTGTTCAGCATGTTGAAGACCTGCGGATTCCTTTTGGTCAGCTGATGGTCGATGAGATCCTGGTATAACCCCAGCTTGGCGGCGGAGTAGCCACCCAGCGAGTTGTGGAAATTGGCGGCGCGGGCATCCTGCGAGAATGAGGGATCGCTTGCATCCCAAACCCGGAAGTTCTTGTCGGGATCGGCCATGATCCGTTGATCGGCCGGCGTCGGCTGCAGGGATTGTTCGAGGTCCGCCGGATCGACATAGCTATCGGCCTTTAGATACCGATTGTCCACCGCCAGCAAGTCGTAGCTACTCAGTACCAGCAATGCAGCAAGCAGGACGACAGCTTTGATCTTCTTCTTCAGGTATAGCCCAACCAGCGCCGCAGCGATGAGGATCAGCACGATCGACCGCCACATATCCGCCGAATACATCGATTTCCGATCCTCGCTGAGACCTTTGAATACCGCGTTTACGGCGGTCTGAGCCTGGGCCTGAGCGCTTTCTTCCGGTTGGCCGGCACGGGTCAGCGCTTGCGTCTTCTGTTGAGCCCAGCTTTGTTTGAACTCACTGTCATAATTGTTATATCGGCTATCCGGTTTGAATCCGGCCGTCAGGTAGTAACCGAGCATGACGACGATCAGTCCGCCGGAAACTATGGCCGTCAACCGGAATTTTTTCCATAACGTGGCGGCGTCCAGGCCGCCGGTAAGGAGTTGTTGAAGCCCGAGTGCCACCAGGATCGGCGCGGCCAACTGCGGCAGGAATAATGCCGTGGATGGTGACCGGAATTTATTGTAATAAGGGAGATGATCGAAGATGAAATAGTTGACTGAAGGCAGATGATCGCCCCAGGCCATGACGATCCCAAGGATCCCCGCTGCCACCAGCCCCCACTTTAGCCAGCCCTTCAGCAGGAAAAAGGAGAAGATAGTGAGGAAACAGATCACGGCGCCTAAATAGACCGGACCGGAGGTACTGGGCTGCGGACCCCAATAGGCGATACTGTTCGCGATTTGCAGGGCTTGATCCTCGGATAACCCCATGTCCTGCATCGCCCGGTCGGCGAATTTGGAATTGTCGCCAATTTCGGGCGTGTTGAGGCCTCCGCCGCCGGCGGCATCCGGTACGGCCAGGGTCATCGTCTCGCCGATCCCATAGCTCCAGGTAAAGGCATAATCATAGCTGAGGCCGTTCTTGCTCTCCTGTTTGTTGACCGTAGAAAGCTCGGTCCGGCCGCCGCGCATGGTCTCCTTCGTATATTCCTCATCGGGCAAGGTTGCGCCTACGCTTGTTCCAAAGGCGATCAAACCGGCAAGCACGGCGAGGGCAAGGGAAATGACGGTGTGTTTGATCTGCCTTTTTTTTGCCGCGTCGATCACAAAGAACAGCGCGATCAGTCCCATGCAAATTCCGGTGTAATAGACGATCTGCAGGTGCTGGGTACCGATCTGGTTTGCAAAGAAGAAGGCGAGAAGCGCAGTGCCCCACCAATACCGGCGCTTCAGCAGCATCAAGAATGAGGCGACAACCCCCGGAGCCCACGCGATCGCCCACATCTTGGTGACGTGGCCCGTTGCGACAATAATGGGATCATAGGAGGAATAGGCGTAAGCGAGCGATGCCAGCGTGGCGATCCAGGGATCGATGCGAAGCACGGCCATCAGGATATAGAAGCATACACAGGCCAGAAAAAAGAAACATATCGGCTGGGGAAGGAACAGGTACAAGGCATGACCCAGGTAGGAATAGTCGATCGCCGGGCCGGAGTCGATCGCTATCGTATACGCCGGCATTCCGGAGAAGGCGTTTTCGATCCAAAGGGGGAAGCGACCATATTTTTCCTTGTATTCGAAAGATTGACGGGCCATTTCCTTCCATTGCTGGACGTCTGTCTGTTTGACTACGTTTCCCTGGAGCGCGGGGCGGCAGTACACCATAGCGACAATAAGAAATAAAACGATCGCGACGGCGTGTGGTAAAGCTTTTTTGAGGAAGGAGGACTTCATCATTCTGGATGGAATTATTCCCGGCAAAATAATGGTATTTTGTCCAGAAATACAGATTTTTGGCTAAAACCGGGCATTGCCCAGTTCACAATTGACGACCGATTCAATATGCAGTTGTTAAAACTCCTTGCGCGGTTGGCGTTTATTTGCAATGCCTGCTTCCTTTTGGCGTCCCTGGTCCTGTTGATCCCGAACCCGCCCGAAGGCCAGATCGTTTCGACGGTGATCGTTCTGGGCTATGTGGTGGGGTTACCGGCGAATGCTATCGTTTTCGGCTGGGCGATTGTCCTCGCGTCATCGGGGCGATGGCAGGAAGCAGAAATACCTATATGGCTGACGGTGGTTAATTGCATCGTTTTTTGTTTTCAACTCTTTTTGTTAATCATTCATTGGGTGACATGATCCATTCAATTCTAAGAGACAGGCCAACCAAACTCTTGCTGGGATTTACGGCTTTTTTTTGCTGCAACGCATTGATCGCCGACGCGATAGGGACGAAATTATTCTCACTGGAGAAATTATTCGGCATGCGGCCGGCCAACTGGACGCTCTTTGGGCAAAGCGGGTTAGGTTTTACACTGACCTGCGGCGTGCTGCTGTGGCCGCTCGAATTTGTGATCACCGATATCATCAATGAATTCTACGGCCCAAAAGTCGTCCGGCGAATATCTTATACCGCTGTGGCGCTGATCTCTTATGCTTTTCTGATGTATTTTATGGCGATCCATGTACCGCCGGCGGATTCCTGGATCGCGAGCAGCGCCAAACAGGGCGTCCCCAATATCCAGGATGCGTTCAGCGCTGTCTTTGGAAATACCTCGTTGATCATCGTGGGCAGTGTCGTGGCGTTTCTTGTCAGCCAGATCGTGGACGTCTGGGTCTTTCACCGGATAAAGAGGCGGACGGGCCACAAGCATCTCTGGCTTCGGGCGACCGGCTCGACCCTGGTCTCGCAGCTCGTGGACAGCTATATCGTGTTGTTTATTGCATTCAGCCAGATTTTCACCTGGCAGCAGATCCTTGCGGTGGGATTGATGAATTATTTTTACAAAGCCGGGGTGGCCATACTGCTGACACCGCTGATCTATGGGATCGAAGGCCGGATCGAACGTTATGTCGGGCATGAGACAGCGCGTCGCATGAAGCGGGCGGCCATGGGGATAGCCGAAGAGGAAAGCCCGGGGGTCATACCGACCGCAGGTTAAGGACCTGAGTACCGGGACCGCAGTCGAACCGCCGCGACCCGTCATTCGGGCACTGCGATCTCCATGATAAAGTCATTCATAAAATAGCCGTGGCCGATATCGATATCTTCCTCACCGACGACCCTAAATCCCATTCGCTCGTAAAATTGCCGGGCTTTATTGTGCCGGTTTACATTTAGGCGGAGGCGGGCGGCGCCTTCCGGACGGATCGTCTCAAAGATGAATTGCAACAGTGTCCTTCCCAGTCCCTTGCCCTGCCGGCCGGGCAGCACGTAGATCTTGTGTAATTTATAGGTGCCGGGGGTATCGGTCACACTCCAGGAGGCGAAGCCGATCGGTTCATCTGCCTGTTCGAGGATTAAGAAAAGGTGATGTTCGTCCACCATTTGTCTCCTGAGAGATTTGGGGCTATAGAACAGCTTCAGCATATATCTCAGCTGCTCGGGCGAAAGAATTTCGCGGTATGCGTCCGGCCAGATCTGCTGGGCCAGGAATCCGATCGTGTTGATATCATCCAGGTCGGCCGGTCGGATCAATAAGGTCTCGTCCATCAGTTATCTAAATGCGTGGATTGATCGGGTTGATTGCTGTGCCGTCTGATAGCGCGCATGGCCAGACGGACGGCTATATAAAAACTAGCGAAGGTACCAAAGGAAAGCATTCCGGTGGAAAGGTATTTTTGGGCTTCGCTGCTCTGTTGCAGGAAAAGGAAGAAATCAAAACTGCCATGAAACAATACCGCGACGGCCAGACCCTGAGCCAGCCACCAGAACGAACGCTTCCGGTCGGTTTTTGCTTTTCCGGCGGGATAGCCCATCAGCACGGCAAAGGATGCGTGTGCGGGGACGGCAAGGAAAAAACGGGAAACCCCTGCTTCCAGCCCAAATTGCCGGACGTATTCAATGTTCTCCACTGTGGCAAATCCCATCCCGATCATGACGGTATAGACTATGCCATCCAATGGTCCCTTAAACCAGCTCCTGGGGTAGGCATAGATGCGCAAAACAAGGAATTTGCAGCCTTCCTCGCTAAAGGCAATGACCAGGAAGGCATACCGGGCAAAGAAGAGGATCGAGTGCCGCCAGGGATGGGTCCGCGGATCGATCGTGAGTTCCTGGAGACGCAATGCAGGAAACGTGGCAATCATTCCAAAAAGAAAGGTCAGCACCAGATACCATATCGAGGTCCGTCCATATTTGTGCAGGGAGTAAATAAAAAGGCAAACGGCGATCGCGGGTGCAACGGCTAATGCGAGTAGCAGCATGCCTTAAAATTAGGGAGTTTTTGGTGTTTGGAAATAATAGATCGCCCCGTCGTTGAAATGGAGCTCCCCCGTCAGCCGTTTGTATTTTTTTATGAAGTTCACATCGATCAGATCGGTGTTGACGCTATCGTCGAACCAGATCACAATAAAATGGTCATGACGCATCATATAGTCGATATCTTCCTGCGTCTCCAGGTGCGGCATCAATTCGGCGGGGACCCCCGCCAGGAACCACAATCCATCCGTCGAGCTGGAATAGATATCCCCTTCGCGCTCCAACTCCGCCTTGTGCGCCTTGACATAAGCCATGGTCGCCGATTTTTGCCAGCTATCTTCCGTATAGCCGGGAATTCCCGCGTATTTGATGCCCTCCCAATTCGACTGAAATGTTTCGTATTCGCCGTAAAGGAAACAGCCGGCAGCGATAGTCAATGTTGTCACGGCGGCGATTTTCTGCGGCCGGGAACGAAGGCGTGCGGTGAGGGCCGGAATCCAGATCGTGCCGCCCCATAGCCAGGGGATGAACAAAGGGGAAAGCAGCCGGCTGTCCAGCTGTTGGAAGCGGGAGACGCTCGCGGTGTAGAGTATAAATGCGGCATAGACAATGAAATAGCTGATGCCGATCGTATCGTAGGAAAGGAAATTTGTCTTTTTGATCAGCCGGTATATAAAGATACCGGTGATGCCGAATATGAAGACCAGTGCGACGATCGTCGCCCAGCCATAGCGCTCGTTGAAGAAAGGAAGCCAGTCGCAGAAAACGCTACCCGCATCATCCAGGTTGACGGCCAGCGAGCGGATGGCTTTCTCCCGATAGCCGGTGAACGTTCCGGTGACGCGAAAGTTCCGGTAAACATTGAGCGCAGGGATGAGTACCGCGACGGCGCCAAAAAGGAGTATATGACCGACCTTCTTTCTGCCCCAGCGCAGGCGGCCGTCGCAAATCATCAGTAGTCCTCCCATCATGATGATGCTTATCCCGGCATACCGGGCGAGACAGCTAAGACCCGCGATCACGGCGATCGCCAACAAGCGCGAAAGGGAGTGGGTTTCGAAGTAGCGATAGCAGCCGATCATGAACAGAACGGACAGCAACAGGAAAAGGGTCTCCGACCAGATCATCGAATATACCTCCAGGAGGCAGGGGCTCAGGAGAAGAAAAATTAGTATCGGCCATTTATACCAACGGGATGGCCGGCTGAAGCGGTCCATCATCCAGCCGCATAGCCATATCAGCATTCCAAAAAGGAAACCGTCGAGTACGGGGCCGAACCACATGACGGAATGGCCGGTGAGGAAAATAAGTCCGCTTAGAAAGATCGGATACCCGGCGGGGAAGTCCATCATCGGTTGGTTCGTAAAATCGTCGATCAGGCCGTGGTCGTGGATGTTCTGTGCGGTGCTGAGATATACGATCGAGTCGGGCGAGAGACCAATGCCACTATGCCGGCAGAGAAGCTGGATCAATGCAAACCCGGCGATCGCGGCCAAAAGCGCATCCCTGTTCCCTGAAAATAAGATATCGCTTAGTTTTCGTGGCGTGATCATACGCGAATGTATGTAAGAGATTCCCTTGCTTAACGCAGGTAATCGGTTTTTTTTCCTAATTTGACGGGCATGAATGTCGCCCGTCTGCTTTTGGTGATCCCGTGGTTATGCTGGTCCCTGCAAACGTCCGCGCAGCAGTTTGGTGGCAACCCTCCCTCCCTGAAATGGCGGCAGATAAACACCGGTCCGGCACGTGTCATTTTTCCGGCCGGCCTGGATACGGCTGCACAGCAGGTCGCAGCGATCGTTCGACGGCTGAGCGAGGCCACGCTCCCCACGATCGGGCCAACACAGCGGAAGGTCAATATCGTTTTCCAGGACCAGACCATCATCCCCAATGGGTACGTGCAGTTGGCACCGTTCAGGAGCGAATTCCAACTTACGCCGGAGCAGAACAGTTTCGACCTGGGAAGCCTTCCGTGGCAGAAGATGCTCGCCATCCACGAATACCGGCACGTCCAGCAATTCAACAACTTTCGGGTAGGCGTTTCCGCGGGTCTGTATTACCTGTTCGGCGAGGGCGGCCAGGCGCTGGCTAACAGCCTTGCCGTCCCCAACTGGTTCTGGGAAGGCGATGCCGTCTACCAGGAGACCCTGGTGAGCGACCAGGGTAGGGGGCGGCTGCCTTATTTTTTCAACGGATATCGCGCGCTGTGGGCGGGGAACCGGCAGTACTCCTGGATGAAGCTGCGGAATGGCTCGCTCCGGGATTATGTGCCCGATTGGTATCCGCTTGGCTATATGCTTGTGGCCTACGGTCGTCAAACATATGGCGACGGATTCTGGCGAAAGGTCAGTCACGATGCGGCTGCATTCCGGCCGTTGTTTTATCCCCTCCAGGGTGCGATTCGCCGTTACAGCGGGATTTCCTTCCCAAAATTCCGGGAGCAGGCGCTGGCGTATTTTCGGACCGCGATGCCTGTGGATGGTTCGGCTTCCGCCGACCGTTTTGCCCGGGCGCACCGGCATTTCGATGCCGACCAGGAATTCCCCCAATTCCTTGGAACGGATAGCTTGCTGTATATGCGAAGCACCTACAAGCAGATCCCCGAATTTATTTTGCAAGACCCGCGTGATAACAGGGCATACAAAGTTCAGACCAGAGCCATCTCACTGGACAAATACTTTTCCTCTAACGGAAAGCGGGTTGTTTATGCGGCCTATGAGAATGATCCGCGCTGGAGTTGGCGCGACTACAGCGTCATCCGGGTTCTAAATCCTTTAACCGGTGACGATCGGAAGATCACCAGCCGCACCCGGTATTTTTCGCCGGATATCTCGTTGGACGGCAGCCGGATCGTGACCGTCCTGGAGGGAACGGAGGGGCAATGCGAACTCAGGTTACTGGATGCGGAGACGGGGGAAGTGAGCAGGCGAATCCCCAATCCGGACCATTTGTTCTACACCTATCCGAAATTCATGCCCGGGAGTTCCGCGGTCGTCAGCGCCGTCCGCGACAAAGAAGGAAGAATGACGATTGCTCTCGTCGATACGACAACCGGTGCAATGCAATATTTGTTACCGCTGAGTTATCAGCCGGTCGGGTTTCCGTCGGTGCGTGGCGATACGATCTTCTTTACCGCTTCCCGGGAAGGCCGGGACCGTGTCTTTGCATTGGTGAACGGAAGGCTGTTTCATGTCGGGCTGCCACATGGTCAACCGGAGGGCGGTCAATATGAATTTCACGCCGGACCTGCAGGCCGCTATGCCTGGAATACATTCACCGCGGTGGGGTTCCACCTGGATACGGCGTTTAGCGGCAGCCTTAAGTTCGAGCCGGCATCTACGGCTGATTGGAACCGCCCGCTAGCGGTTCAGGGCATCTCTTCGCTCGACCGCGGACCGGCCCATATCCTGGACAGCGTTTTTAGCGGGAATCTTCCGGAATCGCGGTACCCGGTCGCTTCTCATCTGATCAACATCCATACCTGGCGGCCCTATATCAATGACCCGGACTATACATTGTCGCTGGCGAGCGAAAACGTTCTCAACACGCTGCAGTCGGAGGTTTTTGGGACTTACAACCGGAATGAGGGGTATAAGCAGGCGGGCATTGACGCGACCTATGGGGCATGGTTTCCATGGATCGATGCCGGATGGAACTATACGTTTGGCCGGAACGCGATCTTCGGTAATCAAACCATTTTCTGGAATGAATCGAATGTGAATGCCGGCTTCAGCGTTCCACTGAATTGGGTGCGCCATCTCGCGTACACCAACCTGCAGTTTGGTTCGGACTTCGTTTATAACCAGCGGTATTTTACGAACGCCGATACGTTACGGCTGAATAGCCAGGGGTTCGGGTACGTCGATCCCTTTTTGAATTTCGTCCATCAGTCGCAGCAGGCGCAGCAGCAAATAAACCCCCGATGGGCGCAGGTGATCGACCTTTCTTACGATCGGGCGGTTACGACATTCAGCGCAAACCAGCTCCTTGCTTCGGGATTTTTTTATCTGCCGGGATTTTGGTACACACACAGCTTCATGCTGGCGGCTGCCTTCCAGCAGCGGGACACATTGAACAACGCGCGTTTCAGCAATAACTTCCCCTTTTCACGGGGATATACAGCCGAGAATTTCTACCGGATGTGGCGATGGTCGGCCAACTATCAGTTCCCGCTATGCTACCCGGAGTGGGGGGTCGGGAATATCGTCTATTTTTTGCGCATCAGGACGAATCTATACTACGACGATACCCGTGTTACGGACCCGTTCATCATCGGCCGGAATGCGGAATTCAGGTCTTTCGGCTCCGAGATATTTTTCGATACGAACTGGTGGAATCAACTGCCGATCAGCTTTGGAATCCGGTATAGCCGGCTGGTCGATCCCGATTATGGCGGTCTTGGGCCTAATCAATGGGAGTTGATCCTGCCCTTGAATATCTTGTCTCAGGGGTATAGTTCGAAGGTGGTGAGGGGCATCGACTGACCTTACAAGGAAGCCAGACTCTCCTGCACAACGCGGATCTTGTCCTCCGTATCCGCCTTTTTTTTGCGTTCCAACTCGACAACTTCAGGTTTGGCATTCTGCACGAAACGGTCATTGCCGAGCTTTTTGTTGACAGAATCGAGAAACCCTTTGAGGTAAGTGAGTTCCTTTTGCAAATCTTCTTTTTGTTTGTCGTCGTCCAGAATGCTTGCAGCAACCATGGCAATCGTATGCTTTCCGACAACGATCGGTAGCGCGCCTGAAACGGGTGACTCAGGGAAGGCAAAATTTGCATTCGATTGACGAGCCAGTAGCGGGGCGATCTTAACGAAAGTGTCCGACTTGGGAAGATAAAGTTCGACCCTATCTTTGGGCTTGACTTGCGCTTTGTTCCGGGCATCGCGTACGGCGGTTATGGCTTCTTTCAGCAGGGCTCCCTCAGAGAGTACCCCGCCATCTGCGGTGCGGATCGCGGGGTAGGGGAGGACGCAGAGGTCGTCGGTGCGCTCCTTCAGCAAGTGATAGATCTCTTCGGTGATAAACGGCATAAACGGATGCAGCAATTGGATCAACTGCTGGAAGAATTCGATCGTGCGCTCATACGTGCCGGCGTCCATCGATTCACCAAACGGCGGTTTGATCCATTCCAGGTACCAGGAGCAGAAGTCATCCCAGATGAGGGAATAGAGGGTTTTCAAGGCTTCGCTCAGCCGGAACTCGCTAAAAAGACTTTCGAGGATCCCGCGTGCTTCGGCGATCCGGTTATCCATCCAGGTCACCGCGAATGATGGCGTACCGGCGAAACCGGCAGCTGTCGGCGCGAGTCGTCCTTCCCAGCCTTTCACCAGCTTGAGCGCATTCCAAAGCTTATTATTGAAATTCCTTCCCTGTTCAAGCGCGCCTTCGTCGAACAACAGGTCATTGCCCGCCGGGGACGAGATCATGATGCCAAACCGGACCGCATCGGCGCCATATTTGTCAATGAGTTCGAGTAGATCCGGAGAGTTGCCAAGACTCTTGCTCATTTTCCGGCCTTGCTTGTCGCGGACCATGCCGGTAAAATAGACATCGCGGAAGGGGATGCGCCGTTCCATCGGCAGGCTGTCGGGGAAATAGTACATCCCCGCCATGATCATGCGCGCCACCCAGAAAAAGATGATATCCTGACCGGTGACGAGGACGGACGTAGGGTAGTAGTAGGTGATGTCGGGGTTGCCGGGATTGGTGATACCCTTGAAAACTTCGATCGGCCAGAGCCAGGACGAGAACCAGGTGTCGAGGACGTCTTCGTCTTGCCGAAGGTCGGCGGCGGTGAAGGGCAGGGGGGATGTGGTGCGGGCAGGGTCGCCGCCAAATTTCGCATACGCTTCCCCGCGGCTCGCGGCGACGCGGAAACTCCCGTCCGGGGCATACCAGGCAGGGATTTGCTGACCCCACCATAGCTGGCGCGAAATACACCAGTCCTTGACGTTTTCCAGCCAATACTTATATGTCGCGAGGAATTTCTCGCCAGGGTGAATACGGATATAGCCTTCCGTTACAGCGGCCAACGCGGGTTCGGCGAGCGCGGCCATCCTGACAAACCACTGCGTTGAAATCCGAGGCTCCACAACGGCGTTGGTCCGCTGGGAATAGCCTAACCGCGTTGGATGATCCTCTTCCTTCACAAGAAGGCCGTTTTCGCGCAGGGCCTGGATGACTTTCCTGCGCGCAGCAAACCGGTCCATGCCGACAAATACTTCCGCTGCTGCACTCAGTGAGCCATCCGGGTTTAGCGTATCGACGATCGGCAAGGAATGTTTCAGCCCGAGATTGTAATCGTTGATATCGTGTGCAGGAGTGACCTTCAGCGCGCCAGTACCGAATGCGGGGTCGACATAGTCGTCGAAGATAATGGGCACCTTCCGGTTGACCAGGGGAATCAGCGCGAATAAACCGGCCAGATCCCGGTATCGGAGGTCGGAAGGATTGACGCACACCGCCGTATCGCCCATGATGGTTTCCGGCCGTTGGGTGGCGATCATGATATGCCGGCCGGTCGCGCTGCCGTCACGATCGACGATAGGGTAATTCACATAATACAGCTTGCCGGTCTCATCCCGATATTCCACCTCCTCGTCGCTAAGTGCGGTCTTTGCCTGCGGATCCCAATGGATCATGCGCGCACCGCGATAAATGAGCCCTTTATCGTACAACGCGATAAAAACATCGATGACGGCAGCATAGTAATCGCTGTCCATGGTAAATGCCACGCGATCCCAGTCCACGCTACAGCCCAGTTTGCGGATTTGCGAATAGATGATCCCGCCGTATTTGTCCTTCCACTCGTAGGCATATTTCATGAATTCGGGCCGGGAAAGCTGGTTCTTGTCGATTCCCCTTTCCCTCAGCATTCCCACGACCTTTGCTTCCGTCGCAATGGAGGCATGGTCGCTGCCGGGGACCCAGCAGGCGTTGTAACCGCGCATGCGTGCGTTGCGAACAAGGATATCCTGTACAGTCTCATTAAGGGTATGCCCCATATGCAGGACGCCGGTGACGTTTGGCGGGGGGATGACCACGGTAAATGCCGGGCGTCCGTCCGGGCGGCTGTTGAAGTAGCCTTTTTGCAACCAGTGCTCATACCACTTGTCTTCTGTCGCGGCCGGCATATAGTTCTTGCTCAATTCCATGATCTGAATTCAATTTTTGCGGGGCTCCGCCCGGTTTGGGCTGCAAAAATAAAAAAAATTCCCCTTAAGGGGAATTGATATCATTCAGTTTGAATGTAGTATAAGAAACAGGCGACCAGCTTATGCGAACCAGTACAGCCAGGACAGGAACATAACCAGGCCGATGAAGCCGATGGCAAGCAGTGCAGTTTTCGCTGTTTCTCCAATGTGAATGGAGGAAAATAACTTCTTCATAAAAGAAAATTTTTAGGGTGAAACCAAAGTTGATTTAGATTAAAGAGCGGAATTCGTAGGGGATCGGAAATCAACAAATAAGAGTGGTTTCTCAGCGACTTGGGCACGGAATGCGGTAAGACTAATTCCGGGGTAAAAATAATACAATTTTTCATTTTATGAAATAGTTTCTCCAGGGTCCGGGTGGTTGGGCTGAATTTCCACGCAATTAGCTGATAAATAGTGTTTTGTATAGCTCCCATCGGTCTTAAAAAACTCCAGCGGACAAGCCGCTGGAGTCGATAAGTTTCAGTCGTGCCGCCGCTCAGGACATCGTGAACAGGTATGCAAACGACAGGATGGCGCAGAAATACAAAAACGCCGTAATAAAGGTCAGTACGGTGCTTTCGGTAGGGCCGAATGTAGGGTGCATTTTTTCCATGGAGGTTGGATTTAGTTAAAACATTCGTTGCGGACAATGTTTTTATCCGTGTTCTCGCAGGGTGGGATTGATGGATAACCGATCTTTGTACTGTGTTGTACGCGATAGTCGATATTGAAACGACCGGCGGTTATGCGGCTAATAACGCTATAACAGAAGTTGCTATTGTGTTACATGATGGAAATCGGGAGGTTAAGCGCTATGAAACGCTCGTGCGGCCGGAACAGCCCATACCCCGTTATATTCAGGCCCTTACGGGGATTACCGACGAGATGGTGGCCGGCGCACCCTGCTTCGGTGAAATTGCTCCGGTTGTCCACGAATGGCTGAAGGACGCCATATTTGTGGCGCACAATGTCAATTTTGACTATTCATTCCTCAAACATCAGCTGCTGGCCTGTGGTATGGACCTGCAATCAAAAAAGCTTTGTACGGTGCGACTGAGTCGAAAGGTGTTCCCGGGTATCCCCAGCTATAGCCTGGGCAATATCTGCCAGCACCTGGGAATAGCGATCAACAACCGCCACCGGGCGGGCGGCGATGCGGTTGCGACGGCAATGTTGCTTGAGCGCATCATCGAGGCGGGGGGCCTTGAGCACATCCGGGTCATGCTAAAAGGAAAGAATCGGGAGCAATATCTGCCTGTCAACCTGCCGGCTGAACAGATCGAGCGGCTGCCGCAGATCCCGGGTGTATACTATTTCCATGATCAGAAAGGAAAGGTGATCTACGTCGGAAAAGCAAAGAATTTACGCCACCGGGTGACCAGCCATTTTTCCAACAACAAGCCCGGGCGGCAGAAGCAGGAATTCATGCGTAATATCTGGTCTGTATCCTTTGAAGCGACGGGTACGGAGCTGATGGCCTTTTTGCTGGAGTGCATCGAGATCAAGCGGCTTTGGCCGGTGTACAACCGAAGCCTGAAGCGATTTGAGCCGTCTTACGGGCTCTATGTCTATGAGGACAGGAACGGTTATTCACGACTGGTACTGGAGAAGAAGAAGCGGCAGATAACGCCGGTATATACGTTTTCCCGACTGGAGGAGGGCCGTCAGCTCCTGTTGAGGCTCGTGCGCGAGGCCGAGTTGTGTCCAAAACTTTGTTATATCCAGACCGGAGAAGGTCCGTGCGAAGGGATCCGGCTCCATACCTGCCATGGCGCCTGCGAGCAGCAGGAGACAGCTGAGTCATATAATCGCCGCGTGGCGGAGGCCGTCCAATCGCTGCAAAGCGATCTTCCAAGTTTTGCCTTGTTGGATAACGGGCGGCATGGGGAAGAGAAAAGTTGCATCCTCATCGAGAAGGGCCGGTTCTATGGAATGGGATATCTTCCCGCAGATAATGCGATTTGTGACAGCGATACACTCAAGGATCATCTTACCCGTTATCCGGAGAATGATTACATGCGGAGCCTGGTATGCCAATACGCTGAAAGATGGCCGGGAAAAAAATCCTATCTTCCGGATTGATATGCCGAGAACACCCCTAATCCCTTTTCTTTTATTCGCCATTCCTTTTTTGTCCGCGTGCCAATCCTCCGGTGACCAGCCGGCTCGGGGAAAGGACACGTTCCTCGTCGATCCGGCTCAGCCGAAATTTCCACCCCCAAAACGCAACCCTGAATTCAGGGCGCGCGTGAGCGAGGATCCCGTAGCGGAATATCGCGAAAAGACGGGGCACCCGGCAGGTGATTTCACTGTCCGTCTCTACCAGACTTCCAAAACGATGTATTATCGCGTAGACGTAGAATGGGAAGGTCTGCCGGGATCCGATACGGTGAGGCTGCCCGATCTTGGTACCGAACCACATCCGGTGTTACAACATGGTCAGGACAAATATTCGTGTATAATCGGCTTTCTGGATAACGACAAACGATTCCGGGAGCTAAAACTGGTGCATGCCAAAGGACCACAGCTAAAGATCAGCACGTTGCGGCATTGGGTGGTCGCCGATCATTACCGCCTGGTGAGCCAATAGGGGGACGCCGGAAGATACCGCTATTTTCGTCAGGTCAAATGATAAGTTGGTCGAGCAATGTCAGGAAATCCGGGCGGGGGATCATGCGGGCGCCAAGACTTTCCAAATGTTCGGTGTAGACCTGGCAGTCGATAAGACCGACCTCTTCGCGCTGCAACTGTTGCACATAGAGGATAAATGCATATTTGCTGGCGTTGCTCACGGCGCTGAACATACTCTCGCCAAAGAATACCTTACCCAGGCGGACGCCATACAGGCCGCCCACAAGCGTCGAACCCTGCCAGACCTCCGCGCTATGCGCATAGCCGGCCAGATGCAGCGCAACATATGCTTCGCGTACTTCGTCTGTGATCCACGTGCTTTCCTGCCCGCGGCGGGAGATCGTTTTACAGCGGCCGATCACCTGGCGGAAGTCGGTATCTACCCGAAACTGCCACGTCTCGCGCCGGATCAATTGGCGCATGCTCTTGCTCACTTTAAGCTCGGAGGGCAGGATCACAAAACGCGGGTCGGGGCACCACCAGAGGATATGACGCCCTTCATACCAGGGGAAGATTCCCTGCCGGTAGGCAAGCAGCAATCGTTCCAGGGAGAGGTCGCCTCCTACCGCCAACAATCCGTCCGGCTCGGCTAAATCCTGCGGTGGAAAGAGTAATTCGTTATCGAGGATGAACAAGGACATGACTATGAACCGGCGGCAATTTCTATCGTAGCGCCGATGCCACGCTCGGTAATGGCATCACACTGCGGCTTGAGGTCATCGTAGGAACCGTGCTTGACAGCGTATTTGCCCTTCGTATGGATGAGCATGGCGCATTGTTCCGCCTGCTCCTGGGAGTGCCCGCATACCTCCTTCAGGGTCTCGATCACCCACTCGAACGTGTTGACCTCATCGTTCCAAACGATCAGGCTGAATGGATAATCGTAGGCCTCTTCTGTGATCACGTCGGTGCTGGATTCTTCGTTGACGGAGCTTCCGGGGCGATTCAAAAGCCAGGGTTGGGTGTGCATACCGCACAAAAATACGCAATTCGCTAGCCTGTACAAGTGCCGCCCCGTTTTTGCCGGATTAGGATATCCGGGTTATTTTTACGATTGAATTGGTTCACTATGACCCCGGAAAGAGAAGAACGCATTCGAGCGGTGCTGGACAAGCGGCAGGAGAATTTGGTGGTGGTGCTGGAGAACGTCACCGACCCGCATAACATTTCCGCCGTATTGCGAACCTGTGACGCCGTGGGCGTTCAGGATGTGTTTGTGTTGAACACGCGGATTCCCCGTCATAAAAAATGGGGTGCAAAGAGCAGCAGCAGCGCCGCGAATTGGCTGACCGTGCGGCAGTATGATGATGCCGCGGAATGTTTTGCTGCAGTCCGGCGCCAGGCGGACAATATCTATACCACGCATCTTGGCAGTGATGCCGTATCGCTCTATGACCTGAAGCTTACGGGGCGCATTGCGCTGGTATTCGGTAATGAGCATTCGGGCGTCAGCGAAGACGTCCGGAATTTATCGGATGGAAATTTCGTTATACCGCAAGTTGGGATCATCCGGTCCCTGAACATTTCCGTGGCCTGTGCGGTTAGCCTTTATGAAGCCTACCGGCAGCGGAATGCCGCCGGACAATACGGTCGGCAGGGATTGTCGCCGGATCGATATCAGGAATTGTTGTTCGCCTGGAGCCGTGGACAGCTATAAAAACTTGAGGAGATATGCGCATATTCATCGTCTTTTTGCTGTTTGCCCCGATGGCCGTACAAGCCCAGGCGCCGGTGCAAAAGATCAAGGTCACCGAGTTGCAGGACTATATCGCCAAAAGCGATCACCCGCTGATCGTGAATTTCTGGGCGACCTTCTGTGTGCCGTGCAACAAGGAAATCCCTTATTTCCAAAGCACGGTGGCACGCTACAAAGACCGTGGCGTGGAGTTGATCCTTGTCAGCCTCGATCTGCCGGATTATTATCCGGCCCGGATCGGCGAATTCGCCCGGCGGCAGGGTTATACCGCCCGCCTGATGTGGCTCAATGAAACGGACGCGGACTATTTCTGTCCGAAGGTAGACCCGCATTGGTCGGGTGGAATACCCTCTTCCTTATTTATTGATAACAAAACACACTATCGCCGGTTCTTCGACCGGCAGCTCACCGAACCCCAGGTTGAATTGGAGATCAAAAAGATGATCAGCGAATAGAACAACCTACCGAGCGGGTCTCTTTTACCGTCACGGGCTTACCGGCTATCATTTCATCGATTGCGGTCGTCAGGTGGTGACGATGTACGGTTGACGGGTCGCCGGGACTGTCATCGATGGCCCCGTGATAGACAAGGATGCCGTTCCGATCGAATAAATAACACTCCGGAGTCCGGCTTGCGCCGAATGCATCCGCAAGAACAGCGTTGTCGTCAAGCGCGTAATACCATTGATAGGCCTGCGCTTTGGCATAGGTTTGCATTTCGGCGAATGAATTGCCGCCGTCCCGGGAGCCCGCATTCGAATTCAGCAATACGACACCGATCCGATGCTGACCGGCATACCCACAGACCTCTTTTGTGCGGCTCTGATTGCGGATCACATACGGACAGGTGTTGCAGGTGAACATCACCAGCAGCCCGTTCGCCTCGCGGGCCTGTTGAAGGCTTATCTCTTTGCCGGAAACGTCTTTGATCTTTATATCCGCTTTGGGCATGGAAGAGCCGACAGGCAAGCTGATCATATGTTTTACAGCGGTGGTAATAAGAAGAGCGGCGATGAGCAACGGTTTCATAATCCAAGGTTTTGTTGATGCAAAGGTCCGGAAAAAATTCAGTTCTTACGCTCACCCGCCATGACCTTCAAATGGTAAATGCTCACATTCAGTTCATAGCCAATCAACAATACAAGAGAATTGAAATAAACCAGGAGCATGAGGATCATCACTGTGCCGATTGAACCATAGACCTTGTTGTAATTGCCAAACCGATTGACCCAGTAAGAAAAGGCAAGCGTGGTCAGGATCGTCAGCAGCGCCGCAAGGAAAGTGCCGGGTGAGAAAAGTTTCCAGCGTTTTTGGACCCCGGGTCCGTATTTATAGATACACGCGATGGCAATATAGAACAACGGGATGACAACCACCCAACGGACCGTACGGAAAAGCCAATGTGCGTGCCGGCCGCTGATATGCGCTTCCCTCAGCCAGGTTCGCAGAAGTTCCGCCTGGGTTCCAAGGATGATCACGGAGCCGATGACCATGCAGAGGACGAGGGTGGTCAGCTTGATCGCCATCCAGCGGGTGGCGAGCGGGTTTCGCCGGGCGTTATACACCAGGGATTTATTAAATGACCGCATGATGCCCATCATGGCATTGGAAGAATAGAACAGCGCAAGCACAAAGCCGAAGGACAGCAGGCCAACCCGCGGCTTCGCCAGGAAGTCCTCGAGGAACTGACTTACAAGCACGTACGTATTCTGGTTAGGCGTGATATCCTTGGTAAGAAGGAGTAACTGCTGCAGGATCTTCTTGTGTACGGGCAGGTAGGGGATCAGCGTACAGATAAAAATGGCCGCCGCAGGAATGGCGATCAAAAAGCTGAAGGCTATCGCGCGCGCCCGGTCGATCAGCCCTACTTTTTTTACCTGGCTGACAAAAAACGTAACGATCTCATGCAGGGAGAGGCCATCGAATCCGGGAAGGGATATATTCCTGCTCCTGGTTGCCAGAAAGCGAAAAGGTCTGCTGTCGTAGATTTTTCTTTCGAGCTTGATCATGCCTACTGATATAGGGGTTATTTTTTCAGGCTGTCGGCATGGGCCCGGATGGCCACCTGGCGATCCAGCCATTGCTGGTAAGCCTTCGCGTTTTGCAGATGTTCCTTATAGGTCACCGCAAAATTCGAATAGCCGCTATTGTCCGGTTTGGCTACAAAATACAAGTAATTGGTCTCAGGCGCGGTCAGCACGGCTTCCAGGGTTTGGGCGGATGGAGTACAGATGGGTCCGGGCGGCAAGCCGTCATGAAGATAGGTGTTATATGGGGATTGCACTTTAAGGTCCTTATCGTAGATCCGTTTCATTTCGAAGTCGCGCATGGCAAATTTGATGGTTGGGTCGGCGCCGAGTTTGATTCGCCTGGACAACCGATTGAGGTATACGCTTGCGATCTTTCCCTTATCGGGCTGTGCGTTCGTTTCCTCTTCCACGATGGAAGCGAGGATGGTTGCCGTCGCGGGAGTGAGCCCTCGGGCAGCCGCCGCCCGGACACGATCCGGGGTCCACCAGGTTTTATAGCCGGCATACATCTTTTTGAAGATGGCCGATGGCGGAGAATTCCAGAAATAGCTATACGTATTGGGCATGACGATGGTGAGGAAGGTGTTGCTGTCGACGCCAAGTGGCCGCAACGAATCATTGTTGTGGATGAACGCTGCGATCCCGTCGGAGTCGCATTCGAATTTCCGGCCTACCGCTCCGGCAAACCCTTCGAGCGTGCGAAATTTGACGATAACGAGATGAACCGGCGTTTG
>Ga0335083_10003235_pt1 | contig 21171 bp, 19 predicted proteins | sample Lox_Sample_42_FD_206716 | JGI IMG/M metagenome (GOLD analysis project Ga0335083, IMG submission 206716) | Soil microbial communities from Loxahatchee National Wildlife Refuge, Florida, United States - Lox_Sample_4.2 | ecosystem: Environmental > Terrestrial > Soil > Wetlands | place: USA...
CGTGAGTGGCAGCCCGGTGGTCCCCGGTCAATACTGAACCTTATGGACACTGCAACGTTGCCGTTGCCCCGTACCCCCGTCGTGCTCGACCAGGCGGTCGATGATCCCTCCCTGGTGCACAACCTGATCGTGGCGCACCAGCCGTACTGGCCGGTGCAACGCTATTTCGCCAACAGTGCCGAGTACGCCGCACTTTCCGGTCAGACCGAGCCCGAGACGATGATCGTCGCTCCCGTGTTCCGGGGAAACTGGGCGAGCGAAGGTGTCGTGCTCGATGGCGTCGAGCCGATCCTGTCCAGCCCGCGATTCGCCGCGGCCGCCCGAACGATCTTCGGAGCCGAGATCGTGCGGCCGACCACGGTGTATGTCAACCTCACCTGGCAACTGCCGTTCCCACAGGGTGCCGGTCACACCGACGTCCCTGCTTTTCGGGGCTTCGACCGCTCGGATCAACCGATCACGTTTCTCACGATCATGGGCCTGTCCGGGTTGTTCGAGGACGCCCGGGTGAAGGTGGCGACCGCGGTTGCGTGGTTCTACCGCGGGGGCGACGGCGGGTTCGAATATTGGCCGCATGGTGTCGGGGCTGACTCCGTGGTGCACGAGGGAGCGATCGACAACACCGCGATTGTGGCCGACAACGACTTCATGTGGCATCGGGTCCGGCCGACCGGGCGGGTCGAGGACGGGATGATCGCCCTCAGTCCTGACGCCGAACTCGTGCGCCCCGAGCCGGGGAGGTGGGGGATCGTCGATCGTGACGAGCAGGTGGCAACATTCCCGGCGGAGTCGTTGCGGGTCAGCCTGTCCTGGAAGGCGATGGTGTTCGACGATGCCGCGGACGAGCGCCGATTCCGCGATCACACCGCCGATATCGATCGTGGCGAGATCGTCAGCCGCTTCGTCGCGGACTTCGCCTCCCGCGGAGAGACGCTCACGGTGCCCGACGGCGATCCGACTCGCGACCCGGAGTTCATTCGGGCGCTCCAGGCGGCGTACGTCCACTACCCGGCGTCGGCGGGCGGGTGACCACGGCCGACGTTGTCGTCGTGACCGGACGCACGCCCGTGCGAGCGGAGCGAGAAAGCGCCGACCTTCAGGCTGCACTGGCTCAACGGGGCGTGTCGACGACGATCGCGGGGTGGGGAACCGCGGACTCGATCGACGCCCGGCTCGTGGTCATCCGCTCGACGTGGGACTACACCACACAGATCGAGGAGTTCTTGGCGTGGACGCGAGAGACGGCCGCGCGCACGCGGTTGGTCAACCCCGCGCGGGTCGTCGGGTGGAACTCGCACAAGAGCTATCTGCTCGACCTCGCTCGTGCCGGAGTACCCGTGGTCGACACGGCACTGGTGCCGCGGGACGCGTCCGCGCCCGTGCGGGTCGAGGTGCTGGGACGCCACGACGGTGAGGTAGTGATCAAACCCGCGGTGTCGGTCGGGGCGATCGGCGCGCTGCGCTCGCGCGCGACGTCGGAGCAGGCGCAGGCTCACCTCGAGGCCTTGAGCGTTCAGGGTGACGTGCTCGTTCAGCCGTTCGAACCGGAGATCGCCGCGGGCGAAACCTCGCTCGTGTTCTTTGGCGCGGCGTTTTCCCATGCCGTCCGCAAGACGCCGGCGGCCGGCGACTATCGGGTGCAGTCGATCCACGGTGGCGCGGTCGAGCGGGTGGAGCCTTCCGCTGCTCAGGACGCGGTCGCGAAGGCCGCGCTGGCTGCGGTCGGCGATGATCTCGCCTACGCCCGGGTTGACCTCGTCGAGACCACGTCGGGGCCGGCCGTGATGGAACTCGAATTGATCGAGCCCGAACTCTTCCTGCGGGTTGACGAGGACGCGCCCGGTCGCCTCGCCGACCATCTGACCTCGTTGCTCTGACCCGCATTCCATTCCGACAGGTTGGCGACGAGCCTGCCGATACAGACGACGTGAACCGGAGAACTGCGGGCCTTCGTGCTCGGTCGGGGGCAGTCGTGGCCCCCGTTGTTGCGCTTGGCGTCGCGCTCGGATCCATGCTCGCGATCACCCCGGCAGCTGGGGCTCGCGGGCCGTCCCTCGCCGCACACACGCACGTGGACACGGTCGCGGGCACGAACTGCCGGGTTTTCCCCGCGGACAACATTTGGCATGCGAAGGTCAACAAGCTACCCATCGACTCGCACAGTAGGCAGTGGGTCGACCACATCGGCCGCACGGCCGATCTGCATCCTGACTTCGGGCCGTCGTACGGCGCGCAACCGGTGCCGTACGGAATTCCGGTGACGGTGGTGTCGGGATCCCATCCGCGGGTGCACGTCCGGTTCCTGTACTCCTCCGAAAGCGACCACGTGCGCTATCCCCTGGGCGCGGACACAAAGATCGAGGGTGGTTCCAACGCCGGCGGGGACCGGCACGCCGTCATCGTCGACAAGCGCACGTGCCGGCTCTACGAGACCTGGCTCACCCGCAAGAAGCACGGTCATTGGACGGCGGGGTCCGGTGCAACGTGGTCGCTGCAGAGCAACGCATTGCGGCATGACCACTGGACCTCTGCGGATGCGGCCGGCCTTCCCATTCTCGCCGGCCTCCTTCGGTGGTCAGAGGTGAAGTCCGCAGTGGTGGATCACGCAATCCGGTTCACGGCCCCGCACACCTCGAAGCGCTTCCTCTGGCCGGCCCGCCACGAGGCGGGTGACAAAGCCAGCTATGCCTACCCTCCGATGGGTGCGCGGTTCCGGTTGAAGGCGAGCTTCTCCGAGCACGGCTACAGTCGTCGCGCCAGGGTTGTGATCCAGGCGATGAAAACCTATGGCCTGATCCTGGCCGACAACGGTTCGCCGTGGTACTTCCAGGGCGACGCGAGCCGTGGCTGGCCGAGCGGTCTGATCAGTGAGCTCAAGACGATTCCCGCACGTGACTTCGTCGCCGTGAACGAGGCCGGTCTCATGGTCTCGCCGAACAGCGGCCAAGCGCGCTCGTGACGACCCTCGCTCGCTGGTGCTACGACCGGCGATGGATCGTGGTCGGCCTGTGGCTTGCTGCCCTGGCGGTCAGCATGGTGCTCTCGGGCGCGATCGGACAGCACTACCGAAACAACGTCACGCTTCCCGGAACGGACACGGAACGGGCATACGACCTGCTGAAGGCCAACTTCCCGGCCCAAAACGGTGATGTCGACACGATCGTGCTGCATGCCCGCACCGGGACGTTGCGTGACGGTGGGGTCCGGGCCGCAGAATCAGCGATGCTCGGTCGGGTTGCCGACCTCGCACACGTGTCATCGGTCGTGTCGCCGTATGCACCTGGCGGTTCGGCTCAGATCAACCACGAGGGGACCATCGGCTACGCGACCGTTCTGTTCGACCGTGGCGCCAACGACCTTCCACTCTCGGCGATCCGCGCGGTCGTTGACACCGCCGAAACCGGCGCCAGCAGGCAGGTCCAGGTGGCCCTGGAGGGCCAGGCAATCGGATACCTGAATCCACCGTCGACGGTCGCCTCCGAGATCGCCGGCGGCATCGCGGCCGCGGTCGTCCTGTTCCTGGCGTTCGGATCCTGGCGCGGCATGGTCCTCCCGTTGCTCGCCGCGTTCCTCGCGCTGGGAATCGGTGTCGGCATCATCACGATGCTGTCGCAGGTCATGCCGGTGGCGCAGTTCACCGAGCAACTTGCTGCGCTCATCGGGCTGGGCGTAGGGGTGGACTATGCCCTTTTCATCGTGAGCCGACATCGAAACAACCTTCTGCACGGCATGGAGGTTCGTGAGTCGGTAATCGCGGCCGTCAACACCTCCGGTCGCGCGGTCGTGTTTGCCGGATCCGCGGTCTCAGTCGCCCTCCTCGGCCTGATGCTTCTCGGCGTCAGCTTTCTCGTCGGGGTGTCTCTTGGCGCGGTGATCACCGTCGTCCTGACGATGCTCGCCGCCCTCACTCTTCTGCCGGCCATGCTCGGCTTCATGGGACCGAGGATTCTCGGCCGCAAGCGCTTGGCCCAGCTGCGGGAGCACGGTCCGGACGACAGCCACGTCACCGGCCGGTGGCTTGCGTGGGCGCGACGCATCGAACGTCGGCCGGCTCCGCTCGCGCTTGTGGCCTTCGTCCTCATTCTGTTCGTCAGTCTTCCTGCGTTCGCGATGCGACTGGGGTCGAGCGACCAAGGCAACGATCCGACGAGCTGGACCACGCGAGAGGCCTACGACCTGCTCTCCGAAGGTTTCGGGCCCGGCTTCAACGGACCGCTCCAGATCATCGCCACCGTTCCGGCGACCGAGGCGGGTCGGCTCGGCGTCGAGTCGTTGCAGTCGGCGATCCGGGCAACCCCTGGGGTCGCCGCGGTGACGCCCGCGACGTACTCGGCGAACCAGGCGACCGCGGTCTTCACCGCGATCCCCTTTAGCGCCCCGCAGGACCGCGAGACCTATCAGCTCGTCCACCACCTGCGCGAAACCGTCGTTCCGTCGGTCCTCGCCCGAACGCCGGTGACGGTCGCCTACGTGGGCGGGACGACGGCCGCCTACATCGACTTCGCCCACGTGCTGTCGGAGAAGCTCCCGCTGTTCATCGGCGTCGTGGTGCTCGCCGCGTTTCTGCTCCTGATGGTCGCCTTTCGTAGTGTCCTCGTGCCGGCCACCGCGTCCGTTATGAACATCCTCGCGGCGCTGGCTTCCTTCGGCCTGCTGGTCTTTGTCTTCCAGCAAGGTCATCTGGGATCAGTGTTCTCGATCGGCAGGCCCGGGCCGATCGATGCCTTCCTGCCGGTCATGCTGTTCGCCGTTCTGTTCGGCCTGTCGATGGACTACCAGGTGTTTCTGGTCAGCCGGATGCACGAGGAGTGGATCCACACCCACGACAACGCCCGGGCCGTAACGGTCGGGCAGGCCGAGACCGGCCGCGTGATCACCGCGGCCGCGAGCATCATGATGGTGGTCTTTCTGGCCTTCGTCCTCGCCGGACAGCGTCAAGTGGCCGAGTTCGGGCTGGGACTGTTCGGGGCGGTTCTTCTCGATGCGTTCGTTCTGCGGACCGTGCTCGTTCCGGCCGTGATGCACACGCTCGGTCCGGCCAACTGGTACCTGCCCGCGTGGCTGGAGCCGATGCTGCCCCACGTCAGCATCGACCCGCCGGACTCTGCCGACTTCGTCGAGGTAATCCTCGACGACGATGCCGATCCGGTGAGCGCATAGGCTGTGCTCCGATTGCCATCCGGCACAAGGAGGACTTGCAATGACGCTCAAGCTCGGCGACACCGCGCCGGACTTCACCGCCGAGACCACCGAGGGCTCGCTGTCGTTCCACGACTGGGTCGGGGATTCGTGGGCAGTGCTGTTCTCGCACCCCAAGGACTTCACCCCGATCTGCACCACTGAATTGGGTCGGATGGCTGCGCTCAAACCGGAATTCGACAAGCGCAACGTGAAGGTAATTGGACTGTCTGTCGACCCGGTCGACAACCACAGCAAGTGGGCCGACGACATCGAGGAGACTCAGGGGACCCGCCCGAACTACCCGATGATCGGCGACACGGACCTCGCCGTCTCGAAGCTGTACGGGATGCTGCCAGCCGACGAACCTGGCAGCTCCGACGGCAGGACGGCCGCCGACAACGCCACCGTCCGCAACGTTTTTGTGATCGGACCGGACAAGAAGCTGAAGCTTGTCCTGGTTTACCCGATGACCACCGGCCGCAACTTCGACGAGGTGCTCCGTGTCATTGACTCTCTCCAGCTAACGGCGACTCACCGGGTAGCGACGCCGGTTGACTGGAGGCCCGGCGAGAACGTCGTCATCGCCGGCTCGGTATCCAACGACGAGGCGAAGGAGATCTTCGGCGACTGGGACGAGCCGAAGCCCTACATCCGGATCGTGCCGCAACCGTCCTGAGGGACGACACCGCACCCACGCAGGATCGTCCGGGAGGCCGCTAGACGCCCCAATCGGGGCGCAACGGCATCCCGGACGATCCGTGTGCGTCGGTCCGCACACCGAGTACTTGGTGCAACTCGATGGTGCGCCGCTCGAAGCCGAGGCGTGAACCGGCCATGTAGAGCGCCCAGACCTTGGCCCGACCGAGCCCGACCTCGGTCACCGCGTCGTCCCAGTGCGCGTCGAGGTTGTCGCACCACGCGTTCAGCGTGCGCGCGTAGTGCTCGCGCAGGTTTTCCTCGTGCCGCACCTCGATGCCGTTGTCCTGCATCGCCGCCACGATCCGGCCGACGCCTTCGAGCTCACCATCGGGAAAGACGTAGCTGTCGATAAAGCCCCGGATGTGGGTGTTCTCGGTCGTTGTCGGCCGCGTGATGCAGTGGTTCAGCAACCTTCCCTGCGGCTTGAGTTTCGACCGCAGGAAGGTGAAGTAGGAGTTGAGGTTCCTGGCTCCGATGTGCTCGGTGAGACCGATCGATGACACCGCGTCGAAGTTGCCCTCGCGGACGTCGCGATAGTCGCCGAAGCGCACCTCGGCGAGGTCGGTCAGGCCGTCGTCCGCGATCGTCTTCGCCGCCCATTCGGCCTGGCGTCGGGACAGGGTGACGCCCAGCGCCTGAACTCCATAGTGCTGTGCTGCGTGCCGGACCATCCCGCCCCAACCGCAGCCGACGTCGAGCAGGCGCATGCCGGGCTTGAGATCCAGTTTCCTCGCGACCAGGTCGTACTTGTGAGCCTGCGCCTCCTCGAGTGTTGAGGAATCTTCGGGGTAGCACGCGCAGGTGTAGGTCATCGAGGGCCCGAGTACCCACTCGTAGAAGGTGTTCGAGACGTCGTAGTGGTGACTGATGGCCTCGGCATCTCGCGCCTTCGAGTGCCGTAGCCCGTACCGCAAGCGTCGGCGAAACTCCTCCTTCGGCGGCTCGACCCAGCGCAGCGCCTTCGGATCGATACTGCGAAGGGCGTCGATCCGCTCAGCCCAGGAGACGCTGCCGACCCGATCGCTCCACAACAGCGCCAACGCGTCGTACAAATTCCCCTCGATCTCGAGCTCGCCGCTGATGTAGGCGCGCGCGAGCCCGAGCGAACTCGGGGCAGTGATGAGGTAGGACAGGGCGGCCGGAGACTGCAGCGAGATCCGCACATCGGCATCGTCAGGCCCGCAACTGCTTGCGTCGTATGCGCTGATGTGCACGGCCGGTTGACCGATCGTGCGAGCCACCAAATCGGCGATCGGCTTGCGTGGCATGTGGTGTCTCCCGTTCTCGTTCGCTATCGACGTTGTACGGTCTTGGCGTAGAGGTCGAGCAGCCGCTCCTCACCGTCATACGCCTTTTTCAGCAGTTCATAGGTCGGGCCGCCGTAGGTGGCCCAGAACTCATCCTCAGGGTAGAAGGCGGTTGAATACAACGATTTTCGCCCGCCCAGTTGCGCGACCTTCTCTTCGATCGCACGGTTGTGGTAGCCGTCTTGCTCCCCCGCCGGCAATGCAGCGGTCGACCAGAATCCCACGTTGACGTACAGCGTCGCGGGGTCGAGCGGGTAGAGATCCCAAGTCGCGGCGGGGTCCCGTTGTTTCAACGGGCACATCCACACCGGTTGGATCCCGGTACGCCGGTCGAGGAAGTCGATGAAGTCCGCCAACCGGTCCACCGGGACTTCAACATCCTGGATGACCTCTTCGCGGTCCGGTTCGCCCCGCCGCCGGTCGATCCACCGCTTGATACCGTAGCGCCGCTCGAGCGCGATGAGCTTCCAGTACACGTCGGAGCGGCGGTAGCGCGCGGGCCACATGCGACGGATCACAGCGTTTTGAGCGCCGAACGCTCGTGAGCACCAGAACCAGTCCGTGTCCCAGCGCCAGAAGTAGTCATGGGTCGTTAGCCAATCGTCGGTCCTCGACCGGATCGATCGGTAGTAGATCTGTTGGCCGGTGTAGTTGGACACGGTCGGGGCTGTGTCGGCATAGGCGCCAACTGTCAGATAGCACTCGCTGGCGCTGAACCAGGTGCCGTCGATGAAGTCGACCCGCTCGCCGTCCCACTCCCTCTGATTGCAGATCGCCTCGATCGCGACCGCACACTCGCTGACCGACCCGAATCGAAGGTGGCGAAGGTGCACGTACGGCGCGACCGGCTCGAGCTCGATCCGGAGCCGCAGGGCGTAACCGAGAGTTCCGTAGGAGTTCGGGAAGCCGAAGAACAGGTCGCGATACTCGTTGTTCGGTGCGGCGGTGAGGACCCGGCCGTCTCCGGTGAGGATGTCCATCTCGAGGACCGACTCGTGTGGACAGCCATTGCGGAATGACGCCGACTCGATGCCGAGTCCGGTCACCGCACCACCGAGAGTGATCGTCTTCAGCTGCGGCACCACGAGCGGCGCCAGTCCGAAGGGAAGGGTCGCGGCGACCAGGTCTTCATAGGTCGTCATGCCGAGGACGTCGGCGTGCCGTTGTGTGCGGTCGATGCTCAGAGTGCCGGTGAAACCGTCGGCGTCGAAAGCGGTGTGCTCGCAGCGACGGGGCCGGAAGAGGTTCGACGTCTCCTGACCTTTGCGTAACCGGATCGGTGCTCCCGCAGGCAAGGTGAGCAACTCTCGTTGGAGGTCCTCGACCCTGCGGCGATAGTCGTCCCAGGTCGCGATCCGGTCCATGTCCGAACCTTACGCCGGGTTCGCTCGGTGCCGCGAACTAATTTGCATGCTAGCAGGCAATTAGTTACCCTGATCTCATGCCCGACCCGATTTCCGCGCTCTCCGACCCGGAGACGGCGGCCCGATTGCGGGCCGTCGTCGGCAAGCTGTCGCGGCGGCTGAACTCGCTTGCCCGCGGATCCGGTCTGACCACGAGCCAGCTGTCAGCGCTCGGAGTCGTTGCTCGGCAGGGCCCGATCAGGATCTCCGACCTCGCCGAGGCCGAGAGCATGAACCCGACGATGGTCAGCCGGATCGTTGCGGCCCTAGAAGATGCGGGTCTTCTCGCCCGCAAGCCCGATCCGGTCGATCGCCGAGCCGGGCTCGTCGAGGTGACCGCAACCGGTCGTCGTACCCACGACCGATTGCGAGCTGAGCGAGGTCGAATCCTCATGCAGGGCCTCGAACAGCTCGACCCGAAGGACCGCGCGGCGGTAGAGGCGGCGCTTCCCGCGCTGGAAGCATTGGTCGCGGCGGTCAGCGCACGGACCGCGTCCCGATGATCCGGATCCGGCGGCTGCGCAAGGACACGTTCGCCTCGCTGTCCAACCCGAACTACCGCCTGTACTTCTTCGGTCAGTCCGTGTCGCTCATCGGAACCTGGATGCAGACGGTCGCCCAGTCCTTTCTTGTGCTCCACCTCACCGGGTCCGCCGTCGACGTCGGCCTGGTCGTGGCCCTACAGACGCTTCCAGTACTGGTGCTCGGACCGTACGGCGGGGTGATTGCCGACCGGGTGGACAAGCGTCGCCTGATGATCGCCCTCCAATCGGCCATGGGTATGCAGGCGCTCGTCTTCGGGCTGCTGACGATCACTCATGTCATCTCGCTCTGGCAGATCGCCATCCTCGCGGTGATCCTCGGGCTGAACAACACGTTCGAAAATCCCGCCCGGCAGACGTTCGTGTTCGAGATGGTTGGGCCGGAGAACCTGCGCAATGCGGTGACCCTCAACACCGTCTTGGTGAACGTCGCCCGTGCCGTCGGTCCCGCTTCCGCGGGTTTGATCATCGCGGCGGGCGGCTACGGCGTGTGCTTCCTGTTGAACGCGGCGAGCTTCGTCGCGGTCGTGGCCTCCTTGCTTCGAATCGATGTCACGAAGCTCCATCCGTCGCCCCCGGCGCCACGGGCGAAAGGCCAGTTGTTGGAGGGTTTCCGCTACGTGCGCAGTGAGGTGAACCTGGCCGTTCCGTTGTTGATGATGGCGATCGTCGGCTGTCTTGCCTACGAGTTCCAGGTGACGCTTCCGGTGATGGCGACCCGGACGTTCGACTCGGGTTCGAAGGCCTACGGCTTCATGACCGCGGCGATGGGCGTGGGTGCGGTCCTCGGTGGTCTGTACTCAGCAGCGCGCGGCACCACCGGACTTCGCTCGCTGACCCGGTCCGCCGCGGTGTTCGCCGTGGTGATCGCCGTTGCTGCGCTGGCACCGAACCTTGGCATCGAACTGCTCGCGCTTGCCGCCGCCGGTGCCGCGAGCGTTTCCTTCCTGGCGAAAGGTAACAGCACCTTGCAGCTCACGTCCGAACCGTCGATGCGCGGCCGCGTCATGGCACTGTGGTCGGTCGCGTTTCTTGGTTCCACCCCGATCGGTGGTCCGATCGCGGGTGCCGTGGCCCAGTACGCGGGACCGCGGTGGGGGCTTGGCCTCGGTGCGCTCGCCTGCGCGGTCGCCGTCGTGCTGGCGATCGCAGTGGTGCGGCGGTCGCGGACGTCGGTCGGGTCCGACGTGCGCGCGACCGGGCAGCTCGCACCACCGAGTGAGGCGGAGGCGGAGGCCGTGCTCGAGGTGTCCGGGGCGGCCCGCTAGGTTTCGTTCCGTGGGAGTGGTCCGCGCAGAATACGAGCAACGGCGCGAAGAGGCGCAGTTCTACTGGCAGTACGGGCGCCAGCGAGCTCGGGCGAACTGGTATTTGCGCAGGTGCCGGTCGGTCGGTGCGCAGGCGACGATTCTCGGGCGTCCGCGGGTCGACGCCACGGACATGATCGTCGGGGACCATTTCAAGATCTGGTCGACTCACCGCGGCACCCTCGTCACCGGGTGGGGCAAGTTGCGGGTCGGCGACCGGGTGTTCTTCAACGACGGAGTGTTCGTCTCCTGCGTACACGAGATCACGATGGGCGACGACATCGCGATCGCCAACGACGTCTACCTCACTGACAGTGACAGCCACGGGGTCGAGGGGCGCAAAGTCCGGGAGGCGCCGATCCGAATCGGGAACGGCGCGTGGATCGGCGCCCGTTCGATCATCCTGCCGGGGGTGAGCATCGGCTCCCGTGCGCTCGTCGCGGCCGGGTCCGTCGTGACCCGCGACGTCCCCGACGACACGCTCGTCGGCGGTAATCCCGCCCGCGTCATCCGCCCACTCGTCTACCCCGAAGGCGTGACGAGGGCCTGGCACGACGAACCCCTCATTTCGTTGTAGCCGGCCCTCGCCCGACCGCCACGGCGGCGGCCATGGAGATACTGGACGCGTGGTGCGGCGCCGGCACAACCTCCTGGTCGCGGTTGTCGTGCTGCTCTGGATCACGGTGGTGCTCTGGCTCGATCACGGTCTGGGTCCCGGTGGCGCGACGATGGCCGAGCAACGCTGGCTCGGCGTCGGCACCTGGCTGCTTCTCGCTGCGCTTCTTGCCGCCGAGGAAACTCGCACCCGCATTCAGGTCGGTGTTGTCGTCGTGTTCGCGACCCTGATCGAATACACCTTCTCCTACGCCCTGCATGTGTACGTCTACCGGCTTCATGACGTTCCGTGGTTCGTGCCGCCCGGCCACGGGCTGGTGTACCTCGGCGCACTCGCCATCGGTCGCTCTTCGTGGGTGCTCGAGCGCGCGACCTGGCTGCTGCCGGCGACCTTCGGCCTGGCCGCCGGGTACTCCGGTTGGGGCCTGTTCGTCTCTGGACGCACGGACGTGCTGGGCGCGTTGTGGTGCGCCTGCCTTGGTCTGTTCTTGTGGAAGGGTCGCCAGCCGACCGTGTTCGTTGGCGCGTTCGTCGTGGTGACATACCTCGAGCTCGTCGGCACCCATCTCGGCAACTGGACCTGGCAGGTCCGCGACCCGATCCTCCACCTCGTGCCGATGGGCAACCCACCATCCGGGGCGGCCGGAGGCTACGGCTTCTTCGACGCCGCGGCCTTGGTGCTTGCGCCGGTGGTGGAGCGCGCCATCACCGCCCGCCGCCGCGTCCGCGTGCTAGCTGCCGATCGAGCGCATGATCTCGTCGTGCAGCCGCCCGTTGGTACACAGCACGCTGCCTCCGTCGCAGTGGTCGACGCCTGATAGGTCGGTGAACCGCCCGCCCGCCTCGGTGACGATGACCTGAAGGGCCGCGAGGTCCCACAGGGAGAGTTCCGGTTCGCAGGACGCGTCGACCGCGCCCTCGGCCACCAACATGTGGGACCAAAAGTCTCCGTAGGCACGCGAGCGCCAAGCGCGGCCGAGAAGCGCGATGAACGCCTCGCCTCGGCCCGTCGCCTCCCAACCGACCAGCGAGGAGTAGGAGATCGAGGCGTTCTCGATCGCTCCAACGGCGGAAACACGGCAGCGGCGAGCGTCGACGGCTGGGGCGCTGGTCCACGCGCCACCACCCGAGCTCGCCCACCATCGGCGCCCGAGCGCGGGCGCCGACACGACACCGACAACCGTCCGCCGCTCGACCTGCAGTCCGATCAGGGTCGCCCACACCGGGACGCCGCGGACGAAGTTCTTCGTGCCGTCGATCGGGTCGATCACCCAGCGTCGCGCGGATTCGCCCATTCCGTCGCGATCGCCGTACTCCTCGCCGACGACGGCATCATCGGGGCGCTCACGTTCGAGGGCGTCGCGCAACGCGCGCTCCACCGCCCGGTCGGCGTCGGTGACCGGCGTGAGATCGGGCTTTGTCTCGACCGTGAGGTCCGCCGACAGGAATCGCGCCATGGTGATCCGGTCGGCGGCGTCGGCGAGCGTGTGGGCGAGGTCGAGGTCCGCCCGCCAGCGGGGAGCGTCGGTCACGGCGTGCAGCCTATGTGGCGGGGGTGGTTGACACGGATGGCTTTGGTGTAAAGACTCGATGAGGTGGAGACGGACCGAACGACCAGGACCGCGCTACTGGATGCGGCGTACGACGTCGTCGTCGCCGGGTCGTGGCAGGGCGCCCGGATGGCCGATGTGGCCGCTGCGGCCGGGGTGTCCCGCCAGACCCTGTACAACGAGTTCGGGTCCAAGGACGCCCTCGCCCAGGCGCTCGCGCTGCGCGAGGCCGATCGGTTCATCGCCGGCACCAACCGGTTCCTCGACGAGATCCACCCGGACGCGCCCGTGGATGCGGTGCGCGCCGCTACCGAGTGGACGATTCGGGAAGCCTCGAACAATCCCTTGCTCAAGGCGGTACTCACCGACGACGCGAGCGGTCTGCTCCCCCTGCTCACGACGCGCGGAGACGCGATCGTCGGCGCGGCTCGTCGCAGCATCGAGCAGCGGATGCTCACCAACTGGCCCGGAATCGATCCCGATGCCGTCGCGCTGACGGCCGAGGCGGTCGCCCGGCTCACCGTGTCCTATCTGGTCCTGCCGAGCGACGGGCCAGACGGCTCGGCCGAAGCGATCGCCGAGCGGATGGCCCGGCTGGTGGAACGACTGCTGATGAAAGGTTGCGAATGAGCACCGCTGATAAGTACGCCCTCCCGACCGACGTCACGTCGACCTGGGACGTCTCGCCGCGTTGCGAGACCAGGTTCACGTGGGAGTACGACGAGGGTCGGGACCGGTTGCTCTCGCTGTATCAGAAGGGCAAGGACAAGCAGTGGGATGCGGTGACCCGGATCGACTGGTCGCTCGAGGTCAATCCGAACAACCCGGTTGGTCTGCCGGAGACCTACAACCCGTTCGTCGGCAGTGACATCTGGGAGAAGATGACCAAGGCCGAGCGGGACAACCTCGTTCATCACCAAGCGGCGTGGTCGTGGAGCCAGTTCATGCACGGCGAGCAGGGTGCGTTGATCACCGCCGCACGGATCGTCGAGACCGTTCCCGACCTGGACTCGAAGTTCTATGGCGCAACCCAGGTGATGGACGAGGCCCGTCACGTCGAGACCTTCGCCCGGTTCTTGCAAGGCAAGGTCGGGACCGTCTTCCCGATGAACGCGGATCTGGCCGCGCTCCTGCGCGACGCGCTCGAGGCACGTGACTGGGACTACGCCTATCTCGGGATGCAGGTGCTGATCGAAGGATTGGCGCTTGCCGCCTTCGGGGTGCTTCGCGATCTCGCCGAGAACCCCTTGGCGAAGCAGTTGCTGTCCTACGTGATGCAAGACGAGGCGCGCCACGTCGCGTTCGGACGGCTCGCCTTGCGCGATGCATACCGCGAACTGTCCGCGCGCGAGCGTGCCGAACGTGAAGAGTTCGTCGTCGAGGGCTGTTGGTTGATGCGCAACCGGTTCCTCGGAACCGAGATCTATCAGGCTCTCGACCTCCCGGTCGAGGAGTGCACGCAGATCGCCGAGCACTCGGAGTTCCAGAAGCTGTTCCGATCGTTGCTCTTCAGCCGGATCGTGCCGTGCGTGAAGGACATCGGCCTGTGGGGCGAGCGAGTGCAGAAGTGCTATGCGGACATGGGCGTGCTCGACATGGCCGGGGTCGACCTCGACGAGTTGATGAAAACCGACGAGGACCAGGCCGAGCAGATCGACCGTGACAAGGCTGAGCGCGCTGCCCGGGCCGCGGTGGACGCGACGATCGCGGTCGGCGCTGACAGCTGACCCGAGGCTTCAGGGGCCCCCCGACTCGTCCCGGCTCAGCAGAAGGCGACGAAGCGAGTCGAGCCGCTGCGGGCTCGCGTGACCGTCGGCGACCCAGGCATCGAGCTCGCAGACCTCGGTGTCGAGGTGGTCACAGTCGCTCGGGCAGTGTCGGGCGCCCTCGGCAAGTTCCGGGAAGGCCGCCACGAGCCGGTCGCGGCTCACATGCGCCAGGCCGAACGACCTGATGCCCGGTGTGTCGATCACCCAGCCGCCGGTGGGCAGTGGCAGCGCGATTGCGGCGGTGGTCGTGTGTTGTCCCTTGCCAGTGCGCTCACTCACCGCTCCGATCCGCTGATCGGCATCGGGCACAAGCGCGTTGACGAGCGTGGACTTGCCGACGCCGGAGGACCCGACGAGGACGGTCACCCGGTCGACGAGCCTGTCCTGCAACTCGCCGACGGCGGCTTCGAACCCGGGGCGGCCACTGATGATCGTCGGAACCCCGAGTCCGGCATAGGCGGACGCGAGGTCATCCGCGGACGCCTTGTCGCTCTTGGTGATACAGAGAACCGGGGCGATCCCTGCGTCGTACGCCGCCACCAGGCAGCGGTCGATGAGGCGAGGCTGCGGAGGCGGATCGGTGGTCGCGCTGACGATCAGCAGCTGGTCCGCGTTGGCGACCAGGATCCGTTCGACCGGGTCGTTGTCGTCGGCGCTGCGCCGAAGCACCGACGTCCGGGGTGAGATCCGCACGATCCGGGCGAGGGAGTCCGGTCCGCCGCCGCGGTCACCAACGAGCTCGACCGCGTCGCCGACCGCGATTGCCCGGCGCCCGAGCTCGCGCGCCCGCATGGCAACCACGAGAACGTCATCGGCGAGCAGCGCGCCGTAGCGGCCGCGGTCCACGCTGACGACCCGGGCGTTCGTCGCGTCCTCGTGACGCGGGCGCAGCCGGCTTCGCGGCCGCGAGCCGCGACCGGTGCGGGCGAGTCGATCCTCGTCGTCGATCGGCTGGCGGGTCAGCGCACGGTCCTCCTCCGGTCGGCGATCACCGCGTGATCGTCCCATCCGCCACACCTGGTCGCGATCCGGCGGTAGAAACGACGGGTGGCGCGGCGGGTAACGGTCCGGGAGGTTGAGACGCCGGTCGGCCGCGCGCGTGCCACGATCACGACCGGGCCGGTCGGCGGTCGTGGACTGGTGGTCCTCGGTCACGGTGCGGGTGGCGGGATCGAGACGGCTGACCTGCTGGCGGTGACCGGGGCGCTGGTGGCCTCGGGGTGGACGGTCGCGCGGGTGGAACAGCCGTATCGGGTGAAGGGTCGCCGGGCGCCGGACGCGGCCCCCCGCCTCGATCTCGCCTGGACGACGGTCGTCGCGGCCCTCCGGCGGCGGCGTCGCGGGCTGCTCGTCGTGGCCGGGCGCAGTAGCGGCGCGCGGGTCGCCTGCCGGAGTGCCGGCACCGTCGGCGCCGATGCCGTCGTCGCGCTCGCGTTCCCCCTGCATCCGCCGGGAAGACCCGAGAAATCCCGGGCCGACGAGCTGTTCGACCTGGCGGTTCCGACGCTGATCGTCCAGGGGGAGCGGGACGCCTTCGGCACGCCCGAGCAGGTGAGGACCGCGGCTCCCGGTGGCGTCACCGTCGTCGGGGTGCCGGGCGATCATGCCCTCAAGCAGGCCCCGGATCGGGTGGCAGCGGCCGTGCTCGACTGGTGTGCGGGAATCGGCCCGCGGCCCGGGGCGTTGCACCCTGCGTGACTCTCGCAACCCAGCGGGCGGCCGGCGGGCGCTCGGCCGGCAGGCCCGGATCTCGCGGCCCGCACCGAGCCGGTTTCGGCGGTTCGGGGGCGACCGTCGTACGCTCCACACCGGGCACGACAGCAGCCGCAGCCGGATCTGACGAAGGGCGCCGGGTGACCGAGGAGACCGTCGAGCAACGAAGCGCGCGTTTCGAGCGTGACGCGCTGCCCTACCTCGACCAGTTGTACTCGGCCGCCTTGCGGATGACCCGGAACCCTGCCGACGCCGAAGACCTGGTGCAGGAGACGTTCGTCAAAGCGTTCGCCGCGTTCCATCAGTTCCAGGAGGGCACGAACCTCAAGGCGTGGCTCTACCGGATCCTGACGAACACCTTCATCAACTCCTACCGCAAGAAGCAACGCCAGCCGCTCGAGTCGGGCAGTGCCGACGTTGAGGACTGGCAGTTGGCCAGCGCCGAGTCGCACACCTCCTCGGGTTTGAAGTCCGCGGAGATGGAAGCGCTGGAGCATTTGCCTGACAGTGACGTGAAGGAAGCGCTTCAATCGTTGCCAGAGGACTTCCGCATGGCGGTCTATCTCGCCGACGTCGAGGGTTTCGCGTACAAGGAGATCGCCGAGATCATGGGTACGCCGATCGGCACCGTGATGTCACGGCTGCACCGCGGTCGCCGCGGCCTGCGCGAAGCCCTCGAACACTACGCCGCCGAGCGTGGCTACTCCTCCGACCACGAAAACACCGAAGCCACACAGGCGGGGAGTGCGACATGAACGCGTGGTTGCGATGAGCTGCGGCAATCCGCACGCGACCGACTGCGGCGAGGTCATCCGGCAGGTGTACCTCTACCTGGACGGCGAGATCGACGACTCGCATCGCAGTGAGGTTCGCGAGCATCTCGACGAGTGCGGTCCATGCCTTCGCGAGTTCGGCATCGAGAAGGAGGTCAAGGCCCTCGTCGCTCGCTGTTGTGGGAGCGAGATCGCACCGGATGAGCTCAAGCACCGGATCCGGACGAAGCTCGCTGAGGTGCGCGTCGAGATCTCAACGGTGGAGTACCGCGCCGAGTGAGCTCGTGGCTTGTCACCGGCGGCGCCGGCTACATCGGCGCACACGTCGTCAAGGCCTTTCGCGACCTCGGTGAACCCGTGGTCGTCGTGGATGATCTGTCCACCGGCGAAGCATCCAGGGTTGGTGATGCCCCGCTCGTCGTCGGCAGTGTGGCGGATCGTGAGTTGCTCACGGACACTCTCCGCACTCATGCGGTCGACGGAATCGTCCATATTGCCGCGAAAAAGCAGGTCGGCGAGTCCGTCGCGGATCCGCTCAGGTACTACCGGGAGAATGTCGGCGGCTTGATTTCGCTGCTGGAGGCCGCCGCCGACTGCGGGGTGGGCTCGTTCGTGTTCTCCTCGAGCTCGTCCGTGTACGGGATGCCCGACGTGGAGCTGGTGACCGAGGAGGTCCGTGGCATTCCGCTCAGTCCCTACGGCGAGACCAAGCTAATCGGCGAGTGGATGACCCGCGCGATCGCGACCGCGACCGACCTTCAGGTCATCTCGCTGCGGTACTTCAATGCGGCCGGGGCCGCCTGCGTCGAGCTCGGCGATCCCGGGGTGTTCAACCTGATCCCGCTCGCCTTGCGGGCCTTGACCGGCGGCACGCCCCCGACGATCTTCGGCGACGACTATCCGACACCGGACGGGACCTGCATCCGTGACTACGTGCACGTCGCCGACATTGCCGACGCACACGTGGCGGCGGTGCGCCACCTCAGCGGCGGGGGTCGGTCGTCGGCGTACAACGTCGGGCGAGGTCAAGGATCGAGCGTTCGCGAGATCCTGGCCGAGGTCGCGGCGGTGACCGGGATCGACATCCCTGCGACGATCGCGGCCCGCCGACCCGGCGACCCTGCTCGCGTCACTGCGTCGGTGGAGGCGATCCACCGTGACCTGGGGTGGCAGGCGCGCTACGACCTGCGCGAGATCGTCCAGAGTGCATGGGAAGCGTGGCAACACCGGCCACCCGGGTAGGCGGACCCACCCTGGTCAGTGAACCCTGGTCAGTGAACCTAGGCGTTGGGGCGCTTGCCGTGGTTTGCCTTGCGCTTCGCTCGGGCTCGACGCTTGCGGCTCTTTTTCGCCATGGGCTACTCCTTCGTTCGGCCGGTGACGCCACCGGCGGGTTCTCGCGCAACGCTACGGCAGCGGCCGCGGGTCGGTCTGCGGTGGGCGCCGTCGGCCGGCGCCGCCGTGGCCGCATGCCGACGTAGATGAGCTCGCCCACACCGGCGGCAAGCAGCACATCTCCGGGTGAGACCACCTCGGGTCGAACCGGAAGTGGGACCGCGATGGTGTCGCCGAGCAGCCGGGCGCGCGTGCCGGGACCGCTCATCACGTGCCGCGGATCCGCTCCGGAGTCCACCCGCGCGGTGGACACGCCGGCCCGGTGCGCTGCCGCGGCAGACACCGGCATGGCGCCGTTGAGGACGATGACGAGTCCGTTGACGAGGAGACCAGTGGCCACGAGCGGGATCCCGGCGACTCGCCGGTTGCGCCAGCAGAAGCCGAGGACGGCCAGGATCGACACGAGCGCTCCGGCTCGAGCGAAGCCGTCGGCGGAGGTGAGGCGTTGCAGTGCACCCGCGAGAAGCTGGGCAGCGACCGCGACGACAAGGAGCCGCAGGGCCGCCAAATCGAGCGCCACCAGCCCGCGCCACGAGCCGCCGCGAACTCTGGCGAGCACGGCGGCGCCGACCGCAGCGACAATGGCGAGCTCCACCCCGCTAGTGTGCCGCCGTGGTCAGCGCGCCCGAGGTTGCGAACCGCCCGCAGCGGCGGCGATGCTTCGATGGGGTGGGGGCGACAGGAGGCAGGAGTGGCTGAGGTCAAGGCCGAGATGGTGGCCAACGTCTGGAAGGTGGTCGCGCAGGCCGGCGAACCCGTCGAGGTCGGCGACACGTTGGTCATTCTCGAGTCGATGAAGATGGAGATCCCGGTCGTCGCCGAGACCGCCGGCACGCTCGCGGAGCTCCAGGTGGAAGAAGGCCAGGTGGTCCAGGAGGGTGATGTCATCGCGGTCATCCGATAGATGTCCTCGATATCGGACGAAACTCTGACAAACCGGCGGCTCGGACACCGACGTTGATCCGGGGTCAACGGTCAAGAACACCCCGGAATCCGCCGAAGCACACCTCGTGACGCCAGGACTGATGATCGAGCCCTTCTTGCGGGCCCTGGCGGACTGTGGCGGATCGGACCTGCATTGCAAGGTGGGTTCCCCGCCCCGCGTCCGCCTGGATGGGCGCTTGCGCAAGCTCGAAACCCGCGATCTGACCTCCGCGGACACCGAGCAGATGGTTCGCGAGGTGTTGCGGGAGGACCTCGTCGAAGAGTTCGAGCGCACCAACGAGGCGGACTTCGCGTACTCGCTGTCGGGGGTCGGACGGTTCCGGGTCAACGCGTTTCGCTCGCGAGGATCGGCCGGGCTGGTCTTTCGGCGGGTCTCCGTCGGCGCGATTCCGCTGTCCGATCTGGGTCTTCCACCGGTCCTTGAGAGCCTGGCGCTCGAACCCCGTGGTCTGGTGCTCGTCACCGGTCCCACTGGTTCCGGCAAGACCACGACGCTCGCCGGAATGATCGACCACGTCAACGTCAACCGCGAGGTCCACTGCGTGACCATCGAGGACCCGATCGAGGTCCTTCACTTCGACAAGATGGCGATGATCAACCAGCGCGAGGTGCGGGTCGACACCGAGGACTTCGCGACCGCGCTTCGCGCCGCGATGCGGCAGGACCCGGACGTCATCCTCGTCGGTGAGATGCGCGACCAGGAGACCGTCAAGGCGGCTCTCGCCGCCGCGGAGACGGGTCACTTCGTCATGTCGACCCTGCACACGACCGACGCGCAGGAAACCATCACGCGAGTGGTGGACTTCTTCCCGCCGCACGAGCAGAAGCAGGTCCGGATCTCCCTTGCGGGGGCCTTGCGCGGCATCATCTGCCAGCGGTTGGTCCCGCGCGCCGACGGTGAGGGTCGTTGCGTCGCGATGGAGGTGTGCGTCAACACCGGCCGGATCGCCGACGCGATCGTCGACGCCGAGAAGTCCTCGGGAATCATGGCGTTGATTGCGGACGGCTCCTACTACGGCATGCAGACCTTCGACCAGCACCTGGTGTCGCTCATCCGCGACGGTGTGATCACTCTCGATGCAGCGATGACGGCGTCGACGAACCCGCACGACCTCACGGTCGAGTTGCGTCGGGTCGGCCTCGTCGCCTGAGCCCTGGCGGTTCTGGCTACGCCGCTAGCCTGGCGGCATGCCGACGATGGACGAGTTGTTGTCCTCGCGGCTGCTGTCGCCGGCCGATACGGCCGGGACCGTGGATGGCCGAGTACGGGAGCCGTCGTACTCCGCGCTCGCGGAGGAGGGTGCACGGTCGGACACTTTGCACCGGCTCGTCGGGGACTGGCAGTTGCTCGCCGACCTGTCCTTTGCCGATCTCGTGCTGTATGTCCCGGACCGCACCTGCGAGAAGTTTCTGATCGTCGCCCAGATGCGCCCGACCACAGGCCCGACCTCCTTCCAGGACGACCTCGTCGGCACGGTTGTCCCGACCGCGCAACGACCGCAGCTACTCCGGGCCGTCATCGAGGCCCGGATTGTGCGCGAGGGCGAGCCGATGTGGGTGGCGGGCGCGGCGGTTCGGGAGGAGGCCTTGCCCGTCCTGGTGGGCGGTCGGGTGATCGCGGTCGTTCAGCGCGCGACGAACCTGATCGCCGCGCGCACTCCGAGCCAGCTCGAGATCGCCTACCTGCGGAGTGCGAACGAGCTCGCGCAGATGCTTGCCGAGGGTCGCTGGCCCTATCCGGGCGAGCCGGTTCCCGAGGGCGGCCCGCGGGTCGGTGACGGGCTGATCCGCCTCGATCGCGACGGCCTGGTCACCTTCGTCAGCCCGAACGCCCTGTCGGCGTACCGTCGGCTCGGGCACGTGGGCGACCTCGCCGGCCTGTCTCTGGCCGAGGTCACCGCGGCGGTCGTCGATCGAGGCGCCGGCGGTGCGGTTCGGGAGCCCTCCTCGGCTGGCGAACCGGTGGCGGTGA
>Ga0335083_10003236_pt1 | contig 21170 bp, 12 predicted proteins | sample Lox_Sample_42_FD_206716 | JGI IMG/M metagenome (GOLD analysis project Ga0335083, IMG submission 206716) | Soil microbial communities from Loxahatchee National Wildlife Refuge, Florida, United States - Lox_Sample_4.2 | ecosystem: Environmental > Terrestrial > Soil > Wetlands | place: USA...
GGCTGAGACGGCCCGCGCGGCAGTCGCCGCCGGGCGGGCCGATGCGATCGCTTTCGGACGCCCGTTCATCAGCAATCCTGATTTGCCTGAGCGGCTACGCATCGGGGCGGCGGTGACCCGCTATGACCGCGCCACGTTCTACGGGGGCGACCACCGTGGCTACACTGACTACGCGTCGCTGGCGGGCGAGACCAATCAGGACGTACTCGCGGCACTCCCCCGGCAATCCGCGACCGACAAAATCTTTGCATGGGTGCCTTGACAATCTACCTTCCAGTAGATACATTATGGCCCATGGAAACGAAACTGACAGTGCGGGAGCAAATCCTCGACCACGCCATCACGCTGATGATGCTGCGCGGCTACAACGGTTTTAGCTACCGTGACTTGTCGGAGCTGGTGGGTGTTAAGACGTCGAGCATCCACTATTACTTCCCGTCGAAAGACGACCTGGTGCTGGAAGCGGTGAACCAGTACAGCGACGAGGTCATGGCGGGGTTGCAGTCGATCGACGCGGCGCTGCCGGCACGCGAAAAACTCACGATCTACACGCGGTTGTTCGGCAAGACACTGGGCGATGGCGACCAGATCTGTCTATGCGGCATGCTGGCCGCCGACATCGAGTCGCTGCCGGAAAACGTGCGCCAGGCCGTGCAGGCTTTCTTCCGTGCCAACGAAAACTGGCTGGCTGCTGTGCTGGCCCAAGGTGCGAAGGAAGGCACGCTGGTCGTAAAGGGCAAGCCGGAAAGCGCGGCCCGCACGCTCTACGCGGCGTTGCAAGGCAGCGTGCTGGCAAGCCGGCTGTTTCACACGAAGTCGCGCCTCGAAGATGTGGAAGCGATGTGGCGCGTGGCCCAGTGAAACACTGAAGCCCGTAAGCTGGGGTGGCATACCACCCCATTTATTGGTCTTTATCATCTATCTTCTAATAGATAGTGAAGCCAAAAGAGGAGCATCATGAACGTGCTTGTTCGATCGAAAATCTATCTATGAATAGGTAGTGCGCGAAAGTGAGCGATCGCCAATTCGCGAGCGTTGCTTCTCTGCTGGACCTGGTGCGGGTGGCAATCCGTCCTCCCCACTAATCTCGAAGCTGTACCTGGTGGTACTTTCAACCCAACGTATTTGCTCAACAAGGAGCCTGTCATGTCGATCGAAAATGTTCTCTACCGTGCCGAAGCCAACGTCACCGGCGGCCGTGATGGCCGCGCCGTCATTCCCGCCAGCAATCTGGACCTGAAACTCACCACGCCGCGCGAACTCGGCGGCGCGGGCGGCGACGGCACGAACCCCGAGCAGCTCTTCGCCGCCGGCTACAGCGCGTGCTTCATCGGCGCGATGAAATTCGTCGCGGCGCGCGACAAGATCGCCCTCCCCGCCGACGTATCGATCACGGGCAACGTGGGCATCGGCCAGATTCCGAACGGCTTCGGCATTGAAGTCGAACTGAAGATCTCGCTGCCCGGCATGGACCGCGCGGCCGCCCAGGCGCTCGTCGACAAGGCCCACATCGTGTGCCCCTACTCGAACGCCACGCGCGGCAACATCGACGTGACGCTCACGATCGTCTAAAGCGCACGCTCCTTGCGAGCAAGCTGCTGCAATAGCGAAGGGCCGCCAATGGGCGGCCCTTCGCGCGTTGCCATCCGAAATGCTTAGCCCTGCTCATTAAACCTGCGCGTCGCGCGCGAGTCCCGCCATGAGCCCGCTTGCGCGCTGGACTTTGGCGTGCACCGCACGGTCCAGCACGGAGCGCCCCTCGGGCACGGCAAGCGTGAGAAACGACCGCGCGCGCGTAATGCCGGTGTAGACGAGTTCGCGTGTGAGAATCGGACTGTAGGTATCGGGCAGCACGAGCGCCGCGTGCGTGAATTCGGAGCCCTGCGACTTGTGGACGGTGAGCGCGTACACGGTCTCGACGCCCTGCAAGCGGCTCGGCGACACCCACTTGACGCCCCCCGAGCCATCTCCAGCCGGAAACGCCACGCGCAACACAGGGGGCTCGCCCTGCGCGACAGGCAGTTCCAGCGCGATGCCGATATCGCCATTCATGAGCCCGAGCTCGTAGTCGTTGTGCGTGACGAGAACTGGCCGGCCCTCGTACCAGTCGCCGCGCGGCTCGATGAGCCCCTCTTCGTGCAGCAGGCGAGCAACGCGCCGGTTCAAGCCTTCGACACCCCAAGGGCCGCGCCGCAGCGCGCAAAGCAACTGGAAGGCGCCATGTGCCTGGAGCACGCCGGCGGCCCAGGCCGCGAGCGCTTCCGGCGTCGCGCCCGGCTCAGGCCGGGTGGTACGCATCGTCTCCAGATAATGGCGATAGCCCAGGCGCCGCGCATGCTTGGCTCGAGACGCCCCGGGTTGCGCGAGCGCTCCCGTCTCATCGCCCACACGGCCATCGACGATGAGCGCCTTGAACGGGCCGTCATCGGCTGCGGGGCACACGAGCCGCGCGAGATCCTCGTAGCCGCGCGCCCAGATCTTCGCGACGCCCACCGCGTCGCCCGTGTTGACGAGTTCGGCCAGCGCGCCAATGCCGCTTTCCGATGCGAAACGATGGCTCTCGCGCAGCATCGCCACAGCCTGATCGAGCGGCAAGCCGTGTGCGTCGAGCATGGCCGGGGCGATGCGCTCGCCGGTGGCCGCTTCGAGCCAGGCGCGCGTCGCTTCCGTGTAGTGCCCTTCACGCGCGCGGTCGCAGAGTTCGCCCAGCACGGCCCCGGCTTCGACCGAAGCGAGCTGGTCCTTGTCACCCAGCAGGATCAGGCGCGCGGACGGCGGCAGCGCATCAAGCACGGCCGCCATCATTTCGAGGTCGACCATCGAAGCTTCGTCGATCACGAGCACGTCCACGGGCAGCGGATTCGCGGCGTCATGCCGAAAGCGCCGGCTGCCGGGCCGTGTGCCCAGCACGCGATGCAGCGTGGTCACGACGGTCGGGATCGCATTGCGCAGCGCCGCGCTGTCCACGTGCGCCTGCAGCGCTTCGAACGGCAGCCGCTCCACCGCGCCCGCAATCGACTCGTTCAGACGCGCCGCCGCCTTGCCCGTAGGCGCGGCGAGCCGAATGCGCAAAGGCCGTGCGGCAGGCGCTCCCTGCCCCGCGCGGCCGAGCGCCAATGTCTGAAGGAGTGCCAACAATCGAACGACCGTGGTCGTCTTGCCCGTGCCCGGCCCGCCCGTGACGATGCTGAATGCACTGCGCGCGGCGAGTGCGCACGCGAGCTTCTGCCAGTCGGCCGCACGGGAGCCCGGCGTGGCTTGCGCATGTTCGGCGCGCGGCGCGAACAGCGCATCGAGCGCCGCGCGCGCAACTTCCAGCGGCAGCCCCGCTTCGAGCTGCGCGGCGCGCGCGAGACGGCGTTCGATACCTTCGCGCACGTCCTGCTCGTATTGCCAGTAGCGTCGTAGATAAAGCCGCGTGCCTGCGAGCATGAGCGGCGTGTTGGCCTCAGCGGCGACAGCGGCCCACGCGGGCTCATCGCCCCTCGCCTGCGCCGTCTCCTCGCTCACCAGGTCCGGCACGGCGAGCGCCGCGCGCCATTGTGCGAGCGACACCCCTGCCAGCACTTCGGCAGGCGGCTGTGCAGGTACGGCGGCCGGCATTTGCGGACCGTCCGGCGGCAACGAAAGCGCGAAGGCCGGATCGTCGAGTGTGGCCTTCAGGTCGAGGCAGACGTGCCCGCGCCCGAGCTGGTGGCTCGCCAGCGCCGCCGCCAGCAACAGGAGCGGCGGACTGTCCGGCGCCTCGGTCCACAGGAAGCGCGCAAACGCGGCGTCGAGCGTGCGCAGCCAGCCGCGCTCGACCCAGTTGTCGAGCACGGCGAGCATCTGCGGCGCGGAATTTCGCGCTGCATGTTGCGTGGATGCCGACGTGGCGGCGGGCGCGGCTGGCTCGCCGGTGTCCGGCATCTCCAGGTTCTCGAACAGATCGCCGGTGACGCCGATCGGGTCTTTCGTGCGGCGCCTCGTCATGACACGTCCTCTAGTGCGTCGCGACGCGCGAAGAGCGCGTCGAGTCGTTCGATCAACTCGCGCGGCGGCCGCTCGCAGTGCAACCCCTGCCCCGGCGCGCGGCCGCCGCGCAGGAACAGGTACACGGCGCCGCCCACATGGCGGTCGTAGTCGTAGTCGGGCAGCCGCGCCTTGAGCAGCCGGTGCAGCGCAAACAGATACAGCACGTATTGCAGCTCGTAGCGCGAATGAAGAATCTGGGCCCGCATTTTCGCGGCCGTGTACGAAGCGTCGTCGGGGCCGAGCCAGTTCGACTTGTAGTCGGCCACGTAATAGCGGCCCTCATGTTCGAACACGAGATCGATGAATCCCTTGAGCATGCCATTGAGCGTGGCGGCGTCGAGCGCGGGACGGGCAACGCCCTGCAGCGTGAATTCGGTGACGAGCGCATCGAGCTCGAGCGTATCGACGGCGTGCGCGGTGACCCAGAACTCGAGCTCGGCCATGTACGAGCCGAGCGCCGCGAACGCGACTGGCGCGACAGGCTCGCCATCGATGTCCGGCAGGCGCAGCGGCGTGCGCACGAGTTCCAGCATCCACGCCGTGAGTGTTTCGATCCAGTGCGACCAGCCGCGCACGTTGCAGCGGCGCGCGACCATATCGCGCACACGTGCTTCGTCTTGCGCAATCGTGGCGAAGCCCTCGTTGGCCGCCCATTCCATCAGTTCGTGCAGGAAGCTGCCGGCGTCCGCGCCGCGCTCGAAGCCGTGCATCGGCGCAAGCGCGGGTGCGACCAATGACTGGCCGGCGCTTGCGAATGCTTCATCATCGTCGGGCGGCACGGTCGCTTCGAGCAGTTCGAGGAAGACGTCCTCGCCGCGCGTATCGGGCGCGGTACGCGCTTCATCCGCTTCGGCGGGGACTCCCGTACCGATTGAAGATTCGACCGTCTTCAGGCTCGAATAGCTCGCGATCCACCAGCGTTCGCGTTCGCGATGCGCAAGCGTGCGCGCATGCCCGCGCACCGCGCCGGTATCGCGCAGCGCGAGCGCTTCGCGACGCGCCTCGGGAGCCGGAGCCACGGCAATGTCCGCACACGGCCCGCGCAACGAATCGAGGAATGCTTCGGTCTCCTCACCGGATACGGCAGCGCCCCCATTGAGCAGATAGCCGAACGCGCTCGCCTCCACGCCCTGAACCGGCCCGTAGCCGATCCACGTTGCGTAGCGCGCACGTGTGAGCGCGACGTAGAGCTTGCGCAGGTCTTCGCCGAGCCGTTCGCGATCGGCCTGACGCAGCACGCGCGCGTCGGCCTCGAGCGTGACGCGCAGGTCGCCCGCGTCGTCGTGCCATTTGAACGGCACGTCGTCGGGCTTCACCGCGCGATGCGCACAGGCGAACGGCAGGAATACGAGCGGATATTCGAGGCCCTTCGACTTGTGGATCGTGACCACCTGCACGAGTCCCGCATCGCTTTCCAGGCGCAACTGGCGCGCGTCGCCGCCACCACCGGCGGTTTCGTCCTCGCGCTGCTCGTCCAGGTAGCGGATCAGCGCGTGCTCGCCGTCGAGCTGCGTGCTCGCCTGCTGCAGCAGCTCAGCGAGATGCAGCAGGTTCGTGAGCGCGCGCTCGCCGTTGAGCCCCGCGCCCGCCGCCTCGCCGAGCAAGCGCCGCGGCACGTGAAAGTCGTTGAAGAGACGGCGCAGCATCGGCAGCACGCCCTTCTTGCGCCAGCACTCGCGGTACTCGCGGAACTGCAGCACGCGCGCCTCCCACGCAATTTCGTCGCGGCCGAGCAGGTCGAGTTCGGCCCATTCGAGGCCGAGCGTCGAAGTGGCGAGCGCCGTGCGCACGAGGCGACCGTCGTCGGGCTCCGCGCAGGCCGCGAGCCAGTAGCGCAGCTCTTCGGCTTGCGGCGTCTGGTACACCGAGTCGCGATCGGAGAGATAGACGCTGCGCACGCCGCGCGCGGCCAGCGCCTCGCGTATCGCTCGCGCCTCGTCGCGGTTGTTCACGAGCACCGCCATATCGGCGGGCTGCAGCGGCCGCATGCCACGCTCGCCCTCGAAACCCGCCGCGTTTTCCTGGCCCAGGTTGAGCAGGTGCACCATCTCGGTCGCACAACTCGCAGCCATGCCCGCGAGATACGCCCCCTTGCTGAGCGGCTTGCCATCGGCCGCGGGCGGCATCCACCACACGTTGAGCGCGGGCAGCGCTGCGCCGTCTGCGAGCAGCCGCTCGGGCCGGCCGTGAGCGTCGGCGGCGACGAACGGCAAAGCGTTCTCGCAGCCATCAGGACTGCGAAACAGAAACGCGCCGCTGCCCTCGGGGCGCGACTCGGCGGCCTCGAAGCAGCGGTTCACCGCATCGACCATCGCGCGCGTCGAGCGGAAATTCTTCTTGAGCGTATAGAGCCGCCCCTCGCATGCACGGCGCGCCCGCAGGTAGGTGTAGATGTCCGCTCCGCGGAACGCATAGATGGCCTGCTTGGGGTCGCCGATCAAGACGATTGCCGTCTCGGTGTCGTGCGCGGCGATACGGTAGACCGCATCGAAGATCTGGTACTGGACCGGGTCCGTGTCCTGGAACTCGTCGATCAACGCGACGGGGTATTGCTTGCGGATGATCTCCGCGAGGCGTGCCCCGTTCTCGCGCTGCAGCGCCGCGCGCAGGCGCGTGAGCAGGTCGTCGAAGCCCATTTGCGAGCGGCGCGCCTCCTCCTCTTCGAAGCGTCGCGCCACCCAGCGCGCCGCGTGGCTCAGCAGATCCTGCTTCGCCTGCGGCGGCGAAGCCAGCGACTCGCGCAAGGTTTCCATCGCCACGAACGCCGGATGCACCGGCGGCTCGCCCTTCACCCAGATTTCCGCAAGACCGGCCGGCGTGAGACGCGTCCAGACCGCAGCCTTCTCATCGAAGCCGGGGTGCGCCGAATCGGGATCGGCCGCCCAGTCGCGCAGCTTGCCGATCCATGTTTCGCAGTGCTTCGAATTGAGCTTTCTGGCGTCGAACTGCTTCGCCGCGCGCGCTGCGTTCAGCAGCGCTTCAACTTCTTCGATCCAGGTGCGCCAGGGCGCCTTCAGCGTCTCGAGTTCGTCCTGCGCGCGCGCGCGTGCGGCGAGTAGCGCCGCCTCGGGCTCGCGTGCATCGGGCAACAGGTCGGCGTGGGCAAGCAGCCCGCGAATCGCCTTGTGCAACGCATCGGGACTCGCGAACCACGCCCTCACCTCGGCCGCGCACTGCGCGTCGAGCGGCGCGAGGAAGGTGCGCCAGTAATCGCGCACCACCTCGGCGCGCAACTCGGTCTGGTCGGTCTCCAGCGTCTGCGAAAACAGGCTGTCGCTGTCGAAGGCGTGCTCGCTCAGCATGCGATTGCACCAGCCGTGGATGGTCGAGACCGCCGCCTCGTCCATCCATTCGGCCGCGAGCTGCAGCCGGCGCGCGCATGCGGGCCACTGCTCCGGCGCATAGTCCTCGCGCAGGTCGTGCAGCAGGTCCTCTCCGCGTTCGCGATCGGGGACCTCTTCGGGCTCGGTGCGAAAGCATTCGGCCGCTTCGATGAGGCGCGCGCGAATGCGCTCGCGCAGCTCCTTCGTCGCGGCGTCGGTAAACGTCACGACGAGAATCTCGGGCGGCGTAAGCGCGCGCCCCGCCGTGAGCGCTTCTTCCGCGAAATCCGCTTCTTCGCTCGCGGCATTGAGCGCGCCGTGACCGAGCACGAGGCGCACGTACAGCATCGCGATAGTGAAGGTCTTGCCGGTGCCCGCGCTCGCTTCGATCAGGCGGCTGCCATAGAGCGGGAAGCGCAGCGGGTCGAGCACCTCGGCGTCGATAGACTCGAGCGGTTTCATGCGGTTTCTCCAGCCTCGCTCGCGGCGCGTTTCGTACGCGATGCCGCAAGCGGCGCGCGCGATACCGGCAGCAGCAGCAGCGTGGCAAGCGTGATGAAGTCGTCTTGTGCGGCAAGGGCTTCGAAGTCCGGGAACGCGCGGCGCAAATAGGCATTCGTGTCGCGCTCGCCAGGCGTGCGAGCGTTGCCCTCGTAGGCCGCGCGCGCAGCTTCCCACGCCTCGGCGGGCACTGTGGCGCGCGCGCCGTCGAAGGTGTCCGGCAGCTTGCGCAGCCACGCGAACGCGGTCTTCACCGCGAGCGGCAAGGGCCGCCGCGCGCCGTCGTCCCACGCGGCCAGCAATGCGAGCAGGTAGTCGCGCGCCACCTGCGCGTCGAGCGGCGCGAACTCCGCCATGCCCACCTTGCTCACGATCACCGTGGTCACCGCGCCCGCCGCGATCTGCGCGGCCACGTGCGCGACCCAGTACGGCACGAGACGGTCGCTGCGATAGCGGCTCTCCTTCACGAGCGTGCCCGGCTCGAGGATCACGCGGCCGAGCGTGCCATCCGGGCCCGCGCGCAGATCGTCGAGCCAGTCGTCGAGCGAAAGGAGGCGGCCGTCCAGCGTCGCATCGAGACGAATTTCGTATTGATGTTCGAGCGGATCGGGCCAGCGCGCGAGCGCCTTGCGATATTCCGCGAAGAGTTCGGGCATGGGCGCGAGCAGTTCCTCGCCGATCACTTCGCCGAAACCACCCGTCGCGAGATCGCCGCTGCGATGCATGCGCTCGAGGCGCGCGAGCGCGGCCGCTTCGAGATCATCCTCGCCGCGCTCCATCGCCATGATCTGCGCGCGAATCAGTTCGCCCTGCAACTGCCACGCCTGCAAGGCATCCACTTCGAACGGTTCGTGATTTTCACTCGCCGCGTCCGCGCTTTCGAAGGCGACGCGCAAGCGTTGCCGGAAGAAGCTGCGCACCGGCTCGCGCAGGAATTCGCCGAGTTCGCGAATCGAAAGCGGCTCGTCGCGCTCGGACGCGGGCAATACCTCCGCGTTACCCTCGCCGGCTGCGTGCAACGCGGACCGGCTCTCAGCCGGCCGCACCTCAGCCGGCCGCACCCATTCACGCGCATACGTGTAGAGCGTCGCCTCTTCAGGCCGTGCCGGAAAGTAGTCAGGGCTGAACGGCTGCAAGCGATGCTCGATGGTCAATGCGTCGAGCAACGCATCGCCATCGCCCGCCTCCTCGCCTTCGAGCCGCCAGCCGGCCTTCAGGTGGTCGCGCAACTGCCCGACCAGCACCGAGGGCGGGCGTGGCGTGTTGTCGGTCACGCTGCGTCCGATCCACGAAACATGCAGATGGTCGCGCGCCGAGAGCAGCGCTTCGAGGAACAGGTAGCGGTCGTCCTCGCGGCGCGAGCGGTCGCCGGGGCGATAGTCGCGGCGCATGAGGTCGAAGTCGAGCGGCGTGCGGCTGCGCGGATAGTCGCCATCGTTCATGCCGAGCAGGCACACGCGGCGAAACGGAATCGCGCGCATCGGCATGAGCGTGGCGAACGTCACCGCGCCCGCGAAGAAGCGCTGCGAAAGGCCACCGCCTTCGAGCACCGCGAGCCAGTTCTCCGCGACGATGGCGAGCGGCAACGCCTCGGTGAGCGCGGCTTCGTCGCAGGCCTCGCGCCAGGTTTCGAGCGCACCGTCGAGGCGGTCTAGCGTATAGGCGTCCTCGCCGTCGTCGGCCGAAAAGAAAGTCGTCTTCAACGCGCGCAGGCGCTCACACCACGCCTCGACCGTTGCCGGCTCGCGCAGCGTGCGCCACGCGTGGTCGAGGGCGTCCACGAGCCGCGTGAGCGGGCCGAGCAGCGCCGCGTCGAGGCCGCCTATCTCGCTGTATGGCTCGATGCCGCGCCAGGCTTGCGCACGCTCGCCCGCCGCGTAGCCCAGCAGCATGCGACGCAGGCCGAAAGCCCAGCTGTTGGGCGCGTTCAGTTCGTCGGCCTGGGGCAGCCCGAGGCTCGCGCGCTGCCCCGCGTGCAGGCCCCAGCGAATATTCGCGCCGTCGATCCAGTGGCGCAATGTGGGCACGTCTTCCGCGTCGATGCCAAAGCGCGTGCGCACGGCAGGCACTTCGAGCAGGTCGAGCACGTCGCTCACCGTCACGCGCGAATACGGCAGCGAGAGCAGCATTTCGAGCGCGCCGATCAGCGGATCGAACGCGCGTTGCGCGCGATCCGCCACGCTGAACGGAATGCTGCGCGGATCGTTGGCGTCGAGCAGGCCGAACACGGCCTGGATATGCGGCGCGTAGACCTCGATGTCGGGCACCATCACGATCACGTCGCGCGGCCGCAAGGTGGGATCCGTGGCGAACGCGGCAAGCAGGCGGTCGTGCAGGATCTCGACCTCGCGCTGCGCGCTGTGCGCGACATGAAAGCGGATCGATTCGTCCTCGTGGGCGTCGATGGGCTCCCAGTGCTCGCGCGTCTCGCCGAGCGGGCGCAGGTCGCGAATGTCGTCCTGCAACTGCTGCAGCAGCGTGAACGCGTCCTCGCCGTCGAACAGATCGATACGCTGGCCGATGCGCGTGAAATGCGGCGTATAGGTTTCGCGCGCCTCGTCGCTATCGTATTCGTCGAGCAGGCCGATGAAGTCGCGGCCCTGCTTGCCCCACGCCGCCAGCAACGGCTGCGCGTGCAGATGCAGTTGCGCCTCTTCGAGTTGCGCAGGGGCACCGGCGCGGCGGCGCTGTCGCGCATGACGCGCGCGCAGCAGATCCTGATCCGCAACGATATCGGCCCAATAGTGCATGCAGGGGTTGTGCACGCACATCAGCACCTGGCACCAGCGCGCGAGCGCCGCCAGCACTTCGACCGACTGGCGCGGCAGGCTGGAAATGCCGAACACGACGAGGCGGCGCGGCAACCCCTTGGGCCGTGGGTCGCCCTCCTGCCACGCCTGCGCGCGCTGCATGAACGCCTCGTGCACGGCGGCGCGGCCCGTGTCGCGCAGGCCGATGCCATTGGCGGCCTGCTCGCCCACGTCCGCCAGCAGCGCGCGCCACAGCGCCGCCTGCCAGCGCGCCTCATCGGGCAACGCGACGCGCACGTTGCGCGCATCGATCAGCACGTCCTCATGCGCGGCCCACGCGGCGAGCCAGTCCGAGCGATAGACCTGGTACTGGTCGAGCAGGTCGGCCACGCGCTGCGCGAGCTGGAAGCACTTGCGCTGGTCTTCGTCGTTGGCCATGAAGCGCTTGAGCGGCTCATAGCCCGGCTCGTCGAGCAGCGCCGGCAGCATGCGCATGAGACGCCAGACGAGACGCGACTTGTCGAACGGCGAGACCGCGGGCACGGCCTCGTTGCCGAGCACAGCGCGATATACCTGCCACAGGAAGCGCGAAGGCAGCGACATTTCGAGCGCCGCCGCGATGCCGCAGCCACCCTCTTCGGGATCGGCGGCAAACGCGAGCTTGAGCCATTGCGCGATGCCGTTGCTCTGCACGAGGAACATTTCCTTTTCGAGCGGCGCGAGCGGATTCTGGCCGATCCACTGCACGATCAGGTCGCGCATGCGCTCGGGCTGATTGCCGTGAACGAGCATCAGCCCCGTGGGTAGTTCGCGCGCGCTCAAGCGGGCCTCCGGCGCGCGGCGCACGCGTTTCGTGCGGACTGGGCAAGGAAGCGGAAAAGAAGGATTGCGGCCATGTCGCCAGTTCGTGTGTCTTGCCGGTTCGAATTGCGCGGGCGGCATTGCGCCCACGCCACGCGACAGTTTACGGCATTCAAAGCCGCGGCGAGCGGCGCATTCGCGCGCAGGGCCAGATTCTGGCCTGCGCGGCGCGCGTCGCGTTAGCCGAGGCGTGCGCCCGTCGAAGGATCGAAGAAGTGCAGGCGCGCGGGCGGCAGCTGCACGGCGAGCCGTTCGCCGGGCGCGGGCCGCGTTTCGTGCGGCAGGCGCACGACGACGTCGGCGCTGCCCCAGCGGCCGTGCGCGAGATTGTCGGCGCCGAGCAGCTCGCAGGTTTCGACTTCGAGCGCAACGGCCTCGGCCTCGCCGGCGCCCGCTTGCGCGGCGTCGCGCGTGTACATGTGCTCGGGCCGTATGCCGAGCACGCATTGCGCGCCCTTCGGCAACCAGGCCGGCGGCTCGGCCAGCGGCAGATGCGGGCCGTTGCCGGCGATTTCGAAGCGGCGCCCGTCGTCGCTCACGCGCCCGCGCAGCAGATTCATCGCGGGCGAGCCGATGAAGCTCGCCACGAACATCGAGGCCGGCCGGTCGTACACCTCGCTGGGCGTGCCGATCTGCTCGGCGCGACCGCCGTTGAGCACCATGACGCGCTGGGCGAGCGTCATCGCTTCGATCTGGTCGTGCGTCACGTAGAGGCTCGTCGTGCGCAGGCGCGCATGCAGACGCTGGATTTCGAGGCGCATCTGCACGCGCAGCTTCGCATCGAGGTTCGAGAGCGGCTCGTCGAAGAGGAATACCGAAGGCTCGCGCACGATCGCGCGTCCCATCGCCACGCGCTGGCGTTGCCCGCCCGAAAGCTCGCGCGGCTTGCGATCGAGCAGCGCGCCCAGCTCCAGGATTTCGGCGGCCGCGCTCACGCGCGCGTCGATCGCCTTGCGATCGAGCCCTTGCAGCTTGAGGCTATAGCCCATGTTGCGCGCGACCGTCATGTGCGGATAGAGCGCATAGTTCTGGAACACCATCGCGATGTCGCGATCCTTCGGCTCCACGCGGTTGACCACCTTCTCGCCGATAGCGATCTCGCCCGAAGTGATGCTTTCGAGCCCGGCCACCATGCGCAACAGCGTCGATTTCCCGCAGCCCGAAGGCCCGACGAGCACCATGAACTCGCCGTCCTGAACCTGCACGTCGATGCCGTGCAAAACCTGCTGCGCGCCGTCGTACGACTTCGTCACGCCGCGTATGCTCAATGCCGCCATGCCCTCTCCCCAAAAACACGTTGCGCGCTTGCGGCCTCGTCCGCCGTCGGCTTGCCTGTGTGGATCATCGTTGCGTCCGCATCCATCGTCATTTTTCCACGTCCACGAGCCCGCGCACGAACCAGCGCTGCATGGCCAGCACCACCAGGAGCGGCGGCAACATGGCGATCATCGTCGCGCACATCACGAGATGCCACTGCGTGGCCGCATCGCCGCTCGATATCATGCTCTTGATGCCGACCACGGCGGTGGTCATCGAGGCCGTGCTCGACATGAGGATCGGCCACAGATACTGGTTCCAGCCGAAGATGAAGGTGATCACGAACAGCGACGCGATATTCGTCTTCGAAAGCGGCAACACGACGTCCCAGAAGAAACGCAACGGTCCCGCGCCGTCGATGCGCGCGGCCTCTATCAGCTCTTTGGGCAGCGTGAGAAAGAACTGGCGAAACAGGAACGTGGCCGTGGCCGAGGCGATGAGCGGCAGCGTGAGGCCCGCGTAGGTGTTGGTGAGATGCAGCGTCGCCGCAACCTGCACGGTCGGGAAGATGCGCACTTCCACGGGCAGCATGAGCGTCACGAAGATCAGCCAGAACGCGAGACGCCGGAACGGGAAGCGGAAGAACACGATCGCGTACGCCGAGATGATGGAGATCGCGATCTTGCCCACCGAGATCACCAGCGCCGTGACGACGCTGTTCAAGAGCATCGCGCCGAACGGGCTCGCCGCGCTGCCCGTGCCCACGTTCCACACGGTGGCCATGTTCGCGAACAGGTGCGTGCTGGGCACGAGCGAGAGCGGCACCGTGAAGACTTCCTTCTCGTTCATCGTGGCCGCGCAGAACGCCACGTACACCGGGAAGGCCACCACCGCCACGCCGAGCAGCAGCATGACGTGGCAGAACAGGTTGAAGTATTTGCGGTTCTCGATCATCAGTACTGCACCCTGCGTTCGATGAAGCGGAACTGGAAGATCGTGAGCGCCGTCACGATCAGCATCAGTACGACCGACTGCGCGCCCGAGCTGCCGATATCGAGGCCGCGAAAGCCTTCGTCGAAGATCTTGTACACGAGCGTGCGCGTGGCCTGGCCGGGGCCGCCGCCCGTTGCGGCGTCGATCACGGGGAACGTGTCGAAGAGCGCGTAGACCACGTTCACGACGAGCAGAAAGAAACTCGTGGGCGAGAGCAGCGGAAACGCAATGCCGAAGAAGCGCCGCACGGGCCCCGCGCCGTCGATGGCGGCGGCCTCGAACAGCGATTGCGGAATCGACTGCAGGCCCGCGTAGAAGAACAGGAAGTTGTAGCTGATCTGCTGCCACACCGAGGCGATCACGACGAGCGCCATGGCCTGGCCGGGGTTGAGCGCGTGATTCCAGACCACGCCGAAACGCGCGAGTGCGAACGTCACGAGGCCGATGCTCGGATTGAACAGAAAGCCCCACAGCACGGCGGCGATGACGGGCGCGACCGCATACGGCCAGATGAGGAACGTTTGATAGAAGCGCTTGCCGCGCGTCACGTGGTGCGCCATGGCCGCGAGCAGCAGCGAGATGGCGAGGCCGCCGAACGTCACGAGCGCCGTGAAGACGATCGTGGTCCTGACGGAGCCCAGATAGAGCGGATCGTGCAAGAGCCGCGTGAAGTTGTCGAAGCCGACGAAGACGGAAGACGTGCCGAAGGCGTCCTGGGCCTGCGTGGATTGCAACAGCGCGACGCCGGCCGGCCATAGAAAGAAGATCACGGTCACCGCGAGCTGCGGGCCGACGAGCAGATAAGGCAGCAGGCTCGCCCCAAAGCGGGAGCGTTGTTCCATCGCGTCACTCTCCTCGAATCGCGGCGTTCGGCGAGGCGCGAACACCGGTTGGCGCGGCATGATTGTCTAATGAGCCGCCTGGCCGGCGGTGCCGCGCTCGCATTCTATCCGAGACTCGTGACGCCTGGTCCCCTTTACTGAAACCTGGCGCAGGCCGCCCGCCTGCGCCTGCTCCGCTCAGGCGAGCGCGGCGGCGGCAAACTTGCCCATATCCGTGGCCGGATCGCGCAATGCGTCGACGTCTAGCTTCACGCCCTTGCCAACGAGCTTCTTGCCGCACAGGAAATCGGGCATCGAATTGACCGCGTCGACCGCGAGCAGCACGCGGTCCTTCAGGTAATACACCGCGAAGCGGCGCGCGGCCGTATCGCCCCGCACGATCGCCTCGTCATAGCCTTCGATGAGGCCCACGGTCTGCAGCTTCAGGTCGTACTGATCGGACCAGAACCACGGCGCGTCGCACGCGGGCCGTGGTTTGCCGACGATCGCCGCGGCCGCCAGCTTCGCCTGCTCCACGGCGTTGTGCACGCTTTCCAGGCGCCCCGCGCGGCCATAGTGCGTGAGCGGACGATGCGCGCAATCGCCGATCGCGAACACGTCAGGGTCGCTCGTACGCGCGTCCTCGTCGACCTCGATACCGTTCGCGCACGCAATGCCCGCCTGCCGCGCGAGCGCCTCGTTCGGCACGATGCCGATGCCGACCAGCGCGAGCGTGGCGGCCACGATCTCGCCGCCGGCGAGCTTCACCCCGGTGAACTTGCCGTCCTCGCCCACGAGCGCCTCGATCTTCGCGTTCAGGCGCAGGTCGACGCCTTGCGCGCGATGCTCGTTCGCGTAGAACGTGGAAACCGCCTCGCCCGTCACGCGGCCGAGCACGCGCGGCGCGGCCTCGAGCACCGTGACCTCGTGGCCGAGCTGGCGTGCCGCCGCGGCCGCTTCGAGGCCGATGTAGCCCGCGCCGATCACGACGAGCTTCTCGCCCGGCTTCACGCGCTCGCGCAGGACGTCCGCGTCGGCGAGCGAGCGCAGCGCGATCACGCCCGCGAGATCGTGACCCGGCACCGGCAACGCGCGCGGCGTCGAGCCGGCCGCGAGAACGAGCTTGTCGTAGTGAATGTGGCTGCCGTCGGCGAGCACGAGCGTGCGGCTCGCGCGGTCGAGCGACTGCGCGCTCGCGCCGAGCTTCAGCTCGATGCGCTGCTCGTCATAGAAGGCGCGCGGCTTGAGCCACAGGCGTTCGAGCTCGGCCTCGCCCTTCAAATAGGCCTTGCTGAGCGGCGGCCGGTGATAAGGGGGCACCGGCTCCTCGCCAACCAGCACGATGCGACCGCCGAACCCATACTGCCGCAGCAGCGCCGCGGCGTTGCCGCCCGCATGCCCCGCCCCGACGATCACCACCGTGCTGCCATCCTCTTGCATGTCCACTCCCGCTTGTTTCCCGTTCGTCGATTCATCGCGCCCAGCAACGGCGACGACCCCGGCGCACGCTACGCCGAAGAGCCGGCCGCGCCGGCCGGCGCGTCAGGAACGAGATCATCTCATGGTTCGCGCCCGCGCGCGCCGCGCTCAGTCGAAGGCCCGATCGTTCGGCGCGGCATAGAGCGCGCGCAATTGCGCGCTCATTGGGAACTGGAAATTGGCGCCCTTCGGCCGCACCGGGCTTTCGAGCCACTTCTTGTAGATCGCGTCGATTTCGCCGCTCTTCATGAGCGCCGCCAACGTGTCGTCTACGAGTTGCCGGAATTCGGGGTCACCGTTGCGCATCATGAGGGCGTATGCCTCCGACGACTGCGGCGTACCCACGATCGTCCACTCGGCAGGCTTCGCCGTGAGCGAGCGCGTGCCCGCGAGCAGCACGTCGTCCATCATGTAGGCCACCGCGCGGCCCGATTCGAGCGTCGCGCGCCCTTCTGCATAGTCCCTCGCGCTGATGATGCGCATGTTCATCTGCTTCTCCAGATTCATGCTCCGCAGGATGCGCTCGGACGTCGTGCCCTGGTTCGTGAGCACCGTCTTGCCCGCGAGATCCGCAAAGTCGTGAATGCCCGAGTCCTTGCGCGTGAGCAGCCGTGTGGCCGCGACGAAGAATGTATAGGAGAAGGCCACCTGGGCCTGGCGCGCCTTCAGGTTGGTCGTGACACCGCACTCCAGGTCCACCGTGCCGTTCTGCACGAGCGGAATGCGGTTTTGCGAAGTGACCGGAATGAAGCGCACCTGCAGGTACGGGCGATTCGTCTTCGCCCTCACCGCGTCGATCACCTTGCTGCAGATGTCCTGCGAAAAACCGATTACGTCTTTGTCACCGACCACATACGAAAACGGCACCGAAGTCTCGCGATAGCCGATTGCGATGACGTTCGCCGAGCGAATCTTTTCGAGCGTGGGCTGCGCGATCTGGGCGGCCGCCGGCTGCAGCAGCAGGAGAGCGGGCGCGAGCGCCCAGCAGGTCAGCGCCAGCAACTTCAGTCGGTTTATCAAGCGGTCCTCTTGGTCAACTTCGTCATCTTCGTCATTGTGGATTCGCCGCAGCGCGGGTCCTGGTGCGGTCGAGGCATACATATGCAGTCATCGCGACTATTCGCGCAATATGCGGGAAACACCAGGGGTTCCCCGACCTGTTAAGCCGATGATGAAAAGCCGCGAATGCGTCAGGGCGTTGCGTGATCTCAACGATGGACAACAATTGCTGTCCATCGTCGGTAAGCCGCGGGAAGACGAGTGAAAACGCGGTTGCCCGAGCGGTGGCGCTAGAATCGGCCGAACCGCTTCGTGACCCAAACCCTGCATGAAGGACAAGCGTGCCATGAATACCATCCCGCTGCCCCGCCGTCCGCGCATCTATCTCGCCGGCTTCGACGTGTTCCGGCGCGACGCGCGCGAGCACGGCGCGCGCCTCGTCGCTGCATGCGCGCAATACGGCTTCGAGGGCGTCTACCCGCTCGACGCCGAAGCGCCCGCCGATCTCGACGGCCCGCGCAAGGCCGCATGGATCTATCGTGCGAACATCGACGCCATTCGCGGGGCCGACATCGTGATGGCCAACGTGAATGATTTTCGCGGCCCGGGCGAGCCCGACTCCGGCACTGCCTTCGAGATCGGCTATGCGGCGGCTCTCGGCAAGGAGATCTGGGCCTATACGTCCGACGAGGGCACACTCATCGAACGCGTACCCTCCGTGCCCAACCCGCAAGGGCGCGTTTGTGAACGCGGCTATCTCGTGGAGGATTTCGGACTCGGCAAGAACCTGATGATCGCGTGCGCGGCGCATCTCGTGCACGGCGACGCGCGCGCATGCCTCGAAGCCATGGCGCCGGGGCGCACGCGCTAGTGCGTGTGCCCCGGCTCGCGTGCGCAAACAATCAGTGATGCATGGTGCTCATGGTGTTCATGCGCTGCAGCGCACGAATGCGCGCCACGGCGGGCTGGTCGGCAGTAGCGCTCTGATAGAGCTTCGCGAGGTCGGCCTTCAGCGCCGTGCGCGAACCCGCGTCGAGGTACACCATGTGCCCCGATGGATAGAAGCGCGCACTCAGGTTGTTGCGCACCTTCTGGTCGTCGAGCGGCATTTTCTGCAGGTCGATCACGGTCTGGTAGAACGGCGTGACGAAGTCGTAGAAGCCGTTTGCGGAGAGCACGCGCAAGTCCGGGTTCAGCGCCATGACCGCCGCGAGCTCCCCCGCCGTGTAGAGCACAATGTTGCCCTTCGCGTCGATGCCCTTCTGCGCACCGGTCGGGTCGACATGGCTGAAGTTCCAGTTCTGGAACGCCTGGTCGTTGAGGTCCGTGAACGACGAATTCGAGCGGAACTTGAGCTGCTCGTTCAGATAGCTGTTCCACATCGCCGTGTATACGCCGGTCACCGCCGTCATGGTGGGATCGTTGCCGCCCGAGTTGGGATCGATGTTGCCGGCAATGCCCGTTTCGATGGCGGTCACGCGGCCGTCGTAGGCGCCTGGCGCCACGCCCTTGTCTTTCATGAGCGTCGTGAGGAAGAGCGAGTTGCCGCGGCTGTCGTAGGACGCGATGTCGAGATTCCACGACTCGAGCGTCTGCGTATCGATGCCCGTGTATTGCGAGAGCGTCTTGAGCGTGGCGGCGATGGCCTTGTCTTTCGGATCGGGAAATTTCGCGAGCGCCTGCAGGTAGTCGGTGCGGGAGAACTGCGCAACCTGTGCGGCGAACGCCTGCAGGTCCTTCGGCGCGGGCGTGACGCCAAGCCGCTTGTGGTACCACGCATCGGCCGCCGCCGTGGGCAGCGCACCCACGGAGTTGCCGCTCTGCGTGTAATCGAGTATCGACGACTGCAGCGTGATGCCGTTCAGATCCACGCCGTCCTCGTGCAGCCGGTAGGCGAGCACGCAGCTGCGCGCCGTGCCATACGATTCGCCGTAAAGAAACTTGGGCGAATTCCAGCGGTCGTTCGCGGTGAGGTAGCGCTTGATGAACTGCTTGAGCGAGTCCGCATCCTGATCGACGCCCCAGAAATCGCGGTTGTGATGCGGCGCGATCGCCGCCGAATAGCCCGTTCCCACCGGATTAGACGAGGTCGCTCTTGTCGAGCAGGCTGTCGGGGTTGTCTTCGAGCGCATAGGGGGCGGGCGGCGTGAAGCCCGGCATCGACGTCTTGATGCGTTTTGGCGCGAACGAGCCGAGCAGCACGAACACCGACGAAGAACCCGGCCCGCCGTTATAGAAGAACGTGACGGGGCGCTCCTGCGCCTGCACGCCGTCTTGCGTGAACGCCACGTAGAAGATCCTGGCGTTGGGCTGCGAGCTGCTCGGATCGACGGTCACAAGATGCCCGGCCGTCGCCGTATAAGCGATGCCTTCCTTGCCGATCTGAATGGCGTGATGCGTGATCGCGGCGTTCTCGGTCATGTCGGTGACGAAGTCGTCGGGACCGTTGCCGTAAGCGGTGGGATCGAAGCACGGCTGGTCGGCCGGCGTGCGGTGCTTTCCATTGCCGCTCGCCGGGGCCGCCCCGCGAGCCTTGCCGTTGGTGGACTGCGCCTCGTCGTTCATGTCGTCTCCCTGGAGGTTTTTTACCGCGAGTGGGACTTCGACTGCGACTTCGAATGGACCCTGCATGGCGCTCGCGAGTGCGGCGCGCCGGCTCATCCTACGCCGAGCCGAGCACCGCTGCCACCTTGCTGCCCACCGGCGTGCCGAGCCCCGTGCAGGCGTCCCATCCAGGCGCTGCGGAGAAGTCGCCGTTGCCGCCGCTCGTCACGTCATTGAAGGCGGCGGGCTGCGCGTAGAGCTTCGCGTTCGCGAACCCCACTGGCGTGCCGCGGGTCGCGTTGACACGCGCGATCAGTGCAGCCCACAGCGGCGCGACGGCGCTCGTGCCGCCCACCACCGTCTCGGCGCCCGCCACGCGCACCACATAGCCCGTGGATGGATCGGCGTCGGCGGCCACGTCGGGCACCCCCCGACGCACCAGCGCACCGGCTCCGCCGTTGCTGCGCACGACGCTGAGGCCCTTTTGCCAGGCCGGCAGCGCGAAGGTCGCGCTCACGCCGCCGCCCGTTGCGCCGTTTGCACCGTCGTCCCACACGGTCTCGCGCGTGATCCGCCCGCTCGATGCCGTGATGCGCGTGCCGCCACAGCCGAGCGCGTAAGGGCTCGACGCGGGGAAGTCGACATGATCGGCGCCATCGTCGAGGCCGTCGGCGGAGCCGCTGTCGCCAGAGGCCGCGCATACGGTCACGCCGAGCGCGACGGCGGTCTGCATCGCGTCGTTCAGCGCGCCGAGCGTTTGCTGCGACCACGCCGATTCGGGCGCGCCCCAGCTGATCGAGATGACCGAAGGCTTGCGCTGGCTGTCGTGCAGCGCGGCGCTCACCGCATCCACGAAGCCGGCCTCGCTATTGGGCGCGAAATACACCGCGATGAGCGCGGCCGGGGCGAGCGCGCCCGCGATCTCGACGTCGAGCGTGACCTCGGCGTCCGGGCCGTTCGGGTCGCCCGTCGGCTCGTTCGTCGCCCCATCGACGGACACCGCCTCCACGCGCGGTGCGCTCAGGCCGAGTTCGTTGAAATAGGCAGTCAAGTCCGCCGTCTCGTAGCCGCCCCCCATCTCCAGCAGCGCGATGCATTGGCCGCCGCCGTCGCCCGCTGGAAAGCCGTAAAGCTGCGCAAGCTGCAAAGGCGTGAACGACGTGCTCACGGCGCGCGCGGCGCGAATGGGCGGCCGGATGGGCGCACCGCTCGCCTCCGCCGCCGGGATCGTGGGACTGATGCGAAAGTGAGGCTGCACCTTCGCGCGATTGTCGAGCCCCACCACGGCCGTGACGACTTCGTGCATGTCTTGTGGCAGATGCACGGGTCCGCTCGGCTGGCGAAAGTGCATCGTGGCGTTCCCGACCTGGTGCTCGAAGCGTTGCAGATCGATGCCGAACGCGGCGTTGTATTGCTGCACCGTGCCCGAGAGCACGACGCGGCGCGCGGCGGCGTCGGCATGGACAACGATGAGCCCGTGTGTGCTCGCGAACTGCTCGATACGTTTGATGTCGTCGGCGGAGGCGCCGAATCGCCGCTCGTAGTCCTCGCGCGAAAGCGGCTGCGCGGCGGGGTCGTTCGCGGTGAGCCGATCCACGAGCTCGTGAAATTCGGCTGACGCCTGGCGC
>Ga0335083_10003237_pt1 | contig 21162 bp, 17 predicted proteins | sample Lox_Sample_42_FD_206716 | JGI IMG/M metagenome (GOLD analysis project Ga0335083, IMG submission 206716) | Soil microbial communities from Loxahatchee National Wildlife Refuge, Florida, United States - Lox_Sample_4.2 | ecosystem: Environmental > Terrestrial > Soil > Wetlands | place: USA...
CGCGCGCGGACCCAACGGGCCGTTCGCACCCTCGACTCCGCTGAACAAGTGGTTCGCCAAGGCATACAAGGAGAAGTACGGATTCTCTGCGGTGTACGCCTCCTATCACATGGTCACCGCCTTCCTCGGCGTCAAGGCCGCGTATGAGAAGGCCCAGGCGGCCAACAACGGCAAGGACCCCAGCATCGACCAGGTCATCTCGGCGTTCGAGTACCTGAAGTTCGACACGCCCTCGGGGACGGTGAACATGTCGCTCGGCAAGGGCCATCAGGCCGTGCAGGCAGTGCCCTACGGCACCGTGCGTAAGGTCGACGGCCGCGTGACGCTCATCAACGTCAAGTACTACTCGCCGGACCAGATCAGTCCACCCGATGGGGTCAAGAGCGTCGACTGGATCCGCTCCGGTTTCAAGCGCAAGTAGCGCCCCGAACCCAGCCGTCGCAGGCGCCCAAAAACAGGCAGTCGCAGGCCGAACAGGAGGAGATATGAAACGCAATGGCAGCGCCGGGAACATGCCGCGGCGTGAGGTGCTCAAGAAGGCGGCCGCCCTGGTCGCGGCCGCGGCCGCCGGGCCGCTCGGCTTTCCGGCCATCGTCCGCGCTCAGTCCGATGTCATACGCTTCGGGCATTTGACGCCGCGCACGGGCTTCCTCGGCCAGGTGGGCGAATACGGCTTTCGCGGCGCCACCCTCGCGGTCGAGGAGCTCAACAGAGGCGGCGGGATCATGGGCCGCAAGATCGAGCTGATCGCCGAGGACAGTGTCAACCCGGCCACCGCGGTGACCAAGGCGCAGAAGCTGATCGAGCGGGACAAGGTCGTGGTGCTGATCGGGGAAGTGAGCTCGGCTTCCGCCGGCGCCATCGCGGAGCAGGCGCTCAAGTACAAGACCCCCTACTTCAACACCGGCGCCAACTCCGATGCGCTGCGCGGCGCGAACTGCAACCGCTACATGTTCCACGTCGAGGGTTGCAACACGATGTACACCAAGACGATCGGGACCTGGCAGAAGGACCACAACCTGATCAAAGGCGCCAAGTGGTACTTCCTCACCGCCGATTATGCTTTCGGCCAGGACCTGTTCCGGGTTTCCTCGCGCTTCCTGCAGGAAAACGGCGGCATCGTGCTCGCCAATGACATGGTGCCCACCAACACCGCCGACTACAGCGCGTATATCCTCAAGGTACGGGCGTTGAAGCCCGACTTCGTCTACTTGAACCTCGCCGGCGTGGACCAGACCACGTTCCTCAAGCAGTACAAGGAATACAACCTGCCGTTCCCGCTCGCCGGCGGAGTGATGGACACGGTGCCGTTCTGGGCGGCCGGCCTGGACAACCTGTCCGGGCACTGGCAGAGCCTGTGGTACCACGGGCTGAAGGTCCCGTCTGCGCAGGGGTTCACCAAACGCTTCTGGGACAAGTTCGGCGGTCCCCCGGACAATCAGGCTTGGGGCGACTACGTCGGCGTGCGGATCGTCGCGCAGACCATCACCGAGACCAAGAGCACCGACGCCCCTTTGCTCATCCAGCACCTGGAGAAGGGCGCGACCTTCGATATCCTCAAGGAGCGCAAGGGCAGCTTCCGCAGCTGGGACCATCAGCTGCTGCAGGAGATGTACGTGGTCAAGGTCAAGGACAAGGCGCAGTCGAAAGACAAGTGGGACATCTTCGATATCGTGCGTCCCGTCCCCGCACCGAATGAGTCGCTCGAGCTGATCCAGCCGACCGAAGCGGAGAATCCGTGCAAGATGGGGTAATGCCAGGTGAAGGCGTGAAGGGTGAAGGGTAAGACGTGAAGGAGTGAATGAGTGAATGAGTGATCCCCCTCGCCCCGACCCTCTCCCCCGGTGACGGGGGAGAGGGAGGATTAGCCGTTGGCGCCTAGCATTGGACGCATTCTGACCACATCGCCCGTTGCCTTTCGCTCATTCACTCATTCACTCATTCACTCCTTCACCCTTCACTCCTTCACTCATTCACTCCTTCACCCTTCACTCTTCACCGGTGATGCCCCTCGATCCCGCCCTGATCCTCGAACAGGTGATCAATGGGCTGCTGGTCGGTTCCTTCTACATCATCCTCTCGCTCGGCCTGTCGCTGATCTTCAGCCTCGGGGGCGTGGTCAATCTCGCGCACGGGGCGTTCTACGCCGTCGGCGCTTACCTCGCCTTTGAGCTGCAGCGCCGATTCGGCTTCACCGGTGCAGTGGTGTTGTCGCCGGCAGGCGTCGCGCTCGTTGGCCTCGCGATCGAGCGGCTCCTGCTGTCGCGCCTGTATGGCAAGGATCCGGCGCTCGGATTGCTCTTCACCTTCGGCTTGGCGATGACCGCGGAACAAACGCTCCGCATCATCTGGGGAACAACCGGGCTGCCCTTCTCGATTCCGGACGCGCTCCGCGGCGTGTTCCATGTCGGGGGCTTCATCTACAGTTATTACCGCATCGCGATCCTCTTGGTCACCGCAGCCGCCGTCGTCGGCTGCTGGCTCCTGCTCAACCGCACCGCGTTCGGCATGATCGTGCGAGCCGGTGTGCGCGACCCGGAGATGGTCCGGGCCATGGGCATCAGCCTCAAGCCCGCTCTGTCTGCCGTGTTCGTGCTGGGAGTGGCGCTTGCGGCCCTGGCTGGAGTGATGTCGGCGCCGCTCGCCGGCGTGCAGCCCGCGATGGGCAACGAGATCCTCACCGCCACGTTCGTCGTTGTGGTGATCGGAGGCCTGGGGAGCTTCTGGGGCGTCGTACTGGCCGGACTCCTCGTCGGCGTGGTACGCGGTCTCACCGTGTACTTCTACCCGCCTGCGGCAGAAGCGTCGATGTACCTGCTCATGATCTTGGTGCTGCTGGTGCGCCCGCGCGGACTCATGGGCGAGCGTTTTGAGAAATTCGAATGACCGAGCGCCACGGCCCATCTGGCGTGTTGCGCTGGATGCCAACGGACGGTGCCCGCATCGAGGCCCTGCAACTCGAAGCGGACGGCGAGACGTCGAGACGGACATGACAGCCTCCTCCCCTCCGGCTGGAGCACGCGGCCGACGCAGCGAAGAGCGACGCATCGCGGCCGAGCGATCCGCTCGCTGGGCGGCCGAGCTTGCTGCGCGCTTCACCGCGGCAGCAACGCCCGAGGCGCGCGCACGCGTGCTGGCCGACATGGACGGCCCGTACACCCTGGAAGAGGAGGCGGCGCTCGCGCTGTACCGTCTGCAGCCCGATCTGACTTCCGCCTTCATCCAGCGCCATCTGCCGCGTGGGCGCCGCGCCGAGGACGCCGCCTCACCCTGGCAGCGTTTGATGGGGCATGCGCTCGCGCGCCAGGACACTTCGCTGCACTTTGCGCTCTACCGGATCCAGGCGCCGGCCGAGCAGTGGTCGCGCGACACCGTGGCTCTGATCCATCAAGTCCGAGAGCCGGAGCGGTTGTGCGCCGAGCTGCAACGGCGTCACCCGCACCGACGGCGCCCAGACATCGGCCCGCATCTGGCCGCGCTCGCGCAAGAGCGCGGCGAGGATGTGTTGCCGTATCTGCTCGAGCACGCGGCCGATGTCTGGCAGCGCGGCCGCCGCGAAGGCTATGAGCCGATGCTCGACTTGGCGCGGCGCCAGGGCTGGTGGGAACTGTGGGCGCTGCTGTTGCGTAGCGCCGGCACGGCCGTGGAGTACGACCGCGAGGTCCTCGCGCTGGTGCGCGAGCGCGATGCCGCCGACGCCGAGATCCGGCTGCGTCTTGCCCTGCTGGCAGGCACAGGCGCGCTGGCCGAGAGCCCCACGCGCATCAAGCTGCTCAAAGAGCCCACGCTCGTGGCGCTGTACGAGCGCTTCCCGCACCTCACGCGTGGGCCGTTCCGGTCCCAGATCGAGCCGCTGGCGGCGCGGCCGCTCACCGGCTTGCTGGAGCTTGCGGCCAATCGCCGGGACGATGAGCTGATCGACGTGCTGGGGGCGCGCCTGGCGGCGTGCGTCGAGCGGTCCGGCGGCGACCGGTTGATGCGTTCGGCATCGTTGGCTGCGGATTACCTGAGTTCGCCCACCGTTGACCCTGTCGCGGCGTCGCGCCGGGTCGTGTCGATCCTCAAGAGGATCCCCGCCCACGCGATGCGGGCGCAGCGGGAGCTGCTTCGGCGCAACCCGCTCGCGCGCCTGCTGTTCGAGCGCGCGTCCCAGGCTGCGCTCGAGAGCTTCGATCTGGCCGCGGAGCTGATGCAGGCCCCGAACCCCCATGTGCGCGCCTTGGGGGTGCGCGCGGCCGCCGCGCATGGGTCGCGGGACGGGCCGGCGCAGGAGCGGCTCGAGTCCGTGCTCGCCTGCCTCGAGCGCCCGCTGCCCCGGACCGCGGCGCGCGAGGCGTTGCGCGCTCTCCACCGCTTCGCCGAAGCGCCGGCGCAGGCGCAGAGAGTCGCCGAATGGGTTCGCGGCATCCTGGCGCAGCGGGAGTGGAAGGGGCCAAGAGACGAACTGGTCGCCTTGCTGGCGCGGCAACTGGACCGCAATCCCTCGCTCCGCCATGCCGGTGAGCACCCGACCGTGCATCGCAGAGCACACGCTTGACCCGCTGCGATGCACTTTGCTTGCAACCCGTCGCTCACCTCGCAGCGCCCGCGGCGCCCCGGGTTGACAATCGAACGCCGCCCGGTGATAAAGACGCTTGAGAGGGCACGCTGGCGCGCAACCAGCCGGAAGTGCCCCGGTGCTTCGCCGGGGCGGCGCTTTGAGCGCATCACCTCGCCACGGCTCCCCGCGCCGAAGACGCGGGGAGGCCATGAGTCCAGAGCCTCGCAAGTGGTCCGCCGGCGCGCCCTCTCGCCGAGCCGTGGAGCAGGACGCGATCGCCGGTCACTGCCCGGGGCAAAGCAAACGATGCATGGCCCTCTTTGACTTCCTCCGCCAGCTGCTCGGCCGCGGCAAGGGCGCGCCAGAACCCTACGTGCGCCCGGTCTCGCGGCCGGCTGCGCCACGGAGTACGCCCGAAGGCGCAGCCAGTCGGGCGCCCCCGCAGGTCCGGCCGACATCCCCGCCCACCCCGGTACGGGAGCCGGCCCGGCCGCGCCCGCCTGCGGATTCCGGCCCTCCGCTCGCGGCAGCGTCCGTGACTGGTCCAGCCACGCCGCCAGCGCCGGCATCGCAACGATCCACGCCGTTGCCCGCGGCGCAATCGCGGTCTGCGGATCCAGTACCGCAGCCTCCGGCCGACCCGGGACCGGCTCCGGTCAAGCCGAAGCATCAGCGCCTGAGCGTGCGTGACGAACGCCTCGCCCCCAAGCCACCGGTCGGCGAGCATGCCGTCACGGCGCGCAGGCCCTCGAAACGGTCCTTCAGCCGTGAGGAGGCGGCTCGGTTGTTCTCCGGCACACTGCGCTCTCGCCAGCGCGGCTTGCGCGATCTGAGCACCGACGAGCAGCAGCTTGCGCGCTACGGGCTTCCGGTGTGGCGCACGGAAGCGGAGCTCGCCGCTGCGCTGCAAGTCGAGCTGAAGGCGCTGCGTCACTTCTCGATTCACAGCACGCGGGACCGCGTCACCCATTACGTCACTTTCGCCATTCCGAAGCGCACGGGAGGCGAGCGCCTGATCATGGCGCCTAAGGCACGGCTCAAGTCGCTGCAGCGCAGGCTCAATGCGCTGCTCGTCAACAAGCTTCCGGTGAGCGAGTATGCGCATGGATTCCGGACGGCGCGCTCGGTACGGACCAACGCGCAGCCGCACGTCGGCAAGTCCGCGGTCCTGCGCTTGGACATCAAGGACTTCTTTCCCTCCATCCACTTCGGTCGCGTGCGCGGCTTGCTGCTGGCGCTGGGCTACGGCTACCCCGTCGCGACGGTGCTCGCCGCCCTGATGACCGAGGCGCCGCGCCAGCCAGTACAACTAGGCGACACCCGCGTGTTCGCGCCCTGCGGCCCGCGCGCTTGCCCGCAGGGTGCACCCACCAGCCCAGGGCTGTCCAACGCGCTGCTCGTCAAGATGGACCGCCGTCTCGCGGGGCTAGCGCGCCGGCATGGCTTCGCTTACACGCGCTACGCGGACGATCTGACGTTCTCGGGCGGCGACATCGCGGCAGCCCATGCGCTGCGGCTGCTGGCCGCTCGCGTCGTGAAGGAAGAGGGCTTCGAGATCAACGCCGGCAAGACCCGGCTCGCACGCCGCGGTTCACGCCAGAGCGTCACCGGCGTGATCGTCAACGACGTGCTGGGGCTTTCGCGCCAGGCCCGGCGCCGCATCCGTGCCGCAATCCATCGATCCGGGCAGACGGAAGCGGCCGCATCACCCGATGCGGTCGCGTCGGCCCGCTTGCAAGGCCGCCTCGCCTACTTGTCGATGCTCAACCCCGATCAGGCGCGCCGCCTGACCGCGTCCTAGCCCGGCAGATGCCCTCGACCCTGTTGCGCCATCCGCTGGCGTTGCTCGCCGTGGCGCTGGCCGTGCTGCCCGGATTGGTAGTGGCCTCCGGCTACACCTGGGACACGGCCACCGAGATCGCGATCTTCGTCATGGTCGGGCTGGGCTACAACCTGCTGCTCGGCTATACGGGCCTGCTCTCCTTTGGCCACGGGCTGTTCTTCGGGCTCGCGGCCTACTGTGCCGTCTTGACTCAGAGCCATTGGTTTCACGGTTCCGTACTGCTGCCGGTGCTGTCGAGCTTGCTGTTCGCCACCCTGCTCGGTGCAGGAGTCGGCTTCCTCGCGCTGCGTCGGCGCGGCGTGTATTTCTCGTTGCTGACCTTGGCCTTCACCGCCCTCACCTTCTACATCGCATTCCGCTGGACCGACGTGACCGGCGGGGAGAACGGCCTCTCCGGGATCAAGCGCGCCTCCCTGCTGGGCGCAGACCTGAACGATGCGCGCGTGTTCTACGCTCTGATCGCCGTTGTCGTGCTGATCGTGGCCTGGCTGATCTGGCGCGTGGTCCATTCGCCGCTCGGCTCGGTCCTGGTCGCCGTGCGAGAGAACGAGCAGCGCGCGCGCTTCGCCGGTTACCCGGTGCTGCGCTACAAGCTGGCGGCCTTCATTATCTCCGCGGCGGTCATGGGACTGGGCGGCGCGCTGTTCGCATATCTGAAGCTGTTCGTGTCCGCCGACCTCACCCACCCGCTGTTCTCGGGCGAGATCCTCGCGATGACGATCTTCGGCGGCATGGGCAGCTTCCTCGGCCCGCCGCTGGGCGCGGTCTGTTATCTCATGTTCCGCAACGTAGTCTCCAGCTACACCGAAGCCTGGCAGTTCTGGTTCGGCCTGGTATTCATGGCGTTCATCCTGTTCTCGCCGCTCGGCCTCGTGGGGCTGGGACAGCGCCTTCTCGCTCCTTTCCGGCGCGAACGCGAAGAGGCCGCGGCGATGGCGGCGCGCGTGACGCCGCAACCCGGACAGGAGGTGCCGGCGTTTCTGCGCACCGATGCGCCCGTTGGCGCCGTGCTGGTGAGCTGCAGCGCGGTGACCAAGCGCTTCGGCGGGTTCACCGCCGTGGATCGCGTGGACTTGGAGGTCCACGGCGGCAAGCTGCACGCGCTGATCGGCCCCAACGGCGCAGGCAAGACCACGCTGTTCAACCTGATCTCCGGCATGTTCCCCCCCGACCAAGGCACGGTGCGGCTGGACGGGCGGCCGGTAAGCGGGTTGCCGCCCGAGGGCGTGACGGCCCAGGGTCTGTCGCGTTCGTTCCAGATCACGAGCCTGTTCCCGTCGTTGTCGGTGTGGGAGCACATGCGCCTGGGCGTACAGGCACGCTCGCCGCATCGGTTCGATGCGCTCAGACGAGCCAGCTCCCTGGAGGCGGTGAACGCGGAGACGCGCGAGCTGGTGCGTTTCCTCGGCCTCGAAGGCGTCGAGCAGGTTCCCGCGTCCGCTCTATCGTATGGCGGGCAGCGGCTGGTAGAGATCGGCGTGGCGCTGGCGGCCAAACCGCGGGCGCTGCTGCTCGACGAGCCGCTCGCGGGATTGGCGGCGGCGGAGCGGGAGCGCATCACCGCCTTGATCCGTGGCCTGACGCAGCACGTGGCCGTGCTGCTGGTGGAGCACGACATCGACCGAGTGTTCGCGATCGCCGACCAGGTCACCGTGATGAACGAAGGGAAGGTCCTGGTGGAGGGCGAGCCGGAGGCCGTCCGCGCGAATGCCGAAGTTCAGCGCGTGTATATCGGCGGCGGCCAGCACGCAGCCCCGCGCCAGCGCCAGCCGCAGCTCAGCGCGGGCGCACCGCTGCTCGCGTTGAAGGGAGTGAACGCGTATTACGGCAAGAGCCACATCCTGCACGACGTCTCCTTCGAAGTGAGCAGCGGCGAAGTGGTCGCGCTGCTGGGCCGCAACGGCGCGGGCAAGTCCTCGACCTTCAAGAGCATCCTCGGCATCGTGCCGCCGCGCGCGGGCACCGTCGCCTTCGACGGCGCGCTGATCAGCGGGCGCACCCCCGAGCAGATCGCGCGCCTGGGTGTGGGGCTGGTGCCGCAGGGCCGGCGCCTGTTCTCGGGGCTCACCGTGGAGGAAAACCTGCGCCTGGGCGCGCTATCCCGTTCGCATGGCGAGGGAGTGATGTGGGACCGCGAGCGGATCTACGCTTGCTTCCCGCGCATCCGCGAGAGGCTGCGCACCAAAGCCGACCAGCTCTCCGGCGGCGAGCAGCAGATGGTGGCCATCGCGCGCGCGCTGTCGGGCAACGTCAAGATCCTGTTGCTGGACGAGCCCTTCGAGGGCCTGTCGCCGGCCATGGTCGAAGAGGTCTTTCAATCGATCGAGCAGTTGCGCGGACAGGTCCCGATCCTCATCATCGAGCATCACCTCGACATCGTGTTGTCGCTGGCCGATCGGGCCGTCGTGCTGGACCGCGGGCGCGTCTCGCACGAGGGACCGGCTGGGCCGCTGCTGACCGATCTCGAGTTCCGCAAGAAGGTGCTATGGCTATGACCAAGGAAGGACGATGGAACTATCCGCGAACAACCAAAGGGTGCTGATCACGGCCGGAGCCGGCGGGATCGGCAGGGTGATGTCCGAGACGTTCGTCAAGGCGGGAGCCAAGGTGCACATCTGCGACGTCGTGCAGTCCGCCGTCGAGGAGACGGTGCGCGCGCTGGGCGTGACGGCGACCCTGTGCGACGTGTCGGACCTCGAGCAGGTCGACCGGCTCTTTTCCGACGTGCGCAAGCAGCTGGGCGGACTCGATGTGCTCGTCAACAACGCCGGCATCGCCGGGCCCACGGGTAAGGTCGAGGAGATCACCGTGGAGGACTGGCACCGCTGCATCGACATCGATCTGAACGGCATGTTCTACTGCACCCGGCTGGCGATGCCCATGCTCAAGGCTGCCGGCGGCGGCGCGATCATCAATCTCTCCTCGGCGGCAGGCCGGCTGGGGTTCCCGTTCCGCACGCCCTATGCGGCTGCCAAGTGGGCCGTGGTGGGTTTCACCAAGAGCCTGTCCATGGAGGTGGGCGAAGACAACATCCGCGTCAACGCCATCCAGCCCGGCGTGGTGGAAGGTGAGCGCATCAACCGCGTGATCGAAGCCAAAGCGAAGGCGGTGGGGATCAGCTTCGAGCAACAGAAGCAGATCTCGCTGGAGCGCGTCTCGATGCACACCATGGTGAGCCCGCAGGACATCGCCAACATGGCGCTGTATCTGGCGAGCGAGCCGGGCAAGCATGTCACCGGGCAGGCGATCTCCGTCTGCGCCGGGGTCGAGATGCTCGGCTAGCCCGGACCGCACCCGCTGATCCACCGGAGGAAGAAAGAACCGACATGGAGAGAATCGCAATCATCGGCGCCGGCCTGATCGGCCGCGCCTGGGCCATGGTGTTCGCGCGCGCCGGGCATGCGGTCAAGATCTGGGATCTGGACCCCGCCGCGGTGCCGAAAGCCCTGACGCTCATCGAGGAGGCGTTGCGCGAACTGAGCGGCTTCGGCCTGATCGAGGAGGCGCCGGAGACGGTGCGCGCACGCATCAGCGCCGCGGCGACGCTATCCGATGCGCTGCAAGGCGCCGACTACGTCCAGGAAAACACGGCCGAGCGCGTCGACGTCAAGCGGAAGGTCTACGCGGACATGGACGCGATCGCCAAATCCGACTGCATCCTCGCGAGCTCCACCTCCACCATTCCGACCTCGGTGTTCAGCGAAGGGCTGAAAGGCAAGCAGCGCTGCATCGTCGCGCACCCGGTCAACCCGCCGCATCTCGTGCCGGTGGTCGAGCTCTCGCCGGCGCCCTGGACCAGTCCCGAGGTGGTCGAGCGCACGCGCCGCCTGCACGAGAAGGTCGGCCAGGTCCCGATCACGGTGAAGAAAGAGGTCCAGGGGTTCATCCTCAACCGCCTGCAGGCTGCGCTGCTCAACGAGGCCTGGCGCCTGGTGCGCGAGGACTATGTCTGCGTCGAGGACGTGGACAAGACGGTCCGCGACGGGCTGGGGCTGCGCTGGGCTTTCATGGGACCGTTCGAGACCATCGACCTGAACGCGCCCGGCGGTGTGCCCGATTACGCGGCGCGCTACGGGCCCATGCTGTATGAGATGATGAGCGCGGTGCGCTACGAACCCTGGAACCCATCGCTGATCTCCAAGATCGATGCCGAGCGGCGCAAGCTGCTGCCCCAGGAGCAGCACGCTCAACGCGAGGCGTGGCGCGACCGGCGCCTGATGGCGCTGATCGCGCACAAGCGCACGATGGCCGGGAAGAAATAGCACGAACCACTTCAGCGGGGTAAACGAAATGCCAGAACGCAAAGTCATCATCACCTGTGCCGTCACCGGCTCGATCCACACGCCCACCATGTCTCAGTATCTCCCGGTGACCCCGCAGGAGATCGCAGACGGCGCGATCGGCGCGGCGAAGGCCGGCGCCGCGATCGTGCATCTGCATGCGCGCGTGCCGAGCGACGGCCGGCCGACGCAGGACCCGGAGGTGTTCAAGCAGTTCCTGCCCAAGATCAAAGCGGCCACCGACGTGGTGATCAATCTCACCACCGGAGGCGCTCCCACGATGTCGGTCGAGGAACGCCTGCAGCCCGCGCTCAGGCTCAAGCCCGAGGTGGCCTCGCTCAACATGGGCTCGATGAACTTCGGCCTGTACGAGATGCTCGGCCGCTACAAGGAGTTCAAGCACGAGTGGGAGAAGCCCTATCTCGCGGGCAGCGACGAGCGCATCTTCAAGAACACGTTCAAGGACATCGCCTTCATCCTCCAGTCGTGCAGCGGAAACGACACGCGCTTCGAGATCGAGTGTTACGACATCGGGCACCTGTATACGGCCGCGCATTTTCTCGACCGGGGCCTGGTCAAGCCGCCGCTGTTCATCCAGTCCGTGTTCGGCATCCGTGGCGGCATCGGCCCGCATCCGGAGGACGTGCTGCACATGAAACGCACCGCCGACCGGCTGTTCGGCGACGACTACCAGTGGTCGGTGCTCGGCGCCGGCCGCAACCAGATGTACATCGCGACGCAGTCCGCGGTGATGGGCGGCAACGTGCGCGTGGGGCTGGAAGACAGCCTCTGGATCGGTAAAGGGGAGCTTGCGAAGAGCAACGCCGAGCAGGTCGCGAAGATCCGGCGCATCCTGGAGGAACTCGGGCTGCAGGTGGCGACTCCCGAGGATGCGCGCCAGATCCTCAAGCTCAAGGGCAAGGACAACGTCGGCTTTTAGCGCGCTAGAGAATCAGCGGCCAGCGTGCGGCGCGAACCAGGCGCGGCCGGAACAGTCCGACGACCATGCTGAGAGCGCTCAAGGCGCTGCTGCACCCGTCGCCGGCGACATCCGGTGAGCAGCCGGGAGAGTTCGAGCAGCGCCAGCTGCGTGCGGCGCTCGCGAGCCTGCGCGCCGAGCTGGTGCGCGTGGACTTCGAGGTGAAGCCCGAAGAGCTGTCCGCCTGTCGCGCCGCGCTCGCCGATCTGCTCGAGATCCCCGATGCCCAGGCCCAGGAGCTGATCGAGCAGGCGCGTGAGACCAGTGCGCGGCTGACGTCCTATTTCGGTCCGGTGTCGGTCATCAATCGGTGGTTCACGGTTCCTCAGCGCGTGCGCTTCGTCGAGCACCTGTGGCGCGTGGCCTATTCCGATGGCGGGCTCGATCCGTACGAAGACCACCTGGTCCGCAAGCGCTCGCACCTCCTGTATGTGCCGCATATCGACATGATGCTGGCCCGGCAACGCGTGCGTGGCGCCGGCACGCCCGCCCCGGCACTTTGATACCATGGCGGCTTCCGGGGTGAGCCGCCATGAAAAGCCTCGAAGACCAGATGTCCATGTATGCCGCGTACCATCAGGACGCGCGCAACAAGGCGACGCACTTCGTCGGAGTGCCGGCCATCGTGCTATCGCTGTTCATCCCGCTGAGCTGGATGCGCCTGCCGGTGGGCGGGATCACCATCAGCGGAGCGATCCTGTTCGCGGTGGTGGTGCTCGCGTATTACGGCCGGTTGGACAGCGTTCTCGCCGTCGCCACGGCCGCCGTCACGGCGCTGCTGCTGTATGCGGCCGAGCTGATCAGCCGTGAGCCGACGCCTGTAGCCATGACGTGGTTCGCGGTGCTGTTCGGAGGCGGATGGGCCTTGCAGCTGCTCGGCCACGTCTTCGAGGGGCGCAAACCGGCGCTGGTCGACAACCTGTTCCAGATCTTCGTGGCACCCATCTTCCTGTGCGCCGAAGCGTTCTTTGCGCTCGGCTATCGGCCCGAGCTGCGCGAAGCGGTTGCGCGCCGAGCACAGGAACTGCGTGCCCGCGCCGGCATCCAGGGACCCACGCCGGCCTAAAGCTGGAACCGGTCGCGCCTGCGCCCTGCTCGCGCGCGAAACCGGCAGAGTAGAACACAACGAGCTCCTGGCACAGGGTCGCGCCGGTATCGGCCCGGCGCGGCTGCGCTCCTGCGCCGCAACGAGCCGCACACAGACGGGGAGGATGCACCACGATGAAGCTGCTGCTGGCGTTCTCGCGCGGAGTCGATGCGCTCAATGAGCGGATCGGGCGTGTGGTGCTCTGGCTCGTGCTGCTGATGGTGCTGGTGAGCTCGGGCAACGCGGTGTCCCGGTATCTGTTCAACGCCAGCTCCAACGCCTGGCTCGAGCTGCAGTGGTACCTGTTCGCGGCGGTGTTCCTGCTGTGCTCGGGCTACACGCTGCGGCACAACGAGCATATCCGGATCGACGTCGTCTCCTCCCACCTGCGGCAGCGCACCCGAATCTGGATCGACATCTTCGGCACCGTCTTCTTCCTGCTGCCGATGTCGATCACCATCCTGTGGTTGTCCTGGCCGATCTTCCTGAACGCCTGGGTGAGCGGCGAGATGTCGAGCAATGCCGGCGGCTTGATCCGCTGGCCGGCCAGGATGCTGGTGCCGGCGGGCTTCCTGCTGCTCACGCTGCAGGGACTCTCCGAGCTCATCAAGCGCATCGCCTTCCTCCGCGGGCTGATCCCGGATCCGGTGGAGAAGCACGCCGAGCCGCCGCTGGCGCTCGTGGACGAAGGGAAGGCCAAATGACCCAGTTCATCATCGCGAACATCGCGCCTCTGATGTTCGCGGCGCTCGTGGTCTTCCTGCTGCTCGGCTACCCGGTGAGCTTCGCGCTGGGCGCCATCGGATTGTCTTTCGGCATGCTCGGTGTGCAGCTCGGGCTGCTGCACCCGGCTTTGTTTCAGGCGCTCCCGGAGAGGATCTTCGGGATCATGGGCAACGAGACCCTGCTCGCGGTGCCCTTCTTCACCTTCATGGGGCTCATCCTCGAGCGCAGCGGCATGGCCGAGGACCTGCTCAATACGGTCGGCCAGCTCTTCGGCCCGGTGCGCGGCGGCCTGGCGTACGCGGTGGTCTTCGTCGGCGCGCTGCTCGCGGCGACGACCGGTGTGGTAGCGGCGTCGGTCATCTCGATGGGGCTGATCTCGCTGCCGATCATGATGCGCTACGGGTACGACCGGCGTCTCGCGTCCGGCGTGATCGCGGCTTCGGGAACGCTCGCGCAGATCATCCCGCCATCGCTCGTGCTGATCGTGCTCGCCGACCAGCTCGGCCGCTCGGTCGGCGACATGTATGCGGGCGCCATCATCCCCGGCCTCGTACTCACCGCTCTGTACGCCATCTATGTGCTGAGCCGGACCCTGATCCACCCGAACGCAGCGCCCGCGCTGCCGCCCGAGGCGCGCACGCTGCGCGGCCTGAAGCTGATGCGCCGAGTGCTGTTCGTCCTGATCCCGCCGCTGGCGCTCATCTTCCTGGTGCTCGGAACCATCTTTCTCGGCATGGCCACTCCAACGGAAGGCGGAGCGATGGGCGCCACGGGCGCGTTGATCCTCGCGCTCGTCAACCGTCGCCTGACCTGGTCTCTGCTCAAGCAGGCGATGAACACGACGGCGAAGCTGTCCTCGTTCGTCATCTTCATCCTCGTCGGCTCCACCGTGTTCAGCCTCACCTTCCGCGGAGTCAACGGCGATCTGTGGGTCGAGCATCTGCTCACCGGCTTGCCCGGCGGCCAGATCGGCTTCCTGGTGGTGGTCAATGTGCTCACTTTCGTGCTGGCGTTCTTCCTCGACTTCTTCGAGCTGGCGTTCATCATCGTGCCGCTGCTCGGACCCGTCGCGGACAAGCTCGGAATCAACTTGATTTGGTTCGGCGTGCTGCTCGGCGTGAACATGCAGACCTCGTTCATGCACCCGCCGTTCGGCTTCGCGCTGTTCTATCTGCGCAGCGTCGCTCCGGCCAAGGAATACCTGGACAAGATCACCGGCAAGCTCACCGCTCCGATCACCACCGGCCAGATCTACTGGGGCGCCATTCCTTTCGTCGTGATCCAGCTCATCATGGTCGGGATCGTGATCGCGTTCCCTGCCCTGGTCACGGGAGGATTGGAGAAGAGCGCCGTCGATGCGTCGAAAGTCGAGATCAAGATCCCGACCCCGGACTACGAGCGCGAGGAGCTAAACCAAACCGCCCCGCCTCCCGAGTTCGCGACGCCGCAACCCGGCAAGAAGGAAAAAGCGGGGCGAGCACCCAAGAAGGACAGCCCCGGAGAGCAAGAGGGAGAGGACCTCGAGCAGATGTTCAAGCAATCGCAGTAGACGTGCGCGTCGAGCGCGCGAGTATCCTTCAGAGACAACAAACCCCGCCGCAGCGGGGTTTGTGCTCTTCAGGCTAGGTCACTTCCTGGCGCCGAGCTTCGAGTAGAAGGAGTAGTTGTCGTAGGTCGACTCGGCGACGCGGAACCACAGGAACTGTTCGTCGCGGAACTTCTTCCACTGCGGATAGATGCGCTTCCAGTGCTCGCTCTTGGTCATGAGTTCGTCATACAGCTCGTAGGCCGCCTTCTCCGAGGCTTCCATCACCGACTTCGGGAACGGGCGCAGCTTGGTTCCACCCGCGACCAGCCGGCGCAGCGCTTGCGGATTCTCCGCGTCGTACTTCGCCATCATCCACAGGTTCGCCTCGGCGGTCGCCGCTTTCAACGCGGCTTGGTAGGACTTCGGCAGCTCGTTCCATTTCTTCTCGTTGATGAACAGCATCCCGATCGGTCCGCCCTCCCACCAGCCGGGATAGTAGTAGTAGCTCGCGACCTTGTTGAAGCCGAGCTTCTCGTCGTCGTAGGGACCGACCCACTCGGCGCCGTCGATCGTGCCTTTTTCGAGCGCGGGGTAGATGTCGGGCCCGGCGATCATCTGAGGCACCGCACCGAGCTTCGCGATCACCAGGCCGGCCATGCCGCCGATCCGGAATTTCAGCCCCTTGAGATCCTCGACGGACCTGATCTCCTTGCGGAACCAGCCGCCCATCTGACAGCCCGTGTTGCCGGCCGGGAGCGCAATGCAACCGTACTCCTTGTACAGCGGTGCCATGGCTTCGGCGCCGCCGCCGAAGAACCACCACGCATAGTTCTGGCGCGCGTTCGGGCCGAACGCGATCGAGGTGCCGAAAGAGAACGCCGGATCCTTGCCGAAGTAGTAGTACGACGCCGTGTGGCCCATCTCCACGGTGCCGGCCTGCACTGCATCGAGCACCTGGAGCGCGGGCACGATCTCGCCCGCAGCAAACGTGCGGATCTGGAACTTTCCGTCGGTGATCTCTGCCGCGCGCCTTGCGATCAGGTCCGTGCCGCCGAACAGCGTGTCGAGGCTCTTCGGCCAGCTCGCCGCCAGCCGCCATTGGATGCTGGGCTGCGATTGTGCAACGGCTGGGGCTGCGACAGCACCGGCGGCCACCCCGGCGGCCGCCTTCGTCAGAAACGATCTGCGCTCCATGGCTCTCCTCCTGGTCCCTCGATGTTGTTAGGAAGGCCCGCTGCGCGCGCCGCATGCTCTCGCGCCGCGCGACTCGATGCGCTCCGAAGGCAGTTCCCGGCGGAGCGCCAAGCCGCCGGCATCCCGAGGCCAGCCGCGGAGCGCAGCGTTGCCGCGGGCTATTCTAGGCTCAACGCAGTTGGCGCGCGGGACGGCAGCGCAACCGGTCCCAACGTGACGATCGCTTGGACGGCTTCGCGGTGCCGAGTTCCGATCCGAATACCATCCACCGCCTGCCGTTTCCCGAACCGGCGATGCCTGCTAGCATCCGCGATGCTTGTAGACGAAGGAGGCCATCATGGCGATCACGGGCTTGGTATTGCAAGGCGGCGGCGCACTCGGCGCGTTCGAGGTCGGGGTGATCGAGTGCTTGCTCGATCATGGCATCACGCCGGATGTGGTGTCGGGTGTCTCGATCGGTGCGGTGAACGCGACGGTTCTGTGCGGTGCTCGCAACGGCGACCCGAAAGCGAGTCTGCGCGCGCTCTGGGACGACCTCACCACGCTCAGCGTGCCGTTCCAGCTCGACGCCGTGAACCAGAACATCTCGGTGTTCGGCAATCCCGGCATGTATCTCCCGCGCACCGACTATTGGAACCTGCTGCGGTGGACCAGCTTCTACGAGACCGAGCCGCTGGTCGCCACGCTGGAGAAGCACGTCGATTTCGGCAAGCTCGGGCCGGGCAACTTCAAACGCGAGCCCGCCGCGCGGGCGCCGAGGCTGATCCTCACCGCCACCGATCTGCTCGCGGGGCAGCTCGCGAAGTTCGACAGCCAGCAGATGCAGATCTTGCCCGCCCATGTGCGCGCGAGCGGGAGTCTCCCGCCGAGTTTTCCCCCGACACAGGCCGCCGCGCCGCCGCCCTCGGACGGCGAGCGCCTCTACTGGGACGGCGGCTTGTTCGACAACACGCCGCTGTCTAAAGTCATCGATGCGCTCCAGGAGAGCGACGATCCAGACAAGTCGATGTACGTCGTCAACCTGTTCCCGTCCGCGGCCCCCGCGCCGGAGAACATGTCCGAGGTGCTCGCGCGCATGATGACACTCGCGTTCAGCAACAAATCGGAGAAGGACCTCAAGCGCGCGCATCAAACGACTGCGCTGATCCAGTTGGTCGGCGAGCTGGACAGATTGATGCACAAGCACGAGGAGCTCAGAGCGCTCTCGAAGCATCCCGGCTATGCCGTGGTCAAGGAGTTCAAGGCGGCCATTCAGATCACGGAGGTGACGAACCGGGACGTGACCGGAGCGTCGGACTTCTCCGCGGCGGGGATCGAGCGGCGACGCCGCGCCGGCTATCACACGATGACCGCCAAGCTGCCGAAGTCGAAGCTTGCCGCGTGACGAGGCGGCGCCTCGCCCGGGAACCCGAGCCTTACTTCACCCAGCGAAGGATCTCGGGCGCTTTTCGCGGCACAGGCGGCGTTGAACCGCTCGGGAAGCCGACGATGATGGGTGCGACGGCAGCGCCATCGGCAGAAATTCCGAGCTCGCGCTTGACCTCCGGAGCGTTCAGCACCGGCATGGCGAACCCGATGCAGCAGGTGCCGAACCCCGCGGCGGTAGCTGCGAGCATCAGGTTCTCCGCGGCGAGCCAGCAATCGGCATCGGCGAAGGGTCCGCTCATGGTTCGGCAGACGACGATGAGCGTCCCGGCATCGTAGAAGATATTGAACGCCTGGTCGGCGAGCATCGTCCGGTAACTCTGCTTGAGAGGAATCGCGCCCTCCTTTGCCGCATCGCTCTCGGCTTGCGCGAGCAGCATCGACTTCGCGCGGTCCGAATACCGTTTGAGGACGTCCTTGTTCTGGATGACCACGAAGCCCCACGGCTCCAGATGCATGGCCGTCGGCGCATGCACCGCCGCATCCAGGAGCCGGCGGATCGATTCCTCACCGAGCCGCTCATCCTTGTAGGCACGCACCGCGCGCCGCTGATACATCGCATCGAGGATGCTGCTTTCAGGCTGCTGTCGCGTTGACATGATCGTCGCTCCCGAGAAAAGCTTCGCTCTTAGCTTGTACCTTCGCCCAAAGGATGCATTGACGCAGATCAACCTCGACCGTGCATGCGCGAAGCGGGCCCGTTGCTCCCTTGCGCAAAAAAGAACCCCGCCGCAGCGGGGTCCGTGCTCGTGCGGATCGCCGGACTACTTCCTAGCGCCCAGCTTCGAGAAGAAGGCGTAGTTGTCGTAGGTCGACTCTGCCACGCGGAACCAAAGAAACTCCTCGTCGCGGAACTTCTTCCACGCCGGGTAGATCCGCTTCCAATGCTCGCTCTTCGACATCAGCTCGCCGTACAGCTCGTAGGCCGCCGTCTCGGAAGCCGCCATGACGTCTTTGGGGAACGGGCGCAGCTTGGTACCGCTGGCGACCAGTCGGCGCAGCGCCGGCGGGTTCTGCGCGTCGTACTTCGCCGGCATCCACACGTTGACCTCGCCGCAAGCTGCGGTGAGCGCGGCCTGGTAGGACTTCGGCAACTCGTTCCACTTCTTCTCGTTGACGAGTGCCATGATGATCGGGCCACCCTCCCACCAGCCGGGATAGTAGTAGTAGCTCGCGACCTTGTTGAAGCCGAGCTTCTCGTCGTCGTAAGGGCCGACCCACTCGGCGCCGTCCACGGTGCCCTTCTCGAGCGCAGGGTAGATATCGGGCCCCGCAATCATCTGCGGCACGGCGCCCAGCTTGGCGAGGACCAGGCCGGCCATGCCTCCGATACGAAACTTCAGGCCCTTGAGATCGGAGACGGACTTCACCTCCTTACGGAACCAGCCCCCCATCTGGCATCCGGTGTTGCCGGCTGGGATCGCGATGCAGCCGTAATCCTTGAACAGCGGCGCCATCGCTTCGGCACCGCCGCCAAAGTACCACCAGGCATTGTTCTGCCGCGTGTTCGGCCCGAACGCGACCGAAGTGCCGAGCGCGAACGCGGGGTCCTTGCCGAAGTAGTAGTACGTCGAGGTATGACCCATCTCCACGGTGCCGGCTTGCACGGCATCCAGGACTTGCAGCGCGGGCACGATTTCGCCGGCGGCGAACGTGCGGATCTGGAACTTGCCGTCGGTGATCTCGGCGACCCTCTTGCACACGAGCTCGGCGCCGCCGTACAGCGTATCCAGGCTCTTCGGCCAGCTCGCGGCCAGCCGCCACTGGATGTTCGGTTGCGACTGCGCGATCGCCGGGGCCGCCACGGTGCCCGCGGCGACGCCGACGGCTGCTTTCTTCAGGAACGATCTACGCTGCATTAGGACTCCCACTGTCGGGTTGTTGGAGTGTCGAGCCGTTTTGGTGCGGAAACTCCTCGCTCCGAGCGCCGCACGCGTCCGGTCGAACGGCGGATTCTAATCCAAGCGCAGCCGGCTGCCGGTCGCACGAGATGGACCCGGCGCCGGTGTCGCGGCGCTGTGGGCCAAATCGGATTCCCGTACACTCTCCAGCGCATTCGCGCGCAGATGGGTGACGCGTTGGCCACGAAGGAGCTCAACCAAAACAGGCGTTGGCTCACCGTTCTCGACCGCACGATCGGAGCGGTGAGCGCCGCCGCGCTCGCGCTTGTTCTGCCCGTCTCGCTGCTCCTGTTCCTGCAGTGGCCGCTGCGTGATCTGGTGCAGGCCTATTCCCGCGAAGCCAACGATCTGGCGCAGTGGCTGTTCGCGCTCTACGTCAGCGTCGCGATCACCTATGCGACGCGCATGCGCTCGCACCTCGCCGCCGACGCTGTCGCTCGGCGCTACCCACCGGCATGGCGCGCGCGGCTGTACCGGCTCGCATCGCTTTTCGTCCTGGTGCCGTGGGCGGTCTTCATGCTGTATGCAGCCGGACCGATGGTGTGGCAATCGGTGCTGCAGACGGAACGCTTCCCGGAGACCTACAACCCCGGCTACTTCGTCATCAAGGCGGCGGTGGCGTTGCTCGCACTGCTCGTGCTGCTGCAAGCCCTCGTCGATTTCTTCGGCGAGCGCGAACCCGAGCCGCGCTGATGGAATCCGCAGGCGTCTGGATGCTCGTGGCCGTCGGGCTGGCGATGGTCGCCACCGGTCTCCCCTCCTGGCTCGTGCTGATCGGCGTCGCGCTCGTGTCTTGCGTGATCGGGCTCGCAGCGGGAGCGTTCACCTGGCCGCTGCTCACCGCACTACCGTCTCGCGTGCTGGGGTTGCTGGAGAACGACCTGCTGCAGGCTATGCCGCTGTATGTTTTCCTGGGCGCGCTGCTCAATCGCCTGCCGCTCGCCGAGACCCTGCTTCGAGTCGGTGACCGGGCGCTGAGGCGCACCGGCGCGGGATCTTCGCTCGCCGGGCTGGGGCTGGGCGTCATGCTCGCGCCGATGAACGGCTCGGTCGGGGCAAGCGTGGCGATGCTCACACGGACCGTGCTGCCGCGCCTGGACGCCAGTGGCGTGACGACCGAGCGCGCCGCTGCGCTCGTAACCGTCTCGAGCACCCTGGGGATCGTAGTGCCGCCCTCGCTCGTGCTCATCCTGCTGAGCGACGCCATGCTGCGCGCGCATACCGAAGCGATCAACGTCACGCACAACGCGGCTCGGGTGATCAACACGCAGGATGTCTTCCGCGGCGCACTGGTGCCCGCCGCGATCCTGCTGGCGCTATGCGCGGTGGTGACCTGGGCGACGGTCTCGAAAGCGCAGGCGTCCGGCAGCGCGGGCCGCAGCACCCCGACGGGAGCCGACTGGCTGACGGCGGCCGTCACGTTGCTCCTGATCCTGGCGCTTCTCAGCGCAGTAACGCTCGGCTACCTGTACGCCGTCGAAGCCGCCGCCACAGGCGGAGTGGTCCTGGTGTTGTTCGCTCTGGCGCGCCGGGCACTCTCGTTCTCGGCGCTGAAGGAGGTCCTGCGCGATACGATGGCCGTGACCGGCGCGCTGTTCGCGCTGCTCGTCGGCGCGACCGTGTTCACGCTGATCCTCCGGGCCTTCGGCACCGACCGCT
>Ga0335083_10003238_pt1 | contig 21157 bp, 19 predicted proteins | sample Lox_Sample_42_FD_206716 | JGI IMG/M metagenome (GOLD analysis project Ga0335083, IMG submission 206716) | Soil microbial communities from Loxahatchee National Wildlife Refuge, Florida, United States - Lox_Sample_4.2 | ecosystem: Environmental > Terrestrial > Soil > Wetlands | place: USA...
TTCGCACCGCGCGGCGGAATGGGTGTTCCGCGACGCGCATGTGCTGGCCGCCTATGTGCTGGTGCCGCTGGGGGTGCTGCTGATGGCGGTGCGCCATCGCCATGGCGTCTTCAGCCAGGCGTCCCGCCGCACGCTGTTCCTGTTCTGCTTCGCCGCCGTGGGCTATCTGGCGTGGCTGCACATGTTCAGCATCTACCGCTACCTGCTGCCGCTCGAGATGCTGGCGCCTTTGCTGATCGTGCTCGCGCTGCTGCAATGGCCGCTGCCCCGCGCAGCGCGTGTGGTGCTCATCGCCGCGGTGCTGGTGGCTCTGCAGTCAGTGACGCGGATGAGCCTGGAACGCAGCGACTGGGCGGGCCGCTACGTCAGCGTGCGGGTGCCGCCGCTGACCGATCCGCAGCACAGCATGGTGCTGATGGCGGGCACGGCGCCGATGTCGTACGTCATTCCGAGCTTTCCGGCCGCGATCCCGTTCCTGCGCGTCGATGGCTGGATGGTGCCGCAGGAAGATCGCAGCAGCGGCCTCGCGCTGCAGATGCGGCAGCGCGTCGCGGACCACACCGGCCCGCTGTACATGCTGTTCGTGGAATACGAACGCGCGCGCGCGACCGGCGCGGCCGCGAGCTACGGCCTCACGCTGCGGGCCGATCAGTGCCGGACGGTGAGCTCCAATATCGGCGAAGACCTGCAGCTCTGTCCGCTGCAGCGGCTCGCGGCCTGAACACGAAACCCTGCAGCACCGCGTAGTTGAAGACCATGGCGCAGGCCGAGGCGATGGCGAGCGCGATCGCCGGCAGCGCATTCCACGCCGGCACCAGCCACAGCAGCGCCGCAAAGATGCCGAAGTTGAGGACCGCACCGGATCCCTGGATGAGCAGGTAACGCCAGAATTCGCCCGCCATCGCGCGGACGAGGCGCGCCCGCCGGTCCGCGAAAGCGAAGTGGCGATTGATCAACCAGGTCACGCTGACCGCCAGCAGGAACGAAGGCAGGCGTGCGGACAGCGGCGACCACCCGGCGCCGTCGACCAGCAGCGTGAGAATCGTGGCATCGACCACGAAACCCACGCCCCCCGCGAGTGCGAACCCGGCCATGCGCACCAGGCTGCGGGCGGTCATCGCGCGGCCGCGTTTCTGAAATGCGTGAGCGAGAGATAGTGCAGGCGCTTGAGCTCGCGCCGGCCATGGGTCACCGTGTCGAGCACCAGGCCCGCCACCACGCTGATGAACGCCAGCAGCATGACGCCCGTGGCCAGCACCGCCGTCGGGAGCCGGGGCACGAGGCCGGTGTGGAAGTAGTGCGTGACCAGCGGCGCGCCGAGCACGATCGAAGTGATTGCCAGCAGCGCACCGATGGTGCAGAAAAACGCCATCGGCCTCTCGTCCTTGATGAGCGCGAGGATGGTGCGCAGGATGCGCGTGCCGTCGCGGAGGGTGTGCAGCTTGCTCAGCGACCCGTCCGGCCGCTCGCTGTAGGGCGTGTTGAGTTCGCCGATCGGCAGGCGCAGTTCCAGCGCGTGCACCACCAGCTCCGTTTCGGTCTCGAAGCCACGTGACAGCGCCGGGAAGGACTTCACGAAGCGATGCGACATGACGCGATAGCCGGACAGCACGTCGCCGATCTGCTTGCCGAAAACGGCGGCGATCAGCCGGCTGAAGCCGAGGTTGCCGAAGCTGTGGCCACCCGGAAACGCGTTGGCCGACACGGGCACGCGCGCCGCGTTGACGAGGTCCAGCGACCCACGTTGCAGGAAATCGATGAGCCGGGGTGCGCTGGCGGCGTCGTAGGTGCCGTCGCCATCCACCAGCACATAGACGTCGGCCTGGACGTCGGCGAACATGCGCCGCACGACATTGCCCTTGCCCTGGCGCGTTTCATGGAATACCTGCGCCCCGGCGGCCGCGGCGACCTCCGCCGTGCCGTCGGTGGAATTGTTGTCGCATACGTAAATGCGCGCGTGCGGCAGGTGGCAGGCGAAGTCACGGATCACTTCGGCGATCGTGATCGCTTCGTTATAACAGGGAATGAGCACCGCCACCTGTGGCGAGGTCTCCGCGGCGCCTTCATCCACGCGCTGCAGCGACAGCACACTGAGTTCACGGGCCAGGCGCTTTTCCGTCGACAGTTTCATGCGGCGCTCTCCGGTGCAGGAAGGCAGTAGACAGGAGCTGGGAGCAGGGGACAACGCGCCGCAACCGCAATTGCCGTAGTCCCCGTCCGACATCGGATTTGCGGCCGCATTCCTACAACCGGTCGGGCCCTGCGCCGAATGAGTGCGCGCTGCACGGTTGCTCCAATGCAATCCTGAGTAAACCAACGGGAGCGACTACCATGAACAATAAAGTGTGCCTGGTCCTGTCCGCTGCGGTGCTGATGACCGTCATGGGCTGCAGCCAGCCGGCTTCCACCGGCTCGGTGCAGCAGGCGGTCGCGGACGCTCGACAGGACGCGGCCAGGGACGATGCGCGCGCCAGCCAGGAAGCGGCCAAGGTCGACGCCAATGCCAGCGAGGATGTCGCGAAGGCGGCCGAGAAGGCCGACGACAAGAAGGCGGAATCCGCCTACGACGTGGCGGTCACTGAGGCGGAGGGGAAATATAAAATCGACTCCGAGAAATGCAAGGCCTTGTCCGGCGACGCCCAGCAGGCTTGCAAGGACCAGGCCGACGCGGCCCTGAAGACCGCCCGCGCCGACGCGCTGGCCGCCAAGGCCGCGAAGCAGAGCTGAGCCCCCGCGGTTGCCGCACCGCGGCCGTGCTCACCTCAGGGGTGGGGCGACGGCTGCGCGCCGCTCCCCGGGGATAGATTGCACCTTCTTAAAGCGCCGTAACCTTGCGCTGCAGTGAACGAAAAGACCAATATGCTGCCTCAAGCATCGAGGTCGACAAATGGTCCTGATCATCCTCGCCTATCTGGGCGGCGCGCTGACGATCTTGAGCCCGTGCATCCTGCCGGTGCTGCCGTTCGTTTTCGCGCGTGCCGGGCAGCCGTTCGTGCGCAGCGTGTTGCCGCTGCTGCTGGGCATGGTCATCACCTTCGCGGCGGTGGCCACGCTGGCGGCGGTCGGCGGTGGCTGGGCGGTGCGCGCCAACAATTACGGCCGCGTGGCGGCCATGGTGCTGCTGGCCGTCTTCGGCGTGATGCTGCTGTGGCCCGCGTTGTCGGACCACCTGACGCGTCCGTTCGTGCGGCTGGGCAATCGCCTCACGGAGAATGCGCCGGCGGGGCAGGCGGGATCGCCAGCTTCTTCGTTCCTGCTCGGCATCGCGACAGGTTTCCTGTGGGCGCCGTGCGCCGGCCCGATCCTCGGGTTGCTGCTGACCGGCGCCGCGCTGCAGGGCGCGAACGCCACCACTTCGCTGCTGCTGCTCACCTACGCTGCGGGCGCCGCCACCTCGCTGGCGCTGGCGTTGCTGGTGGGCGGCAAGGTGTTCACGGCGTTGAAGCGCTCGCTGGGCGCCAGCGAGTGGGTGCGGCGCGGGCTCGGAGTGGCGGTTCTGCTGGCGGTGGCGGTCATCGCGCTCGGCATGGACACGGGTCTCTTGACGCGGCTGTCCATCGCGCGCACTTCGAGCATCGAGCAGTCGCTGCTCGATCGGCTGCGACCCAACGCCGCGAAGCAGGGCAGCGCCGCCGCTGCCACGGCCGACGGTGCACTGCCGGACGAAGGCATGGCGCCGGCGCTGGATGGCGCGGTGACCTGGCTCAATAGCCCGCCGCTCACGCTGGCCAGCCTCCACGGCAAGGTCGTGTTGGTGGATTTCTGGACCTACTCCTGCATCAACTGCCTGCGCTCGCTGCCCTACGTGCGCGGCTGGGCCGCGAAGTACCGGGACCACGGGTTGGTGGTGATCGGCGTGCATGCGCCCGAGTTCGCCTTCGAGAAGAATCTCGACAACGTCAGCAAGGCCGTCAAGGATCTCGGTATCACGTATCCGATTGCGGTCGACAACAATTACGCCATCTGGCAGGCCTTCAACAACGAGTACTGGCCCGCGCACTACTTCATCGATGCCAACGGTCATTTGCGCGGCCATCACTTCGGCGAAGGCGACTACGCCGAGTCCGAGCGCGTGATCCAGAGGCTGCTGGCGGAGGCGGGCAACCAGGACGTGCCAGGCGGCATGCTCACGCCCTCGGGTTCGGGTGCCGAAGCCGCGGCCGACAACAGTGCGATGCAATCACCGGAGACCTACGTGGGTTACGGGCGCGCCAGCAATTTCGAGAACACCGGCCCGCAGGTGTTCGACAAGCCCAACACGTTCACCACGCCCGCGACGCTGGCGCTCAACCACTGGGGCCTCGGCGGCCTGTGGAACGTGCAGAGCGAACAGGCGGTGCTGGTGAAGGCGCCCGGCACGGTGAGCTTCCGCTTCCACGCGCGCGACCTGCACTTCGTGCTCGGCCCGGCTGCGGACGGCAAGCCGGTGCGGTTCCGCGTGCTGCTGGATGGCAAGCCGCCGGGCGAGGATCACGGCGCTGACGTGGATGCCGCCGGCAACGGCGTGGTCCGGGATCAGCGGCTGTACCAGCTGATTCGCCAGACGCACGCGGTCCAGGATCGTACCTTCACGATTGAATTTCTCGACCCGGGCGTGCAGGCTTCCTCCTTCACGTTCGGATAGGCCCACCCCACGTCAGGACGCAGGTCATGAAAGACATCGACTCGGCAATCGACAGCACCCGACTTCCCGCCTTCACGCGCCGCCAGGTGCTGGGCTATGGCGGCGCCTGCGCGGGCGCGCTGGCAGCGTCGGTCCTGCTGCGGCCGCTGCACGCCGCGGAACCCGTCGAAGTGCTGATCGAGAACTTCTCCGCCGATGGCAAGTCGCTCGGCGTCGTCAAGGTGCCCAAGGTGAGCATGACCGACGCGCAGTGGAAAGCCAAGCTGGGCGCGAATTCGTACAACATCACGCGCCATGCAGGCACCGAGCCTGCCTTCACCGGCGCCACCTGGAACCAGCACGCCGCAGGGTTGTACCACTGCATCTGCTGCGAAACGGCGCTGTTCGATTCGGCCACCAAGTTCGAGTCCGGCACGGGCTGGCCGAGTTTCTGGCAGCCGCTGTCCAGGCACAATGTCGTGGAGACCACGGACAACAGTTACGGCATGACACGGACCGCGGTGTCGTGCGCGCGTTGCGATGCGCACCTGGGCCATGTGTTCGATGACGGGCCGAAGCCCACCGGCCTGCGCTACTGCATGAACTCCGGCGCGATGCACTTCGTGCCGCGCTGACATCTCCGCGCGCCGCGCCGTTTGCGCGTCGCGGCCTGCACAATTTCCTCACAATCAACGCCGCGCTGCGCGCGAGCGTTTTGCCTTGATTCCGCGCTGATCCGCAGCTAGGGTGCTGCACGTTCTCCAAACCAAATCCAAGAACCGAAGAGGAACGTGATGAAAGCGAAACTGCTGATTTCGATGGCTGCGCTGGGGATGGTTGCGACGGCGACCGCGCTCGCCGCCGACCAGGCGCCGGCCGCGGATCCGAATGGCAACATGATCGGTCTCACCACGCCGAACGGCAAACTGGTGTACGACTTCATCGACATGTGGTTCAACAAGCACATGGCCGAAGCTGCCTGGGACAAGTACGTTGCGCGCCAGGGTTACATGAACCACGCGGTCTACAACGCGACCACCAAGACGGTGAACAAGACCTTCGAGGAAGAGAAGAAGGAAGAGTCACGGGCCGCCGGCCCGAACACCAAATTCGTGTTCAAGCAGCTGATCGCGCAGGGCAACCTGGTGTTCGTGCACATCGCTGCTTCGCATGGCGAGGGCGGCGTCGGACCTGCCACCGGCGTTCCCGCCGCCGCGCCTGCGGGTGCAGCGCCCGCAGGGGCTCCGCCGGCAGGTGCGGGCGCACCGCCGCCGGGTGGCGCGATGCGCGCCCAGGGTCCGGGTGGCCCGGGCATGCAGGGCGATGGCAAGGGACCGGATGAGATGATCATGATCCTGCGCGTCAATCACGGAAAAATCGTCGATCACTGGGATCTGCACGTGCCGACCAACTCGGACTCCGTGGTGTTCGAAGGCCTGGATCGCAAGCTGCCCTGATCAGGCGGGCGCAGAAAAGGCAGTCGGGCTGCGAGGCCCGGCTGCCTTTATCATTTCGGGCGGCGATCAGCAGGGCCGCTGCTAGCTCCGGCGCAACAGGCTCACGACGAAGGTGACGATCGCCATCACCAGGAAAATCATGAACAGCAGCTTGGCGATGCTGGCGGCGCCAACGGCGATGCCCGTGAAGCCGAACAGCGCGGCGACCAGAGCGATGACAAAGAACACGACGGCATAGTGCAACATGGATCCTCCCGAGGGCGCTGTCGGCGCCAGATAATCACAATCAAGTTGGGAGCATGGTGCGCCGACGCGTGCGGGAGGGCAGTCAGCTGACGCTATGACCCGCAGTAGGACGTCACCGACCGCACCAAAGAAAGCGCCGGGAACTTTCGTTCCCGGCGCCAAGGTAGGCCAAGGGAGTCCGTGCCGTAGCGACGGGTGGGGGCTGGCCTAATTCCGGACGGTGAGACCGTTCTCGACCTTGGTCACGCCTTTGACGTTCATCGCCACGCGTTCCGCAGCCTGCTTCTCGCTGCTGGTGCTGACGAACCCGCCCAGGCTCACCACGCCGTTGTAGGTCTTCACTTCGATTTCATGGGCCTTGGTGCGCTTGTCGCCGATCAGGGCGCTCTTCACCTTGGCGGTGATCACCGAATCGTCCACGGCCGCACCCACCGGGTGGTCGCCGTTCTTGATCTGCAGGTTGTCATCCACCGATTTCACGCCTTCCACCGACTTCGCAGCCGCGACGGCAGCCGTGCGGGCGTCGGGGGAATCGACGAAGCCGTTGAGCTGCACGGTGCCACCGTGCGTCTCGACGTTGATCTCACGGGCCTTGGCCTCGGGATCCTTGACCAGCGCGGCCTTGACCTTGGCGGTCACGATGCTGTCGTCGATCACGACCCCCGCGGAGGTATCGGCTGCGTGAACACCGGTGGCCGCCAGGGAAATGGCGACGCAGGCGCCGAGCAGCAGGGACTTGGTGTTGATCATGTTTGGGTCTCCAGTCATGGGGAACAGGAATCGGGCTGGGGTGCACTGTAGTCGCGATGCCGTCACGCCCCTATCGGCCTGCCCCGCTAGGGCCTGTCAGTGGCGACCGACAGGGATGAAGATCCCCTTGCGCTCCCTCAGAACCGGTAGCCGGCGCCGAGCCAGAGCGCGTCGGTGTTGCCGCCGTTGTCGATCTCGAGCTTCTCGTACTCGGCCCGCAGCGCGAGGTGGCTGAAGACCACGAAGCCCAGGCCGCCGCCCCACATGAAGTCGTTGCGGCTGTGGCTGGAAGTCACGTTCGGGCCCGGATTGTCGAAATTGATGTGCGTGTCGACGTCGTAGTAATACTCGCCGGCCTTGCCGAAGATCTCCACCGGTCCGAGCGGCAGCGACAGCACCAGCGAGGGCGCGAAGCCCTTCAACTTCACTTCGTAGTTGCCATTGGAACCCGTGGCTTCGAATTCGTCCTGGTTGTTGCCGAAGTTGATGTAATCGGCTTCCAGGCCGATATACGGGTTGAAGCGATAGCCCACGTAGGCCTTCCACGAGTTGTCGTCCGAATGGTGGATGGTCTGCACCGCATCGGGCACGTCGTCCAGATGCTGGATGTCGAGGTTGAAGCGTCCAACCGCGCCGCCGATGTAGGCGCCGCTGGGGTTGTCCGTGCCGTCGGCAAGACAGAGCGCAGGGGCGGCGGCGAGCGAGCCGAGCAACGCGAACGTGGTCAAAGATTTCATGGTGGGATCCTCACTGCAACCATTTACTGTGCAGGGAGGCTGAGCGTCGGGGGCTGTTGCGCCAATGCGCCGGACTCCGACTCCACTGTAAGAAGTGTGGAGATCCGTCAGTTGTCGTCTGGAGACAACTGGTGCTGCGATGGCGTGCGCCGAAACCGCGTCGGATTATTGATCCAGCCGCTGCGGTTCGAAACTCACGAGTCCACCGTTCAGGTCCACGACCTGCGCCATCTCGATGGGCTGGCAGCAGACCTGGCAGTCTTCCACGTAGCGGGCGGAGCCTGCACTGAGATCGACACGGGTGTCGAACGGTTCGCCGCAATACGGGCAGTGCACGGTGACGAAGCCGCTCGCATCGGGCGACGCGGCCGAGGGTTCGATCACGGGCTCCAGTCCGTAGCGCGCATCGATTTCATGCGCGTCGGGGAGCGCCGGCGGGCATCTTCGTTTCATGTCCTCGTCTCCGGCGGCGTGCTGGCCAGTCGTGCAGCAGTGTGGATCAGTCCCGCTTCGTGCACGAGCAGTTGCAGGCGGCGCACCAGCCAGGGCGTGATCACCTGCGTCGGCGTTTCGCTGGGCAGGAGCGCAAGTTCATCGATGCCGGGCGGTGGCGGCAGCGTTCCAGAGGGTCGTTGCAGGTCGAGCTGCGCCTGCACTTCCTGCAATGCCTCGCCCAGCAGCGGTCGCGTGGAGGGATCGGGGAGTTCCGCGCGGCGACGCGTCAGGGTCATGCGCACCATCGACAGGTGCGCCATGAGCCGTTGTCCGTGGTCGAGCAATACCGCGAGCTGGGCGGAGGGCACGCGCACCGCCTTCGGCTCCGCCGAACTGCGTTGCATGAGCGCGGCGAGGTCGGACAGCGATTCGTAGGCGCGTCGCCGCGCGAGGCGCTGCTCCACCGCGTCGGATCCGGTGTCGAGTTGCAGTGCGTAGCGCGCGTAGGCTTTGAGTTCTTGCAGCGTGCGCCCGATGGTCTGCGGCAGCCGGCGGCGCTCCCACGACGGCAGGACGTAACTGAAACCCCAAGCGAGCAGTGCGCCCAGCAATGTGTCCGCCACGCGTTCGCCGATCGGTAGCCTTCCGCCGGGATTGACCAGATGGGCCTGCAGCAGCGCCATGATGGTGGCGGCGGTGGCCGCGACCCAGTAGCGACGCAGGGCGAAGGCGTGCGCCACGCCCACCGCGAGCAGGAACACCAGCGTCGGCACGAAGCTGGACTGCAGCCGCATCAGCACCACCACCGCGGCGCAGCCCAGCAACGTGCCGAAGATGCGCATGTTGCGACGGGACAGCGTCTGCTCGAGGTTGCCGCGCAGCACCACCGCGACACTCAGGATCAGCCAGTGGGGATGCGAAGCCCAGGGCAGCGCGAAGGAAATGTAATAGGCGGCGGCCAGCGCCGCGCAGAAGCGCAACGCGTGACGCAGTACGGGCGATTGCCAGGACAGCTGTGCGGTCAGCTCGCCCAGGGACCAGCGGTCGGAATCGACGAAACGCTGCAGCTGCACGCGCGTCAACGCCGGGGTTTCGCTGGCCCCCCGCAGCAACGCGTGGATCCGCCGCACGTCGCCGGCGAGATTGCGCAGGCGGTGCACCATGGCCGGCAGCAGCCGGACGCGCGGGTCAGCCGCCGCGAGCGGGGCCGAGTCGAACAACGACTGCGGGTCCAGCTCCCCGCCGGCGGGCTCGACGGGTGCCGTGCCGGTACGCAATGCGACCGCGGCGCTTTCCATCGCCAGCCCCACCTGCCGCAGCGCCTGCGCGATGCGGCGCAGGATCCAGCGTCCCGCGTCGTCGGTGCCGACCAGGTCGAGATCCAGCCGGCTGGCGAGCAGCAGGTCGCGCAGGTCGAAAATGCGCAGCAGCAGGGCGCAATTGCGCTCGTACTCCGCGCCCGCGGGCGCCACGTACACGAAATCGCGCGCCGCCTGCAACGCGTCGGCGAGTGCGGATTCGCTGCGGACCCAGGCTTGCGTCGTGACGCTGTCAGTGAAATCGGCGGTCCGCGATTGCAGCAGTTGCGCGCGCGCGTTCACCGCGTCGCCCGCGGCCTGCAGCACGTCGGCCAGCGCCAGCGTGCGGTAGCGTCGCTGCATCAACCGGCAGGTCAGGATCGCCCATCCAAGGTAGACGAGGCCGCCGACGCCGTTCCACAGGGCCACGTTCCACGGCGGGGTGCTGCCCAACGGCACCGCCATCGAGAAAATCAGCGCCAGCACCGGTGCGAACGAAACCGGCCCGGCACGCTGCCCCCAGGCCAGCAGCAGGGTCGCGCCGAACCCGATGACGGCAATACCCACGCCGAGGCCGATCGGGTGGGTCTTGAGGGCGGCGTCTATCAGCGCCGCGACGAAGCTGAGCGTGGCAGCGACGAACACCGGGCGCCAGGTGCGCGCCAGTGTATTGGGTTTGTCCGCCAGGCTCGCGCACAATGCGCCGCTCAGCGCGAGCTGCCCCGCCAGCGGTCCGGCCAGCGCGCCCACCGCGAGCCGCACGCACCCCGCGCCCAGCGCCACCAGCAGGCCGTTGAGCAGATAAGCCGGAACCTGCAGCAGTTTCAGTCTGGCCGGCACGGTCCGCGTTCGCATGCATGAACGACTTTCATATCGGCAGGCGCTCCAATAAAGTTGCGCTCCATGAGTGAACACGACATGGTAAATCAGCGCTACACCACTGTGGCGATCGTTCTGCACTGGGCCATCGCCGTCCTGATCCTGTTCAATCTGGGTTTCGGGTTCTTCATGGAAGGGTACCCACCCTCCCTCAAGGGCGTGATCATCCCGATGCACATCTCTTCCGGCCTCACGGTGCTGGCGCTCACCGTGTTGCGCATCCTGTGGCGGCTGGCGCACAAGCCACCGCCGTTCTTCGCGACGCTGGCTGGCTGGGAGCGCGGCGCCGCGCATGGGGTGCATTTCGCGCTGTATCTCATCATGATCGGCATGCCCCTGACCGGCTGGGCCCTCATTTCGGCGCATCCCTACCGACCGGGCATGGGCCCCACGATCTGGTGGTTGCTGCATGTGCCCGCGATTTCGCCGGTGGCGCACATGGAAGTGAATGCACAGCAGGCGGCGCACGAATCGCTGGTGCAGGCGCATTCCATCGGGGGCTGGATCGCGGTGGGCCTGCTGGTGTTGCATGTGGGAGCCGCGCTCAAGCACCAGTTCTTCGACCGCGAGCCCGAATTCAGGCGCATGGGCGTCGGCTCCTGAATCCACTGCTGACGCTGGCAGTCGATGCCAGCCTGCGCGCTGCCGCGGCCGCCGGCCGCTCCACGCTGGACTGCTCCCTCGATCTGGGGCGGACACGGACTACCGTGCGCGTCGACGCGGAGGCCTGGCAGGTCGGCACTCAGCGCTATCCCTATCTGGACGGGTGCAGGGACCGCACCATCTATTGGTGGGAGAAGGGCGCATTCCATCCGCTCGCGCGCTTCACGCATGCGCTGTTCAAGCTCGTGCCGACGGAATGGGGCGCGCCGACCTTCGAGATCGACGGCATCAAGATGCTGCCCACGGCCCGCGTCTCGCCGTACGAGGATGCCAGGAACAAGGTGGAGTTCATCGCGCCACGCGGCAAGCGGATTCTCGACACCTGCGCAGGTCTCGGCTACTTCGCCGCCTGGTGCCTGGCGGGCGGCGCGGAACAGGTGTTGTCGTGCGAGAAGAATGCCGAAGTGCTCTGGCTGCAAAGCCTCAATCCCTGGTCGCCGGCGCCCGACCCGCGATGGGTGCTGCAGCAGGCGGATGTCGCGCAGCAGATCGCCGGACAGCCCGATCGTTCCGTGGATGCCATCCTGCACGATCCGCCACGCTTCGGCATTGCGGGCGAACTGTACTCGCAGGCCTTCTACGACCATCTGGCGCGCGTCATTCGCCCGCGCGGCCGCCTGTTCCACTACACCGGCAGCCCGAACCGGCTCACCAGCGGGCGCGATGTGCCCACGGAGGTGGCGCGACGGCTGCAGCGCGCCGGGTTCCGGACGGAACTGTCGGGCGATGGTGTGCTGGCGACGTTCGGGGGAGCCGGGCGCAGGTAACCTTTGGCCGTGCCGACGCGAATGGCAAAGGTATGAACCGCCATTCGCCTGCCAATGGTCTGTCCGTGCTGCTGCTGGCCGCGCTTCTGCCCGCGCGGGCAGCCACGCCCGCCATGCGTCCCGTGGTGCTCGAATTGTTCACGTCGCAGGGTTGCAGTTCCTGCCCACCCGCGGACGCGCTGCTGGGGCAGGTCGCGGGCAGGCCGGACGTGATCGCACTGGCCTTCCATGTCGACTACTGGGACTACCTCGGCTGGCGCGACGCCTTCGAGCTGCCGCAATCGGCTCCCCGTCAGCAGCGCTATGCCAACGCGTTGTCGCGCGCCGGAAGCTTCACGCCGCAGCTCGTCATCGATGGCGCGCAGAGCGTCGTGGGCTCGGATGCGCGGGCACTGCGGTCCGCATTGGCGACGCCGCGCAGCGGCGTGCCGGTGCAGTTGTCGCTGGACGACCAGGCCGTGTCGATCAGCGTGGCCGCGCCGGCCGCGGTCCCATCGGAAGTCGTCGCAGTATCCTATCTGGCCAGGGCCACGACCCGCGTGGGTCGAGGTGAGAACGGCGGCAGCACGCTGACTGAATTCAACATCGTGCGCAGTGTGCATCCGCTGGGTTTGCTGGACGGCCAGATGCAGCGATTCACGCTGCCGCGCTCGGCGTTGCCGCGGGATGCGACCGGCGTGGCCGTGCTGGTGCAGGGTGTGAACCAGGGTGCCGTGCAGGGCGCGGCCGCCATCGCGTTGCGCTGAGCAGCGGTCGCGGGCCGACGCGACACGTCAGGCAAAGGGGACGGTGTCCGGTCCGAAGTGGAACAGCCGGGCCACCGGCACATGGTGTCGGCCGATCACTTCCAGCCGCAGCAGCGCGATGGCAAGCACGGCGCCCAGCGGTGGTCCCAGCGCGTAGATCCAGAACCCGCTCCAGTGGGCCGAGATGAGCGCCGGCCCGAGACTGCGCGCCGGATTCGCGCTGGCACCCGACAGCGGCGCCTCCCACCACACCAGCCAGGCGAACAGCAGCGGCATCGTCCAGGGGGTGAAGCGTCGCGTGCGACGGTGCGCCACCATCATCAGCACCGTGAGCGCCAACGCAAAACCGGCGAACACTTCGCCGGCGAACGCCAGCGAAGGCGCGACGCCGGCGCCGGGCAGCGTCGCGCCGTAGTTGACGCTCGCGCCGAAGGACCCCCACAGCAGGAGCGGCACCGCGCCTGCGATCGCGCCCAGGCACTGTGCGATGACGTAACCCAGTGCGTCGCGCCACGCCAGGCGGCCTTCGAGCCAGAACGCGAAGCTCATGGTGGGGTTGAGGTGCGCGCCGCTGATCTTTCCCAACGGGGAAATCGTGATCAGCGCGCCACAGGTGCCGAAGCAGGCGCCGGCCATCGCGCGGCGCAGCGCTGCGTCCGGCCACCAGGCCGCGAGCGGCGTGCCGCTGCCGAAGAACGCGATGACCACCGACAGGCCCGACAGCACCAGCAAGGCGGTGCCCGCGGCTTCGGCGAGATAGAGCCCGGGATGAAGACGATTGCGGGGCGCCGGCGCGCCGTGCAGCGGACGATCAGGCGGGCTTGAGGGCATGCTTGATCTCGTCGTGGCCCAACGAGACCCTGTGATCGACGCCTTCCCAGCCGCTGGCGCGGCGGCGCGTGAAATTGAGTTCGTCGGCGCTCGCCAGGTCCGCCATCGACAGCTGCACCGACCACAAGCCGAAGGCGCCTGGAACGGCGACGCGATCCTCGACGCGCTGCCAGCCGTCGTAGCCCAGGTGCAGCACGAACGCCTCGCGATCCTCGATGATCAGTTCGCGCCCGATGTGCAGGTGGCTCACGGGTGTTTCCTCGCGCCAGCGCCACGCCATCGGCGGGCGTTCCTGCGACCCGTAGCGCTGCTCGACCGCCTGCAGCAGTTCCAGCGGTTTGCCCTGTTCGCGCGCCACCAGCAGCTTCAGGAATTCGGCATGCGACCACAGCAGCGGCATCGCGCTGCCTGAAGGCCGACCCGGTTCGAGGCCGAGCTCGGGGATCGGCGCCGTGTCCCACACCTGTTCCGGCAGCAGTCCGCCGCTGCTCGAGCAACGCCACATGGTCTGCAGCCAGGGCAGGGGATCCTCGCCACTCTGCAACGCGAGATGACCGCGCTCGCCGACCAGCAGCGGCCAGCCGCGGCCGATGCCAGCGCCGTCGAATGGCCGGCCGTCGGCGTATTCGCCGTAGCCGTCATCGTTGTAGCGGTGATAGACCGGACCCGAAGGGGTTTCGACCTTGAGCAGTCGATCGACCATCCTGATGGTGTCCACCACGCGCGGATCGCTGGCCTTGCGCAGGCCGAGCCTGACCAGGTAGGAGAAATCCAGGCTCACCAGCGCCGAGGCGAGGATGGTCTCGCCCTGGCGGTTGCGCAGTTCGACCCAGGTGGTCAGATCACCGGCCTTGTCCGGCGTCGCGATGCGCACGTAGTGGCCGGCCACGCCGAATTTGCGCGCCGGCGCGGTGTCGTGTACGTAGCACCAGCTTTCCAGGCGTTCGTTCCAGTCGTCGGCGAGATCCAGCGCCGCGGCGCGTTCCGCATCCGCAAGCCAGGGCGCGGCCGCCACCAGCGCGCAGATGGCCACCGACAGCGTGAACGGATTCACGCCCGGATTCTCCTCCCAGCGATCCTGCGGGCTCGCGGGACCGGTGCGCGCGATGAAGCCGGCGGCGGCACGCACCATCTGCGGCGTGCCTGGCGTCTCGGGTTCGCCGAGTTCGCGCAACTTCGCGGCCAGCAGGATCGGGAACGCGGCTTCGTCGAGCTGGATGCCGTTCCAGAACGGCTCGCCGCTGGGATAGTAGTTCTGCGGCCAGTGACCGTCGCCGCGCTGGGAGGCGATCAGGTGCGCGAGGATGCGGCTGGCATCGAGGCGCTGGTTGGCCGCGAGCAGCGCGAACGCCGTGAGCGTGGCATCGCGCGGCCAGACCAGGTGGTAACCGCCCAGCGTGTCGGTGCTGTTGCCCCAGGGAATGCTGAGGCTCGCCACCACGGCGCCCGGATAGGCACGGTCTTCGTGGATTTTCAGTACCGCGGCCGACAGCAGCGCAGCGTCGCCCAGCGTGGCGTTGGGCCGCGGCAGTTGCAGCGCGGCGCCCCAGTCCCGCCACGGTTGCAGGAACTGCTCGCGCAGCAGATCGATCGGCATGGCCAGCGCGATGCGCGCGCGGGTCCGCGCGCCTGCCGGGCTGTCGGAGAATCCCAGCGCGAGCACTCCGCTGGCGCCGGCGAGCTGCGCCGTGATCGCGACGCTGCCAGCGCTCGCGCTGTCGAAGGCATACGTCAGGCGGCCGTTGCGCGTGAGGTCCTGCCAGCCATCCGAGGCGCCGACGTAGCCGCAGCTCAGGTTCTGCAGCGGCGTGTCGGCCGCGAGGCATGCGCAGTATTCGCCACTGCGCGCGATGCCATCGCCGTCGCCCAGCCACACGCTGTTGTTGCGTCCTGAGCTGTCGAGGTGGGGCGCGAGGATCGTGACCAGTCGATACGGGCCCTCGAGCTCGAACCGCACCAGCAGCACGTCGCGCTCGGGATCGGGCAGCACTTCGAGCGTGAGCTGGTAATCCTCGCCGTAGTGCGTGATCGTCAGGGCGGGCAGGAACGGGCCCGGCGTCGACAGCCGATAGCGGCGCAGGCGCTTGAGATCGATCCAGCCCGCATCGCCCACCAGATAGAAGCCGAGGTCGCGGATCTGCGGCTGGCCGGTGGAGGGCCAGTAGACTTCGTTGATGATGCCGTGGCCGATGGTGGCCCACAGCCGCGCGGCGCCCAGCGCGGTGGTGACGAAGTCCTTGTCGCTGGAACACCAGGTGGGCGCGATGCCCGGCGCACCAAAGGCTGGTTGACCCATGTGCGAGCTACCCGCCGTGCATGAAGGCGGGATAGTCCGTCATGCCGCCATCCACGAACACGCTGGTGCCGGTGACGTACCCGGCCACCTCCGAGCACAGCACCACGGCGAGTCCCGCGATGTCCTGCGGTTCGCCGACGCGGCCGAGCGCGATCTTGCTGAGCAGGTCACGGGCGCCCTCGGGATCCTGCCAGACGCTGGCGTTGATGGGCGTGCGGATCGCGCCCGGAGCGATGCACAGCACCCGCACGCCGAACGGCCCCGCTTCCTGCGCCAGCGTCTTCGCCATCATCGAGACCGCGGCCTTGCTGGCGCTGTAGGCGCTGTAGCCGCTCCATGCGATCTGCTCGTGCACGCTGCTGGTGTGGAGGATGACGCCGGATTTCTGCGGCACCATGCGGCGCAGGGCCTCGCGCGCGCACAGGAACGCGCCCACCAGGTTGATCTGGATGACGCGGTTCCAGGCCGTGGCGTCGGCTTCCCAGGCGAGTGCGTGCGGCCCGTCGATGCCGGCATTGCTCACCAGGATGTCGATGCCGCCCCACGCCTTGTCGAGCTGGTCGAAAATGCCGGCCACCGCGTCGGCCTGCGCGATATCCGCTTGTAAGCCGAGTACTACAGCACCGGTGGCTTGCAGCTCGGTGATGAGTTGCGCGGTGGCGTCGGGATTGACCAGGTAGTTGATCGCGACGCGCGCGCCCTCGGCGGCAAATGCGCGGACCATCGCTGCGCCCAGACCGGAGTTGCCGCCCGTCACGAGCACCCGCTTGCCAGCCAGCTTCAGATCCATGCATCGAGCATAGCGCACTCGCAGGATGACATTCTCTTAACCTGGGCGCGTAATGCCCAAGTCTTAACATTGCTTGGCTGACCCGCGCGCGCGTCGGGCGTTTCATGGGTCTTTCCAGCAGAATGGAATTCACATGAGTACGAAGCAGGATGAGGTGGCGGAGGCCGGTGCGCGGCGTGGATTTCCCTGGCGATGGTTCTGGATCGGCATCGGCGTCGCGCTGGTGGCGCTGCTCGTGTGGCGCATCCATGCGAGCGCGACGGCCACCCCCACCCGCACCGGTGGTCGCTTCGGCCAGAACGGCGTGCTCACCGTCGGCGTGGCCAAGGTCACCACCGGCGACATCGCGCTGACACTCAACGCGCTCGGTACCGTGACGCCGCTCGCCACGGTGACGGTGCGGGCGCAGGTCAGCGGCACGCTGGACAAGGTCACCTTCACCGAAGGACAGATGGTCAAGGCCGGCCAGGTGCTGGCGCTGGTGGATCCGCGCTCCTACCAGGCCGTGCTGGATCAGGCCAAGGGCACGCTGGCGCGCGACCAGGCACAGCTCGCCAACGCGCGCATCGACCTGACGCGCTACCTGGGACTGCTCACCGACAACCTGGTCTCGCACCAGCAGTACGATACGCAGGCCGCGCTGGTGAAATCCGATGAGGCCGCCATCGTGACGGATCAGGCGGCGGTCGAGGCGGCGCAGCTCAATCTCGATTACTGCCGCATCACTTCGCCGTTGTCGGGCCGCGTCGGCCTGCGCCAGGTCGATCCCGGCAACCTGATCCAGGCCAGCGCGGCCACCGGCATCGCGGTGGTCACGCAACTGCAGCCCATCTCGGTGCTGTTCACGGTCCCCGAGGACAGCCTGGCGCAACTCATGGAGCGGTTGAAGAGCGGCGCGAAGCTGAGCGTCGATGCCTATGATCGTGCGCAGACGCGCAAGCTTGCCAGCGGCACGCTGGCCACTGCCGACAACGAGATCGACACCACCACGGGCACATTGAAGCTGCGCGCTTTGTTCGACAATGCCGACACCAGCCTGTTTCCCAACCAGTTCGTGAACGTGCGGCTGCTGCTGGACACGTTGCACGACCAGACCGTGATTCCGGGCGCGGCCCTGCAGAACGGTGCGTCGGGCACCTTCGTCTACCTGGTCAATGGCGACAGCACCGTGAGCATGCGGCAGGTCGTGACGGGCAACACCGACGGCGACCGGGTCGCGATCACGATGGGATTGATGCCCGGCGACACGGTGGTGGTGGATGGTGCGGATCAGTTGCGCGATGGTGCGCGCATCGCGCTGGCGGGCGCGGCGGGGGCACCTTCGGGCGCAGGACAGGGCCAGCGCCGCCGGCGGCAGGGTGGCGCGCAGGGCGGTAACGGCAGCAGCAGCGGCGGCGGGGAGCGCGGCGCAGGCCGCCGCAACCGCAATGGTGGCGGTAACCAGGACGCGCAATGAATCCGTGCCGCCCTTTCATCCTGCGGCCGGTCGCGACCTCGCTGCTGATGGCGGCTATCCTGATGGTCGGTGGCGTGGGCTATCTGTTCCTGCCGCTGTCCGCGCTGCCGGAGGTGGACTACCCCACCATCCAGGTGCAGACCTTCCTGCCTGGTGGCAGCCCGGAAGTCATGACCTCAACCGTCAGTGCGCCGCTGGAGCGGCAGTTCGGCCAGATGCCCGGACTGAAGGAGATGACCTCGCGAAGTTCGGCGGGCGCTTCGGTCGTGACGCTGCAGTTCGACCTGAGCCTCAACATCGACATCGCCGAGCAGGAAGTGCAGGCGGCCATCAACGCGGCCGGCAACCTGCTGCCGCAGAGCCTGCCCGCGCCGCCCATCTACGCCAAGGTCAATCCCGCCGACGCGCCCATCCTGACGCTGGCGATCACTTCCAGTTCGATGCCGGTGACCAGACTGGAAGACCTGGCCGATACGCGCATCGCGCAGAAGATCTCGCAGCTCGCGGGCGTGGGCCTGGTCAACATCAACGGCGCGCAGCGGCCCGCGGTGCGGGTGCAGGCCAACCTGCAGGCGCTGGCCGCCTACGGCCTCAACGTCGACGACCTGCGGACCACCATCTCCAACGCCAACTCCAACGCGCCCAAGGGCAGTTTCGACGGCAAGGCACGGGCCTACTCGATCGACTCCAACGACCAGATCCAGAGCGCGGACGAATACCGCAACATCGTCGTGGCCTATCGCAATGGCGCGCCGGTGCGACTGTCGGATGTGGCGACCGTGGTGGAGAGCGCCGAGAACACCAGGCTGTCGAGCTGGATGAACGCGACGCCGGCGGTGCTGCTCAACGTGCAGCGCCAGCCGGGCGCCAACGTGATCGCGGTGGTGGACAGCATCAAGGCGCTGCTGCCGGACATCAAGTCGTCGCTGCCGTCCAACGTCGACATCGCCATCATCACCGACCGCACCAACACCATCCGCGCTTCGGTGCGCGACGTGCAGTTCGAGCTGAGCCTCGCGGTGGGACTGGTGGTGCTGGTGATCTTCCTGTTCCTGCGCAACGTGCCCGCCACGATCATTCCGTCGCTGTCGGTGCCACTGTCCCTGATCGGCAGCTTCGCGGCCATGTACCTGTTGGGCTTCAGCCTCAACAACCTGTCGCTGATGGCGCTGACCATCGCGTCGGGCTTCGTGGTGGACGATGCGATCGTGATGATCGAAAACATCTCGCGTTACCTGGAAAAGGGCGAGAAACCTTTGGACGCGGCCCTGAAGGGTTCGGGCGAGATCGCGTTCACCATCGTGTCGCTGACCGTCTCGCTGATCGCAGTGCTGATTCCGCTGCTGTTCATGCGCGAAGTGGTGGGCCGGCTGTTCCGCGAATTCGCCATCACGCTCGCCATTTCCATCCTGATTTCCGCCGCGGTATCGCTGACGCTGGTACCGATGCTGTGCGCCAGGATGCTGCGGCATCACACACCCGGCGCAGGGAGCCGGATCGCACGCTGGTCGGAGCGCACTTTCGAACGCGTCATCCAGTACTACCGTCGTCGCCTGGAGTGGGTGCTCGACCACCAGGCGCTCGTGATGTGGGTGGCGCTCGGCACCATGGCCTTGACCGTGGTGCTGTACGTGTTCATTCCCAAGGGATTCTTCCCGCTGCAGGACAACGGCATCCTGCAGGGCACGACCGAAGCTGGGCCCATGGTGTCCTTCGCGGCGATGGTCGAGCGGCAGCAGGCGTTGGCCGACGTGATCCGCCGCGATCCTGACGTCGTCAGCCTGAGTTCCTTCGTCGGCGTCGACGGCACCAACACCACGCTCAACAACGGCCGCTTGCTCATCAATCTCAAGCCCAAGGAGCAGCGCTCCGACAGCCTGGCCGGGCTGGAGGCGCGCCTGGCGGCCGATGCGCGCGGCGTCAGCGGCATCCGGCTGTTCCTGCAGCCGGTGCAGGATCTGACCATCGATTCCACCGTCGGACGCGCGCAATACCAGTTCGTGCTCGAGTCGGCCAGCACCGCCCAGCTCACGCCCTGGGTGCCCAGGCTCATCGACCGGTTGGCGCAGGCGCCTGAACTCGCCAACGTGTCCACCAACTTCACCAGCAATGGCCTGTCGGCGCGCATCGACGTCGATCGCGATACCGCGGCGCGCTTCGGCGTGACGGCCGCCACCATCGACAATGCGCTGTACGACGCGTTCGGCCAGCGCATCGTGTCGACCATCTACACCCAATCCAACGAATACCGCGTGATCCTCGAGAGCGATCCGCAGGTACAGGATTCGGTGGCTTCGCTCGGCGACATCTACGTGCCGTCCTCGGGCGGCGGCCAGGTGCCGCTGGGATCGGTGGCGCATGTCAGCGTGCAGCCGGCGCCGCTGGAGATCGATCACCTGGGCCAGTTTCCGGCAGCGCTGGTGTCGTTCGATGTGGCGCCGTCGGCCTCGCTCGAGCAGGCCGTGGCCGCCATCCAGCAGGCCGAGCAGGACATCGGCCTGCCCAACGCGATCACCACACGTTTCGAAGGCGCCGCACTGGCGTTCCGCTCCTCGCTGGGCAGCGAGCTGCTGCTGATCATCGCGGCGATCGTGACCGTCTACATCGTGCTGGGCGTGCTGTACGAGAGCTTCATCCATCCGCTCACCATCCTCTCCACGCTGCCGTCGGCGGGCATCGGCGCGCTGCTGGCACTCATGGTGTCCGGGCACGATCTGGATGTGATCTCGATCATCGGCATCATCCTGCTGATCGGCATCGTGAAGAAGAACGCCATCATGATGATCGACTTCGCGCTCGCGGCGGAGCGCGGCGCGGGCAAAGCGCCGCGCGAGGCCATCCAGGAGGCCGCGTTGCTGCGCCTGCGGCCCATCCTCATGACCACGGTGGCGGCGTTGTTCGCGGCCCTGCCGCTGATGCTGGGATCCGGCACGGGCTCGGAGCTGCGTCAGCCGCTGGGCATCGCGATCGTGGGCGGCCTGCTGGTGAGCCAGCTCCTGACACTGTTCACCACGCCGGTGATCTACCTGCAGTTCGATCGTCTGGCGCGCAAGCATCGCCCATGAACATCTCGGCACCCTTCGTCGCCCGGCCGGTCGCCACCACGCTGCTGACCATCGGCCTGGCGTTGGCCGGGGGCATTTCGTACTTCCTGTTGCCCGTCTCGCCGATGCCGAACGTCGATTTCCCCACCATCTCGGTGA
>Ga0335083_10003239_pt1 | contig 21157 bp, 30 predicted proteins | sample Lox_Sample_42_FD_206716 | JGI IMG/M metagenome (GOLD analysis project Ga0335083, IMG submission 206716) | Soil microbial communities from Loxahatchee National Wildlife Refuge, Florida, United States - Lox_Sample_4.2 | ecosystem: Environmental > Terrestrial > Soil > Wetlands | place: USA...
GCCGTCCAAGCCGGCTGAGGGAAAAAAAGCGGAAAAAGAATCGAGCGAGCGGCAGTGGATGCGCAAGGTTGCTGCGGTCGTGCTGAAGTATCTGACCGGGGAAATGGGGGCGGGGGCGGTGGGGAGGATGATCGAAAGGATCAGCTAACCCCTATTTCAGTGTCTCTAATACGCAGTAAATCTTCCACACCGGCTCCACCACGTCCGCATACAACTGCTCACCCAACTGCACAACCTTAAACTTTGCCGTGATCCCGTAAGCGCGCGCAAACCGTTTGTGCGTTTCTCTGCCGTCTTCGAAATACTGAAAAGAGTTCATGCACCAGGGAGAGATGTGCGTGGGGTCCTGCACAAACCCGGCGCCGCGGGTCGCACTGGGCACGATGATCTCGGCTTGAGCGTTGGGCATGAGCACGCGGTAGAGCTCGTTCATGGTGTGGACGCGGGAGGAGAGGTGCTCGAAAATATCGTAGGCAACGATATGGGAAACGCTTGAATCCGGCCAGGGCCAGGGGTCGTTGAGATCGGCAATCACGTCGGCCGGGGGGATGCGGTCTACGGAGAGGTGACCGGGTACGGAGTAATCGGAAGCGCCCAGATTGAGCTTCATGATGCCGGCGACGGAGGCACCGTGTCCCCTTCCCTTCTCATCCGGTCATACTCCTCAGGATTGAACGTGCAAAACTCATGCACAAACTTTTCCACCTGCTCCCGCGGGATATCCGTAATCTGCTGCGCGACCGGGGAAGCGTAAATCGCGCTTACGATCACGGGTTCGGCAAACCCGATGAGCGTGTTGTAAACCTGCTCCCCGAACCCGCCGATGAACCAGTCCGCGAAATCCGCACCACTCAATCCGTCGCGTAGCTGATTGCGCAATGGGAGCTGGATCACACTGAGGATTTGCAAGGCGAGCGGGGAAAGGCCGGTGCCGGGAGCGGGAGCGGAAGCGGGAGCAGGGTTGCCGTTAATCGCTCCATTAGCCGGGGGCGGCGCAGTGCCGGTGCCGTAATCCGTACTCCCCGGCGCGGCAAGAGGCATCGGCATGGCGATTACATTACCGGGAGCAGGTTGGGGCTGGGGCTGCTGCGGGACGCCGCTGAACCCCGGACTGGCACCCGGTTGCGGCACCGGCACCCCGGCTGCGCGCTGCTGAGACAGCATGTACATACTAAACAAGGATTGCGCGGTCGTTGCGAGGTGCGGCATAACGCTGCTCAACATCCCTGCCCACCAGGGCATTTTCGCCACTTCCACTTCCCCATCGCCCCCGCTTAAATCACTCATCAGATCCTTCACCGCGCGCAAATCTTCGACCATGGACTTGATCCCGCTCACCCCGCCGTTTGTGGCCTGTTGCGTCTGCGCCGTAACCTGCCTGCTTGCGAGCTCGGCTTTGAGCGCGGCCACGGTTTCATTGAGGCGCATAATTGCGTCTACATACGGGCTCGCGTCGTGAGTGCGGGACATCTTGTCTGCCAGATCCATGGCGACTTTGAGCATTTCCGCCGTATCCGGCCCGTTGTTGCGGCCGGTAGAAAGCGTGTCCTGCATGGTCTTGATGGCATCGCGCAGCAGCTCATTTCCAATCTTTCCCGCCGTCGTTGCGCTTTCAAACGCGGAGCGCAGCGCATCGCCGGCAAGGGACGCTCCCGGCGCTTCTTTCGGCGCGGCGGCGGCGGCAGCAGTCGCCTTTTCGGCAATGTTGAAAATCTTATCGGTGAGCTCGCGGTTCTGCTCAATCAGTTTGGTGGTGGTCTCAGCCTGCGCCATTTTCTCTTTCTCCTTTTCGATCTGATGAAGCTCGGGCAGCACTCCGCGCGCCCGCAAAAATTCGATGTAGGTTTTGCATTGCGGGTCATTGCGGTCAATCCACTTCGGCCATCCGTCCTCGCCCATTTCTCCGATGCGGCGATCCGAAGGGGGTTGGGATTTGAAATCGCGGCTGCCTTTGATGAATCCTAGAGCCAACGTTCGCGGCGGGACCGAAATGGTGTTGATGTATACGTGATAGTCGCCGGCGCCATACTTGTCGTTGAAGTCCTTGTCATTCTCAAACGGCTCCACAACCTTGTCGATGTAATCGTACTCGCCGGAATCCTCAAGCGGAGTGAGCAACGGAGGGAAATCGCGGTACACGTAAGCGATGAGCTGATCCTTTGGCCCAGGCGGCAACTCGTTCCACCATTGCCACAGTTTTATCGTGCGCTGCGCGGGGTTCGGGTGGTCGCTGTAATATTTCTGGAATTTCGGATTTGGTACGGTGCGATCCGGGTCTACCGAGGGCGGTTTTTTCTGAAACACACCAGGCGGCACCTTGCCCACGGGAAATTTTCGTGCAGTCCCGGCCGGGGAAGGGGAAGAAGGTAGCGCGGCGGAAGTTGCAGGCGGCGGCGCGGTCTGCACGCTAGGCGCAGGCGGTGAATTTGCAGACTTTTCGTCTTTAGCTTCCTCATCCGCAGCAAAACTCATGAGACAGTCTCCTTTTTCCTTGCCCTAAAATGAGCAGCCTTAAACGATAATCTTCCCCGCTGCAACCTTTTGCCTTACCCCATACCCCTCACTGCGCACGTATATAGCACCGGAACCGCTTTGGCCCGCTTGCAACATTACCGCACCTTATGACAGAATTGCAAGCATTGCAAACGCAATCCATACGCGAGACATTCTGCTTTGTGTTTCAGCTTGTAGACACACAAGGGGTTACGCTTTCCCGTGACCCCTTGACCTGTTCTCGCGCCCTCCCTTTACACCTGCGCGCCGTATTACCGGGTAATTGCCGATGCGGATGAGTACGGCAACGGTGACGGCAATGCCTACGCCTGTGCAGCATCAGCAGCATCAGCACCCTTTGTTTGGCCCGAGCGTGGTGACGGGGATAAAGGAACTGGGGCCATATCCGGATGAGCAGGTGGAGCAGACGATTGAACTGATGCGCGAGCGGGTGAGGCAGGATAGCCGGAATCCGGAATTTCAAGGATATGCACGCAAAGTGTTAAGCGTAAGCGGCGGGGTGAACGGACTGGAGGAACAGGAAGCAAGAGGCGTGGCGGAACGCGCCTGGGCGCATGTGAAGCGCGCGATTCAATTCAAGCGGGATGAGGAGTTAGGCGGGGGATTGGGCGGGGAGTTGGGTGCGGATACGGTCGAGTTCATCGTGCGGCCTGCGGAAATGGCGAAGTTTGTGCAGGAGGGGCGGGCGTATGGGGATTGCGACGATTTCAGCATGTATCTGGCGGCGCTGCTTGAGGCGTGCGGGGTGCCGTGTTCGTTTGTGACTGTCGCAGCGGATGGCAGAGCGCCGGAACAGTACAGCCATGTGTACGTGCGGGCTTACCCGGGAGTGGGAATGAGCAAACCGCTGGCGCTTGATGCGAGCCACGGCGCATATGCCGGATGGGAAGTGCCGGATATGTTCGGGAAGTGGCGCGAGTGGCCCGTGAATGAGGATGGGACGTTCGCGAGGATGCTGAAGAATCTGCTGGTGATTGCTGGCGGGATCGCGGGGGCGGTGTATCTGTGGAAGGAACTGCATAAGGTATGAGCACGCTGAGCACGCTTTCCGGTACGCTTTCTATCACCTGCGAACCCGTACCGCCTGCCGTTCTTCCCATTCTCGCCAGGCAACTGCGCAGATTTGGCGCGCGGGTCGAGTTCGAGAGTGAGCGTGCCGGGGTTGTGAAGCACCTCTCCGGGAAATTGCGGTTTGAGCACAACGGTAGTGCGCGGCTGCATGTCGCGGTGATTGAGGAGTGCGGGCACTTTCCCAAATCCATGCTTATCGGCGGGATTCGGCAGACCGTCCAGGAAGCGGTTGAGCTGGCGCGAAAGGCGGAAATGCAATGAGCTTGATGGCTGTGCCTACCACGCGATCCGGAGATAGCCTGCCGGCTGAATTGAGGGTGAGGCGGGAGTTCCGGGGATCGCCGTATTTTTCGCGCGCCCGGTTGATTGCAAACCAGGCCGGGCTGACCGGGATGAGCAGGAGTGTGGATGTAGGGTTTAAGGTGAGGGGCGGCGGGATGAGCGGGATAAGCGGCATCGGCGATGTGTGCGACCCGAACGACCCGGCGTATGATTTGAGCGCGTGCATAAGCGCGTCCTCGCCGGATCAAAGCGGAGTGCTCGCGCCGGTTGAGGTGCCGCCGATTGAATACACCTCAACGCAGTTGCAGAACCTCAACACTTCAATTGATGCGCTGAACGCGGGCGTCCTGCCCGGGGATACGGCGACTCTGAATCAGATTTCTTCGGTGGTCCCGCCGGGCTCGGTTTATTCGGGGCCTACCGTGTTGGGACCGGGCAGCTCCGTGCCTGCGGCGCCGAGCGGGTATCAATGGGCGAGTTTAGTGAATGCGAGCGGGCAGACGCTTGCCAAAATTCTTGCCGTGTCGCAGGGCGGGAGCTCGTTGCAGCTTGCGAACGGAAGCCAGTTGGTTTACGGGAGCCCGGCTGCGGCGGCGGCGTCGGGGGGATTGGTTACGGCGCCCGGCGTGACGGCATCGCTAGGGAATTTGACGCCTTTGCTGCTGGTGGGGCTGGGGCTGCTGCTGTTTATGTCGATGGGCAAACGGTAAGGCAAAGCAAATGGGCACGGCGCGGAAATTGTTTGAGGTTGCAATCGCTTTGACGCTGGGGCCGTTCGCGCTTCTGTGGTTGCTGCTTTGCGTAACCGGGCAATCTGCGGTGACGATTTTAGGGAATGCCGAATGCGGCCCGGTAGTTGTGCTGCGGAGATATGGGCCTTATTTTTTGTGCGCGTTTCTGGCGGCGGCTTTTGCTTTGTCGCTGATGCTGGGCGTGCTGTATCTCTGGGGGATGTGATGGAGCCGGAGCCGGGATCGGGGTTTGAGTTTGGGTTCGGGTTTGGGTCTGGGCTCGGGTCTGGGCTTGGGTTTGTTCAAGTCCGGGAATATGGGGCGCGCTCGCATCGTTGCGGCGGCTCGGAATATTCGCGCGATGTGCGGGTGCTGCATCCCGGGATTGTGGAAAAGAGCGGCCCGGTGAGGGTGCTGGTTGAGAATCATCTGCCTGTGAACCGGGAAGGGGAAAGGCTGCTGCGGAAGTATGGCGGCAGCGGCAACGGCGGCAGCGGCGTCGGCAGCGGCGTCGGCAGCGGCGTCGGCAGCGGCGGGCTTTATGGCGAAACGCAGGCGCAATAGTTTTTTTGACCGTTTCCGGACGCAGACGCACTATCACATTGAGCGCGGAACCGGGAGAGTGGCGAAGGCGCGGGCGACGGGGAGCTATAAAGGATACCGGATTTATGACACCGGGGACGGATGGACGGTGCCGGAGCTCGATAAAGAGAGCGTGTTTGAGAGCAAGCGGGAAGCCAAGCGGTTTGTGGATTACCAGGTAAAGCACATGAATAAACGCAACTCCAAAAAGCGCAACCCAAGGCATTGGTTCGCCCTTTCCGTGGTTGAACCGCGTGGCGGTAGATCATACGTCAAGAATGTGAGCACGCTTGCTAAAGCCCGTGAAGAGGCAAAATTACTCGCAGCTCAAGAAGGCGCTGATGTCATTATTGAGCGGGAGACGGCACGGGGTATTGGAGGTATTGTTGAGCGCGTGCGTAAGCCAATCGGGAATCGCAAGCGCAACGCCGGAGTAGGAACCATGATTCCGGCGATGGTAAAGAAGGCGAAAGACGGGGCGCTGAAGGTGTATGTGGATGCGAAGCATTTGGTGAAGCTGAATCCGCGGCAAGCCCGAACTTATGCTATCTACCGGAAGGATACAACCAAGGGTTACGCCTGGCACCGCATTCAAACAGGATTCCCAACAAAAAGCGCAGCACAAAAAGTTGTACGCGGCTTGAAACGCCCCAGTGACCGCGCTTGGCATGTGTACTGGAAAGTGCACGAAGACATCGGGCAAATGTTTGGAGATTGATGCAGCTCTCTTTCCATAACGGTTCCCCTTCCCCTACACCCCCCGGCGTTCTCGCCCGCCGCGTCTACTCCGGCATGCGCACGCGCGCCAACACGCAAGACAGCTACGGTTACGGATTAGGTGCCGCCGCAACCGACCAGCAGATTACCGCGATCTTCGGCTCGATCGGTTCCGCGATCCCGGTTGCCGGCCCGTTCATTCAGGGTGCCGCATCAATCGCCATCGCCATTGAATCTCTTTTTTCGGGATGCGGGCAAACCTGCGTGCAGGCTACCAATATCGCCAACCAGGTTTCCGGTCTGCTCACGCAAAACGTTCAAAACTACATCGCGCAGCCGGTGCACTACGCCTCCATCCAGGCTGCGGCGCTGAAAGTTTTCGATACGGCCTGGGCGCAACTTTTGCAGGCATGCGGCAACCCGGCGCTCGGCGCTGCGGGGCAACGTTGCATCACGGATCGCCAGGCTGGAGGGTGCACCTGGAAAACCACGCCGGGCGGCTGGCAGCAAGGAAGTGATGGGACCTGGAAGTATGTTTGGGCCGGAGTGGCGGGGAGCGGGGATACCTGTTGGAACTGGTTTGTTGGAATGCGCGATCCCATCGCCAATGATCCGACTGTGGTGCCCGATCCGGTATCGAGCACGGGCACGGATTTGCTCACAGGGGCGGCAGGCACGGGTGCAGGCATAAGCGCGAGCTTTTCAAGCCTCATGCCGTTTCTGCTCATCGGACTGGGAATCTTTCTCATTATGGAGGCGGCTTAACCGGCTGGCTTAACCTTATGGCACGCATCTACGGCGATAACGGTTACTACTCGCGGCGCAACACGCGCGGCCGGTTGCACGGCGGGGTTGCGGGAATGGGGCAATGCTCCTGGTTAACCGGCGCGGATGGATCGTTCTTCTGGGGCGAGCAGTTGCCGAACGGCTCGATTGAGAGCTGCCCGAGCGGTGGACCGCCTACCGCGCCGCCTACTTCGCCCTCGAACACGGCCGGGCAAAATATCGTCAACCAGTACAGTGCTTACGCCGATCTGCCTTATCTCAATTCGCCGCAGTACATCGCTGCCGAGGCCGCGGCAAGCGGGCAGCCGGTTCCTTCGCAAGCCGCAGGGGCACAGTCCACACTGCAAACGTATTGCGCGCAGAACGCTCTGAATAATACGGAGTTCGGCACGCCGCTCGATACCATGACTTGTGCAGGCGGGGCGCCGCTGCCGATTTATATGACCGAGGCAAATGCGCTGGTCCCCGCAACACCGAGCGCGACCGTGCCGCCGACTCCCGCGCCCACCACCAACGCTTTGCAAAAATCTGCGGCGCAAACCGGAAGCTCGCCCATTACCACGACCGCAATCAATCAGCAGAACCAGGGCGTGAACCCTAACACCAATCTCAACGGAAGCCAGCCGCCTGCTCCGGTAACCTGTTCCGGTTTAGGAATCGGCGCATGCATCGGCCCGCTCGATGCCGGAACCTGGGGGTTGATCGCAGCCGGCGTGATTCTCGTTCTCATGCTGGCAGGAGGGAAACACTAATGTACGACGTTACTGCACCAATGGCCGACGCCGGGGTGCCGAAATTCACCACGGCTCAAATGCCGGATATGATTCTGACGGCGCAAGCGGTGAGCGGCCAGGGGACGGCGCCTTCGCAACCCCCCGCGCTCACGCCCCAGAGTCTAAATGAACGCCTGCCCAGCATCGTGCAGCCGGCTCCGGTCACGGTGCCCCCGCCGTGCGACTCGTTTGCGCAATGGGTGAACGATCACCAGTTGCTCATCGGAATCGGCATGGCGCTTACGGCGTTCTTTGTGTGGCATGGGCGGGGCGGGAAATAGGAAGAGGAAGCTTTTATGAAAGACAAAGGCAATATGATGACGCTTTTGCTGGTTGCTGGAGGCGGGCTGGCACTGTACTGGTATCTCACCAACTATGGGCCGACTGGTGCCGTGAGCGCAGGAAGCGTGAGCTGGTGGAATAGCTGGTTTGGCACGGGGCAAGCGCAACCGCAGCCGTCAGCAGTAACGGCGCCTCCAACGACAATCTTAACCTCCACGCCTACACCTGCGCCTACACCCGCACCCACTGCCTTGCCCCCCGCCGCTTACGTCACCGTGACCGGCCCGGTTGCCGCGGATATCAATAATTCCCTCAAGGCCACGGTCATGCTGCAAGGTTACGGTCAGCCTGTAAGCCTCAATGTCATCCCCGCAAACGTGGGCCAGGGAGCCGGATTGATCTGGAACGGCAACGGGCAGGATATCACTTCGAGTTTTACCGCCGATCAACAGAGCCAGATCGCCGGTGCGATCATCAACGCCGCCAAATTGCAAGGCGTCACCGTCGCCGGCATGAGCGGGATTGTCACCACGCCTTATCATCAACCCGGCGTGAATCTTTCCGGCTTCGGCGAAATGCCGCTGTCGATGAGCTTCGGCAAGGGTTTCGGCAATGGCTTCCGCGGGCGCCGTGTCTCCACCCCGCCGATGAAGCCCGTTTTGAATTAAGGAGGAAACGGACATGATGTACCTCGGCTGGAATACTCGCCCCACTTGCGCAACCCGCGGTGAAGCGGTTGCCGTGCCGCCCACGAATCCTCCCTGCCCCGCGATTACCTGGTTCTGGGTGCTCGCGGCGGCGATCGGACTGGGTGCGCTTCTGCCTCCCGAGAAACCGGCACGCGCGGGCGGCGGTGGGGGTGGGGGTGGGGGTGAGGGTGCGGCGTAAGAGGTATTGTATGAGGCTTACACTAGGCGATGCGGCGGCAACCTGTCCCTCCCTTGAACAGTTGCAGGGGATCGTGGACCCGCTTGACCCTTGCCAGGCGGCACAAGCATCGGTTGCCGGGTGCGCGCAAGGCTGTTCAGGCGGCACTGCGAATTATGGCCCATTCCCCGCAGGAACCGTGTTCTGTGAGACGGGAACGGGTGTGCCGCCGACTCCGGCGCAATGCGCCTCGGGATTGCCGCCAGTATCATCAATAAGCACGCCGGATACAGGATGCCCTGCCGGGCAGAACTGCTCGCTCGTATCGAACATTCCGAATGTCTGGATTTATGGGCTCGCTGCGGCATTAGGCGTGCTTCTGCTCAGCTCCATGATGGGGGGTGGTCGGCGATGATGATGCGCACACTTTCCGGCATCGGGGATGCGGCGCCGCTGCTGTGCTCCTCCTGCACACCCGGGGATTTGTATTGCGCCCAAATGTGCATTGACGATACCAGCGGCACTATTAACGGCACCCCCGTCGCTACCGTGACATCGGATTCCCCGCAACCCGCACCCACACCCACACCCGCGCCGGCTGCCACTGTTTCCGCGCCGGCTGGCGGGATCGCTCCCGGTTCGGCTTGCTATGACGCTTCGCACGACGGCGGGATTATTCACTGCGCGGGCGCTTCCGACGTTTTGCTCAGCGCGCTCAACCCTTTTAGCCAGCACATGACAACCGCTTGCTCGCCTGCGGAGGAAGCGTGCTTCCAGACTGCAAGTCCTGATGTGCTCAATCAGAATCCGACTCTGGATTTCTGCGGAAAAAATATTGGAATAAATTGCAGCACCCTTTTCGGCATCGGCCTAGTTGCGGTAGCGGCCGTGCTGATTTTGCGGGCGATCAAGTAAAGGAGAGTTTTTATGGCTGGTAACATCGCGTTTCATCCGGCGCCGGGATTGGGGGATCTGCTCCCGGGCTGGTATGCCGTGCCCCAAGATCCGATCACGGCCGCAGCGAAAGGCGTAACCTATACCCCTGGGATTGGGGATATCCTGCCCGCAGCGTTCGTCGTGCCTCAAAACCCGGTAAAAGATTTCGTAGCCGGGCAGGTCAAGCTCATCGGCCAGGGGCAAGGCAGCGGAAAAGGGAACGTGCATAAGGATTGCGGGTGCGGATGCGGCGGCGCGGGAACTTGCGCGGGCGCGGGCGCAGGATCGGGTGCGGGCACGGGTATGGGCGACATATCCACGGACCTGAGCAACATGATGACCGACTTGACGGGCGGCAACTTCAGCCAGTTTTTTACCGATTTCGGCGCGTTGCTCCAGGAGCCCACGGTATTAGGGATTCCGTTGTGGGTTGCCGGGATCGCGGCGTACTTTTTTGTGCAGGCACTCACTAGCCATGAGTTTGCCGTTTCCCGGCGCGGGCACAGATAAGGCCGGGAGTTAAAGGTTAAGCTGTGGAGAATCTTCTCAAATTCCTGAAAGGCATGGCGGCGGCAACGCTCGCCGGAATCGCGACCGAAGTAACCGACCTGCTGAGCCAGCACCACGGGCGCGGATTGCACGAGCTCGACATCCACCACGCCGGAGACGTTGCCGTAATCGGTGCGCTGATCGGATTGACCGGGTATCTGATTCGGTCCCCGCTGTATAACATTGAAAAAGAACAGGCAAAAGACGGGAGCGAGAAGCAAATTACGGAGTAATTATGCCGCAAACACGCACACGCACACACACACGCACATACAATTCGCGCAATCCTGCGGTAAGTCCGGAGCAGTATCGGTTGGCGCAGGCAGTGGTGAGCGGGACGGCGAGGGAAACGGGGATGCCGGTGAGTGTGGCGCGGGAATTGATTGAGAAGACGCCGAAGAGGTTGAGGAGGGAATGGAGTGGGTATAATACTCGGCATAATCCCCCGAAGCAGCGTTATCTTGACGGCAATATGCACGGCTACCCGGAATCCGAGTATGAGCGCGCCATGGATCTGGGCGTACTCAATTTCGCTGGTCCTACGTTCGTGGTGCACCGCGGAGCGCCTGCGGAAGTGTTGAGGAAGCATGGCAAACGGGTGCTGGTGCGGGCGGATTGGTACGGAACTCCGTATTTCGGATGGACGGAAACGGACAACGTGATTACAGAGAAGGAATTTGTGAAGCGCCACGGGTACTCACCGCGCGAGGACCGGCATGGCAATCCTGGTTCTACAGGCAGTGAAGGTGTGGAGTTCGTGCTCGGCATCAAGGGCCGCGGCGCATCCCGCGTATCCCAGGTGGAATCCGTCTTGTTTGACAAGGCGCAATGGACGCAGCATGAGGCGCGGGCTTGGCTGGAGCGGAACGGGTTCAAGGTTGGGCATGAGGAAGAGGGGAGGGAGTATTGGAGGTATCGGCAGGCGGCGCCGGGAGGGTTTGAGGAGTTTGCGACGATTCCAGCGGGGAGGCGCGGACACAATCCCGCTTCCGAAGCCGAATCCATGTACGAATCCTTTCACGGCACACCTTCCACTCAAACCGTCGAGATCACTGAGGACATGCATTATCACGAGCACCTCGCGGAGTTGGGCGTGCTTGTGGGGCTGAAGGTGAGGCTGGCGGATGGAAGCGGGGATATGGCGCTGGGGTTTGGAGTGACGGAGGCGGGGTCGGCGAGCGGTAATCCGCAGAAATGGATCTTACCTTACCGCCGTGGAAAAAAGAATTATGAGGACGTGGGGTATTTGCCTTTTGCACTGGAGCACGATATTGGTTTCAGTGGCTCCAAGATGTATAGGCCGGTGAAGGTTGGCGAAGGCGGGCAGATCACGGTAGCGAGCAGCGAGTTGCACAGTGTGGATTATGACCGCTATTCGCGCAAGTCCGCTCTTGCCGCGGTTAAGGAGCTTGCGAAACGGTACGGGCACAATCCACACAAGCGCAAAGGCCGTGGCAAAGGCCCACTTACTCAGGCGTATGAGTTTGGCTCAGGAATCATCCCCGGGATTTTGCAAGGGGCGGATCGGCAATTGGGAAGAGTTGTAGGGAATCCTCCTCCTGAAATCGAACGCCTTTACCATCAAGCCATGCTCGCCGATGAACTTTTCCACCGCGCACTTGAAGAGGAGTATGGCAGCAAGCGCGCCGGAGACATGCGTTACCAAACTGCAAAGCACACTCCTTCGGTAAGCGCTGCACGAGAGCGCATGAGGCAGGCGCAGGAACAGTACCGTTCAGCAGTAGCGAGAATGCGGCGCGGGAACCCGTCCGGTGATGCCGTTTCCCCCGTCCTCCTCTGCTCCAACGAAGCCGGCACCCAGCTCTACTTCCGCGGCGGGGATCAATCCTTAAACCTCGCCGAGCTCAAGCTCTCCACCGCCGCGACCCCGCACGATATCATGCTGCTCGGGGAGTGCTGGGCCATCGCGTATTCGACAAAGAAGGATTTCGACAACTTCGACCGCATTGAGTACGTGCACATTTTTGGTCCTGAGAAATTGGTGCCCCGCATTCCCAAATCCGCGGACTTGTGGGAGGATGCGCGCCCGCCAGAAAAAGCGTTTGGCACGGGGCAGCTCCCGGCGTTGACTTATGATGCGCTGAACGGGACTTTGCAGCTCGCCGGAGGGATTTACAAAATCGAGAAACCGCTCATGGGGACGAGCCCGGGGATTGAAGATTAGCATGAGCATGAGCGCCGCCACGGGAAAAGTGTTCATGGACCCCGAGACCTTAATCCGTCACATCGTAGACCATGCCCGGCGCCTGTATTGGGACAACTTGCAGCGCGGCGAGTACTCCTACGCTGTAGACGGTGCGGCAAAGCTAATCCAGATTGAAACCGGAGTGAGGGCCACTCTCAAGCAACGGCAGCAAGCGGAAGAGATTTTGCGCAAAGGGAAAGACATTTCAAAAACAAAGGAACCGGAAACCAGATGAGCACACACGCTCGCCACACTCACACTCGCACCAATCGACCTTTATTCAGCGTCCTGCACGCTGCCAAACGCATCCCGCAATGCTTTGACATCTGGCGGGCCTGGTCCGCAGCTTGCCAGGCCCAGAGTGAGGTTGAGTACATCATCGCCGTGCATGAAAGCGATGCCCAGGCACTTGTGGACGCCTGGGATGAAGTGCTGAACCGCCACGAATCCGGTATTCCGGTGCGTGTCGTTGTGAACCCTAAACGCGATTGCTGCGTGGATAACTGGAACCGCGCCGCCGAAGCTGCGGACGGACAAATTCTCATTGTCTGCGCCGACGATCTTTACCCGCCCGCGGAATGGGATGTCAAGCTCGCGCTCGCCGCGATCACGCGATGCAAACCGGACAGCGAATTTCTGTTGCATGTGGGCACGGGCTCGCCGTCCGATGCGGTGCTGATTACGCATCCGATTTTTTCGCGCAAGCTGTATGATCGCTGGGGGTATGTGTTCTGGCCGGAGTACGAATCGATGTATGCCGACAACGACACGACCGAGCGGGCGCGGCGGGAAGGGGTGATCGTCAACTGCCTGGATGTGTTTACGTTCGATCACAGGTGCGCTGTGCTGGGTAAAGTTCCTTGGGATGAGGTTGCGCGCAAGCAGAACAGCACGGAAGCTCACAAAGCCGGGCGCGAAATTTTCGAGCGCCGGTTGCTTGAGGGGTTTGGCGCTGCGGAACCGGCACAACCGATCCGTCAAGCCGTCGCCGTGTGCCTGCCCGGGGAAATTTTCTCCGATGTGTGGGTGGCGCACTGGACCAGCTTATTCGCGGAGCTGCAATGCCGCTATTCCGTGGCCGCGACGTTCGGCTACTCTTCTAACGTCTACATGACACGCGGCAGCATCGCGGACAACCTGCTCACTTCCGGCCAGGTGTTCGATTACGTGTTATGGCTGGATGACGATAATACTCTGCGCTATGACCAGTTCGAGATGCTGAAGCGCGATCTTGACGAGAACCCCGAGCTTGACGGCGTGGTGGGCTGGTGTTGGATTCAACCCGACAACTACGGTATTGAGCCGTGCGTATCGTGCGGCCGCATCGCCGAGGAAATCAAGAGCGTGCCTTTCACCTTCCACGAGCTCATGAGCGGCCCTGCGGACCTGGTGCCGATCGAGTACTCCGGTTTCCCGGTTGTGCTGCTGCGCTTTGCCACGCTCAAGCGCGCCGGCAAGAATCCTTTTGCCGCTGTTCGCGATGACCGTCTATCGTGGGGCATGAGCGGAGAAGATTTCGCGTTCTTTTTGCACGCCCGCGCCAACGGCTGTAAATTCGCGGTTGATCGCCGGGTAAAGGTGCCGCATTTCAAGCGCCGCCCTGCGGAGCCGGATATGCGGGCTTATGAAGGTGTGCAGATCGTCGGGAAGCCGGATGGATCGGAACCGATCACGCTATCGGCGCTCCCGCAGGAGGCACAAGCAGTGAGCTAAATACGGGCTGAACACAATCTGTTTATGTAGGTTCTTCCGGCTGATCCCCGGGGGATGCAGCACCCGAAGGCGAGCTTAGCTAAGGCCAGCCTTTGAGTGGTTGAGAAGCACGACTCGCTAACCAAATGCGTGTTTTTCTCAGCCCTCAAGGCTGGCCTTTCGCTTTTGGGCCAAAAAGGGAAAGAGAAAGGAGAAAGAGATGTCCACTGTAACTTACGCTTATCCGGTTGCCGGCACCGTTCCGCCCACTGCTGCGCAGGCATTTTATGCCAACATGCTCACCGCGCAGATCAACACGAGCGATGCCGATACCACGGCCGTTATTACCCATAACTGGGGACTCACGACCGCACAACTCAACAATCTGTGGCCCACCATCCAGTTGTATCTGAACACCAACGGGGGCACCGCGCTCCCGATCATCACCTGGGCCTTGACCAATTCGGTGTCAGTGACCATGACCAAGGTTTCCGCATCGGGATCGGGCGGCACCTACACCGTTGTAATGCTGCGTCCGCTTTCGCAGATCACTTAACCGGCCAGCAAGAACCCGCGCACCATCGCGGCGCGAAAGGAAGAAAAGGAGAGACTGAATGGCATTTATCACACGGGTAACCCGGATCGCCAATCCGCACCGTTCGCGCCGCAGCTACCGGCGCAAGCGCACGGCAAAAGCGAACACCGCTCCCCGCAAGCGTAGTTACCGCAAGCACAAGCGCAAGACCGGCGCCAAAGCCAATCCCGGCCGTAAACGCATGGTCTACCGCACCAAAACTGGAAGATTCACGCGGCGCAAGCCTGCTGCACGCCGAAACGCGCGCAGCTACCGCCGCACACGGCGCAATCCGGCGAGCTCTCCCCGCCGCCGCATACGCCGTGCGACCCGGAGCAACCCGGTTCTAATCGAACTGGGAGCATTGAACCCCCATCAAGGGAAAAGGAGAAAGAGCGTGGCAAGAAAGTATCACCGTCGCAGATCCCAAAACCCTCGCCGCCGCGCAAGCAACGCGCGAAGGGTTTACCACCGCCGCCGCCGCCGCAATCCGGTTGCCGTGGTGCATCATCGCCGGCATCATCGCCGGCATCACCGTGCGCACAACCGGCGCCATATGAATTACCGGCACCGGCGCCACAATCCGGCCCTGTTCGGCCGATCGAGCGCAAAAGACATTTTGCTCATGGTCGGCGGGGGCCTGGTCGGAGTCGCGGCAACCAAATTCCTGCCCACTCTGATCCCTGCGGGCATGCTCACTTCACTCGGCTCGTCCTCGCTCGTTTCCGTCGCCATCACCGGCGCGGGCGCGTTCCTGGCCGGCTGGCTGGCGAGCAAAATCTCCAAGGAGTTCGGAGAAGCGGTCCTGTTCGGCGGTCTGATGCAGACGGGTTCGGCTTTGCTGAACGCTTTTGCGCCGCCCTCGCTTTCCGGTGCATTGGCGCTTTCAGGCGTCGGTGACATCATCCCGGGCATGTTCGTGGTTCCCCAGAACCCCATCAAAGCCTACATTCCGCCCCCGCCTCCGGCTGCAAAAGGCGCTGCGGGGATGGGTGCATTCCGGGGAGCTTTCGGCTACCGGCGATAGCGCGGAGCTGAGGAAATAAGGAGAAAAACAACAAATGGCACAACAACAGCTCAGCGGCACTCAACAGGTCTGGATTACGGACCAATTCAACGGGACCACGTATCAGCCCAATTCGATGGACGTGCAGCACGAACCGCTGTACGACACCAACGTATACGCGCAGGCTGCGACCATTCCCAACAACACGCAGTTTTTCACGAACCCCAGCGGGAAGACGATCAACCAGACCAACGTTGCCACGCCTAAGAAATTGGATGCGCCGGAAGCGTTCGCGGTTATGGGGATCAGATTCCGGGTTGGGGAAAACATCCTGCTCGCCGATTTCGTCACTCTGATGAACTCCTTTGTTCTGGAGTTCTGGATCGGCCAGAAGGAATACAACCGCGGCCCGCTCTGGCACTATAACGCCGGGGGCGGAATCACCGGGTTCAGCACGGCATCGAGCGCAAGCGCGCTCAACAACGGTTTGACCGGGCGCATTCACATGCACGAGCTCGCCATCAATATCGTTATCGACAACCAGGCGTCTTTCTACGGCAATTTGAACGGCGTCCAGGTTACGCTCGCGGGTTCTGGCAGCGGCGGCGTCGGGGCAACCCTGGTGATGCTGCTCGACGGGTTGCACGCTCGCGGCGTCCAGTAGACCGCAGTTTCCCGGCATGGTCGGATTTCGGGTTCTTTCCGGTTCCCCCTTTCCGCCTTACTGCCCGGGGATTCGGCGCCCTCAGGCCCTCCGAACTTGGGGGCGCCGGATTATTACGCCTTATCGGTTTTATCAGTTTTATCAGTTTTATCAGTTTTATCGGAGAACAATGGACAACGGAGAACGGAGAACAACAACACATGCTTAACCCTCTCGCACCACCGGCCGTGCAGGGCATCAATGCACCGAACTCGCAGGAGACCGGCTATCTGGATGTGGGGTACGGTTACCCGTTTGACGTGACCATTCCCACGGCTAATGAACTGCTCACCAACCAGGCGACGGCGATTCTGTCAAATGCGGATTTCGTCTTCCGCGGGCTGATCTTTACCGCCAGCGGCGCTTTTGCCGTCCGCATTTACGACGGCGATCAGTACGCGCTCTCAACTGGCCTTATCCGGTCGCAAAACCTCACCGCGACCCCTGGCGATCCCTTCCCGTGGTTCCCAGAGGTGTGGTATCCGGCCGGCGGAAAAATTCTCCTGGACATCCAGGATACCTCGGGAGTGGATGGCAACGTGATCCAGTTGCTATTCTTAGGGGCGAACCGCTACCGTCTCGGCTGAAGCATGCGGAAAATACGGAGGTAATAAACCATGACGCCCGCCGCGCAACCCCCCGCCGCCCCCGAGCCGATGTATGAGTACAAGACACCGGACGGATATGAGGATATTTTTTTCATCTACGTGTTCGATGCCGGGTCAACCGGGGCCAATCTGACGGACGGGGACGATTACACCTCGTTGCAGATCACGGTGACCGATGGGGCGTTTGTGTGCCGGGCCTGGAACGGGGCGTATACGGTTTTGAGCCAGACGGCGGGGGATCTGGGTAAGATTGAGGTGTACGGGCAGAATATCGATAAGTGGTTCGACACGCCGACGAATTGCTACACGCTTAATCAACAGGGGCAGTGCTCCACGCCTCCGGGGGCGATCGAGAAGGTGTATGGGAACAATACGGCGATTCGTTTTGATTTGTTGAACGTCAAAATCAGGATGCTGTAAGGATGCCGCACATGCCGCACATGCATACGCATAACTCAGGATGCTGAAATGGCCTTTACACCTTTTGTATTCAATACGAAGCTGATCGGACGCGGGGGCTTTCCGGCGAGCGATCAGTTCGGCAACAGCTTGAGCGTGATCCAGGGGCCGGATGGCGGGCAGGCCGGGACGCCACCCGGGCTGGTGCTCGCCAGCCTATTGATTGGCTCCGTGTTGCCGTCAGGGAGCACCGCGCCGGGAATGTATTCGGCGCTGTTCGTGAGTAATAAGATTGACTGGAACACCGTTACCCCCGGCGCCGGGTTCCTGACTCCACCGGATTTGTTGGGCACCGGCGACGATCTCGACATGGGAACGGCTGCCGGGTATCAGCGTACTGCGGTGGTTGGGTATCCGAATCAGGATGCGGCGCAGGGGCGGGCATACTTCTGGTCGCGCGATCTGGTGGGGAACTGGACTCAGACGCAGCGGGTAGATGGGACTGCGGGCGGGGATCAATTCGGGTTTGCTTCGGTTATTTACGGCGATTGGGCGGCGGTTGCGGCGTTTGGAGCGAGCGCGGGCGCGGGGCAGGTGCAGATTTTCAATCTCGTCGCCGGAGTGTGGACCCAGACCCAGATTCTCGCGCCCGGGGATTTGAGCGCGGGCGACGGGTTCGGCCAGGTGTTGTGCATGGTAGGCGATGTTCTATTTGTAGGCGTGCCGCAGCAGAACAGCAGCGAAGGCGCCGTGTACGTGTTCACGCAATCGGGCGGAACCTGGACGCAGGTGCAGAAGATCACCCAATCCGCCGCGGATCAACTGGGGTGGTCGATTTCCTGCGACGGAACTACGCTTGCCGTGGGCGCAATCGGCAATGATCCCGGGCACGTGTATGTTTACACTCTGGTCGCGGGAACCTGGACGCTTCAGGCGACTTTGAGCGAGGGGGCGGGTTCTGCGCAGTTCGGCTCGGGCGTTTCGGTTTCCCGCAGCCTGCTTGCGGTCGGGGCGCAGTTTGAAGGCACCGGGGGAGCGGCGTACCTGTTCACAGGCGCCGTAGCCGTCTGGACCTTGCAGCAAACCATTATGCCTTCCGATACATTCGCGGACCAGCGTTTCGGCTGGTCGGTTGCTGCATATACGGCACCTGGGGCTGAAGCCTGGGTTGTAGTTGGGGCAACGGCACTCGGGCAGACCACGGAAGGAGCCGCGTACTTTTACGGCTCGCCTTCAATCGACCCCCTGGTTACGCCGGCTTCGCAGCTTGTGTTTTACGGGGTGAGACGGTTGAGGGGAGAGCGCACCGCCTCGGACCCGGCGCCGTCGAATTACAAATATTACGAGAAATCGTTCCGCATTCCGATCTCGTTTCAGATCACCGCCGCGTACAATTCCGCGCTGCCCTTGCTTTCCCAGGGGCAGAGAGTGCTCACCTATATCGCGGATTACGATTTTGAGTTGCGGCACCTCATCAAGTATGTTGTCGATGCTGACGGATTGCCGCTCACCTCACCTTCGCCGTTTGCCGCAGTGCTGTTCGATTCTACTTACGTCGCGCGCTCCAATCTCCCAGTGCTCGCCGAGTTCTTGTTCGATGATTTAATCACTCCGAACGGCCGGAACTTCTGGCCTTCGCCGCCGATCATGTACAAGGTGGACGCGAACATTCCGCTCGACATTTATACCCTGGTGGATTCAAGCGTTGCCCTGCCGGTGACGGTCTACATTCTCTTTGACGGGGTGCGGAGGGTGCCTTGTGTTTGACCTGAACGATTCTTTCACGCTCTCGACAACCTTGCGCTTGCTGCAAACCTCCTACCGCGCCCAGGTGCTTGCACAAATTGAGCTGTTGCGCAAAGCCCGCGCGTACAAAGCGCGCTACTACACGACGCCTGATACCTTGGTGGAGCCGATCCCGGCATACGGACAAATCGAGACCCAGGTGCGCGCCGTCCCTGGTACTTACGTCTGGGGCATCTCTTTTTATGCCAGCACCGAAACCCCGGACCCCATCCGGGTGCAGATCACCGATACTTCGACGGAGGTAAGGTTTTTTGTGGATTATTTGCGCGGGAACCTGCTGCAACAGGCAACCAACCAGCGCGCTCCGATGCTGCTCCCACAGCCGCGGCTGATCCCGGAGCCCGGGCAGTTGAACGTGGAGATGTACAACGACAACAGCGAAGACGTGATTGCGCAGCTCGTGCTGTATTGTGCCGAGCCGGTGCTCCCGAATCCGGATATGCTCGAAGCCAATCACTATGCCAAATACCGGAGGTTGACTTAATGCGGGCGCTTACTGCAAATGTAGGGGGTGCGCAGCCGCTCGGCGTGTTCGTCCGCGGGGCGCTGCGCACCGGGGGATATTTTCCAAATTTCTTCGATCAATGTCTGCACCAGGAATATTCGCTCTGGCAGGAAATCCTCGCCAGCGGCGGGCTGGAGCGGCTATGCTTACCCCTGGGGCAGCGGCCCACATTAACGCGGCCCTGGGCGGTAATGCCCGAGGAAGGGCGCGAGTTCTCGCCGCAGACGCAAACCCTGGTCTCGACGGTAAGCGAATCGATCGAGACAACCGTTTTAAGCTTCGATGTGCCTTTTGGGTATGACGGCGTAATCAACTACATCGTCGCCAATATCCTGCCCCCGGCTTCGGGGATCACGAATTTTAGCGAAGGTTCGGGGCAGATCACCTGGCGGTTGAAGGCGGCGGGCCGGCATCTGCGGGACTGGGGAAATGTGCTTACCTCGCGCGGGTCACTGCTCAATACCACCCCGATCCCCTTGCGCGGACTGCGCATTTACAGCCGCAATAAAGTTGAGATGACGGTGACGTTGAGCTCGCCCTCGGGGTTGACACCGGGTGCGCAATTAATCACGCTGGTTCAAGGGTGGTTTTATCCGCGTTAAATCGAAGCAAGCGGTAAACGGTAAATGGTAAAGGTAAGCAGTAAGCGGTAAGCGGTATGCAGAAAAATGTGCGGAATGTTCAGAATGCTCAGCAATCTTAAATTGTTCTTTTCCGGGTTTTTTCTTCTTATCTTCGGCGCTTACGGCGTCTTCATGATTCTGCTGGTTCTCCCTTTCTCTCCCATCTCCGCTCAAACCTTGCCCCGAACCGAATGGCAGCAGGAAATCGAGCGCCGTGTCAGCACCCTTGAAAACGTCAATGCGGATCACCGGCTCACCATACTTGAGACCATCAAATCCGATGAGCAGGAAAATGTGCTATGGTCGCGTATCTCCACAGGCGGCATGGGCATTCTTGTCGCTGAGCGCATGTTCCGCCTGATTCTGCAAAAAGCCAATGGCAGCAGCAGCAGCAGCAACAGCAACAGCCTCAAACCTTAAAGACCATGCGACACATGCGACACACGCAACAAAAACACTCACAACACCCCGCACGCGCCGCAAGCCTTATCGCCCGCGCCCGTGCCCGTGCCCTTTCCCTTCTTCCGTTTCTCGCCTTTTTTTACGTCTGTAATACCGCACTCGCCCAGGTTCCGCCCCCGCCTGATTGCGTGATTTTCATGAACAATCTGACGGTCGCGGGGAATACGGCGCAGTTTGACAACCGGGAAGTGGGGTGTGTGAGCTGGACGCTGGTGTATCAGGCGAGCGGATTTGCGGCGTTGACGCTGACGTTTCAAAGCGCCACGGTGACCGGGGTGCCGGTGTCGGGGGACTGGGGGACGTATGCGGGCACTGTTTCAGCGGGTGTAAATCCGAATACGGATACGACCGGGAAGATTTCGACGTTTACCAATGGGACCACGGTTACAAGCTGGCTAAGGGTGAATCTGAGCGGGTTGAGCGGAAGCGGGGTGGTGAACGGGATTGTGTACGGGTATAAGAGCGGATACCCAGGCGGGGGCG
>Ga0335083_10003240_pt1 | contig 21156 bp, 15 predicted proteins | sample Lox_Sample_42_FD_206716 | JGI IMG/M metagenome (GOLD analysis project Ga0335083, IMG submission 206716) | Soil microbial communities from Loxahatchee National Wildlife Refuge, Florida, United States - Lox_Sample_4.2 | ecosystem: Environmental > Terrestrial > Soil > Wetlands | place: USA...
CCGCCGCTTCCCGCTTGCGCTCCTGGTTGATGACCTCTTGTTCATCCCGTCGCGCAGCGATGATTCCCGGGGATTTTACCTGTTCGTCGATCGACTGCAGGGCCGCCACTTCGGGCGTCCTTAAAACCGTCGGCCGCATCAGCACCAATAATTCCTGCCGTGTTTTATTGCTCGTCGGCGCCTTAAATAAATGTCCCAGCACCGGAATATCTTCCAGGATCGGAACCCCCGTGCTCGACTTTTGCATTTCCGTATCCGTAAATCCGCCCAGGATGATCGCGTCTTTGTCCTTCACGGCCACTTCAGAAGTGAATGTGCGGTTGTCGGTCGTCGGCACCTGGCCTACGCCTTCAATCGTTTGGAAACCGCTGATATCATTAATCTGCTGGTTAATATCCATCACCACCAGCCCGTCCGGGTTGATAAAAGGAGTCACATCCAGCGAAATACCCACCTGCAATTGTGAATACGAGGAACTCGGCCCGCCGTTAAAACCGCTGTTATAATAAACGCTCGTCACGTACGGCACGGATTGTCCGACAAAAAACTGCGCCTCCTTGGCCTGCGATGTCTGGATGCGCGGACGTTGGATAATATGCGTGCTGCTGTCGCTCGCTGCCGCCTGCAACGCCAGCTGCCAGTTCGGGCCGATGTTTGCAAAATAACTTAATCCGCTCGGAGCCGTCTGGGTGAAATTGCCGGGCCAGCCATTCGTGGTCACGCTGTTGAGAAAATTAAAAAACGGCTGGCCGTTATTGATGGCGCCCGCGCCGGCCACATTCCCATTTTGAACGGGATTCTGCGCTACCGAAATTCCGTAATTCCATTGCTTGTTCAAATCCACTTCCATGATGACCGTTTCGATCAACACCTGCGCCAGCAACACGTCCAGCTTCGAAACTATATTGGTGATGGTCTCCAAATCCTGTGGTGTCGCGTAAACCAGCAGCGAATTGCTCCGTTCATCGGCAATGATTTTTGTCTGGCCCAGGATCTGGATTGGCTGCTGCATGCCAAAGCCGGTGCCCGTCCCGCCTCCGCCGCCGGCTCCGCCACTTTGCACGCGGTTCAAAATGTTTTGCAGGCGGTTGGCAAACGGGCTTTGGCTCGTCGAACCCTGGCCATTTACCCCGGATTGTCCAAAAGTTGATCCAAAAGACTGCCCGCCCTGCTGCCCGCCCTGGATTCCCTGGCTGCCATATCCTCCCACACCGCCGCTGCCCACAATCCCATTGCGCGAACCCGTGGTGCTCGGGGTCGTCGCCTGCCCAAAGGACACCGTCCCGCCGCCCGCCGTTTCCAAACTGTTCAACACATTCGCAATGTCATCCACCATCGCATATTTAATAGGAATAACCGCGTTCGTATATTGCGCCGGCACGATAATGTCCACCGCCGCGATCATTTCCATCATTCGCTTCACATTTTCCACGTTGTCACGAAGCACGATGATGCCGTTGTCATCAATCGGCAGGATCGCATTCGGCGCTTTTGCAAACGGCTGGATCACCGGCACCATCAGGGTGGGCTTGACGTACTGCAAATGAACGATGCGGGTGATGTAAGAACCCAGCTCCGGCAACTGGCTCGAATCCGCCGCGCCGTTGAATTGTTCACCTGCCTGCCCTGCCTGGTCTGTCGGCACCACCTTCACAAATTTGCCGCCCGGCACATCAATCACCGCGATGCCGTTGAGCGCCAGCACTGCCTGCAACGCCTGGATGGCCTCCGCCTTGGTCAGCGGCGTTTCCGTTTTTAAAACAATCGACGCCTGCGGCAAACCGCCGTGCAGCAGCGTGCGTCCTTCCAGTTGCGCATAAACTTCCAACACCTGGGTTACGTCCACCCCCTCGAAATTAATCAAACCCGGCGGAATAATTTCATCCATATTAGTGTCGGTAACCGTTGCAATATTTTGGGTCGCGGGCCTGGGCGCCGGGGGTCTTTGCGCCCCGGGCCTTTGCCCCCCGCCCGGAAAGCCCGGCGGCGTCTGCGCCCGGAGGCCGGACATCGCTAAGACCAATATTGAAACGATTAATAATATTTTTTTCATTGGGCGGAAGCTGTCGCGTTTTTCAAATTTTTTCCGGCGTTCTTCTGGTAACTGGCCACCAATTGGACCGACGCGTTGAGTTTCTGGCGCGGGCCGTCCGGCTGCAATTCCAGGTCCCGCACGCGAATCATCGCAGGATCGTTGCCAAGGTCGTAAAGAAAATTCACCAGCTGGTCATCCGTCGCGACCACATTGATCGTCTGGACTTGTTCCACGAAAAAGACGCTGTTCGTGTGCGTCATGGAACGCGCCGCGCTCACGATCGCGGTCCCGGTCGCTGCTGATTGCTCGGATACCGTGCGCATCATGTCCACAGCTTGGTTTTCCGGCGCCACCGTCGAACCCTGGCTCTCAAACTTTTTCAACTGCCTCTGGTAATTTGGGATTTGCGCAATCGCGTCCTGGTACTGTCTCAAGGTCTGTTGCGCCTGCCGGGTTTTATTTTCCGCGTTGCCCCAATCCGAAAAATGCGGCCAGATTTCAGCGTAATTAACCACCAAAATCACCACCACCATCACGCCGACCGCCAGCCGGCGTTCCATGGGACGCAGTTGTTCGAAATACTTTTTCATTCCAGTTTATCCCCCTGCTGCAACTGGAGCGTGAAACTCCATGTGACATTGTTCTGGAACTGGCGCCACGACAAAGGCTCTCCCCCCGTCAGGGTAAACATCGGATGCCCGTCCGGTGTCTTGGCCGTTTGCAGCGCCGTATTGAAATGGTACAGCGATTCAATTTGGTCCTGGGTCGTCGTGCCGTTGAGTGTCAGCGTCTGGCCGTTGCCGAAACCAAATCGTTGCAGCGTGATCCCCTCGGGCAAATTGTCTGCCACCAGCTTCCAGCAATCCAACGCCGCATATTTCAAATTCTGCCGCTGTTGCAGCAGCGCGAAACGCGCCTTGAGCTGCAACGCATTGGTGTAATCATCGCTCAAGCTCGCCACCTGCTGTTCTACGCCGCTTTGTTTATGTTCGGCCAGCGCCGCCGCGCTGAAATAAAACGCCACAAAAATCAGGTAAACAATCCCCGCCGCGTAAAGCCCGTGCAGCCACAACCGGTCGCGGAACTGCTCGCGGTAACGATTCAAAAATTCTCCCGGCAACAACGCCGCCGTCGGATGGGTCGACGCCTGCGCCACGCGCCGCGCCGTGCGCGCTGCCAAATCCGCCGCTCCCAGCGGGGGCGATACGCTCACCGGCTCATCCAATGCCTGCCGTATCAGCGTTTCCCATTCGGCCGCTGCCGGGCCTTCCGCCACCAAATGCCACTTCGGCTTGGCCGTCAGCCAGCCTTCCAGTTCACCCGCCCAAACCAGTTGCGCCAGTTGTTTCTTCAGGTTCGCCGCGCGATCTCCTTCCGCCGTCAGCAACACAAAACTCACGTTGCGCAATAGTCCGCCGCAGCACCACGCCACCAGCGCTGCGTTTGGATGTCCCATGGCCGCCGGAAAAATCCATGCGCTGTCTTCCGTGGTCGTGATCGCCTCCAACTGGTCCAGCACCGGCGCTTCCAGCCGGTCCGCCAGGAACTTGCGCTCTTCCAATTTCCCTAAAAATTCCTCCACCGCGCGGCGCTCGGCAATCACCACTACCACCGTCTGCAAATCCCCCGTCGCCTGCGGCAGCACGTGGATTGTCCAAACGATTTGCGCCACCGGCAGCGGCGAAAGCTTTTCCAGCTGCAATTCCACCATCGAAACCGTTTCTTCAAACGCGCCCCGCGGCAGCTCCACCACCCGCAAAAAAACCTCCTCCGGTGGCAGCCACGCCACGTTCAATTTCGGCTGCCACAGCGAATTCCAGGATTTCCCCGCGTAATTCGCCGATACCGGCAGCGAACCCGCCGAACGCACGTCCGCCTTGCTTTTAAACCCCTTGCCTTCGAACTGCCAAAGGCGGTGCGCCTCCGGCTGCACATGCAAAATATTTAAGAAATTCCAGCGGGGCATAAATTATTTCGTCAGGCTTTGGTTCATGTTCCCGCCTTTTCGTCCCCGGCAGGTCCCTCGGCTTGCGCCGTGCGCAGCGCGTTGGCGATGATCAGTTTTTCGGTGGCTGCCCGGTCGGCGCTGTGTCCCTCGCCTCGCGTCACCCGCAGGGACTGGCCACGCTCGCCGAGACGGTCCACCTTGGCCTGGGTCTCCATGTTTTCCTCGGATTGCGTCACGCGCAGGATCTCTTCGATCGTCGTTTCCCCGTTTTTCACCTTGTTCCAGCCGTCGGCGCGCAGCACCCGCATGCCGTTTTTGATGGCGTGTTGCGAAATGGTAGAGGCCGGCGCGCGATTCATAATCAGCGGGCGAATCGACTCGCTCACCACCAGCAATTCATAAATGCCCTTGCGCCCCTGGTAACCCTGTTGCCGGCATTCCTCGCAGCCCGCCCCGTAAGAAAATTTCGCCGTGCCGATATCGGACACCGGAAATCCGATTCGGCGGAGGTAATCCGCGTCCGTCTTCTTTTCGGTTTTGCAATGCGGGCAAATCGTGCGGATCAGGCGTTGCGCCATGACCGCTTCCACCGATGATGCCACCAAAAAGGGCTCGATGCCCATGTCAATCAAGCGCGTAAACGCGCTCGGCGCGTCATTCGTGTGCAGCGTGGAGAAGACTAAGTGACCCGTCAGGGACGCGCGGATGGCGATTTCCGCCGTCTCCATATCGCGAATTTCCCCCACCATCACCACGTTCGGGTCCTGGCGCAAAATATGCCTCAACCCCATCGCAAACGTCAGCCCGATATCCGGCCGCACCGCAATCTGGTTAATCCCCTTCAATTCATATTCCACCGGCTCCTCAATCGTGATGATGCGTTTGTGCACCGAATTGATCGCGCTCAAAAACGCGTACAACGACGTGGATTTGCCGGAGCCCGTCGGCCCCGTCACCAGGAAAATCCCGTGCGGCTTCACGATGATATCGCGAATCGTCGTCTCGTCTTGCGGTGTAAAACCCAGCTTGTCCAGGCTCAGGAAAATCTTGCCGCGCGTCAGCAAACGCAGCGAAACGCTCTCGCCATAAACCGTCGGCACCGTCGAAACGCGGATGTCGATTTCCTCGCCCTTGATGCGCACGTTAATGCGTCCGTCCTGCGGCAACCGCTTCTCCGCGATGTTCATCCCGCTCATCACTTTGATACGCGAGATCAGCGCCGCCTGGAATTTCTTCAACTGCGCCGGCATCGGCGTCTGGTGCAAAATACCGTCAATGCGATAGCGGATGCGCAGCTCGTCTTCCGACGGTTCAAAATGAATGTCCGTCGAGCGGTCCTTGTACGCTTCCCAGATAATCTGGTTCACGAACTTGATCACGCTCGCATCCTGGTCGTCCGCCGTGATTTCCTTGTCGTTGGCGATCTCCAGCTCCATCGTCTCGCCCTCTTCCATCTCATCCAGCGTTTCCGCGCCTACGCCGTAATACTTCTTCAACGCCTTCTCAATCTCCAGCTTGGGCGCCAGCGCAAACCGCACCGGCATATGCGCGTCGAACCGCACCGCGCTCGCCATCGCCGCGTCAAACGGATCACTCGTCGCCACCTGCAACTCGTCATTCTCCAGCGCCGAGGGCATGATCGAATATTGGAACGCCACCTTCGTTGAAATCTTACTGCGCGCTTCCGCTGGTATACTTAACTTATTTATTTCCAGGTACGGCCAGCCGAGCGACCCCGCCAGCTTCTGCATGAACACGTCCTCCGCCAAACCGCATTCGCGGGCAATAAACGTCAGCAACGGCTCCGTCGAGCCGCTCGCCGTAGCCGCGCGCCACGATTTGCGCCAGTCGTCGAACTGTATCGGCGTGGCGCCCGCGGCGGAGGCGACTACATTTTTAATGGATCCAAATGCCATGTGTCCCCGGTTAAACAGCAAATCACGTGAAAAGTTGCGCAAAAATCGCAAAATTTACGAAGATTTTAAATTAAAGACCAAAGCGGCCCTGAAGACCAGAAGATAGGCATCTTCTGACTTAAAACGAGACATTTTGACGCAATTTCTTCGTCGCAAAAAACCAATTCCAAATTGAACGCGATTGACAGGCCGATTGTTTAATGCCTTATTGATTCTGGTGAAACAACTATCCGCCATTCTGTTCTGCGCGCTCCTGGCATGGATGCAAGTAGCGCCGCTTTCAGTCTGCGCGACGGCTTTACCTGCCTGCCCGAAGATGGCGATGGACAACCCCGGCTGTACTGCCATGTGCGGAAATATGGATTGTTGCGCCGCCCATCCTTCCAAGCCCTCGCCCGCAGTCCCGGCAAAATCAACCGCGCCCACCCAAATTTCTTTTCTAGTTTTGGCGGCGGCAGCCTGGATCTTGCCCCAAAACCAGGCGCCTGCTTTTTCCTCCGCGGTCACATCATCGTTCACGGTCATCAGTTCCCCGCTTTACGCACGCCATTGCGCCCTGCTTCTCTGAGCCAGTCTCCTTAAAAACCCGTGGTGTGCCCTGAGCCGGCGCATTTCGGTTTTCTCCCTTTTAACTCCACGGAAGTTTTGTGCCCGTGAACGGCCTTTAATTTTTCCCCCACGCACAAATGGCGGAAGTGAAACTGAAAAAATTTATGAAAAGAATTCTGATGATAATTGTGGTCCTGATCCTTGGCAGCGGAGCCTGGTGGTTGCTCGCGCAAACCAACGCCCCATCCGCCAATGCGAAAGTCCTTTATTACACTTGCCCGATGCATCCTTCGGTCAAAGCGGACAAACCGGGCAACTGCCCCATTTGCGGCATGGAATTGACGGCCGTCTATGAAAACGCCGCCGCCACCAATAATGCGCCTTCCCACGGCACTAACGATGCAGCCGGCGGCATCCAGGCCAAACCCTATCCCTTAACCACCTGCGTCGTTGATGGAATGGACCTTCACAGCATGGGAAAACCTTACGTGTTTGTATATGAGGGGCAGGAAATCAAATTATGCTGCCCCGATTGCAAACCCGAATTCCTCAAAGACCCCGCTAAATACCTGAAGAAAATCCAGGACGCGGAAACCGCCGCTCACAGATAAAATTATGAAAGCCAAATTAATTTTATTTGCAGTAGTCGTTCTGGCGGCCAGCGCGGGATTTTTTTGGGTCTTTATGCGCCAGCAATCTGCCTCCGTCCTCGCAGGATCCTCTGCGCCCAGGCCACTCTACTACACTTGCTCCATGCATCCCTGGGTGCATGAAAGCAAGCCCGGTCAATGCCCCATTTGCGGCATGAACCTGACTCCGGTTTACGCAAATACCGCCGGGACGACTAATCACGAAACCATTTCCGGCGATGTCTCGCTCGAACCGGACAGTATCAGTACGATCAACGTACAAACCGAGCCGGTTGAACGCCGCCCCTTGCGCCATACGCTTCATCTCTCCGGGGAAATCATCGGGAATTCGTCGCAAGCGGCATGGTTTCAATTCATCGCGTACCAGCGCGATTTGGCATGGCTTAAGATCGGCCAGGCTCTCAACATTTCCGTGGCCGGTGTGCCCGGTAAAACTTTTACGGCCAAAATCAAACTTCACGGCGTCAAGCCGTTTGCCGAAAGCGATTTCGACATGATGAGCAGCAGCACGACTATGCGGGCGGAAATTTCCGATCCCCCGGTTGAAATCAGCAACTTTGGAGATTCCAAATTATTTAACGGCCTGCACGCGGAGGCTCACCTCGTGGCCGAAACCGATCCGGTCCTCGCCATTCCCCGCAGCGCCATCATTTCCCGCGGCCTCGGCGCCACGGTTTATGTGGATAAAGGCGATGGGCATTATGTGTCTCGCCCGGTGACACTGGGTCGCATCGGCGACCACTTCGCCGAAGTCGTTTCCGGCCTGAACGAAGGCGAAAAGGTCGTCACCACGGGAAATGTCCTGATTGATTCGGAGGCGCAACTCACCAGGAGCGAATAATTTTATGATTAATCGCATCATCGAATGGTCCCTGCGAAATCGTTTTCTTGTGATTTGCGGCGCGTTATTGCTCGCCGGTTTTGGCGTCCGGGCGCTTTACCAGACGCCGGTGGATGCGATTCCGGATTTAAGCGAAAACCAGGTCATCGTCTATGCCGATTGGATGGGCCGCAGCCCGCAGGAAGTGGAAGACCAGGTGACTTATCCGTTGTCCGTGAATCTGCAAGGGCTGGCCGGCGTCAAAGCCGTGCGCGCTGCTTCCATGTTTGGTTTCTCACTGATCACCGTCGTTTTCGATGATAAAATTGATAACTGCTTTGCCCGCTCGCGCGTATTGGAACGGCTCAATTATCTCGGCGACGTTTTACCCCAGGGCGTCGAGCCAAAGCTGGGTCCCGACGCCACCGGACTTGGCTGGGTTTACGAATACTATTTGGACGTCGATCCTCAAACTTCTCCAAACGGCGGCTATGATTTGGGCCAGCTTCGTTCTCTCCAGGATTGGTTCGTGCGTTATCAGCTCAATTCAGTTCCGGGTGTAGCGGAAGTCGCCAGCATCGGCGGCCAGGCGCGGCAATATCAAATCGAAGTCTCCTCCCTGAAAATGCGCGACCACGGCGTGGCGCTGATGGATGTCATGAATGCCGTCAAGGAAAGCAATCTCAACGTCGGTGGCAAAATCATCGAAGAAAACGGGATGGAATTTGTCGTTCGTGGCATCGGCCTGGTGAATTCCATGTCCGATTTGGAAAACATCGTCGTTTCGCAAAATAATGGAACGCCGGTTTATCTAAAAGACATAGCGGCTGTCCAGCTTGGCGGGGATTTCCGGCGCGGCGCGCTGGATGTGAACGGCCATGAAGTCGTTGGCGGCGTAGTCGTCATGCGCAACGGCCAAAACGCCATGGCCGTCATCAAAGCGGTAAAAGAAAAAATCGCGCAAATTTCATCCGGCCTCCCCCCGGGCGTTGCTATCAAATCCTTTTACGACCGCAGCGACTTGATCTCGCGCACGCTCGATACGCTCAAACATTCTCTCGTGGAAGAAATCATCCTGGTCACGCTGGTTATCATTATTTTTCTGTTTCACTTCCGCAGCATTCTCATCGTGGCATTGCCGTTGCCGCTTTCAATTTTAGTGTCCTTCATCCTGATGAACCATTTCGGCATCTCCTCCAATATCATGTCGCTTTCCGGCATCGCCATCGCCATCGGCGTGCTCGTGGACGCAGGCATCGTTATGGTGGAAAATGTTATTCGCCAATGTGAACGGGCGGAGAAAGCCAAAGGCCGCCCCCTTACGGGCGCGGAAACCGGTGAAGTCACCCTGGCTGCCGCGAAACAGGTTGGCCGTCCCATTTTCTTCGCGGTCGTTATCATCATTCTGGCCTTTGTGCCGGTATTCGCCTTAAGCGGACAGGAAGGAAAACTCTTCCACCCCCTAGCCTTCACCAAGACCTTCGCCATGATTGGAGCGGCCGTTTTGGCCATCACCCTCGTGCCTGTCCTATGCGCTGCGCTGGTGCGCGGTCCGTTCCGCGCCGAACACGAAAATTGGCTCATGCGCGGATTATTGGCAGTTTACGACCCGCTTTTGAGTTTCGCCCTCCGTTTCCGCAAAACTGTTTTAACCCTGGCCACCGTTTCCGTTCTGCTGGCACTCGCCCTGGCCTTCGGCGTTCCCGATCCTGTTCGGAACCAACTTTCCACTCTCAATCCTCAACTGGCCGCGAAGCTGCCCCAGGGCATGGGCAGTGAATTTATGCCGCCGCTCAATGAAGGCAGCCTCTTGTTTATGCCCGTGTTGTTGCCGCAAGTTTCGCTTTCGGAAGTTCAACGCATCATGGCATGGCAGGATCGCGTCATTAAAGATACGCCCGAAGTCGAATCCGTAGCCGGGAAACTTGGCCGCGCCGAAACTCCAACCGATCCCGCCCCCGCGCAAATGATTGAGACCACCATCATGCTCAAGCCCGAATCCCAATGGCGTCCGGGCATGACGAAAGACAAATTAATCGCCGAACTGACGGAAAAACTCAGTCGCGTTCCCGGCTACGTGCCCGGATTTTTGCAGCCGATTCAAAATCGAATTTTGATGATCAGCACCGGCATCCGCGCCCAGGTCGGCATCAAAGTGCTCGGCGATAACCTGGATGCCATCCAGAAAAAAGCCTTTGAAATTGAGCGCGTCGTCCGCGAGATCCCCGGCGCCACCGGCGTCGCGGCGTCGCGCATGCAGGGCAAACCCTACCTGGACATTGAAGTAGACCGTGCGCACCTGTCGCATTATGGCCTCCGCGCGCAGGATGTTCTAAATGTTGTCGAAGACGGCATCGGTGGCATGAATGTTTCAACCGTCATTAATGGCCGCGAAAGAATCCCCATCCAGGTCCGCCTCGAACGGGATGAGCGCGATGACATCGAAAAACTCGGCGACATCCTCGTTCCCACCGGCATGGGCAAATACATTCCACTCGGCCAGGTTGCCACCATAAGCCGCGACCTTGGGCCGGATGAAATTGACAGCGAAAACGGCCAATTGCGAGTGTTCGTCCAGGCCAATGTCCAGGGCCGCGACCTCGGCGGTTTCGTGAAAGAAGCCCAGGACCGAATCGCCCGGGAAATTCAGTTGCCCCCCGGCATGACGATCGAGTGGAGCGGGCAATACGAAGATCAAATCCGCGCCCAAAGGACTTTGGAACTCATTGTCCCCACGGCATTATTCATCATTTTTCTGCTGCTTTACCTCGTCTATAACAGCCTGAAAGAAGCTGCCCATGTAATCCTGGCCGTGCCGTTTGCCCTCACCGGCGGGGTATTTCTTCAATGGCTGCTGGGCTATAACTTCAGCGTGGCCGTGTGGGTGGGATATATTGCGCTATTTGGCACCGCCATCCAAACCGGCGTCGTGATGGTCGTCTACTTGCAGGAAGCCGTCGCGAAAAAACGCGCCGAACGGGGCGAAAACCTTTCACACGCTGAATTGCTTCAAGCTGTGAAAGATGGCGCGCGCCTGCGCCTGCGTCCCATCGTCATGACCGTTGCCACCATTGTGGCCAGCCTGCTGCCGATCATTTGGAGCAATCGTGTCGGCGCGGAAGTGATGAAACCACTGGCCGCGCCCATTATCGGCGGCATGGTCAGCAGCCTCGCCTGCATCCTGATTATCACCCCCGTGATTTTCACCTGGCTGCGTGAACGTGAAATGAAAAAGTGAGCACGGACGTCTGCGTGAACAACTAGGAGTCAAGTTACAGTTCCGGCCAGGGTGGATCGTGGTAAAATGTCCATTGCTTGAAAAATGCACTGACATTTCGCAACGACACGACGGCCATGGTATTGGCACGCCCTACCATCATCAATCAACTATCACCTACCAACCTGTTTTCGGAACCCTACAGAACCCTAATGTAACCTATAGAACCCTACAGAACGCCCCCGGGGGGGTACATGAACACTAAACCAACTATTTCGCGCATTGAATCCCCAAATCACTGGGTGGGGCGAGTGCACCCACGAGCCGTCACCCTCGTCCCCATCGGGGGAGAGGGAAAGGGTGAGGGGGCAATGATAGAAATCTATTGTAAAGGAGAGCTAAACCTTCGCCGGCTTCCCCAACCTTTCCAAACCTTCCCCAACCTTCCCAAGGCTAAAATTAACCATCCTTTTTTCTGCCGTGTCCCTCAATCCTTGACGCAACACGCAAAACGTACCACGCCTCCATTCCATCAAACACCAGAAATACATCTTTTCCAACCTATGCCAGCCTATGCCAGCCTATGCCAGCTACCCCCCACCCCCCTCCAGCCACGGCACCACCACGGGCGTCAAATCCTTGAAATAATACGTCAACGCCTCATGCGTCGCTTCCGGCACCACCACCAGTTCGCTGCCCGGCAAGGCCAGCGCCCGCACCCGTTTCACCTCGGCTACCGGCGCAATCTTGTCGTCCTCGCCCGCAATGAACAGCGCCTGCACCGGCGCGCGTTCCAGCACCGTCGTCGTATCGAATTCAGTGGCTTGGATATTCAGCAGCGACGGCATTTTCTTTATCCCCGCCTTGACCATGAACTTCGGCACCAGCGGCGTATACTCGCTCCGGATATTCAAAACCGCGTTCGACAGCGTCGCGTACGGCGCGATCGCCACCACCGGGCCCACGCGCGGGTCCACCGTTTTCCAGCGCAGCGCCAGCACGCCCCCGTACGATTCGCCCACCGCCGACACCGGCCCGGCCACTTCCTGGCGCTGCTCCATCGCATCCAGCAACTGCCTCATGTCGTTGGTTTCTTCCACCGTAAAATAGATGCGGTCGCCCGTCGATTCCCCGTGCCCGCGCAAATCCACCAGCACACTGCGCCAGCCGTCTTCCGCCAGGCGATACGCCCACGGCAGCATCGAGAATTGCGCCTCCCCGTATCCGTGCAACAGGAAAACCGTTCCGCGCGGCGCGGCCGTCCAGGCATTGGTCCTGCCCGGCAATGTCGCGCGAAAATGAAACTGGTACTCCCTCTCGCCACTGTCCATCCAGTTCGTCGAAGTGACGCTGAAATCGTAATCCGCCGGCTCGATGATGCGGTAGCACAACCGCGCCGGCGGTGTGCCCACCTCCGCGTATTGTGCCGGGAAATTCGTCAGCATCTGCGGCTTGAACGCCAGCATCACCGGCGCTTCCGCGGAAAACCAGGAGGGATAGCGGTTGGGCGCCCGCGTGATCGAGTGCGCCACAAAGGTGCCGCAACCGGCGGTATTCAACGCCAAAATCGCCAGCCACCACAACCTGATGATCCGTGTCACAGTCGTTCTATCCTAGCAAAACCCGGCCGGAAGACCGCAATGCTTTTCCGTTTTGTCCCATATTTTTGTCCATGGATTCGTGGGAAATTAAATTGAACCATGCCCAACAATTCGTAAATTCATCCTGTGAGCATACCCGGTATCAGCAAAACATCTTTCGGAAAAACGTCCGGCGGCCAGGCCGTGGACCTCTTTACCCTGCGGAACCGCAATGGCGTCGAAGCGCGCATCACCAATTACGGCGGCATCCTGGTCTCGCTGCGGACGCCTGATAAATCCGGAAAATTTGACGACGTTGTCCTCGGCTACGATCATCTCGACCAATACATCCGGGACACCGCCCACCTCGGCGGCATTATTGGCCGCTACGGCAACCGCATCGCCAACGGAAAATTTTCGCTCAACGGCAGCACGTACAAACTGGCCGCCAACAACGGCGACAACAGCCTGCACGGCGGCATCCAGGGCTTTGATAAAGTCGTATGGACAGCTCAAACCCTGGAAACCCCGAACGGTCCCGCGCTGAAACTGGATTACCTGAGCAAAGACGGCGAGGAAGGTTTCCCGGGCAATCTTTCTGTCACCGCTATCTACACGCTGACGAATGATAACGCGCTGCAATTGGACTTCACCGCCACCACAGACAAGCGCACGATTTGCAACCTCACCCAGCATTCCTATTTCAATCTCCGCGGTCAGGGCGATGTCCTCGATTATCTTGTCCAAATTGACGCGGATAAATTTACGCCCGCCAACGACAAGCTCATTCCCACGGGCGAACTGCGACCGGTGGACGGCACGCCGTTTGATTTCCGGAAACCCACGGCAATCGGCGCGCGCATCGGCAATGACGATGAACAACTGAAGATTGCCAACGGTTACGACCAGAACTGGGTCTTCGACAAACCGCCGGGAAAGCTAGCCCTCGTCGCGCGGGTTTCGGACCAGGCCAGCGGCCGCACCCTCGAGGTTTTCACCACCGAACCGGGCATGCAATTTTACACCGCCAACTTTCTCGACGGCGCGGCGGGCAAAAACGGCCGGCCGCTGCACAAACGCCATGGCTTTTGCATGGAACCGCAGCATTTTCCGGACTCCCCCAACCATCGCCATTTCCCTTCCGTGGAATTGCAGCCGGGCGAAGTCTACAAAAACACCATCATCTACAAATTTTCTGTCGTATAATGATGCTTAGTCCCGGAAATTAATAAACTGCACCGCCACGGGAAATTCGTGGCCGCGCACAGCAGCGATGACCGCCTGCAATTCATCCCGGCTCTTGCTGTTCACGCGCACTTCATCGCCCTGGATTTGCGTCGTCACCTTGAACTTGCCGTCGCGGATAAAGCCGGTGATTTGTTTGGCCACGGCGCTCTCGATGCCCTGCTTGATCTTGATGGACTGCCGCGCATGGCCCAGCGGGGAAATGTCCGGCTCCGCCTGTTCCACGCTCTTGAGGCTGATGTTCCGCTTGGCCAGCCGCCCGATGACCATTTCATTAAGCGTCCGCACCTTAAAGGCGTCCTCCGCCGTTAGTTTGATCTCGTTTTTTTCTAAAACGATCTCCGCGTTGCTCCCTTTGAAATCAAAGCGGTTGGCCAGTTCTTTTTTGGCCTGGTTGACGGCGTTTTCGATTTCCATCGAGTTGACCTGCGAAACAATATCGAATGAAGGCATAATGGATGATTGCAATTTTTGCTTCTGGCGCAATGCAAAACCGGCAGCGCCAGGAGAGTTTAGAAATTTGCAGATTGAATAATCTTAAATTTTTTGCCAGTTTTTTGGCAGTTTAATTGCTTTTATATATCCAAAATGGCTGAAATCAGATCCAACGCGGACATCGAGCCCTGTCTTTCTGCCGTCATGCCCGTTTTTAACGAAGCGGACACGATTGCTTCCGTGGTCAAAACCGTCCTGCTGCAACGCCCAGTGCAGCAATTGGTGATTGTGGACGACTGTTCCACCGACGGCACCTGGGAAAAATTGCAGCCGCTGGCGCAAAATGAACCGCGCATTAAGCTGGTTCGCCATCCGGTCAACCAGGGTAAAGGCGCGGCGTTACGCACCGGCTTCGAGCACGCGACGGCGGCCTACGTCATCGTCCAGGATGCGGATTCCGAATATGACCCGGCGGAATATTATCGCCTCCTTATCCCCATTTTGTCCGGTAAGGCGGACGTGGTTTTCGGTTCGCGTTTTATCGGTTCAGATGCCCACCGCGTCCTGTTCTACTGGCACTCCATGGGAAACAAATTTCTGACGACCTTGTCCAATATGGCCAGTGGCTTGAACCTGACCGACATGGAGGTCTGTTACAAAATATTCCGGCGGGAAATCATCCAGGGTATTAAACTGGAGGAAAACCGTTTTGGTTTTGAACCCGAAATTACCGCCAAAGTCGCCCGGCTGAAAGTCCGTATTTACGAAGTGGCCATCTCGTATTACGGGCGCACATATGCTGAGGGAAAAAAAATCGGCTGGCGCGATGGTGTCCACGCCTTATGGTGCATTCTCAAGTACAACTTCATGTAGGCGTGACGCAATCCCCCAACGCCCTGGCGGCCTCGGAGGATTTTGAATTTGCGGCATTGTCTCTGGCCGACAACTACCGCGCCGCCTTATTGCGCGAATTTGCCCCGGCCCTGCACCGGAAGGTTTTGGAAGTGGGCGCGGGCATCGGCCAAATTACCGAAGCGCTTTTACAGAACCCCGCCATTACCCGGCTCGTCTCCATCGAACCGCATCAAACGTTTTATTCGCAACTCGTAAAAAAATTTCCCGGCCATACGATCGTGAGCGGCACGGTGGAAAATCTTAAAGGCGATGATCATTGGGATTCCGTCGTCAGCATCAATGTCCTCGAACACATCGCCCACGACGAAACCGAATTAAAAAACTACCATCGCCTCCTTGCTAAAAACCACGGGGCCTTGTGCCTGTTTGTCCCCGCGCGGCCTGAGATTTATGCGCCGATTGACAAAGATTTTGGCCACTTTCGCCGGTACACCCGGCTGGAGCTGCGCCGGAAACTGGAGAGCGCGGGCTTTGAAATCCAGCGCCTGCAATATTATAACATCGCCGGATATTTCGCCTGGTGGCTGAATTTCTGCCTTTTGAAGAAGCGCCATTTTAACCCGGGCTCCGTTCGTTTCTTTGATCGCTTTATTTTCCCCCTCGTTCACGGATTTGAATCCCACATTTGCGCCCCCTTTATCGGGCAAAGTCTTCTGGCAGTGGCTCGCGCTAAATGAAAAACGCCGTGGCCATTTGGATTTGGCTCTGCGCGTATTTGAATTGTGCCGGCTGGTTCCTGTCTGCCATCCACGAACTTAACGCTGCCGGCTACGCCTTCGCGTTAATCATTTGGATCGCCACTCTCTTCGTGGGAAAGAATTTTTTTTTCCCAGTGGTTTCATCTCCCGCACATAAACCCGCACGTGTTCACAAATTATTTCACCGTTTCAAAAAGCCGCTGCCGCTTGCTTTTTTAATCCTGTCAATCATGGCTCTGCTGGGCGGGGCGCTTTATGCGCCATCCAATTACGACGGACTGACCTATCGTCTGCCGCGCGTCCTGCACTGGCTCGCCGCCGGCCAATGGCATTGGGTCCATACCAATTTCCCGCGCCTCAATAACCGGGCCTGCGGCATAGAATGGCTTTCGGCCCCTCTCATCTCCCTTTTTCACACCGATCGACTGCTGTTTCTCATCAATTTTATTTCCTTTCTGCTCCTGCCCGGCCTCACGTTTAGCGTATTGTCCCGGCTGGGCGTTCGCCGACAGGTCGCCTGGCATTGGATGTGGATTGCGCCGACGGGTTATTGTTTTTTGCTCCAAGCCGGCAGCATTGGCAATGATTCCTTCGCCGCGCCGTTTGCCTTGGCGGCCATTGATTTTGCGCTTAGCTTGAAGACTTCCAAACAGCCGCTCGATTTTTTTTCTTCGGTGCTGGCTGCCGCCTTATTGACCAGCGCAAAAACGGGCAACATTCCGTTGTTGCTGCCCTGGGCGATTGCCATCCTGCCTTCACTTAAAATTATCCTTCAAAGGCCCCTGGCAACGGTGGTGATTTGTATGATCGCTCTCTTCACATCTTTTCTGCCTACCGCTGCGCTTAACTATCGTTTCTGCCACGATTGGTCGGGGTTATCTCTCGAAAACATCCAGACTCACCCGGATTTGCCCCTCCGCACTGTCTCCAATGTCGCGTTGGTGAGCATCCTTAACCTGGCTCCGCCTGTTTTCCCGGAAGCAGACCGGTGGAATCGGGCCGTGCAACAAGCTATTCCCCCGGACTTGAGTTTGCGCCTGCACCAGGCACTGGTCGAACCCCCGGCCGCGGAATTCTGGGTGCCGGAAATGCAAATGGAAGAAAACGCCGGCTTGGGTTTTGGCGTTACCATTTTGCTGCTGGTTAGTGTTGCCACGGCTGTTGTGTATCGTGGAAAGTTCCTTCCGTTCTCACTGCATTCTGCCGAAGGTCTCTGGAAAGCCGGCATCATTGTTACGCCCTGGATCTCGACCTTTGCGCTGTTAACCCAATCAGAGGTCTATCCCATCGGGCGAATTATTGCGCCTTTTTATATTCTTCTGCTGCCATTATTGCTGGCTCCCTCCGGACACGAACGATTGCTGGAAAAAATCTGGTGGCGTGGCATGGTATTCATCGTTTTCGCCCTGGCCGCGTTGCTCTTGATTATTTCTCCCGCACGGCCTCTTTTCCCTGTCAAAACGGTGCTCAACCATCTCGAAGCAGGCCATGCCAATTCCAAACTTTTTACGCGGATTGAAGAAGTCTATTCCGTTTATCGTGACCGTAACCAGGGCTTTGCGCCTGCGCTCGAAGCGTTGCCGCCCGGCTTGAAAATTTTAGGTTTCGTTACCTATGACGATCCCGAAACAGCACTGTGGCACCCGTTCGGTTCTCGCCGCGTGATTCATATCCGCCCCGATGACACCGCGGCGTATTTGAAAGGTGAAGGCATCGAATACATTCTCGCCAAACCCAGCCTGTTCGGAACGCAATTCCCGGCGTTTAATGATTGGCTGGCCACGGTCAATGCGCGCCTCGTACAAAAAGTTGCCTTAAACTTGCGCGCAGAAAGCGGCGCCAGTGACTGGTACCTGATAGAATTGAATTGAACCGTCCAATTTTTCGTGTGTTTCTTCGTGGGCGCAGTTTATCTTATCTGAGTCATGTTGTTTCCGACATCGTCATCGCCGCAGGGTACAGCGCGGGTCGTTATTACTGGCGCCGGCATTGCCACGGCTTTGGGAGTGGGCTGGAAAACCAACGCGGAAGGATTTCGCGCGGGTCGAACGGCTTTTCGCCCCGTATCGCTGTTTGATGTCAGCCGCCAGCGCGCAAAAAACGCGGCGGAAATGAATTTGCCTTCAACCCTCCCGCCGACGCGTCTCGACCATCGCCAGGTTGCCCGGCTGGACCGCGCCGGTAAAATGCTGCTGCTGGCCGCCTACGAGGCATGGCAGCAATCCGGTTGGGAAGCCGCCGAAAATTTGCCATTCGTTTTAGGCACGACCGGCGGCGGCATGTTATTCGGGGAAGATTATTTTCGCCGCGCACTGCAACAACCCTGGCAGCATCGCGGCCAGGCTGTCCGCGCTGTTTGCTATCAACCGCAAGTCCAGGCACGGCTCGTAATGGATGCGCTGAACTTTAGCGGTCCTATCATCACTGTATCCAACGCCTGCGCTTCCGGCAGCAATGCTATCGGCCAGGCTTATGAACTGGTTCGTTCCGGCCAGGCGGAACGTGCCGTGGCGGGTGGTTACGATTCGCTTTGCGAAATGGTGTTTTCGGGTTTCGATTCCTTGCAGGCGCTTTCACCGACTGTTTGCCGCCCATTCGATGCACGGCGCGACGGCCTGGCGCTGGGTGAAGGTGCCGCGATTGTCACCCTGGAAACTCTCGACAGTGCAAAGCGTCGTGGTGCGGCAATTTTGGGCGAACTCATCGGTTACGCTTCCTCGATTGACCAGCACCACCTCACGCAACCGCATCCACAAGGAGCAACGACACAGTTGGTCATGAAATCCGCTTGCGCCGGCGCCCGCGTAACACCCAAAGAAATCGGTTACATCAACGCCCACGGCACCGGTACCGTGCTCAACGACAGTTCGGAAGCCACGGCGATCGGTGAATGGGCCGGGCACCGCGCCGCTACGTTGCCCGTCAGTTCCACCAAGGCAAATATCGGGCATCTGCTCGGCGCCGCCGGAGCGGTGGAAGCCGTAGTTTGCCTCATGGTCCTGGCCGAACAATGGCTGCCGCCGGAAACGGCTTTTGAAACTCCCGACCCCGCCTGTAAATTTCCGGTCGTCCATCAGCCACAGGATGCGAATGTGAATATTGTTTTATCCAATTCCTTTGGCTTTGGTGGTGTCAATGCCAGCCTCATTTTCCGGAGGTGGACATGAGTCACATTTTTGTGGCAGGCCTGGGCGCGGTGTCCCCGGCGGGCTGGACGGTCGCCGCCATGCGCGAGTCATTGGACCTTGCCAAACCGTTGCCCGCACAACCATTGGACCAGCAAAAAGACAGATTGTTACGTGCGCATTTGGTTCCTCATCCCGTCACGCGCCCGGAGTTTCTCGCGCATCCCCGTTTGCGCCGCGCCAGCGCCATCACCCATTACACCGCCTCGGCTGTGCTCGAAGCAGCGGCTTCATTCCGGGGCGCCCGCCCGGAAAATAACCGCCTCGGCCTCATCGTCTGCATGCAATCTGGCTGCGTGCAATATTCCTGCCGCTTCTATGACGAAGCCTTGAAGAACCCGGCCACCGCCAGCCCGCTTTTGTTTCCGGAAACGGTTTATGCTGCGCCCTCCAGCCACGTCGCGGCGCTTTTGGAAAATGTCACACTGGTCTCCTCTCTCGTCGGGGACCCGTCTGCATTCCTGCAAGGTGTCTCCCTCGCCACGCAATGGCTTACGGAAGAGCGCGTGGATGCCTGCCTCGTGGCCGGCGCGGAAGAAACCAACTGGATTACCGCCGATGCCCTGTGGCATCTTGATCGCACGGCCTCGATCAGCGCCGGCGCAGGCGCCGTGTGTTTAAGCCGCGAAAAAGGATTGTCCATCGGCGTTGAACTCACAGCCATTACCGACGCACATACATACTCGGCGAAAAAAAACCGGGCCCAGGCCGCGCGTTTCATGCGTCATCAATTAAATGGAAAATCTTCCGGCCACGGCCAGGAACTGCTCTGCGACGGCCTCGGGAACAGTCCCCGCGCGAATGCGCCGGAACTGTCCGCCTGGCGCGATTGGACCGGCCCGCGCCTGAGCCCAAAACGGATTTTGGGAGAAGGCCTCATGGCTGCCGCTGCCTGGCAATGCGTCGCCGCCTGCGACGTCGTGGCCAATCGCCGTTTTACTGCTGCGAATGTCAGCCTTGTGGGTTTTAACCAGCAGGCCATCGGCGCGCGATTTGAAACCATCTAATTACCATGACGCTCATCGCTGAACAACCACGCCAGATGTTAACGGCGATTTCCCCGGCGGCCGTGAGCGGTCCGCCCAAAGTCATTATCATCGGCGCAGGCATTGCCGGGCTGTCGGTCGGTTGTTATTTGCAGATGAACGGCATCCAGACGGAAATCCTGGAAGCCGGCGAACTTCCCGGCGGACTTTGCACGGCATGGAAGCGTGGACATTATATGTTCGACGGCTGCCTGCGCTGGCTCGTGGCAGCGGAACCTCCGGCCAAGCCGCCCTCGCCTTTTCACAAAATGTGGTGTGAGCTGGGTGCAATCGGCACGCGAAAAGTTTTTGTTCCTGACGAAATCTTCCATATCGAAGGCCCCGACGGCCAAAAATTGGTCGTGCCATCGGACCTGGACAAGCTGGCTGCTGAATTCAAGCGCCTTGCGCCTGAAGACAGCCATCTAATTGACCGGCTCGTGAAAGACGCCCGCCGGTGCGTAGGCCTTGAGCCGCTCGAAAAACCTCTCGAACTCATGCCGCACCGGGACAGAATTCGCGAGGGCATCCGCTACATTCCTATCGTCCCTATCGTCCTGCGGTGGAAAAATCTTTCGCTCGGCGACTATCTGAAGCGTTACAAAAACAATTTTCTTCGCACCACGCTCCGCGTGATTACGGGCAACGAGCAAATGTCCGCTCTCGTACTGCCTATGGTGCTGGCCTTCCGGTCGCGCAAAGACACCGGGTTTGTGGCCGGCGGTTCCTGGGATTTTGCCATGGCTATTGCTGATCGTTATCAAAAACTGGGCGGCGTGTTTCGTTACAACACCAAAGTTACGGGCATCAAAACGGAGAATAACCGTGCGACCGGCGTGCAATGCGAAGACGGCACCGCCATCCCGGCTTCCACCGTCATCTCCTGCGCCGACGGTTACACCACGATCTACAAAATGCTCGACGGCCGTTTCGTGGAT
>Ga0335083_10003241_pt1 | contig 21151 bp, 19 predicted proteins | sample Lox_Sample_42_FD_206716 | JGI IMG/M metagenome (GOLD analysis project Ga0335083, IMG submission 206716) | Soil microbial communities from Loxahatchee National Wildlife Refuge, Florida, United States - Lox_Sample_4.2 | ecosystem: Environmental > Terrestrial > Soil > Wetlands | place: USA...
GACGTGAATCGGCCCCGGTTGCAGGATCGTGTGCTCGGGGAGCGCCAAATCGGGCGCACTCGAGTTCTCAAAGTTGTAGGCGTAGAAGTCCTGGTCCGCATGGCGCTTGATCGCGATGTCGAGCGAATGCGCGAGGCCGTTCGCATCAATGTCGAGCTGAGCCTCATCGAGGGAAATACCCAACCGTCCGGTCTCTCCACGCTGCAGCCGTTCTGAAGTCGATGGTCGCGGCGACCCGGCCATCTGGCCCGAATCCTCAACGTCTACGTTCCTACGTTGAAACATCCGCTAGTCGTCTGTGCGTCCATCGGGCACGCTATCCGGATTTGCAGTGAAACCAGGGGGAGCCGAGGCGCTCGCCCTCCGCGCTCGGTGAGGTGTGCGCGGGGCCGATCTGGAGGAAGACCTCGTAGAGCTTCTTCTGGCAGCCGCCGCGCCAGTCGCTTGGCGAGAGGGTGCCGGTCCAGGTGGCGCGGGGGAAACTTCCGGGGGGCACGTCGCCGGGGGACGGGAGGTTGTTCATCTGCACGCGCTCCGTGAAGACGGCTGGGTGGTTTGGTGCGCGGCCGGGTTTGCCGTATGGGCTTCCGCGCAAGACGAGCAATCGCATGGTTGCGTCACGGGTAGTCGAGTTCGCTGTCACCGTGATCGAGGAGATCTGGTGGCCGTGGCGGCTGAGGTTGACCGTTAGCGGGTCGCCGGCTGATCTCCGGAACTTGGGATAGGGCCACGGGCCTAGCCCCATGGCCCCTGCTGAGCGAGCCGTGACTACGGTCGGGCAGCGAGTGCGGAGCGATGACAGGGGGTACTGCACGAGTCTTCTGTGGTAGGCACCGGTCTGGTTCGACCAGCGGTCGACCGCGACGATCAGACCGCGACTGTCGCGCGTGAAGCCGACTCCGGGGCCTACGGCGACGCTGACTCTCCCGCTCCGACGCCACTGAATCCCGGACCCGCCCGGGGGGAAGTTGGCCCCGCCCAGGAACTGGATCCCCGCGACGACGAGGTTCTCGTTCGGGCCGCTGGCCCGGGCCACGACGCGGCAGCTGTGGTCGCGGAGGGAGATCACGGCGACCAGCGGCAGCGCACCTTTGGGACGCAGCTCGCCGGCGAGCCAGCGCTCGTTGGGCGAGACGACGAAGCTGAGGAAGCGAGCGACCAGCTTCTCCTTGCCGCTCGGGTGATCGACGCTCATCACGCCATTGCCGTGGTAGGGATTGCCCTGCTCGAAGAGCAACAGGTGCGGGTTCAGCCAGACCGCCTCCTCGCCGCAATTGCGGCACCCTGCGAGGGCCACGGCAGGGCCGGGAGGAGCCGAACCCTGCGACGCGGAACGGCTCTGACCGCTGATTGCGACGGCCGCGCCCGCCGCCCCGCCGGCGAGCGCGACCACCGCTACCGCCATGAGCAGCCGTCTCTGCCGCGCCCGCCGCCTCGCCTCCGCCATCAGGGGGTGCAGGTTGAACGGAAGTCGTGGAACGCGAGCGATCATGTAGTGCTAGTATGAGTGTCACAATGTTGAGCGTCAAGATCCGGCCTTGACCTTCGCGCCCTTACGGGCTAGAGGTCAAGGAGTGCGGGGCTTGGTCTCAGGTCGTAAGAGTCGTCGCGCGGGGTTCGTCATCTGCGCGGGCGCGTTTGTGGTGCTTCTCTTCGGGGCTTCGGTGGCCTTGGCCGCTCGCTCGGGTGGCGCGAGCGAGGCTGGCTGCCTCGTGCCCAAGGTGACCCGGCTGTCTGTGCATGCAGCAGAGAGGAGGATCAGCCGCGCAGGCTGCCGTGTGGGGTCGATTCGCCGCCGAACCTCAAGCACCCGCATGACGAACCGTGTGCTGAGCCAGACGCCTCACTGGGGTCGCAAGCGAGCTCACGGCGCGAGGGTCAGCCTCCTGGTCGGTCACGGGCCGAGGAAGACCGCGACGCCGGTCGCCAGTGGCGGCGGAGGCGCAGGCACCGGGGGCGGAGGGGGTCAAGGCGGGACGGATAGTGCGTTGCCCGCTCTCGGCCCGACCATCCCGCGCCAGCTTCCGCCCTACATCGCCTACGACGGAGCGGCTGGCGGGGTCTGGTTGATCAAGCCGGACGGGTCGGATGCGCATCAGGTCGGGCCGACCGGCGCGGAGGGGCCGGCTTGGTCGCCGGACGCCTCGGAGATCCTCTACAGCGAATACAACGGGCCGCCCTCGCAGAACAACAATTTCGTCAGCACGGACACGTACGTGATGAACGCTGATGGAGGTGATCAGCGTCTGATCATGCCCTCCTGTGGCTTCATGTGGTGCGACGGCGACTTTCAGTGGTCGCCGGACGGCCAGCAGTTCGCCTTCACCCACGGCGATGGGGCACGAGGTGGAGATCGCGAATGCCGATGGCTCTGATGCCCATGGTCTCTGCGACTGCGCCTGGAGTGGGGGCGCGTCCTTCTCGCCCGATGGCAGCCACATCGCCTTCGACAGCGTTGGCGAGCTGGCCACCCCCAGTCCTACCGCCGCCGACTTCAACATCTACGTCGTCAAGCTGGACGGCACCGGCCTGCAGCAGGTCACCAACGGCGGCGGGGTAGACCCAAGCTGGTCGCCGGACGGGAACAGCATCATCTACTCCTGCGATCCCGACTCCAGCGGTTACTGGACCGCCGTCTGCGGGATCACCCGCGACGACCCGACCCCGCAGACGCTCTACACGGTTCCGATCAACTATGACGGCCGAGCGGAAGGTCCAAGCTGGTCGCCGGACGGCAAGAGCATCATCTACGCCTGCGACCTCGACCCCGGCGGCTACTGGCACGGCATCTGCGAGATCACGCTCGGCGACCCTGCCCCGGAGACGCTCTACACGGATCCGACGCGGACGGTCACGAGGCCCACCTGGAACGCCACCGGCGGCGAGATCGCCTTCACAGTCGGCGATACGGATGGCACCCATCAGGTGGCACTGCTCTCTCCTTCAGGAGGGGCGCCGACGGAGATCACGCATCCTCCCGGCAGCAACTGGTTTGCTGACTGGTGAGCCCACCTCGAGGACTCGCCCAGTTGTGGGGCGCGAGGGGCAGGTTTATAGTCGAGCCTATGCGTGGGCGAGGGCTCGCCTCTATGCTCGCGGTGGGCGGATTGTTGCTCCTGCCTTCGGTGGCAGGGGCCGGTGGCGGTCATGTTGAGGTCGTCGTTGGTAGTGCCGGAACGGCAGGTTGCACTGGGTTCGTCGTTGAGTCGCTGAATGGGGCGGTCAGCGGTTGTGTCCCGTTCGCCGGGGCCGTGCTCGGAGGCCCGGAAGCAGCAGCAGCCGATGGCTCAGTCGTGTTCGGCTCACCGGTCCCGTTTCCGCCTTGTCCCCAAGCCGAGCCTTGTGCGCATATCCCGGAAACCGGGACTCGGACTGAAGTCGTAAAGCCGAATCGGAACGCGGTCGCGCTTGACGCGCCTGCCTGGGACGAAAACGACGCAGACGCCAGCGTTGCCGCGGATGGCTCGAGGGTGGCCTTTCTCAGGCCCTATGCGCAGACCACCACCTCTGCGATCTACGTGGTCAACGCGGACGGTTCGGGACTCCACTTGGTTGCCTCCATGGATACGACAAACGGCGCCTATCTGAGTGCGCCCGCGATCTCTCCCGACGGTGGCTCGATTGCCTACTGGTGCAGCTCGTGGTCTCCCGGCGACCCGGTTTACCCCCCGCCCCGGAGGTGTGGCCCCTTGCCCGACGGCAGTTACCGGCGGAGCGGCCTGATGCTGATGAACGCCGATGGGACCGACAAGCGGATGATCGTGATCGGTCATGACCCCGGTGGACCGGGCCCGCTTTCGTGGTCGCCCAACGGGCGGTGGCTGACCATGGACGCGCTTGGAGTTGAAGGCGGATGCGTTATAGGCCGGTGTAAACCGCAGGTGTTCGCCTACCACACCGACGGCAGCGACCTGTTCAACTACCTCGATCCGAGCCAGCAGGTCAACCGATGGGTCATGCACGAAACGGTGACGGCTGTGGACGCTCCGCAGTTCTGCGGCAGCAGCAGCCAGATCCTCTACGAGTCCGGCAACCAGGTCTACCTCATCAACCGGAACGGCACGCACAGGCACCGAACGGCCCTTGATACGGCGCAAGCCGGCTATCCCGCCTGCGTGCAGCGGCCCGGGGGGAAAGGGCTTCCCCCGACCGTGAACGTGATGCGAGTGACCGTGCCCGAAGCGCGCACGCTCAGCTACGCCGCCGCCAAGCGGCGACTGCAACGCGCCCATTTCCACGTCGGCAGCCTCAAACGAGCGTTCTCCGCCGGTATCGCGCGCGGCCACGTGATCGCGGAGTATCCGCACGCCGGTGCCCACGTCCATCGCTCATCCAAGCAAGGCCCGCCCATCAAGCTCGTGCTCAGCCGCGGCCCGCGACCCTAGAACTGCGCCGGCCTCCAGCAGGGCTTGGCTTGCACATAACGAAGCTTCCGGGTCGATGTGGCGGCAGGATCCCTCGGGGCGGGTCGAGACTCCCTTCGTACGACTAGCGAGTGGGTTGCCGCGTCTGAGCGTGTCGCGTGGCCTGTGTCCATGTGAACCTCGTCATCGTCTGCGGCGGACTGACTCCGCGCGGGTGGGAGCCGGACCGGACGAAGAGCAGCGGAGCCCGCGCCGCCCGGGCGACGGCCCCGCGGACGGCGCCGATGCCTTCCTCGCGCCACCGCTCCGATAGGCCGACCACCAGCATGCGCGCGTCGGCCGCGGCCTCGACGACGCCCGCGTCGCCCGGCGGGATCAGGAGTGGCTCGGTGACGATGCCGACGACCTGCTGCACGAGCAGCGAGGCGCGTGCGAGCAACCTGCTCGCGTCCCGACGTCCCGACGCGGGATCGGCCTCGGTACCGAGCAGGCGCAGGGTCGTGCCAAGCGACAGCGCGAGCCAAGCGGCCAGCTCGATCGCCGACCAGTCGTGCTCGGCGCCTCCGAACGGCGTCACGATTGGCGTCTGGAAGATCACACGGGGGACGGGTGCCTACGCGCGACGGAACCGACACACTCGCCGACCAGGCGCAGGGCATCGTCGACCTCGGGCGCTGATCCCTCCGCGCGTCAGGGCTTGCCGGGCTCGAGGTAGCGGCCGAACCACTCGAGGATCGCCTCGAACCGCTGTACTCGGTGCACCGGCGAGCCCGACCGCGAGAGCTCGTGGCTCTCGGCCGGGAAGCGGAGCATCTCGACCTCCTTGCCGTGGAGGCGGAGGAGCGTGAACAGGTGCTCGCCCTGCTCGATGTTGCAGCGAAGGTCGTTCTCGGAGTGGACGACGAGCAGCGGCGTCTCGATCTCGCGCGCATATGTCGCCGGCGACATCTGCAGCCACGCGTCGACGTTGTCCCACATCGATCCGCCGAACTGGCGCTCGAAGATCCAGAAGACATCGCTGGAGCCGAACGCGCTCACGAGGTGGTTCACGGAGCGCTCCGAGAGCGCCGCCTTGAAGCGCTTCGTGTGGCCGACGATCCACGAGGTGAGGTAGCCCCCATACGAGCCGCCGAGCACGCCGAGCCGTTCTGGATCGATGAACGCGAACCGCTCGAGCGCCGTGTCCACGACGCCCATCACGTCCTCGTAGTCGACCGAGCCCCAGCCTGGGCCGGCCTCGCTGCCCGGGTGGCCGCGGATCGCGCGTCCCCACTCCTCGGAATGGCCGGAGCCCCCGCGCGGGTTCGAGTAGAGCACGCAGTAGCCGGCGCCCGCGTACACCTGTACCTCGTCGAAGAAGCCCGTCCCGTATTGCGAGAACGGTCCGCCGTGGATCGTGAGGAGCGTCGGATAACGCCGTCCCTCGTCGAAGCCGGGAGGGCGCACCAGCCAGGCGTCGACCTCGGTGCCGTCGGCGGAGACCGCGGTGAACCGCTCGACGTCGGCGAGCTCGCGGCCGGTGACGAAGTCGTCGCAGACGGAGGTGAGCTGCTTGTGGTCGGCGGCGAAGAGCTCGTGCGGCCGGTCATACGTGCTGGCCGTGTACACGAGCACCCCGTCGACGAGGTCGTAGAGGCCGGTGCTCAGCTCGCCGCCGACGAGGAGCTCCGGTTCCCCCGAGCCGTCCGCGGGAACCGTGTAGACGTGGACGTCGCCGCCGTCCTCGACTCCGAACGCGATGCGGTCCCCGTCCCACACGGGATCGCGGCCCAGCGGATAGGGCGCGCACTGCCGGTCGAGCGACGCCGTGAGAATGCGGCGCTCCGTCCCGTCCGCTCGCAGCACGGCGATCTGGCTGTGGTGCGGGAACGTGCCGTCCTCGGGCGTATGCAAGTACGCGATCAACGCGCCGTCCGGGGAGAACGAGGGACTGCTCGCCGACTCGTCCGACTGCGTCAGGCGCCTCGGCTCGGCCCCATCCGAGTCGACCTCGAGTTCGTACAGCGCCTCCACGAACTCGACGTCCCACCGGTCCCCGCGCATGGACGCGAATACGATGCGCGTGCCGTCGGCAGACCACGCAGGCTCGCCGTTCTCGCAGTCGCCGTCCGTGAGCTGCCGCTCGTCATCGCCGTCGAGCCCGATCACGAACACGTGCTTGCGGCGGTCGCCAATCCAGCCGACGCTGTCCAGCTTGAAGAAGACGCGGTCGAACCGCCGCGGCGCGCGCCGCCGGTCGTCCTCCTCCTCGTACGCCTCGTCACGCGTCCGGCGTGCGAACGCGATCCGGCTCGAGTCGGGCGACCACGCGATCGACTCGACGCTGTCCTTCCCGTCGGTCAGCCGGCGCGGCTCGCCGCCGTCGGCCGGCAGCACATAGAGCTCCCCGTGCGCCTTCGTCTCGTCCTCGCCGTCGCGGTTCGAGACGAAGGCGAGCCAGCGTCCGTCGGGAGACCAGCGCGGCGAGAGGTCCCTCCGCTCGCCGGACGTGAACTGCCTCGGGTCCGCGGAGCCGTCGACCGGCCCCACCCAGATCGCCGCGCGGTACGCGTTCGCCTCGGAGTCGATCCTGTCGACGACGTAGGCGACGCGTCGTCCGTCGGGAGAGAGGCGTGGGTCGCCCACGCTCGTCAGCGCATAGACATCCTCGGGCCGCACTCCGGTCACGCCGGAGGCGGACTCTAGACTGTCGACGCTCAGGCGGGCGTGGTGGAACTGGTAAACACGCCGGTTTTAGGGGCCGGTGCTCTCACGAGCTTGGGGGTTCGAATCCCTCCGCCCGCATCAAGCACGAACGCGAACTGCGTAGACCATGGCCGAGAAGATGGCGAGCCAGATGGCTCCGGCCAGGGCGAGGAGACTCACGATCCACGCGCTCACTTGCCCCGATCGTTCGACCTCGCCCGTCCGCTCCCTGCTTGAATGACCGAGTGCAGACGCAGGTCGAGGAGCTGCCGGAGAATCGAGTTCGGCTGACGGTCCAGGTGCCGTCGCACGACGTCCACCATGCCGTCGAGCATGCCGCCGAGGACCTCGCGCAGAGCGTCAAGGTGCCCGGCTTCCGCAAGGGGAGGGTGCCGCGCCAGGTGCTGCTGCAGCGCGTGGGCCGCGAGCGGCTGATGACCGAGGCGGTCGAGAGTCACATCGGCAGCTGGTTCTGGAACGCCGCAGCGCGCACCCGCGTCCGGCCCGTCGAGCAGCCGCAATACGACTTCGAGCTTCCGGCCTCTGCCGACGAGGACTGGGAGTTCAGCGCAACGGTCGCGGTCCAGGCGAAGCCTGAGCTGCCCGACTGGACCGAGCTCGAGGTCGGGATCGCCGAGGTCGAGGTGCCCGAGGAGCTCGTTCAGCACGAGCTCGACGCGCTGCGCTCGACCGTCGCCGAGCTCGTTCCCGTCGAGGGTCGGCCGGTGGCTCCAGACGACACGGTCGTGGTCGACCTCGCTTCCGAGGAAGAGACGCGGCGCGACTACGTGGTCGAGCTCGGCCGCGGCGCCGTCGTCGATGAGATCGAGCAGGGTCTAGTCGGCATGAGCGCCGGCGAGACGAAGGAGATGTCGTTCGAGCTTGCCGACGGATCGAGTCAGTCGCTCACGGCAACCGTGAAGGAGATCAAGGAAAAGGTGCTGCCTCCGCTGGACGACGACCTCGCCCGCGCCGCGAGCGAGTTCGAGACGTTCGCCGAGCTCCGAGCCGACGTCGAGTCGCGCCTGCGCGAGCAGATCGAAGAGGAGGTCGAGACCCAGTTCCGCGCCGCCGCCGCCGACGGGCTCGTCGCCGCCTCAAAGGTCGAGGCCGCCGGCCCTCTCGTCGATTCCCGCACCCGAGAGCTGCTGCGCGGCTTCGCGCGGCAGGTCGAGGCGCGCGGCCTCCAGCTCGAGACGTTCCTTTCCATGACCGGCCAGCAGCCCGAGGAGCTCGTGGCCCGTCTGCAGGACGAGGCGCAGCGTTCGGTCGCCCGCGAGCTCGTGCTCGACGCGGTCGCCGAGCAGCTCGAGCTCGATGTGCCGGACTCCGAGGTCGAGGAGCTCGTGCGTGAGCAGGCCGAGCCTTCCGGCGATGATCCCGAGGAGATGCTCGTCGCCCTGCGCGAGAGCGGCCGGTTCGAGTCGCTGCGCGAGGACCTGCGCCTGCGGAAGGCGCTCGACCGCGTCGCCGCCGAGGTCAAGCGCATCCCTCTCGCGCAGGCGGAGGCTCGTGACGCGATCTGGACGCCCGACAAGGAGAATCCCCCGACCGAGACGAAACTCTGGACCCCCGACCAGCCGCAGAGAAGTGAAGGAGCCCGATCATGAACCCGCCGTCGAATCTCGTCATCCCATCCGTAATCGAGCAGACCTCGCGCGGGGAGCGCTTCTTCGACATCTACTCGCGCCTGCTCAACGAGCGGATCATCTTCCTCGGCACGCCGATCGACGACCAGGTCGCGAACCTCGTCGTCGCCCAGATGATCCACCTCGAGTCCGAGGACCCCGACAAGGACATCAACATCTACATCAACTCCCCGGGCGGTTCCGTCTACTCGGGGCTCGCGATCTACGACACGATCCAGTTCATCAAGCCCGACGTCGCGACGACCTGCGTCGGCATCGCGATGTCGATGGGCGCGCTGCTCCTGGCGGCCGGCACGGAGGGAAAACGCACCGCGCTGCCGAATGCCAAGATCCTGATCCACCAGGTTTCGGGCGGGTTCCAGGGCCAGGGCACCGACATCGAGATCCAGGCCAAGGAGACCATCAGTCTCAAGCGGCGCCTGGAGGAGATCATCGCCCAGCACACGAACCAGCCCGTCGACAAGGTCTCGAAGGACATGGAGCGCGACTACTACATGACATCGGACGAGGCGGAGCAGTACGGCATCGTCGACCAGGTGATTGCGCACCGCTAGACCTACGAGGCGTAGACGAAATCCCCAAACCGAGGTAGAAGAAGAGACATGGCGCGCGCAACCGACGGCAACGAGCAGCTTCTCTGCAGCTTCTGCGGCAAGAGCCAGCGGCAGGTGAAGAAGCTGATCGCCGGTCCAGGTGTCTACATCTGCGACGAGTGCATCGATCTCTGTAACGAGATCATCGACGAGGAGCTGACGAGCCCGGCCCAGCTCGACCTCGACAATCTGCCCCGCCCGCGCGACATCTACGCCGTCCTCAACGACTACGTGGTCTCGCAGGAGGAGGCGAAGCGCACCCTTTCGGTCGCCGTCTACAACCACTACAAGCGCGTGCAGATGGGCCAGGAGGACGACGACGTCGAGCTCCAGAAGTCGAATATCCTCCTGCTCGGCCCGACCGGTTGCGGCAAGACGCTGCTCGCGCAGACACTCGCGCGGATCCTGAACGTCCCGTTCGCCATCGCCGACGCGACGGCGCTGACGGAGGCGGGCTACGTCGGCGAGGACGTCGAGAACATCCTTCTCAAGCTGATCCAGGCCGCCGACTTCGACATCAAGAAGGCCGAGACCGGGATCATCTACATCGACGAGGTCGACAAGATCGCGCGCAAGGCGGACAACCCCTCGATCACGCGCGACGTGTCGGGCGAGGGCGTACAGCAGGCGCTGCTGAAGATCCTCGAGGGAACGGTCGCCTCCGTTCCTCCGCAGGGCGGGCGCAAGCACCCGCACCAGGAGTTCCTCTCGATCGACACCACGAACATCCTCTTCATCTGCGGCGGCGCGTTCGCGGGCCTCGACAAGATCATCGCGCGCCGCATCGGCAAGAACGCCGTCGGGTTCGGGGCCGACATCCGCTCGAAGCACGACGTCGAATCGTCCGAGCTACTCGTGGAGGTCATGCCCGAGGACCTCCTCAACTTCGGCCTGATCCCGGAGTTCATCGGCCGGCTCCCGGTCGTGTCCGCGGTGCACCAGCTGCGGCGCGAGGACCTCGTGCAGATCCTCGAGGAGCCCAAGAACGCGCTCACGAAGCAGTACCAGCGCTTCTTCGGCTACGACGGGATCGAGCTCGTCTTCACCGAAGACGCGATGTGGGAGATCGCCGACCGCGCGCTCGAGCGCGAGACCGGCGCGCGCGGCCTGCGTTCGATCATCGAGGGTGCGCTGCTCGACGTGATGTTCGAGCTGCCGTCGCGGCGTGACGTCACGAAGTGCGTGATCACGAAGGAGTGCATCTCGCAGGGCATCCGCCCGACGCTCGTCACGAGCGCCGGCGCCGCCGGCGACGAGCCGGACGAGCCCGTCGAAAAATCTGCCTGAAGAGCTTCGCTCTCCAGGCGAGGTGAACGAACTCCGGCGCGGAAGAGCGCGGTCTTCCGCGCCTCCGTGCCGAGGGCTCGCTGCCCGCCGCGGCGGGCGCCTCCGGCGCGCGCCGGGGAGCGGGGAAGCCTGCGGCTAAGTCGCCGCTGCGCGGCTGTCTCAGCCTGAGGCCGGAACAGATGAGAAACCGCCCCGCCAGCCGAGCGATCGTCCGATACGGTCGAAGCGTTGACCGTGCGCGAACTCTCCGCTCAACTGAAAGTGCCAGCCCCCTGGGTTATTCGCGCGTTCATGTACTCCGGTGCGATGAAGACCCTCTCCTCGGAACGTACGGACGACGAGATCGCGCTCACACGAAATCAAGCTTCACGCTGGGCTGACGACCCACCTTCACCAGGCTTGAGATTCGTCAAGTGGGGGTCCCGAGCACTGGCTGATGCGAGCGGAGGCGCAACGCTCGAGTCATCAAGATCGCGTAGCGTTCCGCGCATGACCGCTGTCGAAGTCGGAGCAGAGTTCGGCCCTTCGTCGTGGATCGAGGTGCCGCAGGAGAAGATCCAGGCCTTCGCCGACACGACCGGCGACCACAACTTCATCCATGTCGATCCCGAGATGGCGGCGCAGACGCCCTTCGGGGGCACCGTCGCGCACGGGTACCTGACGCTCTCCCTCCTGCCGCAGATGTCGTACGAGGTGCTGCCGCACGATGAGCCGGGCTCGGGAATGGCACTCAACTACGGCCTCAACAAGGTTCGTTTCCCGGCGCCGGTGCCCTCGGGCTCCCGGGTCCGCGGCTCCTTCGTCGTCGGCGACGTCGACGAGCAGGACTGGGGCCGGCAGGTGACGATGACGGCGACGATCGAGCGCGAGGGTGGCGACAAGCCCGTCTGCGTCGCCGAGGTCGTGTACCGCTATTACCACTTGCCCGGCGCGTAGTCCGCAGCGTTCCGGATCCCAAACCTCCGGCAATACGTCCGGATAGGTGTAATTCGGCGATCTCGTGCTACATTTGGGATCCGAGATGACCACGGGAGGGGAAATGGTTCAGGACGTCGCGCGGGCACTCGAGACGGAGTGGAGCACGAACGACCGCTGGCGCGGAATCGAGCGCACCTACACGGGCGAGGACGTCGTCCGCCTGCGCGGCTCCGTCGTCGAGGAGCACACGCTTGCGCGCGTCGGTGCAGAGCGGCTGTGGCAGCTGATTCGGAGCGACGCTCCCGTCCGCGCGCTCGGCGCCCTCACCGGCGGCCAGGCCGTCCAGATGGTTCGCGCGGGCCTCGAGGCGATCTATCTCTCCGGCTGGCAGGTCGCGGCCGACGCCAACCTCGCGGGCGCGACGTACCCCGACCAGAGCCTCTATCCCGCGAACAGCGCTCCCGCGCTCGTCCGCAGGCTGAACAACGCCCTCCTTCGCGCGGATCAGATCGACTGGGCGGAAGGGCGGAACGGGACGCACTGGCTCGCCCCGATCCTGGCCGACGCCGAGGCCGGCTTCGGCGGCCCGCTCAACGCCTACGAGCTCATGCGCGCGATGATCGAAGCGGGAGCCGCCGGCGTGCACTACGAGGACCAGCTCGCCTCCGAGAAGAAGTGCGGCCACCTCGGCGGCAAGGTGCTCGTGCCGACGCAGCAATTCGTCCGCACGCTGAACGCGGCGCGACTGGCCGCCGACGTCTGCGGCATACCGACCGTCCTCGTCGCGCGGACCGATGCACTCTCGGCTGCGCTCCTCACCAGTGACGTCGATGAATACGACGGCGACTTCGTGACGGGCGAGCGCACGGCCGAGGGCTTCTACCGCGTCCGCGACGGGATCGACGCCGCCATCTCCCGCGGCGTGGCCTACGCGCCGTACGCCGACCTGGTCTGGTTCGAGACCTCGACGCCCGACCTCGGTGAGGCCCGAGAGTTCGCCGCGGCGATCCACGAGCGCTTCCCGGACAAGCCGCTCGCGTACAACTGCTCGCCGTCGTTCAACTGGCGCCAGCACCTCGCGGACGACGAGATCGCGTCCTTCCAGGAGACGCTCGGCGACTGGGGCTACCGCTTCCTCTTCATCACGCTCGCCGGCTTCCACTCGCTCAACGCCGCGATGTTCGAGCTCGCGCGCGGCTACAGCGAGGAGCAGATGCCTGCCTACGTGCGGCTGCAGCAGCGGGAGTTCGAGCTCGAGGAGCTGGGCTACACGGCGACCAGGCACCAGCACGAGGTCGGGGCCGGCTACTTCGACCTCGTCACGCAGGCCGTTGCGCCCGACAGCGAAACCCTCGCGCTGAAGGGCTCCACCGAGGAGGCGCAATTCACGAAGGAACCTGCATGAGCATGCTCGCCGAGGTGGAGATCCTCGCCCCCGCAGACGAGGAAGTCCTCACCCGCGAGTCGCTCGACCTCGTCGCCCGCCTGCACCGTGAGCTGAACCCCCGGCGCCGCGACTTGCTGGAACGCCGGCGTGAGCGGCAGCTGGAGCTCGATGCCGGCGCCCTGCCGCTCTTCCTGCCGCAGACGCAGGACGTGCGAGAGGCCGACTGGCGGGTTGCCGACGCGCCGCCCGACCTTCGCGACCGGCGGTGCGAGATCACCGGGCCGGTCGACCGGAAGATGATGATCAACGCGCTCAACTCCGGCGCGCGCGTCTTCATGGCCGACTACGAGGACGCGTGCTCGCCGACGTGGGCGAACGTGGTCGAGGGGCAACGCAACGTCACCGACGCCGTCCGTCGCGAGATCTCCCTCGAGACGCCCGACAAGGCGTACCGGCTGAACGAAGAGATCGCGACACTTCTGATCCGTCCACGCGGCTGGCACCTCCCAGAGCGCCACGCGCTCGTCGACGGCGAGCCGGTCTCGGCTTCGCTGTTCGACTTCGGCCTGCACATGGCGCGTAATGCGCGCGAGCAGCTCGAACGCGGGAGCGGGCCGTACTTCTATCTCCCGAAGCTCGAGTCGCATCTCGAGGCGCGTCTCTGGGCCGACGCGTTCGTGCTCGCCGAGGACGCGCTCGACATTCCCTCCGGGACGATCCGCTGCACCGTCCTCGTCGAGACGATCCTCGCCGCGTTCGAGATGGAGGAGATCCTCTACGAGCTCCGCGACTGGGGCTGCGCGCTCAACGCCGGCCGCTGGGACTACATCTTCAGCGCCATCAAGAAGTTCCGCGCGCGGGACTGGGTGCTGCCGGACCGCGCGCAGGTGACCATGACGGTTCCCTTCATGCGCGCGTACACCGAGCTGCTCGTCCGCTCGTGCCACCGCCGCGGCGCCCACGCCGTCGGCGGCATGGCGGCGTTCATCCCGTCGCGCAAGGATCCGGAGGCCAACGCGGTCGCGCTCGCAAAGGTGCGGGAAGACAAGGAGCGCGAGTCGAGCGACGGGTTCGACGGCAGTTGGGTCGCACACCCGGATCTCGTGCCGGTCTGCACGGAGGTCTTCGACGCCGTGCTCGGGGAGCGGCCGAACCAGCTCGAGCGGTTGCGCGAGGAGGTCGTGCCCGACGAGGCCGCGCTCTTGTCCATTCCGGACACTCCGGGCGAGATCACCGACGTGGGCGTGCGCACGAACACTTCCGTGGGAGTCCGTTATCTCGACTCCTGGCTGCACGGCGTCGGCGCGGCGGCCATCGACAACTTGATGGAGGACGCCGCCACCGCCGAGATCTCCCGCTCGCAGATCTGGCAGTGGGTGCGTCATGGGCACATCGACGAGCAGCTCGTGCGTCACGAGATCGAGCTGGTCGACGCCGGCGACGAGGCCAAGGCGCTCTTTGCGGCGGTCGCGCTCTCCGAGGAGCTCGAAGACTTCCTGACCCTGCCCGCGTACGAACGACTCGACTGAAAGGGGGAGACATGGAGACCATCGAACTGCGGAGAGAGGACGAGTACGAGCTGCTGGAGCCCGACGATCCTCCGAAGTCCGAGCTTGCGGAGTGCAACTGCCCGGAGTTCTGCGAGCGCGACCACGACAACGAGTAGTCGCGTCGGCACGGCGTACACTCGCCGCATGAGCCTCGACTCGACGAAGGCCGACGACATCGCGCTCGTGATCGAGGAGGCGATCGTCTCCGGGGAGCTGGAGCCCGGAACCGTCCTCCGCCAGGAGCACCTCTCGGAGCAGTTCCACGTATCCCGCACGCCAATCCGCGAGGCGCTCCGCAGGCTCGCGGCGCTCGGGCTCGTCTCGTTCGTCCCGAACCGCGGCGTTCGCGTGCGGACGATCTCGCGGGAAGAGCTGCACGAGGCGTTCATGGTGCGCGCCGAGCTCGAGGCGCTCGCCACCGAGGTGGCGGCGACGAAGGTGACGGCTGAGGATCTTGCGGAGCTCGAGGCCGCGGAGCAGCACTTCGCGCGGATCTCGAAGGACCTTCGTGCCCGAGAGCCCGGGGAGGCGCGCCGCTCGATCATGGGCGAGTGGGTGCGCGCGAACCACGCCTTCCACGACGTCATCTACCGGGTTGCGGGGCTGCCGCTCGTCGAGCAGCTTGCGAAGAGTGCGCGTCGCTCCTTCTCCGGCCCCGCGGTCTGGGCTCCCGGCGACCACTCGATCGACGACCTCTACGCGAAGAACGCCGAGCAGCACCGCGCGATCCGCCAGGCGCTCGCGGCCGGCAGCGGGGAAGGCGCACGCGCGCTTGCGCGGGAGCACGTCCTGTCCTCCTTCCACATGCTCGAGGCGATCCTCGAGCAGGTCGGCGGCACCTGGCCACAGCCCAAGCGCGCGCCCGCTAAGGTGCGCTCATAGTCGCTGCCTGACGACATTTCGCGCATGGATCCGCTCTACAGACCGCAGGGCGTCGAGCAGCGCTGGCAGCAGACCTGGGAGGAGGAAGGCCTCTACGCGGCCGACCCGGACGCGCCCGGTGACGTCTTCGTCGTCATGCATCCGCCGCCGAACATCTCCGGCTCGCTGTCGATCGGCCACTGTCTGCAGCTTTCGCTCGAGGACGTGCTCGTCCGCTGGCACCGGATGCGCGGCTTCAACACGCTCTTCCAGCCCGGCTACGACCACGCCGGCATCTCGACCTGGGCGGCGATCGGCCGGACGCTCGCCCAGGAAGGGCGGAGCCAGCGCGACCTGGGCCGCGACGGCTTCGACGCCTACGTCCAGGAGTGGCTCGAGCGCTACGGCGGCACGATCATGAGCCAGTTCCGCCTCCTCGGCGCCTCGCTCGACTACCGGCGCACGCGCTTCACGATGGACGAGGGCTATTACCGAGCGGTCATCCGCTGGTTCGTCCACCTCTACGACCGCGGCTGGATCTACCGCGCGAACAGGATCGTCAACTGGTGCCCGAAGGACCAGACCGCGCTCTCCGACCTCGAGGTCGAGCACGAGGACGAAGACGACACGCTCTCGTATGTCCGCTACCCGCTCGCCGACGGCTCCGGCCACATCACGATCGCGACCGTTCGGCCGGCGACGATCCTCGCCGACGTCGCCGTCGCAGTTCACCCGGAAGACGACCGTTACCGCGAGCTCGTCGGCAAGGACGTCGTCGTTCCCTTCGTCGAGCGGCGGGTGCCCGTGATCGCCGACGAGCGGGTGGAGATGGAGTTCGGCACGGGAGCGCTCAAGATCACGCCGGGTCACGATCCCACGGACTTCGCGATCGGACGTGACCACGGGCTCGCCGAGCTCATGGTGATCGGCCCGGACGGGTTGATGAACGACGCCGCCGGCGAGCTCGCCGGGTTGGCGCAGGACGAGGCCGGAAGGCGGGTGCTCGAGTGGGCCTCCGAGCGCGGGCAGCTCGAGAAGCGAGAGCACTACCGCCACTCCGTCGGCCACTGCGAGCGCTGCCACAGCCGCGTCGAGCCGCTGGTCATGCCGCAGTGGTGGCTGGCGATGGAGGAGCTGGCCGCGCCCGCGGTCGCGGCCGTGAAGGACGGACGCGTCCGGTTCACGCCCGAGCGCTTCGCCCGCGTCTACCTCGACTGGATGGAGAACGTCCGCGACTGGTGTATCTCGCGCCAGATCTGGTGGGGACACCGCATCCCCGTCTGGTACTGCCCCGACGGGCACCTCACCGTCGCCGAGAACGAGCCCGCCGCGTGTGCGGAGTGCGGCATGGCCGAGCTGCGGCAGGAGGAGGACGTCCTCGACACGTGGTTCTCGTCGGCGCTCTACCCGTTTGCGACTCTCGGCTGGCCCGACGAGACGCCCGAGCTCGCGCGCTACTACCCGGGCAGCGTGCTCACGACCGCACGAGACATCATCTTCCTCTGGGTGGCGCGGATGGTCTTCTCCGGCCTCGAGCTGATCGGGGAGGAGCCGTTCGCCGACGTGCTCATCCATTCAACCCTCCTCAACCCCGACGGGCGGCGCATGTCGCGCACGCTCGGGACCGGAATCGATCCCGAGGAGGCGCTCGAGCCGTACGGCGCCGACGCGACGCGGTACGGGCTGCTCAAGGTGACGTCGAGCCAGGATCCGCGCTTCTCCTTCGGCTCGATCGAGGAGGGGCGGAAGCTGGCGAACAAGCTCTGGAACGCGAGCCGGCTGCTGCTGATGGCCGGCGCCGTGGAGCCGGGAGCGCGGCCGTCCTCGGTCGAGGAGCGCTGGATCCTCGCGCGGATCGACGCGACGCGCGCGGAGCTCGAGACCGATCTTGCGGGCTTCGACTTCGCGCACGCGGTCGAGCGCCTGTACCACGTCACGTTCGACGACTTCTGCGACTGGTACCTGGAGTCGATCAAGCCGCGGCTCGAGGAGGAGGACGTCCGGGCGACGGGCTTCGCGGCGCTCGAGCGGCTCCTCAAGCTGCTCCATCCGGTCATGCCGCACGTCACCGAGGAGATCTGGACGCACCTTCCGGCCCGCGAGTCGCGGCTGATCGTTGCTCCGTGGCCGGAGCGGGAGACCTGGGACGGCGAGTTCGAGACGATCGAGAGCGCGCAAACCGCCGCTCGCATCTACCGGCGCAGTGGTGTTCGCATTTCGCTGGCGGGCGACTCGGCTCGGATCTTCGAGGCCGTTGTGCGCCCGACCGACGACGGCCAGGGCGACGTGGAAGCCGAGCGAGCGCGTGTGCAGAAGGAGATCGAGCGGGCCGAGCGGATGCTCGCGAACGAGAGGTTCGTGGCGAACGCGGCCCGCGAGGCGGTCGATGCCGAGCGCGAGAAGCTCGCGCAATACCTTGCCGAGCGCGACGCGCTGGCTTGAGTCGCTCTCGCCGTGGCCGCTCGACGGCTTCGGGACCGAGCGGATGCGCGCGCTGCTCCGCGAGCTCGGCGACCCGCAGGAGCGGTTCCCGGCGATCCACGTCGTCGGCACCAACGGCAAGTCGACGACAACGCGGCTGACGGAAGCTCTTCTCGCCGACGCGGGCCTGTCGGTCGGCGCGTACTTCTCGCCGCACGTGCGCAGCTGGAGCGAGCGGATTCGCGCCGGCGGCGACGAGGTCGACTTCGACGCGGCGATCGCAGCCGTGCGAGCAGAGGCCGAGAAGCTCGGCGCGACCCAGTTCGAGGCGGTCACGGCGGCGGCCTTGCTCGCGTTCGCGAAGAGGGAGGTCGATGTGGCGGTCGTCGAGGCCGGTCTCGGCGGTCGTCACGACGCCACGAATGTCCTGCGGACGCGGGTCGTCGTGCTCACGAACGTCGCCCTCGACCACATGGACGTGCTCGGCGACACGCGCGAGGCGATCGCTGCCGAGAAGCTCGCGGTCGTGCAGCCCGGCTGCACCGTCGTGCTGGCAGAGCCCGAGTGGTCCGAGCCGGCAAAGGAGGACGGAGCCGCCGAGGTGGTCGTCACTGCCCGCAGCAATCTCGCGCTGGCAGTCGCGGCTGCCGAGTCGTTCCTGGGCGGGACCGTCGACCCGCACGCCGCGGACGGCGTCGTTCTGCCAGGACGGCTCGAGCGGCGTGGTGAGAGCCCGCTCGAGATCTGGGATGGAGCGCACAACCTCGCGGGCATCGGCTGGCTGCTGCCTCGGCTTCCTTCGGCGTCGTCGGGCGCGTGGACCCTCGTCTGCTCGATCCTGCGCGAGAAGCGGCCCGGGATGATGCTCGAGGCGCTGTCGGTACTCGGCCCGACGCTCGTCGCGACGGAGAGCCGAAACGGCCGCGCGCTCTCGTCAGCCGAGCTTGCCGCAGTCGGTTCAGCCCACTTCGAGCGGGTCGTGACCGTGCCCGACCCGTTGGCCGCACGCGCCCGGGCGCTCGAGCTCGCGGGCGCCGGTGGGGCCGTGCTCGTCACGGGCTCCCTGTACCTTCTCGCGGAGCTAAGTGGCTCGGACCGCGACCTACAACCCCAGTGAGAAGCTCTCGATGTTCGCGCTCGCCGCGTTCGTTTTCGTCGCCGCGATCGGTTCAGCCTTCGCGGCAGGCTGGATGATCGGCAGGATGCTGCTGTGACACTGGCCAGCTTCCTCAGCTCGGGCGCCCAGCACGCGATCCTCAACGGCTTCGCCTTCTTCGCCTTCGTGCTCTGGCTCTGCCTCGGCTACTGGACGTACAAGGACGCGCGCCGCCGGATCGAGGATCCGTTGTTCATCGCGCTCTCAGTAGTGCTTGCGCTCATCATCCCGTACCTGGGGCCGTTCATCTACATGCTCTTCCGTCCGCCCGAGTACCTCGAGGACGTTCGGGAGCGGAAGCTCGAGATCAAGGCGATGGAGGAGCGGATGGCGGCGACCGATGCCCGCTGCCCGGTCTGCCACGCGGAGGTCGACTCGAGCTACCTCGTCTGTCCCGTCTGCACGACGAAGCTCAGGCAGCCGTGTGCGAGCTGCGGCGCACCGCTCGAGCCGATCTGGCAGGTCTGCCCGTACTGCGAGACGCCGATCGAGCCCGCGGTCCCGGGTGCGCCTCCGGCGCTCGGCACGCGGCGAGGACGTCGCGTCAGCAGGAGCTGACGACCGGTGGCCGTCGAGCGCAGTCTGATCCTGATCAAGCCGGACGCCGTGCGGCGCCGGCTCGCCGGCGAGATCCTCGGACGGATCGAGGCGCGCGGTTTCGAGATCGGCGAGGCGAAGCTCGTCACCGCGAGCCCAGAGCTGGGGGAGGAGCACTACGCCGAGCACCGAGAGAAGCCGTTCTTCGGCGAGCTCGTCGAGTTCATCACCTCGGGCCCGACCTGGGCCCTCGTCGTCGAGGGCGAAGGAGCGATCGCGACGCTGCGGGCGACGATCGGCGCCACGGATCCCGCGAACGCGGCGCCGGGCACGATCCGCGGCGATCTCGCCTCCTCGATGCCCGACAACCTCGTGCACGGCTCCGACTCCCCCGAGTCGGCGGAGCGTGAGATCGCGCTCTGGTTCGGTGACTGACCCAAACGTCGAGGCCTGGACGCAGGAGAACGCGGAGTACACCGACGGGCGCGCCGAGCAGGCATGGGCGCGCGACGAGATCACCTACGGCATCTGGGCCGTTCCCGAGAGCCAGCTGCACGCACTCCCGGACCTCGCGGGCAAGGACGTCGTCGAGCTCGGCTGCGGCACGGCCTACTTCGGCGCCTGGCTGAAGAAGGCGGGGGCGGCCCGCGTGGTCGGCGTCGACCCTACGCCGGCACAGCTCGAGACGGCGCGCCGGTGCAACGAGAAGTTCGGCTTGGGGCTCGAGCTCGTCGAGGCCTTCGGAGAGCACGTGCCGCTGCCCGACGGCTCCTTCGACCTCGCCGTCTCGGAGTACGGCGCCTCGATCTGGGCTGATCCCTACAGGTGGATCCCCGAGGCGGCGCGGCTCCTACGGCCCGGTGGCGACCTCGTCTTCCTTCGCAACTCGACCCTCGTCATCCTCTGCTCGCCGGACGACGAGGAGGCGGCCGCCGTGGAGACGCTCCAGCGGCCGCAGTTCGGGATGCATCGCTTTCAATGGTCCGAGAGCAGCGGTGTCGAGTATCACCTCTCGCACGGAGACTGGATCCGGCTTCTGCGCGCGAACGGCTTCGAGATCCTCGATCTGATCGAGATCCAGGCACCCGCCGACGCCGAGACTCACGGGCACTACGCCTACGTGACCGCCGACTGGGCGCGGAAGTGGCCCTCCGAGGAGATATGGCGAGCGCGCCTGCAACGCCCCTCCTCCTAGCCTCGACGTCGCCGCGTCGGCGCGAGATCCTCGAGCAGCTCCGGATCCCGTTCGAGGTCGTCGCGCCGCGATACGAGGAGACGGAGGACGATCCGGTCGCGCACGCGCTCGGCAAGGCGCGCTCGGTGCTGACCGAGGCCGACGGGCGGCCGGTGCTCGGCTGCGACACCGAGGTGCTCCTCGACGGTCGCGTCTACGGCAAGCCCGACGGCCCTGAAGGGGCCGAGGAGATGCTCGAGAGCCTCGCGGGTCGAACGCACGAGGTCGTCGCGGGGCTCGCGCTGATCACGCCGGCCTGGGAGGAGGTGCACCGCGAGGTGACGTGCGTCTCGTTTCGCGAGCTCACGCCGCGCGACGTTGCGTGGTACGTGGGGAGCCGCGAGTGGGAGGGGCGCGCGGGCGGCTACGCGATCCAGGGCCGAGGCGCCGCGCTCGTGGAGCGGATCGAGGGCGACTACCTCAACGTCGTCGGCCTGCCCGTCGCCTTGCTCGTCCGCCTCCTCGTCGAGCGCTTTCCAGGGATGTACGGGTTCGGATGAGCGAGAGCG
>Ga0335083_10003242_pt1 | contig 21148 bp, 19 predicted proteins | sample Lox_Sample_42_FD_206716 | JGI IMG/M metagenome (GOLD analysis project Ga0335083, IMG submission 206716) | Soil microbial communities from Loxahatchee National Wildlife Refuge, Florida, United States - Lox_Sample_4.2 | ecosystem: Environmental > Terrestrial > Soil > Wetlands | place: USA...
TGCTGTTATGCGGCTTCGGCGCGCTGCTGGGAATCTGGAAAATGGCGCGTTGAGATGATCCAGACAAAACATCACTCCGCCTGAGTACAATCTCGATTGGTTCAGCCGCCAGTTGGAGAACAAAAAGAGGCGGCCGGTGCCGCCTCTGCGAAACTGGAGATATTTGATTTCCGATTAGAACGACCAGTTGAAGAAGGGGAAACCTTTGGAAAGCTTGTCCGGAAATTCCTTGAACCACGGCGTGGTGGTCACGATGTTCACGATTCCAATCTGCACGCCTTTCAAGGACTCGGTATAGTTTACCGTGCCCAATTGGAGACCATGCGCTTCCTTGGCCACGTTAACGACACCGTCCTGCAACCCGACGAACAGGTCGCTGGAGGTGTTTACGAACCCGAGTTGGACACCTTTGTAAGATTCGGCATAGTTGACAATGCCCCAGGAAAGTCCAGCACTGCTGCCGGTGCTGCCGTTGATAAAGCCGAGGGTAAAAGCGCTTTGCGGATTTTCACCCCAGATCGCCAGTGAGATGCCGTTGATACGTGTATCCTTGGATTGCAGCGCAATGTCCGGCGTCAGCGAGGCCTGAAAGAATTTGCTGCTGCCGCTCCCGTCCGCTTGCACACTCAAAGCAGCGGTGGCCAGGATCATGGTAATGAGGATGCGTTTCATATTTTAACCTTTTCGTTTGGTTCAGTTGAACTTGGATTCGGAAGATCCATTTATACTGGCGGAACCCTAAGCGCCCACGAATGATCGGGCAACCAAAATAAAGGCGATTCCCGCTACCACCTTCGTGCGGCAGGCTGTCCTGGATGTCCGGAGGCCTCGGAACGCCAGGGGCCGTTTTCCTCAGGCTGGCTTTCTGCCCGGGCTTTCTGCTATTCTTTTCCATCGAATCTCATGAACCGAACAACCGCAGATAACGCGGATGACCCGATTTCAACCGCAGATGGACGCAAATGGCCGCAGATAAAAGGTAACCGGCGCATGGGATTACGGCTCGCTACCGTCCTGGGTCTGATTGCCTTTACCATTCCGGCGGTTTTGCCGCCTTAAAAATCTGCGTTTATCTGCGTCCATTTGCGGTTAAACTTTTCTAGCTCTATGGAATCTGAACGTAAAACACTCGATGACCGCGCGAAAATGACCGAGCTGGAACGCCTCCGGCATTCCGCCGCGCATGTCATGGCCACCGCCATTCTGCGCCTGTGGCCGGACGCTCAGTTCGCCGCTGGGCCGCCGGTCGAAAACGGATTTTACTACGACGTGGACCTGAAGCACCGCATCTCGCCCGAGGATTTTGAAAAAATCGAGGCCGAGATGAAGAAGGAAATCAAGGCGAACCATCCCTTCGAGAAAATCGTCGTCACGCGCGAGCAGGCGGTCAAGGATTCCGAGAGCGGACGTCTTGGCGGCCTAAGCGAGCGGCCGGGCAACCCGAGCAAGTTCAAGATTGGCAACCTGGAAGCCATCCCCGAAGGCGAGCAAATCACCTATTACAAGAACGGCGATTTCATTGATCTCTGCGCCGGGCCGCACGTGATGCGCACCGGCAACATCGGCGCGTTCAAGCTCACCAGCGTGGCAAGCGCGTATTACAAGGGCGACGAGCGCAACCCGCAGCTCCAGCGCATCTACGGCACAGCGTTCAAGAACAAGACCCAGCTCGACGAGTATTTCAAGATGCTCGAGGAGGCCAAACGCCGCGACCATCGCAAGATCGGCGCGGAGATGGGGCTGTTCGCGATTGACACCGAATACGTCGGGCCGGGCCTGCCGCTGTGGCTGCCCAAAGGCACCGCCATCGTCGAGGAACTGGAAAAGCTGGCGAAGGAAACGGAATTCGCCGCCGGTTACGTGCGCGTGAAAACGCCGCACATCGCGAGGAAGAAGATGTATCTGACGAGCGGGCATCTGCCGATTCTTTACGCGGAGTCAATGTTCCCCCCCATGACCTTGGATCCTCTTAAAGGTAAACCCGAGGAGCGCGAAAAACGTGAAGCGTTGGGAGATGAAGTCAAATCATTGCGCAAAACAGTTATTGAAACTGCAGACGACCTTCGGCACGAAAGCGAAGAACTGAAAAAACTGATTTCTGCTGCGAACTCCAAAAGCGAAGTCGGTGAAGAATTCCTTTTCCAAGGACTTGAAGAATTATGGGAAGAACAAAAACTGCCACGAGGTCTCAGCAGTTTGGTTGGCGAGTTTATTCATAAAGATGGTGAATGGCGGTCTCTACAGCCAGAGTATTATTACCTCAAGGCCATGAACTGCCCGCATCATCACCGCATTTTTGCGGCGGAGCAGCGCAGTTACCGCGATTTGCCGTTGCGGCTGGCCGAATACGGCACCTGCTACCGCTACGAGCAGTCGGGCGAATTGTTCGGCCTCATGCGCGTCCGCAGTTTAAATATGAATGATGCGCACATCTATTGCACGCCGGAGCAATTCGCCGCCGAGTTCAACGCCGTCAACGAAATGTACCTGAAGTATTTCAAGATTTTTGGCATCGACAAATATGTCATGCGTTTCAGCACGCACGATCCGTCGCGACTGACCGGCGACAACGCCAAGTTCGTCAATGAGCCGGAATTGTGGAAGCAGACCGAAGACATGGTCCGCCAGACGCTGATTGATTCGAAGATTCCCTACGTGGAGGTGCCGAACGAAGCGGCGTTTTACGGGCCGAAGATTGACGTGCAGGTCTGGAGCGTCATCGGCCGTGAATTCACGCTGGCCACCAACCAGGTGGACTTCGCCGTGCCCAAGCGATTCGGCCTGGTGTATCGTGACAGGGACAACACGGACAAGACGCCGCTGTGCATCCATCGCGCGCCGCTGGGCACGCATGAACGGTTCATCGGCTTCCTCATCGAGCATTACGCCGGCAATTTCCCGCTCTGGCTCGCGCCGGAACAGGTGCGCGTGATGACCCTCGGCGACGAAGAGCCGCTGGTGAATTACGCCAAGACCATTGTGAACGAATTGCGCGCCAATTTCGTCCGCTGCGAGTCGGATTTTTCATCGAACAAAATCAACGGCAAGATTCAGGAGGCGGAACAGGCAAAAGTCCACACCATGCTCGTCATCGGCGGCCGTGACATGGAAGCCGGCAACGTTTCCGTCCGGCTGCACGGCAAAGGCAATGTCGGCGCGAAACCAAAGGGCGAAGTGATTGCGGATATTTTGACGGCGATTAAAGGACGAAGCGTGTAAGCTTCGCCCGTGATCGAGCCCGGCGTCATCTTAGTTGAAACAGAACGGATGTATTTCCGGGAGTTTCGCTCGGAAGATGCACAACGGTTATTTGAACTCGACAGCGATCCGGAAGTGATGCGGTTCATCTCCAAGGGCCAATCCACGCCGCTAATCAGAATTCAGAATGAATTTATTCCGCGATTTCTCGAATATTATCGGCAGTCTCCTCCGCAAGGTTTTTGGGCAGCGCACTTGCGCGAAGGTGGCGAATTCATCGGATGGTTTCATCTGCGGCCGGACCGGATTTCGCCGGGGGAAATGGAACTGGGCTACCGGCTGAAGCGCAGCGTTTGGAGGCGCGGTTTGGCCACGGAAGGTTCGCGGGCGTTGCTTGAGCGGGCCCTTGGGGAATGGGGCTATGCCAAAGTCTGTGCCCGCACCCTCGCCGGCAACCTTGCATCCCGGCGGGTCATGGAAAAGGCCGGCCTGACGTTCGAGACTGAATTTTATTATGGCGAGGATCTGTTGCCCGGCTGGACCGAAGCAGAGCGGCGCGCTGTCAAATACTCAACCGCAGCCGGGCCGCCTTCGCGGGCTTTTTGAGTGCCCGGCGGGAACAGCGTGAATACAATTTCGTTATGAACGTGAACGTCACTTACTATTTGGACATCGTCTCTTCCTGGTGTTATTGGGCAGAACCGGCGTGGGCGGAGTTGAAGCGGCGCTATGCCAAGGCGCCGGTGGAGTTCGCCTGGAAAATCGCCCTGCTGGACGAAAACGGCATGTCAAAATCGCGCGCGCTATGCGAATGGTTTTATCGCCGGAGCGGGAGCATTGTACGTTCGCCGTTTATGCTGAACTCGGGCTGGTGGGAGCCGAAGATCTTGAAAGAATGTCTCGCGGCAAACTGCGTGGCAGAAGCCGCCAAGGATTACGGCGTAACGGATGACCGCGTGCGCCTGGCGCTGATGGAAGCAGCGATGCGCCAAGGACAAAAGGTTGGAAACTGGGAAATCTCGGTAGCTGTGTCCGCGAAAGCCGGCGGGCTGAAGACCGCTGCGCTTCTCAAGAAAGCGCGGTCAGCGGAAATCGAAAAGCGCGTGCGGGCGACGACGGCGGAATTTCACGCCTTGCAAGTGACCCAACGGCCAACGTTTGTGCTGGAGAGCAACATCGGCGATCGCACCGTGTTTTCCGGTTTTTGGCGGCTTGAACCACTGGTGGCGGCGATTGAATCCATGCTGGCAGATTCAGCTGCCTACGAATCCTGGAAGGCCCATTTCGGCGGTCCGCCGGCGCAGTAAGTTTTTGCTTTCGTCAAGGCACGGGCGGCTTACTTGATTTCCAACGGCAGAAGTCTGACGAAGTAAACGTCATTCTGCCGCAGGGAGAACGTGCGCGTGAACGGCTTGCCGGTTTCAATCCGGATGGTTTCCACCGATTCAGGGTCGCCGCTGCTTTGTTGGCGCAGAATTTCGACCTGGGTCGGCGTCAATTGCGACGGCGAGCCCATGTCAAGATAGCGGGTATAAACATCGTTGGCGTGATAACCGGTCTGGTAAATCTCCAGACTGTAGCTTCCGGCGGGCAGGTTGGTAAGGTTGAGCACCACCCGGCCAACGTCCTTGGCCGGAATCTCGTTTTTATAGAACTGTTGATCGTTCTCTCCCGCTGGCGGCACGATGGGCGTATAGTTCCAAAACAAGGCCTGGACGGAATTGTCCGGGCTTTTGCAGACCCAGGACGCCGGGTCGGCATTGACAAGTTCGGTTGTCCCCAGTTCGTTCAGGAATTTGAAAGCGTAAAAGGCCGGTTTTTTCAAACCCTCGTAGTTAATCAAACCAAAACCACCGTGGAATGGAGTCATCCGCGGGCCGTTCTCTTCGAAAATGTCGGTGAAGACCCAGTAAGACATCGAGTCCACCGACCGATAGGCGGCTTTGACTTTGCTGAGGATGAAGGCCGCCTGCTGGTAGGTATCGTGAATGAAATCGGTGGGCGTGTAGGACGAACTCCACTCGGTAAAATGCAACGGCAGGCCGGGCATCGGGGAACGATCAATCATCTTCCGCTCGTTGATCATCCGGCCCACCACGGAATTGGGATCGGGATCAATCACCGTTCCGCGCTGGCCGGTTTCATCCAAATACCCGCTTTTGACTCCATAATTGTGCGAGGAAACAAAGTCGAGCGGCACGTGGTTGGTGTAACAATAGTTGATGAATGATTCGTCCCACTGGCCCATGGCCGTGGCCGGGCCGCCGACGCGGTAATCCGGCGAAACGCTTTTGACGGCCCGGGCAGTGGCGTCATAGAGCTTGAAATAATCCTCCCGCGTGCCGGACCAGAAGCCGTTATGCAAGTCGGGTTCATTCCAAACTTCAAAGTACCAGGTTTTCACCTCGTCCTGTCCATAGCGCTCCTGGAAGTGGGTCACCAGATGGCGGATCAAGTCGGCCCATTTGTCATAGGATTTGGGCGGGGTGACATTACCCTTCCACCAGAAAACGGTTCGGCTGCCGCTGGCCAGGTCCTTGGGCATGAACGAAAGTTCGACGAACGGTTTCATGTTGATGCTGAGCAGGAAGTCGTAAAGCCGGTCAATGTATTGCCAGTTGTAGGCGGGGTTGCCGTGCGCGTCTTCCTTGTAAACGCCCATGTCATCGGTGAGCAGTCCGTGCATGCGGATATACTTGAAGCCGCACTCGCGTTGCGCCTCGCGCAACTGATCCTGCCAATCCGCCCGCAGCCCTTCGTTGGCCCTGCCGGCGCCAATGCATTCCTTAAAAGAAGTGTCCAGCGGCCCTTGGACGGCGTTCAAATCCACGGTGATCACCCGGTCCGGCGCGGCGGGCGCCGTTGAGAGTGTGTCCCCGCCCGCTGCCATCAACGCGTGAGGCTGTCCGAACAGTGTCGCGACAATCATCATGGCCAAAACATACCGCCCGGGTGAAACCTGATTGTTTGTCATAAAAGAGGTCTTGAATGCGTTCGCGTCCAAGCTTGGATTCTCATGCTGTCCGGGTCTATCTTTAATTTCAAGAACCAATTTCTGACATCCTGTGAAAATGACAAAAGAAGCATTTCGAAAGCAAATCAGACGGTTCCGTCAAAAGCGTAAGTTATGAAAGCTCTCAAACGGCTGGCGTGTCGCTCCGCCAAGGGCGTCGGGAAATTCAAGGGCGCCGCCGATGATTTATAATTACTGGGTCACATTTGTTGCACTGATTGTCACGCCGTTCGAGCACTCGGTGTTGATCTGGGGCATCGTGCCCTTGTACTTCGGGTTGTTCCTGAATGAACTGACGGCGGACAAGGCGAATTACCGGACCGCCATCCAGTCGGGCTTTGGTTTTCTCTGGGCCGGGACTCAATGGTTGTGGCCGTATTTCGTGCCGCATGCAGCGCACGGGCGTTACCTGGAACTGAACGCGATGCTCCCGGTCAATCTGCTGGTGACCTTTCTTACGCTGGCGTTGGGCGTGACTGCGCTCGTCAGCGGGATCCGCAAAAGATTTCCCAGGCATCTGCGTTTCATCGGCCACACGCGCTTCGCGAATTATTTCATGATCGCCATCTTCCCAATGCAAGCGCATTACCTGTCCTGGACGTGGGACCGCTTGTTCGCGATCGCGCTGCTTGCCGTACCCATTTGGCTGGTGTTGCATTTCGGCCTGATGCCGGTCCGCCACCGTTGATTCTCGCCGCGGCGGCGGTGCAGAAGGTTTGCCGCGCCAGCCCTGGCGCCCTGGGTCCGGGCCAGGCTTGCCGGCATGGAATGTGAAATTGAACCGGTCGGGAGGGATGTGATATTTTCAGCGCATGGGGCGACAATGGTTACATGCCAAACGTCTTGTGGCCGGGCTGAAGAAAGGCCGGGCCACCAGCAAACTGGTCCGCGAAATTTCCATCGCCGCCAAATTGGGTGGAGCGGACCCGGATGCCAACGCGCGCCTGGCGGCCGCCCTGGAGAAGGCGCGCAAGGAAAGCGTATCGCGCGACGTCATCGAACGCGCCATTAAAAAGGGGGCTGGGACCGGCGAAGAGAAACTCGTGATGGAGCATGTGGTTTACGAGGGTTATGCGCCGCACAAAGTGCCGGTGATCGTCGAAGTGCTCACCGACAACGTGAATCGCACCGCGCCGGAAATCCGCGTGCTGTTCAAGAAAGGCCAGCTGGGAACGTCAGGCAGCAACAAATTCCTTTTCGACCTCGTCGGTTTGGTGGAGGCGCATCACGCGGACCTGAACATTGATCGCGAGGCCGCCGCCATCGAAGCCGGCGCCAACGAGGTTGAAGCATTGAAGCCTGAGCAGAACGACGACATCCCGGAAGGCCGGGCCGGAGCACGTTTCATTTGCGATCGCACGGCGGTTCATGCCGTTTCCAAGTGGCTTTCAAGTAACGGCTGGACGGTGGTGACGAGCGAGCCGGGTTACCTGCCGAAAACTCATCCTGAACTTTCCGAGGTTCAACGGGCGGAAGTGGGTGAATTTCTCCAAAGCCTGGATGACCACGACGATGTTCACCGCATCTGGGCTGCGGTCAAATAGTGTTGGCGGGCCATTACGCCCCATACCATCCGGTCTTCAAAGACCTTGAATGGAAGGATTCCAGAGCCGGAAGAAGGCGCTTGGACCGGGAACGGGAATTGTCACGGTGGCGGCGGTTCCATCGTTTGTGATGACATTACTGACAACGGTCCAAAGGTTCGTGCCACCCAGAGCGGGTATCGTTTGAACCACCCAGCCGGCACCACCCCCGGGCCACGACAAAGCGACCGTGGCATTCCCGGACTCAGACACAGTTGGATTGGGGATGGCTCCATACATTGTGTCGCCGGATAACGCCGTATAATCAATCGCCGCCATGACCGATGTGCCTTGCGAGTTTGGGTGCACATAATCAGGAAACCATTCGCCGTGGCCGGCCAACAGCGTTTGCAGGTCAATGACCTGATGGTTAAGGTTGGTCCCCAGTTGTCGGACGAGGGGTGAAATGTTTGTTGCAATGATGCCCGCATTGATGTTGTAGCTGTTGCTGCCAAATACCGGAGGAGGCGTGCAGATCAATACGCGCGGGATCGAGGTTAGATTAGTGTAGGTGGAAATCAGCCTCCGATAATCCGAATAAAAATTGTTTCCGTATTGCCAGTTCTGCGGTTTTGAATCATTGGTGCCGAGCAGAATGATGACGATGTCTGGAAGGGGCGCATTATGACTGGCAGTGAAGGCGCCGGTGTTCCAGTATGACATGTCTCCAGAAATCAAAAGTGTGGTGCCACTGACGCCGTAGTTGAGCACGTTGTAGTTTGTCCCCAGTAATTTTTGCAGTTTGGCCGGATAACTTTCGAGCGCAGGCGTTGTGACGCCCACGCCGGCTGTAATGCTGTCACCAATACAGGCTACCACGACAGCGGCGCGACTGAACAGAATCCCCGATCCCCAAAAAAGAACGATAACGATGACACGGAATTGTAGCGGAAGCATGCAGTCAAGGTGTCAGTCATAGACCTCCTCGTCAAGTTGCGCCACCTCCTCGTCAAGTTGCGCCCCGGCAGGATTTTGGCAACGACGACTCACCGTGATATCCCGAGGACACGGGGTCAGCACCATCAGCTCAACCGCATGGGCATGACCACATAAAGGAAGGGACCGTTTATCTTCAGTACCCCGGGGCTAAGTTCGTCCGTCAACTCAAAGAAGACCTCGTCTTCGGCCAGAGAGCTGAGCGGTTCGATGAGAAATTTCGGGTTGAAGGCAATGGCGATCTCCTTGCCTTTGTAGTTCACGGCGAGGCTTTCCCGGGCTTCTCCGACTTCCGGTGAGTTGGCTGTTATTGCCAGATTGTTTTTGCTGAAGTTCAACTTGACAGAGTTGGCCTTCTCGCTGGTCATGATTTCAGCCCGGCGCAGCGCGTGGAGGAATTCGTCCCGCACCAGCGGCACGCGCTCCTTGGTTTCAGCCGGAATGACCTGACGATAATTGGGATAATTCCCTTCTATTAGTTTGGTCAAGACAAGGACGGAAAAGCCCTTGTCGTCCTTCAACTTGAAGGCCGCCTGGTTTTCTCCAAATTTTATTTCCACGTCCCCTTTTTCCTGCAGAAGCCGGTTTAACTCATTGACTGCCTTGGCAGGAATGATGAACTCTCCCTGACTTTTTTCCGATATTTCCACCTCTTCATCGGCCAGTGCCAACCGGCGTCCGTCGGTCGCCACCATGGTCATCTTGTGGTCTTTGAGACAGATGTAGACCCCGTTTAACACGTACCGCGACTCATCGGTGGAGATGGCAAACGATGTCCTCCCCAACATGGCCTTGGTTGTTTCCTGAGTTAGTGTCACCTTCTTTTCATCCTTGAATTTTGGCAGGGGAGGAAACTCATCCGCTCCAATTCCGTGTATTTTGTAAAACGAGGTTCCACTGCGAACACTGCATACATTTTTATCATCCACTTCGATGTCAATGTCCGTGCCGCTTAATTCTCTGATTATTCCAAAAAGTTTTCTTACCGGGACAGTCGTTGTCCCTCCTTTTTTCACCTTGGCTTCCACCGAACAAGCCACGGTCACATCCAAGTCCGTGGCGGTAAACTCGACCCGATCGCCTTCCGCCCGTAGTAAAACATTGGAGAGAATGGGGAGCGTCGTTCGAGACCCAACCACGTTTTGAACCGCCTGCAAGCCACTGAGAATTTGCTCCTTCGCGATGGTGAGATTCATGAGCGGTTAATAGTGTTTTTCTTTATAAAAAAGTATCAGTATTAAGGGTTGTGAATAAGGCAAACAACCCACGGTGTCAAGGTTTCATCAATGGAAAGTAACGAAAATAAAGGGTGATTTGAAAGATAAAAAGAAAGTAAATCTCCAAACTCACGGTTCTCCACCACATTAACAAAATCTTCACATAGGAATCGGAACTTATTTGCCAGGTTGTGCACGTTGGATAATGTCGGGAAGCAGATGGCAGACAAGGTTTACTTCTTCCGCACTGGATTTCCTGCCCAGCGAAAAGCGAACGAGGGAATTGGCGCGATCCTGTTTGCCCAAGGCTGAAACGACATGCGAAGGTTCCAGCGAACCGGAGGAACAGGCCGACCCGCTGGAAGCGCAGATTCCCTCAAGGTCCAAGCCTCCCAGCAACATGATGCTGTCGGTGCCCGGAACCACAAACCCGACGGTGTTGACCAGCCGGTTCTCGAGGGAACCGACTAATTCGACAACCGGGATTTTTGAGAGGCAGTCGATCAGTTGGCGGGACAAGGGTTCCAGGTGATTCCTGTCAAAAACCGGTTTTGCGATGAATCTTTCCATGGCTTCCACCAGACCGATGATGCCCGCCAGATTCTCCGTGCCGGCGCGCCGTTCCTGCTCGTGTCCGCCGCCGAAAAGAATCGGGTGAGGATGCAGGGGGGATTTGCAGCACAGTAATCCTGCACCTTTGGGCCCATGAAACTTGTGAGCGCAGAGCGAAACCAGGTCTGCATTAAACTGGCCGACGGTCGCAAATGGCTCCTTGCCAAACCATTGGACGGCGTCGGTGTGGAAGGGAATTCCGTGTGCGCGACAAACTCCTCCCAATTCCGCCACTGGCTGAATCGTGCCGATTTCGTTATTGGCCGCCATGATGGAGACCAGAATGGTGTCCGGGCGGATAGCCTGTTTTAAATCGTCCACCGACACCCGTCCCTTGGAATCAACCGGGAGGCGAGACACTTCGAATTTCTCATTTTTTTCGAGATACTCAAAACAGGACAACACCGCATGGTGCTCGATGGCAGAAGTAATCAAGTGGCGACCCTTGGTTGCCAACAGCCTTGCCGTGCCGAAGACTGCCAGGTTGTTGCTTTCCGTGCCGCCACTGGTGAAAATGATTTCCGCCGGTTTGCAGCCGAGCACCTTCGCCGCCCGGTCGCGAGCATCGTCCAGCAAGGCCCGCGCCCGACGCCCGACGTGATGCACGCTGGAAGGGTTGCCCCAGGTTTCGCCCAGACACGGCAGCATGACCTCGCGGACCGCCGGATCCAGCGGCGTCGTGGCGTTGTAATCGAAATAGATTGTCCGCGGCATGGTTCAATGAAACCCAGGGCGTGAAGCGTTATCGCAACGTTGTTTCCCCTCACTTTTCGCGTCTCACGTTCCGTGGACTGATCGTAAGTCAAAAATCAAAAGTCGTAAATATTTGACTGGATTGAAAATCGAAGCGATTTGCCGACCTTGCCACCCATTGTCAAAAGCCGACGGGCGCAAGCTACCGTTAAAAAACCGCAAGCCGCCGACAGCGAAGATTCGCCACCGCACCTACCTTGTTTCACCATGGCGACAAACGACTTAACGCCAATGCCGGAAACCCGGCTCGACGCATTGCCACCCCGGCAATGTGCCGTCGTGCGCCGCATCGAAACCGACGGTGATGACGTGCAGCGCCTCAAAACACTGGGCATTTGCGTCGGACGCCGGCTGGAGGTCGTCCGGACTGGTGACCCGCTGGTAGTCCGCGTTTTCGGCTCACGCCTGGGGGTGTCCGCTTCGCTGGCCTCGCGGGTCTGGCTCGAAGTCTGCACGCCCGATCATTGCGCGATGCGGGAAGCGCACGAGCATGAGTGATTCCCTTAAATTCGGGTTCGGGGCATCCTGTGGCGACGAGGGTCAGACCGTTGTTTTGCCGCATCACGCCTTTACGCTCGCGCTGGTCGGCAATCCCAATGCCGGCAAGACCACCCTGTTCAATGCGTTGACCGGCCTGCGTGCCAAGACCGCGAATTTTCCCGGCACCACCGTCGAGCGCCGGGTCGGACGCGCGCACCTTGGCGACCACCAGATGGTCGTGGTGGACTTGCCCGGGCTTTACAGCCTGGAAAGCTCTTCGCCGGAGGAAAAAATCGCGAGCGACGCCCTGCATGGCCGGCTGGACAGCCACTCCGCACCCAATGCCGCACTGGTCGTCGTGGACGCTACCAACCTCGAACGGAACCTGTTTCTCGTCAGCCAGGTGCTCGAACTGGATTGTCCCGTCGTCGTGGCGCTGAACATGATGGACACGGCCCGGCGCGACGGTATCCGGATTGACGTTGCGAAGCTTCGCGCCGAACTCGGGTGTTCCGTGGTCCCCATTTCGGCGCGCACCGGCATGGGGATCGGCGAGCTCAAGACCGAGATGGCGCGGCTCATGACCGGCAAGACCGCGAACCCCGTTGCGCACACCAAGCCCGCCTGCGCGCTGGGTTGCAGCGGTTGTCCCTATCAGGCTCGCTACGAATGGACCGAACAGATTTCGACGAAGGTGATGGACGCGGCCGCGGCGCGGCGTTCGGTCCGGACGGAAAAACTCGACGACTTTTTGACGCACCCCGTCGCGGGTGTCGTCGTTTTTCAAATCGTCATGCTTCTGTTGTTCGCGCTGATTTTCTGGGCCGCGGAGATTCCGATGGGTCTCATCAGCCGCCTGTTCAGCACCGGCGGCGCCTGGATTGCGGCGCACACACCGCCGGGCGACTGGCAAAGCCTGCTGGTCAACGGCGTCATCGGCGGCGTCGGCGGCGTGCTGGTGTTCCTGCCGCAGATCTGCATTCTGTTTTTCGCGCTGTCGCTGCTGGAAGACACCGGCTATCTGTCGCGTGCGGCGCTGGTGATGGACAAGATCATGCGCCGGCTCGGATTGCCGGGCAAGGCGTTCGTACCGATGCTCTCGGCACACGCCTGTGCCATTCCTGCCATCATGTCCGCACGCGTCATCGAAAATCCGCGCGACCGGCTGGTCACCATCCTGGTGACGCCGCTGCTGACCTGTTCGGCGCGGATTCCCGTTTACGCCATGGTTACCGCGCTGCTGTTTCCGCATTCGCCACTCAAAGCCGCCCTGGTTTTCACGGCGGCCTACGCGACCGGCGCCCTGGCGGCGGTGCTGTCGGCGGTCGTGTTCAACCGCACCATTTTGCCGGGCGGCAGCCGGCCCTTGCTGATTGAACTGCCGCCGTATCGCCTGCCCGGCCTGCGCTCGGCGCTGTTGCACACGTTTGACCGCGCGAAAATCTTTGTGAAACAGGCGGGCACCATCATCTTGGTGGTCTCGCTCGTGCTTTGGGCGCTTTCGCATTACCCAAAATCCACGCCCCCGCCCGCCGCCGTCGCGCTGACGGCCCAGGCCGTGCAACTGGAAAAATCCGGTGACACGCAGAAAGCCGCGGAACTTCACGCCGACGCCGACCATCTTTCAGCGCAAAACTCGCTGCAAAACTCCGCCGCCGGCAAGCTGGGCCGTTTACTGGAGCCGGTGCTGAAACCGCTCGGCTACGACTGGCAGATCGGCATCGGCATCATCAGTTCGTTCGCCGCGCGCGAGGTCATCGTTTCCACGCTGGCCATCGTTTACGGCGTCGGCCAGGACGCCGCCGAGCATCATAGCGCGTCGCTTTACGATTCGCTGCGCCGAGCGGCTCGTTCTGACGGTACACCCATGTTCACCACCGCCACCTGCGCCAGCCTGCTGGTGTTTTACATCCTGGCCGCGCAATGTCTTTCCACCACGGCCGTCATGCGCCGCGAAACGGGCGGCTGGAAATGGCCCTTGTTCCAGATCGCTTATATGACCGGCCTGGCCTATGTCTGCGCGTTTGTCGTGTATCAGACCGTCAGCCATTTTGTTCATTGATTGGCAATTTACGATTTACGATTTACGATTTACGAGCCGGTTTGCCAGATGAATCGTAAATCGAAAATTGTAAATCGAAAATGAGCACGCGGGTCAAAATTTGCGGTATCACGAATCTGCCGGACGCGCTGGTCGCCGTCGAGGCGGGCGCGGACGCTCTGGGATTCAATTTTTATGAGAAAAGCCCGCGGTTTGTTCCGACAAAAACGGCGTCGGAAATCAGCCGGTCCTTGCCGCCGTTTACCCTGCGCGTCGGCGTCTTTGTGAACCCCCCCGAAGAGCTGGTCCGGCGTGCCATCGGCGAATGCGGCCTGAACCTGCTTCAATTTCATGGGGATGAGCCGCCGGAATTTTGCACACAGTTCGGGCTGATGAGTATGAAGGCCTTTCGCGTCCGCGACGCCGGGTCGCTCAAGGAATTGCTGAAGTATCGGACCGACGCGTGGCTGCTGGACGGTTATGCATCCGACGCGTTCGGAGGAACCGGCGAAAAATTCAACTGGACCCTGGCGGCGGAGGTGCCAAAGCTGGGCAAACCGGTTTTTCTGGCCGGGGGTCTGACGCCCGAAAATGTCGGCGAAGCGATCCGGCAGGTTCAACCCTTCGGCGTGGATGTTTCCAGCGGAGCGGAATCATCACCGGGCCGGAAAGACCCTGCCAAAGTGCGCGCCATCATTAAGGCCTCTAAACTGCAAACATTGTCACATGTTAAAGGATAATTCATCTCGCGCATAAGCCGTAACAATTCGCGTGCAAAGAAAAGCAACATTTGAGTTAACAGCAGAAACCGGGTGTGATAGGTTGCGCGCCACGTTTTTGAGAAATGAAAATTTCCGTACCCAAAGAAACGCACCCGGGCGAAACCCGCGCACCGCTCACGCCGGACAGCGCCGCCAAGCTGGTCAAACTCGGCGCCCTGGTCGAAGTCGAGGCCGGTCTAGGTCTGCACGCCGGTTTTGCCGACGAAGCCTACACCAAAGCCGGCGCGACGATTGCCACTGACCGCCCGGCGCTCCTCGGCTCCGGCGACATTGTGCTGCGTCTGCGCAAACCGCCGGCGGAAGAAATTGCCCTGTTGAAGGCCAATTGCATCCACGTCAGCCTGCTGGATCCCTTCAACGAAAAGGAATTGGTCCAGAAGCTGGCCGAGCGGGGTGTCAGTGCCATCAGCATGGAATTCATCCCGCGCTCGACCCGGGCGCAGAAGATGGACGTATTGTCCTCGCAGGCGAATCTCGGCGGCTATGAAGCGGTCATTCTGGCCGCGCGCTATGCGAACAAGATATTTCCGATGATGACGACGGCGGCAGGCACGATTCTGCCTTCGAAGGTTTTCATCATCGGCGTCGGGGTCGCTGGTTTGCAGGCGATCGCCACCGCCAAACGGCTGGGCGCCAAAGTCACCGCTTACGACACGCGGCCCGTGGTCGAGGAACAGGTAAAATCGCTCGGCGCGCAATTCCTGAAGATTGATCTCGGCGAGACCGGCCAGACGAAGGAAGGTTACGCCAAGGCCTTGACCGAGGAACAAATCCGGAAGCAGCGTGACGCCATGAGGAAAACCTGCGGGGATTCCGACATTGTGATCACCGCGGCGCAGGTCTTTGGCCGGCGCGCGCCGATTCTCGTCACGGCCGAAATGCTCGACGCGATGAAACCCGGCAGCGTGGTCGTGGATCTGGCCGTCGAGACCGGGGGCAACGTCGAAGGGGTGGCCTATGACAAGCTGATTGAGCGCAACGGCGTGAGAATTGTCGGTATCGCCAACCTGCCGGGCCGAGCACCGTTGCACGCCAGCCAGGTGTATTCCGCGAATCTCGTGAACCTCCTCGAGGAATTCTGGGACAAGCAGAACAAAACGTTTGTGCTCAAACTCGATGACGAGATTATCAAGGGTTGCCTCGTCACTCACGGCGGCAAGATTGTAAACGAAAAACTCATCGCCAAACCCAGCTAAGATTTTATGGACACCAACATCCTGTTTATTTTCATCCTCGCGGTTTTTGTGGGGTTTGAGGTCATTTCCAAGGTGCCTTCCATGCTGCATACGCCGCTCATGTCCGGCACCAACGCCATTCACGGCATCATTTTGTTCGGCGGCATCCTCGCCCTGGCCGACGCCGACGGCGGGCTGGCGCGGACGCTCGGTTTCATCGCGGTAGTTTTTGGTTCGGCCAATGTCTTCGGCGGATTCATGGTCACGGACCGCATGTTGCAAATGTTCAAGAAAAAGAAATAGCCATGAGTTCGACTACCATCATTGACCTCATTTTCATTGGCGTCGCAGTCCTGTTCATCATTGGCATCAAGTTCCTGAGTTCGCCGAAGACGGCGCGGAGGGGCAACCTCGTGGCGGCGGCGGGCATGTTCATCGCGTTGCTCGCTTTGCACAAAGCCGGCGGCCAATCGGTCTGGACGCAGGGCTGGAACCTGAATTACACGCTTATCGCGGTCGGCACGATTATCGGCCTGATCATCGGGGCCATCGGCGCGTATTCAGTCAAGATGACCGCGATGCCGCAGATGGTGGCGATGTTCAACGGCCTGGGCGGCGGCGCGGCAGCGCTGGTCGCGAGCCTGGAATTCATCCGGGGTGCGCACCAACCGGAAATCGCCGGCATCGAGCTGCCGCTGCCGCATGACACCTCTTCGTTCATCGCCGGCTCCATGCTCTTCGCCACGCTCATCGGTTCACTTTCTTTCTCCGGCAGCATCATCGCGTTCCTGAAGCTGGAAGGCAAATTTGAGAAACCGCACACCTTCCCCGGCCAGAATTTCCTGAACGGGCTGATTTTGCTGGTGATACTTGGCCTGTGCGGCTGGCTTACGTTCAACACCACCGGCAGCCACGCCGTCACCGGGTTTATCGTGATGTTCTGCCTCGCGCTGTTCTTCGGCATCGCCATGGTCATGCCCATTGGCGGCGCGGACATGCCGGTCGTCATCTCGCTGTTGAACTCCTTCACCGGCCTCGCGGTCGCCGCGGACGGCTTTGCCATCAACAATCTGGCAATGGTCGTCGCCGGAACGCTGGTCGGTTCATCGGGCACGCTGCTGACGCTGCTCATGTGCAAGGCGATGAACCGGCCGGTTACGAATGTTTTGTTCGGCGCCTTCGGCTCCGGCGGCGGTGGCCAGGCGGCGGCCGGCGGAGTCGCGGGAACCGTCAAACCGATTCAGGCCGACGAAGCGGCGCTGCTGCTCGCCTATGCGCAGCGGGTCGTGATTGTTCCCGGTTACGGCATGGCCGTGGCCCAGGCACAGCACCAGGTCCGCGAACTTTCCGATGAACTCGGCAAACGCGGCATCGAGGTGCAGTTCGCGATTCATCCGGTGGCCGGCCGCATGCCCGGCCACATGAATGTGCTGCTCGCCGAGGCCAATGTTCCCTACGACCAGCTCCAGGAAATGGAAGCCATCAATCCCTCGATGGACCGCGTGGACGTCTGCCTGGTCATTGGCGCCAACGACGTGGTGAACCCCGCCGCGCGCGAGGAAAAATCCAGCCCGATTTACGGCATGCCCATCATTGAAGCCGACCACGCCAAAACCGTCATCGTGATGAAACGTTCCATGGCCAAAGGCTTCGCCGGCATCGAAAACCATCTTTTCTACAAGGACAACACCCGGATGCTCTTCGGCGACGCGAAGGCATCGCTCAATGCGCTCGTCGCGGCCGTGAAGGCGAATTAGGTTTTTTACCACGGATAAAACCGTTGCTGCATTTCAGTCATTGTTGATTCGTTCGTCTGTGGTTGAAATAAATTCCTTTGCGTCTTTGCGTCTTTGCGCGAGATTAACCCCCGTTTATGAGCCAGAATTCCAACGCCAGATTGCCCGACGCCCACGGCCATTTCGGCCTCTACGGTGGCCGTTTCGTACCGGAAACACTGGTCCGTCCATTGCAGGAATTGGAGGATGAATATCGGCGGGCGCAGAAGGACCCGGTATTCGAGCGCGAGTTCGAGTATTACCTGAAGGAATTTTGCGGCCGGCCCACGCCGCTTTACTTTGCCGAACGCCTTACGCGCGAACTCGGTGGCGCGAAGATTTATCTCAAGCGTGAAGACCTGCTCCATACCGGTGCGCACAAGATCAATAATTGCATCGGCCAGATCCTGCTCGCCAAGCGGATGGGCAAGACGCGCATCATCGCCGAGACCGGGGCCGGCCAGCACGGCGTCGCCACCGCCACCGTTGCCGCCATGTTCGGTTTAAAATGCATGGTTTACATGGGTGCGGTGGATTGCCGCCGGCAGGAGTTGAATGTTTATCGGATGAAAATGCTCGGCGCTGAAGTAGTGTCCGTGAAGGCCGGGCAGCAGACGCTCAAGGAAGCCATCAACGAGGCCATGCGCGACTGGGTCACGAACGTGCGCACCACGCATTACATCCTCGGCACGGTTTATGGCGCGCATCCGTATCCCGAAATGGTGCGGAACTTCCAACGCGTCATCGGTGACGAAGCGCGCCGGCAAATCCTGGAAAAGGAGGAACGCCTGCCCGACTTGCTGATTGCCTGTGTCGGCGGCGGCTCAAATTCGATGGGGCTGTTCTATCCATTCCTCAACGACCGGTCCGTGAAAATGCTGGGTGTGGAGGCGGGCGGCCTGGGCATTAAACCCAACCAGCACGCGGCGCGGTTTCACGGCGGCTCGCTCGGGGTGTTGCAGGGCACGCGCAGCTATATTCTACAGGACGAATACGGCCAGATTCAACTCACCCACAGCGTCAGCGCCGGACTGGACTACGCTGCCGTCGGCCCCGAGCACGCCTGGCTGCATGATCAAAAGCGGGTGGAGTACACCTACATCAGGGACGACGCGGCGCTGGCGGCGTTCATGAAACTGGCGCGGCTGGAAGGCATCATTCCCGCATTGGAAAGCGCCCACGCCATCGCCGAAGCAATGAAGCGCGCACCAAAGATGCGGAAGAATCAGCTCGTGATCGTGAATCTTTCCGGTAGAGGCGACAAGGACGTGGCGCAGGTGGCGGACAAGGTGAAACTGAAATTGCCAGAGTGAGTCGGGCGGCAACAGTTATTACATCCCCGGTCTGGTGTCGGCCTTGTGCGCCGATTCGTTCGAGTCTCAGCCTCGAGGCAACAACTCGCGAAACACGGCCGTTGTAACATCTTACCTCTCATGCACGTATTATCGGTATTGAACTTTTTTCGTAGCGTTTCCGTCAAATAGTCGCAAAAGCAGAAAGGAGAGTTATGGAAAGCCGAAACGCAACAGGTGTCGCCGCGTTGTTAGTGGGTCTGGGTGCCGTCATGGCGCAAGCGCAGGACTACTCTTATCTGCCTCCGGATGCCGGTCCGGTTTTCCGCATGGGTATCGGCCCGTCTTTTTTCGAAAATGGTGAGCTGACCCAATTTGGCGTTCCGGTTTCCAGCCCGGTAACCTACCAGCCCGGGGTGGCCTTTGACGCAGCCTTTGGCTGGGCCTTCAATCGGTATGTGGCCCTGGATTTTGAATCCGGCTACATCGGCGCGAGAATTGACAATGTACCGGGGTACACGTCGGACGACTCCTACCTCTATAACATACCGTTTCTCGCCAATGTCACGCTGTCCTGTCCCATTCCGCATACCAATCTCATTCCCTATGCCGGCGCCGGTGTCGGTGGAGCGGACGTGGTTTTTGATACCGACCAATTCGGTCCCAATCTGAACAATTTCGTTACCGGTGGTGCAAGCGACGTCGTATTGGCCGGGCAGGCTTTTGCCGGACTGCGTTTCCGGTTGACTCGAAATCTTTCGCTCGACCTTGGCTACAAATTTTTTGCCACCGACGATCCGACCTTCACCTATCCTCCGGACAATTTTAATGTCAGTTTCAGGGGTGCCCGGACACATTCCGTCCTGTTCGCACTGTTCTGGAACTTTTAGCAAGTTGGGATGGGGTTCGCGCTGGCAGACCCGGGCGGCGACGGCTATTTTGTGTCGGTAGCATCATGGATGCCGCACGACCATGGTTGGGATGGGCGCCGCAGGGCTGGCCGCATAAAATATCTATACGCGGCTGGCTGGGGTTGCTCCTGCTGGCGGTGTGTTGGCCGCTGAACTGGACCCTGCCGGGCCAGCGGACTGCTTACCTGTTTTTCCCCTTGTGGCTGGGTTACATCCTCGTCGTGGACGCGCTGGTCTGCTGGCGTACCGGTGCCTCGTTATGGACGCGTTCGCGAAAAGGATTCGTCCTGCTCTTTGTGCTTTCGGTGCCCGGTTGGTGGCTGTTTGAAATCATCAATGACCGGACGGGCAACTGGGAATACCTCGGTGCCGCCACGTTTACCCCGCTCCAATACTTCGCGCTCTGCACGCTGTCGTTTTCCACCGTTATGCCCGCTGTGTTTGAGACGGCGGAGCTGGTGCGGACGTTTCGCTGGGTGAAGTCACTCCCGGCGGGCGTACGGATCCCGGACAGTGCCAGGATCAATTTGCGACTGCTGGTCGCCGGGATGGCCATGTTGGCGCTGACATTGGCCTGGCCGGAATTCTTCTACCCGTTCGTCTGGATTTCGCTGGTGTTGATTTTCGAGCCAGTGAACCGGTGGTTGGGCCGCCGGCATTTCCTGGAGTGGTTGCAACACGGTGACTGGCGGCCGGTGATTTCGCTGTCCCTGGGCGCGCTCATCTGCGGGTTTTTCTGGGAGATGTGGAATTATTGGTCGTGGCCGCAGTGGATTTATCACACGCCGGGCGCACAATTCCTGCACGTCTTCGCCATGCCGTTGCTGGGTTACGGCGGTTACATTCCCTTCGCCCTGGAGCTGTTTGCGCTGAAGAATCTTCTCTGGCCGCGCGGACCGAGGTTGGAGCTTTAAGCCAACCCTTTCAGCGTCGAAGCGTGTGCCCCGGTTCCAACGGCGGATTGGTAATGATGCGGGCGCCGCGTTTGTAAGTGAAGTAGGAGTAGGTCCACTGGAAAAGCACGGCCAGCCGGTTCCGGAAGCCGATCAGAAAAATGAGGTGGACGAACAGCCACGCCAGCCATGCCGGGTAGCCGGAGATTTTCAACCGGCCTATCCACGCCACCGCGGCCGAACGGCCAATGGTCGCCATCGTTCCTTTGTCCCAATACTTGAACGCGGGGCGTGGTGCCCGGTTCGCGTCGGCTTTCAATTCGTTGTTTATAATGCACGCGACGTGGCGCCCCATTTGCATTGCTGCCGGGCAGATGCCGGGAACCGGTTTTCCGTTCTCCTCAGTCACCAGTGCCAGGTCGCCGATGGCAAACAGTTCCGGGTAGCCGGGCACGCTTAAATCCGGATTTACTTTCACACGGCCGGC